>JAEEGH010002029.1_pt1 | contig 55960 bp, 39 predicted proteins | sample 9134181 | NCBI WGS metagenome assembly JAEEGH01 (sample SAMN16246544, study PRJNA631951) | gut metagenome | biome: gut microbiome; feature: rumen; material: DP-attached | host: Bos | place: Iran: Karaj | collected 2018-10 | reverse complement strand
AAGGTTTAATCAGGAGGCAAAAGAATGAGTTTAGTTAATATTAAAATTGAAGGTCAGCCCTATCAGGTTGAAGCCGGCCTCACCATTCTTGAAGCTGCTAAGGCTTGTGGCTATGAGATCCCTTCACTTTGTGCATTCAATCATGGCGAGTGCAACCAGGGTTCATGCCGTGTATGCTTGGTAGAAGCAACAGGCGCAAGAGGACTCGTTGCATCCTGCGTATATCCTGTAGCTGAGGGTATGGAGATCAAGATCTCTTCTCCTGCAGCTGTACAGGCTCGTAGAAGATCTGTAGAGCTTATGCTCTCCAATCACAATAAGAACTGCCAGCAGTGCGATAAGAACGGCCAGTGCGAACTTCTCCGCGTAGCTCAGATCACAGGCGCAAGAGAAGATGCTTTCTCCGGTGTTCACTCTGAGACACACATCGATACATTGGCTCCCGGACTTATCCGTGATACGTCCAAGTGTATCCTCTGCGGCCGTTGTATCGCCCGTTGCTCCAATGCTCACGGCATGGGAATCTTAGGATTCGAGAACCGTGGCTTTGCAACATTCGTATCACCCGCTGAGAACAGAAGCTTTGCTGATTCTCCTTGTATCCAGTGCGGCCAGTGCGTCAACGTATGTCCTACAGGCGCTCTTATGGAGCACTCTGAGATCGACAAGGTAGACGCAGCTTTCAAGGCCGGAAAGCACGTTATCGTTCAGGCAGCTCCTGCTGTCCGTGCAGCTATCGGCGAAGAGTTCGACAATCCTGTCGGAACACCTTGCACAGGCAAGATGATCGCAGCTTTGAGAAGACTCGGCTTCGAGAGAGTTTATGACGTTAACTTCGGTGCAGACCTTACGATCATGGAAGAGGGCACAGAGCTCCTCGGCCGTCTCCAGAACGGCGGCGTTCTCCCTATGATCACTTCCTGCTCACCGGGATGGATCAACTACGCCGAGTACAACTACGGCGATCTCCTTCCTCACCTTTCTTCCTGCAAGTCTCCTCACGAGATGCAGGGCGCAGTAATCAAGTCTTACTGGGCACAGGAGAAGGGCATCGATCCTAAGGATATCTTCGTTGTATCCATCATGCCTTGCGTTGCTAAGAAGTTCGAGAAGGAAAGAGAGCAGCTCATCACAAACGGTCTTCCGGATGTAGACGCAGTTCTCACAACACGTGAGCTCGCAAGAATGATCCGCCGTGCCGGTATCATGTTCAACCGTCTCCCTGATGAGGAGTGGGATCAGGACATCATGGGCGACTACACAGGCGCAGCTGTTATCTTCGGTGTAACAGGCGGCGTTATGGAAGCAGCTCTCAGAACTGTTTATTTCAAGCTCACAGGTAAGGAATGCGAGCCTATCGAGATCAAGGCTGTTCGTGGTCACGACGCAGGTATCCGTGAGGCTTCTCTCGACATCAACGGTACAACAGTTAACGTTGCTATCGCTTCCGGCATGAAGAGCGCTAAGGTTCTTCTCGACGAGATCCGCGAAGGCAAGTCAAAGTATCAGTTCATCGAGATCATGGGCTGCCCGGGTGGTTGTATCAACGGTGGCGGCCAGCCTTACGTTCGTCCTTGCTTCATGCCTAACGAAGCAGACGATATCCTCGACACATACAAGGAGAAGAGAGCTCAGGCACTCTATTCCGAGGATGAGCGTCAGGTACTCCGTCAGTCTCACAAGAATCCTCAGATCGTTGAGCTTTACGAGAAGTACCTCGGCGAGCCTAACTCACACAAGGCTCACGAGCTCCTGCACACATCTTATGCTGCAAGAGAAGGCTTCAACGACGTAAAGTAATAGTCTGATACAAGCTAAAAGCTACAGGGGTGTCTCGGATATGAGGCACCCCTTTTTTGCTGTCGATTATTGAGCGCGGTGACGGGAAGTGACACGTTTTGGCAGCAATTTGTGTCACTTCTCGTCGCTTCTGAAAGCAAAACCCGGATTGCGTAATTCGTGCGTAAATCAGGCCGGATCACGCACGGATTTACGCAAATATTGCCAAACTAGCGTAAACCCAAGCCTAAAACCGCCCGGATCACGCACGGATTTACGCACGACCAAAAAATGCTGAAAAAGTGTACGAATCTCCTCCAAAACAGACACGATTTCAGCATTATTCAAAAAAGTGCACGAAAAAGTGTGCAAATCACCCCCAAAACAGACACTTTTTCAGCACTGACGAATGCCATTCCTAAATCTCACATGAAATGACCTGTTTTCGTGAATTGGCCCCGCGCGGGCACCGCTGCTTTCCGGAGACCCGCACCCAATTCTTTGATAAATCTAAAAGTATATGGGTGCAAATCATTTGTTTTACTTATATAATAAAAATATATTGAATATTCCTATGGGATCATTGGGGACCATGAAGCACCGCATAGCGATTTTTTCGAACGGATATAACGGCAGTATTACTCTCAAGGCGATTGAGGGTATTAAGCGCTATGCTGCTGTTAAGGACTTCGACACGCATTTCTATATCGGCTTTGCGGCCAGCAACGAGAAAGAGACTTTTAATGTCGGTCAGTTCAATATCTATAAGCTTGCAAAGCTTGAGGAGTATGACGGAGTTATCGTATTCTCAGGTCTTCTGAATAATCCCGATCTCGCGAAAAAAGAATGTCAGGATGCAAGAGACAAAGGCATTCCGGTCGTCAGCATCGGTATGCAGATCGAAGGTGTCCCTTACGTCGGCATCAATAACGGTGACGGCATGCGTGATCTTGCCGAGCATCTGATCACAGAGCACGGCGTCAAGAAGATCGTCTATATAGGCGGCACCATGGATCACGTAGATACCATAGAGAGACTCAATGTCGTCAAGGAAGTAATGGAAAAGCACGGGCTTGAGCTTCCTGATAAAAACATCTATTACGGCAACTGGGTAAATGAGACAGCTATCGCAATTGCAGATGAGCTTTCAAAAAATCCTGAAGGACTGCCTGACGCTATCGTCTGCGCTAACGACATCATGGCTCTTGCGGTAGCCTGTGAGCTCCGTGACCTGGGGTTTGAGCTTCCTAAGGATACTATCGTAACAGGCTTCGATCACATCGGAGAAGGCGTAGTATCTTATCCCGCTCTAACCACAGTTGACCAGGATTATGTTACCGTAGGCTATAACAGCTGTAAGATGCTATATGACATCGTCGAAGGCAAAAGCAGTGAGAATTATTCATCCGTAGCTTCGAAGCTCATTGTAGGCGAGAGCTGCGGCTGTAACGACGAATTGGACAGCCCTTATGATATCGGCAGGCGCAATTACTGCAGAAACATCCATGCAAAGAGCAAGCAGGCGGATTTCTTTAACCGTTTCATGCGTTCGGAGAGGACGACCATCTTAGAGTCAGCCGATTACGGTGACATGAAGAAGAGGTTAAGAGAATTCTATGCAGGCAATCACGATTATATCGGCGAGAATTACTACATCCTTCTTAACAAGTATTATTTCGAGGACGTAGCAGCAGAAGACAGTGAGGTATTGGCCCGCTGTTACGATGCTGATTTTGATACTACGATAGCCATTATGGACGGAAAAATCTCAGAAAAGGGCATCGACAAGGATATCAAGATCCCCGGATTTATAAAGATCCCGGGCGAACAGCATATATATTTCTTCTATCCGCTTCATAATGAGCAGTACAACTACGGATATGTTGTTTTCAGAGACGGGACATACATCATCGATGAGGCTTTCCGTATCTATGAGTATCTCGAGAAGATGGAGCATTCCTTCATGGAATTCAGGATCAATATGCGCCTGGAAATGGTTAATAAGGAGCTCCGTTTCCTCTACGACAAGGATCCGATGACGGGTCTTTATAACAGATTCTGCTTCGTAAGCCATGCCGTTCCGATCGTGGAAGAGAGTAAACAGCACGGCAAGCAGGCGATGATAATGTTCGTTGATATCAACTACATGAAGAGGATCAACGACCTATATGGCCATGTTTTCGGCGACAGGGCGATCACTACTGTCTCTGATGCGATCAAGAGAAGCGTAGGCGATGACAACGCAATAGGAATACGTTACGGCGGTGACGAGTTCCTCGTAATCGCTGCAGACGCGAGTGAAGAGTACGCCGAAGACATCAAGCGCAGCATGATCGGTTATATCGACAGAGAGAATAACCTCGGCATTAATCCTTTCAAATTCTCGATCAGTGTAGGCTACGTCCTTACAGACCCGGCTTCAGACAGGACTGTTAACGACTACGTTGACGAAGCCGACAGACTGATGTACGAGATCAAGAACGAGTATCACAAGACTCATCCCATTGATTAAGATCTGATCTTTTAGAAGATCCTGTAGATCGTTGTGTTCTCCTCAGCGAAGTATGCTGCCTGGGTCAGGTTTTCTTCGAAGAATGCCTTATTGAAAGTAATACCATTTTCGAATTCCGTCTGCTCCAATTCGGGATCAGCAACGAGGTACTTGATATTGCGCTCTTTGCAGTATCTCGTGAACTCGTCGATATCGCCGCCGCAGCCTGTTATGAGCCAGAGATAGATAGTATCTCTTGTGTATGTATCATGTCCTGCAGACCATGCGTAGTAAGGCCAGCCGTAGTACATGGGACGTCCTGCGAGTATGAAGCGGTTCATGGACCATTCGGGCGTAAGGAATACGTCGTCAGGCTCAGTATTTTCCATGATCCACTTGGTTACAGGTGAGTTCATATTAACGGAAAGTGCTGTCTTATTAAGGTTTACATAAGTAGCCCATTCGGATACGCCTGTAGCCGTGAGCGGTACCATGAGAGCGATCGCGAGGAGGATTCCAGCGAGCTCTAATGCGATCCAAGCAGGCAGAGGAAGACCCTTCTGCTTCTTGGTCTTGACAGGCTCATGCTTGTATATGGCAGCTGCAGCCTCAGTATTTTCAGTCTCTGATCCGCTGTCAGAAGCTACTGTTAAGAATTCGTTTGAAGATTCGACGGAGACATTAGGATCAGCTTCGACAGGTTCATCTTCTCCGAATGTGAAATTAGCCAGTGCGATATTGCCCGGACGCATTGAAGCATGTGCAGGCTCGGGTGTGGCTGCCATGATGGCGTCATCGGAATCGTCTGCCTCATCAAATACTGCAGCGTCTTCTGCCTTATCAGAACCCTCTTCGGCATCTTCTCCGGAGGTCTCTTCGGCAGAAGGAGTCTCCTCAGAAGTCTCGGTCTTTTCTTCAGAAAATGCTTCTTCAGCGTCGTCAGCGTCAGATTCTTCTGTATCTGAAGGCTTTTCTTCGCTTGCTTCAGCTTCTCCGGCTTCTTCCTTATCTTCTTCGTCGTCACCGAAAAGTGCTGCCAAAGCTGCGACTCCGGCCTTAGCCTCGTCGTCCTCATCATCTTCGTTTTCTTCAGTTTCTTCCTTGTCGTCACCGAAAACGAGTTCCTTGGGCAATGCCTCTTCCTTGATCTCTTCTTCAGGCTTTTCTTCATCCGGTTCAGCAGGGATGAGATCTGTAGAAGCAGCAAGACCAGAGATGTCAGCATCGATGCCTGTGTGGGCTTCGATGGCAGAAAGATCAGGGGTATTTTCTTCGGGAGCTGTCTCTTCTTCATCTGATATAGCTTCGCCGAAGGCGCTTACAGCCGGGATCTCAGGTGCTCTTACGCCCTTGTTGTCTGCTGCGGCTGCAACGGCGAGCATGCCGTCAGCTGTATCCGTAACAGTCACAAGGCTCTCAGCAGGCTCTTCTTCGGCATCAGAGGATGCCTTTCTGCGCTTGATCGGGATATAAAGAAGATTGCCGATCAGTGCTGCTACGAATGCATCGAGAAGGATGAGCGATAACTGTATGAACTTGTGATTTGCGAGCATCTCAAGAGATATCTGGCAAAGGAATGCAAAGATCAACGGGTTGAAGCAGCAAAGGAACAACAGGAAGCGGTGGATGGGCTTCTTGTTGACCAGATCAACGATGAGAGAGATGAATGCATAAACAGTTGCAAGTATAAGCGTTCCGCCGGTAACTATAAGGAGATAACGGCCGAGAGTGCTTATTGATACCTTGCCTAAGATAAATCCGGGCTGGAAAGCGAACGTTACTACATTCTTATATCCGCCTGAGAAGACGAGAGTCTGAATGTAAGAAGATCCGACAGCGCAGATTGCGACAATGAGATAAAGCAGTCTGCTCTCTGAGACGATCGCCATGCCAAAGAGCACCAGCATGAGCGCGATGAGGCACGAACCGTGGAAATAAGGCATTACGATAACGAGAACGCATGCGAGCAATGTAGCGGATACGGGGTAGAGAGGATCGTTGGATCTCGTGAGCCATGCATTCTTGGAGAAAGCAAAAGCCTTTATGCCGCCGCCGAATCCGTTTGCGCGTGAGATAGATATTCCGAGTCTTCTGATGAAAGGAACAAAGAGGATTATCACGATGAGCATTACTGCCACACCGAGCATCAGGTGACGCTGGTTAGGGTATACATTGATCGCCCAGATGCCCCAGTCATCGTAGTCGGTAACGGCATACCATGAAGTATTGCCGAGGATTGCTTTAATTGCCTGGGAGGGTGTGTTGCCGAAGCCTACGAGTTCCTTGAAGTGGAAGAAAACGTTAAGTGAGCTTCTTAAGAAAACGAGAACGGGAGCGACCAGGAAAGATGCGCGTCTGGAGCTGATAAGCACAGCGAGAAGTCCTAAGAGGATAAGTGCGCATACCATCGAGATGATGGAAGGCAGATTGAGCGCATAGTCGATCGGAAGTCCCAGATATTCGAGAGTGCCGGCTAAGAAATAGAAAAGGAAGTGATACTTGATGCCGTCACCTGAGAAATGCATGTACTGGGTAGGGAAGTTAAAGCCCTTGCCGAACGAAGAGACCATCGCTGTGTGGGGCGAGAGGTCTGAGAATGTGGAGTAGCCGTTCAGAAGGTTGTTGCCGTTGATCCTGTATGTGTAGAACATAAGGAATGTAGCGGCGAGTGTAACGAGGAATATGACTGCTCCGTAGAAGACGGAGTCGAACATGCTGAAATTGTAGTCATCGATAGCGGTGGCGCCGGAAGCCTTCTGCTCCTCGCGCTTTACTCTTTTGCGGTTGATGAGGATGAGGCATGTGAGGATCATCCATAGGAAGAATGCGAAAGTGATGAGGACACCGAGTCTCTTGCAGAGTTCGCCGTTCTCAATGACATATGACAGGCCGAGGGTAACGTAATAGTTAAAGAAAGGTACACACATCATACCGGTGATAAGTCCGGCAGGAACAGTGAACAGTGTGTTCGGAATATGTGTGATCGCTTTGGCGGAAGTGCTGCAAGCTACATATAACCTGCGTACATCCGGTACCGTGAGGCCGACAAAAGCTATACCGAATGCGGCGCATAATATCAAATATAAGATTCCGAGCATAAAAATCCCCTTATTTTAAATATACAGTATTCTAACATAACTTCTGTTTTTACCAACATTTACAAACATGTGGCAATTTGTTGGTATTACAGTAGACCCCGCCTGAAAAAGAGTATAATCTGTCTATCTTGCGTTAAAAGGGGAATTTGTATGAAAATTACTGTTCTTGGAGGCGGCTTATCGCCCGAAAGAGATGTATCACTTAAATCTGCCAGCCTTATTGCCAATGCGCTCCTGTCAAAAGGACACGAGGTCGCACTGGTTGATCTCTATGACGGCATTGAGACGAACGAGCCCTGTGAGACTTTCTTCAGACGCGGCACGATCAACCCGTTCTCGTATGTTATCCCGGAAGAAGAACCGGATCTCGATGAGATCATCAGACAGCACGGCGGAAGAAAGAGCTGGGTAGGTCCCAGAGTCATCGAAATGTGCAAATTCGCCGACAGAGTATTCTTAGGTCTTCACGGAAGCCACGGTGAGAACGGCCAGGTCCAGGCACTTCTCGATGCTTTCGATATCGCTTATACAGGCTGCGATTATTTAGGCTGCGCCATCGCAATGGATAAGGATCTTTCCAAGGCACTTGCAAGAGCAGCCGGATATCTTACGGCAGACTGGATCGTTGATGATCCCGAGAAGCTCACTTTCGACAGAGTCTTAAAAGAAATAGGCATTCCCTGCGTTGTAAAGCCTATCGGCAACGGCTCTTCCTGCGGTGTATCCATCGTTAAATCCCAGGAGGAATATGAGGCTGCCATCAACTATGCGGCTTCTTACCATCAGAAGATCCTTATAGAGAAGTTCATCAAGGCGCGCGAGATCACGATCTCGATCGTAAACGACAAGGCGCTCCCCATCACGGAGATCATTCCCCACGAGGGTTTCTACGACTATAAGAACAAGTATCAGGACGGTCTTACCACACACGTATGTCCCGCTCAGATCGATGAGGAAGATTATAAGAAGGGCCAGAAGATGGCGCTTAAGATCTTTAAGCTTTTGAGAATGACACAGTACGGCAGAGTCGACATGATGTACGATGACATCAATCACGAGTTCTGGTTTATCGAGGCAAACAACCTGCCCGGCATGACCAACACATCGCTTCTTCCCGAGGCGGCAAAGGTAGACGGCACAAGCTACGAGGACCTTGTAGAGAGCCTTGTATTGAATTGCGGCAGATAATCATCCTTACCGTCTGACACGACAGTTTTTCAGTTGCTACGCGCCCTTAGTTCGGATAGAATTAAGGGTGCTTTCATAAATATTTTCGGAGGGTTTTATGAGCGACAAGAGAACTGACTATATCAGCTGGGACGAATATTTTATGGGCGTTGCAAAGCTTGCAGCCATGAGAAGCAAGGACCCGAGCACACAGGTCGGCGCCTGCATCGTCGATAAGGACAATTACATCCTTTCTGTCGGTTACAACGGATTCCCCATCGGCTGCGATGACGAGGAATTTCCCTGGGCAAGATCCGGCGGCACGCTCGATACAAAGTACGCTTTTGTTGCTCACGCTGAGCTCAATGCGATCCTCAATTCCAAGACAGGTGACCTTGCAGGCTCCACTGTTTATGTCACTCTTTTCCCGTGCAATGAATGCACCAAGGCCCTGATCCAGAAGCGTGTCGGCAAGGTCGTTTATTTCGATGACAAGTACCACGATCTGGATACCACTGTGGCTGCACGCAAGATGCTCGACGCCGCAGGAATCAAGTACGAGAAGTATCAGCCCTCGGGCCGTCAGGCAGAGATCGATCTCTAATGGAGGCATAATATGCATCGCAGAATAGGGCGGAAGATAATTCCGCTTTTTCTTTCATTTCTGTTTGTTTTAACCGTTTTCCCGACCGTTTCACTGGCAGCTCCGGCAGGAACCGGCACGTCCAATTGCTGGGGCAGCGGCGGAATACTGGAGGTCCAGTTATCGGGATGCTCAGGATACGATAAGATCACCGTGGAAGCCGAGTTCTCAGGCACGGTCAGTTCAGCCACGGGCTGGGGCTTCGATACTTATTCGATAAGCGGAAATCACGTTATAGCCGTCTGTTCTTCTACAGGCCCTAACAGCTGGGGCTTTGACAACAAGGTCGGCATCCAGGTCACCGGAAGCGACATCACTTCCGCTTCGCTTGTTTCCGTCATGGGTGACGGCACGAGCGGTACTGTAAACGATCCCACCACAGCCACCTCAACAGGCAATAACAACAATAGCAGCAATAACACCCAGCCTGGCGCGACCACCGCTCCCGCAAGCAATGTGAAGGGCGTCGTGGGCGATGACTGGCTTACCACGATCGATTCGCACATCGTTGACATGAACGGCACAGAGGTGTGGCTTACGGGCTGCAACTGGTTCGGATACAACACCGGCACAAACCTTTTCGACGGCGTCTGGAACTGTAATCTCGAAGAGTCTTTAGCGTCTATTGCAGACCACGGATTCAATGTTCTCCGCGTCCCGATGAGCGCGGAGCTCCTGCTCCAGTGGAAGAGCGGAAATTACCCCAAAGCCAATTACAACAACGCTTACAATGAGAAGCTCAACTCGATGAATTCCCTTGAGATCTTCGATTACGTGATCACTCTCTGCGAGCAGAACGGCATGAAGATAATCATCGATATCCACAGTGCCAAGACCGATGCCTCAGGTCACAATCACCCCGTCTGGTATAGGGATGACATGACCGTTGATGACTTTGTAGAGGCACTCTCCTGGGTCGCTGACAGATACAAGAATAACGATACCATCATCGGCTACGACTTGAAGAACGAGCCTCACGGCAAGGCTTCCGAAGATCCTCATGCTATCTGGAACGATACGGACAGTCCCGACAACTGGAAGAAGGTGGCTGAGCGCGCCGGCAATGCCGTGCTCGATGCCAACCCTCATGCCCTGATAATCATTGAGGGCATCCAGATATATCCTGTGAACCTCGAAGCGAATAATTTTGTGTCGCGAAATGATGACGATTACTACAACACCTGGTGGGGCGCAAACCTCATGGCCGTAAGGGAATTTCCTATCGATTTCGGCTCCGGGGAGAGGAACGCCCAGATCGTTTATTCGCCTCACGATTACGGCCCGAGAGTGTTCGAACAGCCCTGGTTTGAAGGCGGCAATTTTACCTACGATTCGCTCATGAAGGACGCCTGGTACGACTACTGGCTCTACATTCAGGAAGAGAACATCGCCCCGATCTTCGTAGGCGAATGGGGCGGCTTCATGGAAGGCGACAACTTAAAGTGGATGGAGTACTTCAGGCAGCTCATCGCCGAGAAGCATCTGCACCACACTTTCTGGTGTTATAACGCCAATTCAGGTGATACCGGGGGACTAGTTAAGGACGATTTTAAGACATGGGACGAGGAAAAGTATGAGTTCGTCAAAGAGGTGCTCTGGCAGACCTCAGACGGCAAGTTCATAGGTCTTGACCACGCTGTTCCGCTCGGAAAGAACGGTATCGCCCTGTCAGATTATTCAGGCGTTAAGGTGACTCCCGCGCCCGTAACCGCTGTTTCAGAGACCACGGAAACCAGCGACGAATATGAGGAAGATTATACCTATGAAGTCCCTCACGGGACCTGGGAGGAAGAATCCTCCGGTTTTGTTCCCGAGATGCTCAGAAAGGCCGCAAAGGGTCTCATAATCGCTGCTGTTATCATCGTTTTGCTGCTCATCGTATTCATTGCGCTCAGGGTGGCCGCGAAAAATAAAGCGGAAAAGAGAAAAACAGAGGAAGTTATCAAGCTGGGCGGTTATAATAAAAATACAGTTGACGAGAAGGTTACAAATGAAGTAAATTCTGTCGGTGGCGAAGACGCCATCAGGGAATTACCTGAAGAAACACGAGAGGATAATTGATATGTTATTAGCTCTGCCTCGGATACTTGAAGACAACCAAAGGCTGACGGTCATCGTAATCGGACTTGCGATAGTCGTTATTTTGAGCCTGATCCTTTTCGCGAATATCGCCAACGCCAAAGACAAGCACAAAGAGAAGAAGAGCGCGAGACTCGATGCCGAGAGACAGGGCGAGAGGATCGCTGACGGTGTCGACCGCAGATCCAGAGTTTTCACAAAAGAAAAGAAGATCACCCAGATAAAGCGCGAGACCAGAGACCCTAAGAAAAAGGCTGAGGAAGAAGCTGCATCAAAGAACACTTTGATCGGCGGCAAGAGCGAAGCCCAGAGGGAAGAGAAGGAAGCCAGAGAGGTTTTCGGATCCCTCGGAATCTCGTCCAAGAAGGCCGAAGAGATCGACAAGGCTAAAGAGCAGATCATCATCAACGGATATCTCCAGAAGTCCAATACAGCACCCATCAGACCCGTATATTCAAATACTCTCGAAGCACGTCAGCAGCAGAAGAAAGAGCTCGATTCAGATGTAGTCGGCAGCGAAGCTGAGACACCCGCGCTCGTTATGGATTCTGCCGCTCCTTCGGAGGTCAAGATCACGGAAGCGCCTGTCCAGAAGGTCAAGCCCACTGCATTAAAGCGCCCTACGGCAGCAAGAGTCTCTCAGGCTGAAGAAGAGACAGATGCAGCGGAAGAGGCTGATACTGCATACAGCAGCGCAATGAGACCGCAGCTCGGAACCGAAGTCTCAAATGCCGAGATCGACCGAGTTGCAGAGGTCCAGGCAGAGAAGCCCGATATCCTTAAGCAGGGCGAAGAAGCCATCATTCCGGCAGCCGAGAAGCCTGTTGAAGGCTTTGTCCCGAGCAAGGAACTGGCTGAAGAAATGGCAGAAAACGACGGCGAAGACCAAGTCTGACATATATTTCAAACTCGTCTCAAGTATCCCTTAGCACTTGAAAATACAGACATTCGGACTGTATAATCTTAATATCTTCTAATATGCTTATATTAGGAGACGTGTGTGCTTTGTTTTTTGGAGGTTATACTGATGTCGAGACGCTATTCGGGTCGCTTCTCGAAGCTTTTATGTATACTGGTATGCTTCGTAATAGGCTTTTCCTTTGCTTTTGTTTTTTCCAAACCGCAGGAAATTGAAGCTGCAGGAGCCTGGGTTGAATATGATCCCTATGACGATTGGGGCGATGGTGTTAACTTCAATATTATTTGTCATGGCTTTGATTACGGTGCCAAAGTTACCGTCCGCCTTGAATGCATGCATCAGATTGTCTCGTACAACATTTGGGCTCCCGGCGACGTCAAGGTTCAAAGGGTTGGAATCGATGACATGGATATCAACATTACGTTCACGTACAACGGCACAGATATTCAGGGTCAGGTAACAGGAACAGATATTACCAAGGAATCTCCGAAGACGAGAATCGTCAGTTACGAATATAATCCGCCCGAGCCTACGGCTACCAATACACCTACCCCTACACCTACAAAGAAACCTAAGCCGACAAACACACCTAAGCCGACAAACACACCTAAGCCGACAAATACACCTACACCAACAAAGAAACCGGCTACACCTACTCCTACAAAGAAGCCGGCCACACCTACACCTACGAAGAAACCGGCTACACCTACTCCCACAAAGAAGGTGGCTACACCTACAGCCACTAAAGCTCCAACCAAAGAGCCTACCAAGGAACCGACAAAAGAGCCTACCTCGCCTCCTACAGAGACAAATGAGACGACCGCAGCTACGACTGCGGCAACCACAACAGAAGCTACCACAGAAGTTGTAGCAGCTGTTGATGTTACGACTGAGACAAACGAATCATCGGAAGATGTTGGTGTCATTCCGCCTGTTGTAATAGGCGGCGATGAGACGACTGAAACCGGCGAGACTACCGATACAGACGGCACACCTACGCCTACTCCCATAATCGCAGGCCTTTCTGCGACAGGTAAGGGCGGCCCCAAGAAAGCATCATTTACCTGGATCTGGATCGTCCTTCTCTTGTTCCTGCTTGGACTTATGTACCTCAGATACAGATATCTCAGCAAGAATAAGGGATTGGAAGGCATGGATCTTGCGATCGCATTTATTCCCGGCGTTCCCAAGCTTGCCGGTTCGTTCGGATATCTCGGACCGGTCAAAGATATGAAGCCTGTTGAAGAGCCTAAGCCTTCTGCAAGGAACTTCAACACAGCTACAGCTATGAAAGAGATCAAGGCTATGGAGAGCGGAGAGAAGAGCCCCTTCAAGCCTGCTCCTTCTGCTTCCGCAGATTCTCAGGCAAAGCCCGCTGCAGATGCAGGCACACAGACAAAACCTGCTGCTAAGTCCGTCGTCCCGAAGACGGAAAAGGCACCTGTTGCAAAGAAGAGCGAACCCGTTAAGCGTCCCAGCAGCATTTCTACGAATTCGGCTAAGACTTCTGCTGTGATCGGCAATGCATCTGCAGTTGCCGGCAACAAGCAGACTAAGCCGATCCAGAATGAGACAATTAAGAACGCCATCGTTCCTCCGCTTGGCCAGGCTTCGACAGACAAGGACAAGCAGAGCTCACCGTTCAAGAGCGTTGCCACTGCTGATCAGGCTAAGGCTGATAAGCAGGATAACAGCGCTGATACAGCAAAGAAGCCTTCCTTCATGCAGAACGTGCAGAAGGGACCTACGACAGCTTCTGTATTCCAGAAAATGAGTCAGAAGCAGAATGTACCTGCATTTAAGAGTCTGTTTGCTCCGGCACCGGCAGCCCAGGCAAAGCCTGCAGACCAGATATCACCATTTAAGCCCGCAGCACAGACACCTGAAGAGACAAAGCCCGCCCAGAGTACAGAAGCTCCGCGCCCTGTAGTAGCTAAGAAGCATATCCTTCAGAGCGAACAGGCTAAGGGACCTACGACAGCGTCTGTTTTCGAGAGCATGGCAACAAAGCCGAAGCCGGCTGATGAGTTCTCACCTTTCAAGCGTCCCGAACCCGCTAAGACATCAGCCATTGCAAGCGGTACAGCTGCTGCGGCCGCTGTTGCTGCAAATGAAGATACCAAGACCGCTGCAAAGAAGGGACCGATCAAGCGTCCTAAGAATGAGATGACGGAAGAGCAGAAGGCTGAACGCGAGAAGGCCATGAAGCTCCTCGAAGAGCGCAAGGCTGCACAGGCTGCAAGAGTTGAAGAGATCAGAAGAAACGCTGAAGCCAAGAAGGCAGCAGAAGAAGCCGAGAAGGCGAGATTAGCAGAAGAGGCCAGAAAAGCTGAGGAAGCAAGGAAGGCAGAAGAGGCCAGAAAGGCTGAAGAAGCAAGGAAAGCCGAGGAAGCCAGAAGAGCTGAGGAGGCAAGGAAGGCCGAAGAAGCAAGAAAGGCTGAGGAAGCAAGACTTGCCGCTGAAGCTGCAAAGGCTGCAGAAGAAGCTAAGAAGGCCGAGATCGCAAAGGCCCGGGAAGCTGCAAGACTCGCTGCCATCGCCGCTGCAGAAGCAGAGGCCAAGATGGCTGAAGCTAAGAGAGCACAGGAAGCTGCAAAGGCTGCCGAAGAGGCTAGAAAAGCGGAGGAAGCCAAGAAGCTTGAAGAGATCAGAAAGGCCGAAGAAGAGCGCAGGGCGGCAGAAGCTGCCAAGGCTGCTGAAGAGGCACGTATCGCTGAAGAAGCAAGAAGAGCTGAAGAGATCAGAAAGGCTCAGATCGCTGCTGAGGCTGCCGAAAAGGAAAGACTTGCAGAGCTTGCAAAGGCTGAAGCAGAGGCTAAGGCTGCAGAGCAGGCAAGACGCGAAGCTGAAGAGGCTGCAAAGGCTGCCGAGGCTGCAAGAGCTGAAGCAGAAGCTAAGATGGCTGAGGCAAAGAAGGCCATGGAAGCTGCTGAGGCTGCAAGAGAAGCAAAGGCTGAGAAGGCTAAGCGCCAAAGCAAGACCTCCGAAGTATTCAAGTCTGCTATGGCATCATCCGAGAATACGATCGTTCCGGGCATCTCCGCTCTGGGTACCGTAGACGGATATCCTTTCGGACGCAAGGAAGAAAAGGAAGAGAAGACCGAAGAAGTAAACGGATCCGTTGAGACAAAGCGCAACAATCCGTACATGTCATTCAGAAGCGGATCGTCTTCAGGCGTCGGCTCAAGTGCCGCTGTTGATACGAGCGGACCTTCGATCTCGAAGGAGCGCGCTAAGGCATCATCCAACTCCAACCAGTTAGGAAGCCTCCTTGCAGGCAAGCAGGGCAACAGCTCCGGCAGAGCTCCTGTTTGGGCAGCTCCGGGAATGACAGGATTCTCCGCATTCAAGGAGAGCGATGAAGCCAGAGAAGCAAGACTGCTTGAAGAGCAGAAGCGCCGTGAAGAAGAGGAAGCAAAGAAGAGAGAGGAAGAGGAAGCTAAGGCTAAGTACACCAGCATCCTCGACAGCGTAACTTCTCACAAGTCCGCATTCTTCAAGAGAACACAGAGTTCCCGCAGCAATTCTTCTGAGCAGAGCGAAGAACGCTCATCTGCATATGGCGGAATCGTAAGACCTTCTGCTATAGTAGATCAGGAGCGCGACATCAAAAAGCAGATGACTGCACCTGCAATGGGTGCTGCTCTTGAAGGCCAGAGACCTTCCATTATGGATCCGTCAGTTAAGTCTGCTCCTACGGCAGCTAAGCCTCTGGCAGGATTCAAGTCGCTTAATACAGATATGAATGATCCGGCAAATGCTGATGATTCACTCGAAGACCAGGCTGAGTAATATCAGGCTTTAGGGGGGAAAAGAAATGAAGAGATCAAAGAAACCTTTAACTTTCACGGCACTTGCTGCCGCTGTAGGCGCTTTGAGCATCGCAGTTGAAGGCTGTGTATACGGACCTCCGCCGGAAACAAATGTATACGGACCTCCGCCGGATAATCCGACGGTCGAATCCAATGAAGTAGACGTATACGGACCCGCTCCCGATGAGACGCTTAATTCGGATGAAGTATGCGTATACGGACCTGCTCCTGACGATAATACCGAAGAGACGGATGCTGATACACCTTCCTCCGAGACTTCCGTGGACGGTATGGAAGAAGACGTTTACGGACCTCCGCCGGATGCTGATGGTGACTGATTTCCGTGGATATTAACGAGGCCAAGAAGGCTTATCTTGATAACAAAGCTTTGTTCCGCGCAAAGCTTTTCAAAGAGCCGGATCTAATCTATCTTTTTTTCGAGCTGACAAGAAGCTGCAATGAGAAGTGTTTTCATTGCGGAAGCAGTTGTGCGCCCGGCTTGGGTCACGGACCTGACAAGGAAGCTTTCAAGGCGGTATTAAGAGATGCGAAAGAGCATTTCGATCTGAAAAGACTCCAGCTTTGCATCACGGGCGGCGAGCCGCTTTTATATCCTGATTTTGCAGAGCTTTTGGGCTATGCAAATGATCTTGGCTTCAAGTGGGGCATGACGACTAATGCTACCCTGATCACCAAGGATGTTGCCCGGATGCTTGCAGATACCGGCATGGGAACAGTGTCGGTAAGCATCGACGGCCTGCGCGATACTCATGACAGACAGCGCGGCCTTAAGGGCGGGTATGACAAGGCGATGAGGGGCATTCAGAACATGATCGACCAGAAGGCCTTCAGACATATCCAGGTAACTACCGTAGTTAACCACAAAAATATCGTTGAGCTCGATGAGCTCTATGAGATACTCGATCAGATGGACATCGATTCATGGCGTGTTATCGGCATCGAGCCGATGGGAAGAGCGCTGGATTATCCTGACATGCTCCTGACGCCTGACGACCAGAGATATCTTTTTAACTTTATCCGCAGCAAGAGAGAACAGGGCATTCCGGTCAATTACGGCTGCTCGCACTTCCTTGGCCTCGAATACGAGAGGGAAGTAAGGGACTGGTTCTTCTACTGCGGCGCGGGTACGCATACTGCAGCCGTAAGGATCAACGGCGACATTACTGCATGCCTTGATATCGAAGACAGACCCGAATTCGTACAGGGCAATATCTATAAGGATAAGTTCAGCGATGTATGGTTCAATAAGTTCCAGGAGTTCAGAAAGCCCTTGTCCTCGCTCTGCAAGGAGTGTCAGGAATGCGAATATGAGAAGTGGTGCGCAGGCGGATCGAGGCACTGCTTTGACTACGATAACAATAAGCAGAGGGTCTGCTTTAAGGACATTCTCTTTTAATTAGTATTTTTTGAGTGTATTATCTAAGGTACTGAACTTCCTTTTACGGAGAAGCTTAATGTACCGGAGAATCGCGATAATAACAGGTGCTTCATCAGGCATAGGAAAGGCTTTTGCAGAGCTCCTTGCGCGTGATAATGGTGATTTGTATAACGCTCCCTTTGAAGAGATCTGGGCTGTGGCAAGGTGCGAAGATGCGCTTAATGAGATTGCATCAGCAGCCGGAGGCGTAAAGATAGTACCGGTCTTGGCAGATCTTTCTGATATCTCAGGAATCAAAATAATAGAAGATAAGCTTAAGCAGGAAGAGCCCAAAGTAGGCCTTCTCGTTAATTCTGCAGGCATGGGCATCAAGGGCACCGTCATGGATAAGCCTGACAACGCTATCACTGATACCATCAGCATTAACTGCAGTGCCTTAAGCCTGCTTACAAAGGCCGCAGTCCCTTTCATGAAGAGCGAAAACGGCAAGCCGGGGATCATTAACATTGCTTCGTCGGCAGGCTTCATCCCGCAGCCGAATTTTGCTGTGTATGCTGCGAGCAAATCTTATGTCATCTCATTTTCGAGGGCCATGAGCTATGAGCTCAAGCCGCTCGGCATTAACGTTACTACTGTCTGCCCCGGTCCCGTCAGGACTGACTTCCAGAGGAGAGCCACGGAAGGCAGGGAGGACGATTTTACGGACTGGCGCAAGAACTTTGTGGAAGACCCCGTTAAGATCGCGAAGGTCTCTCTTAAGGCATCGCGAAAAGGAAAGAGAATGCTCGTTTATCCGTTCTCGCAAAAGTGTCTGCATCTGGCTTCAAAGCTATTTCCGACATCCGGAATACTTTGTTTCTCAGGCAATCTGAAATAACAACTCTACACCGGAGGTGATCTATATGAACAAGAAGAAAATCGAACCCAAATTCGGAAGCATCTTCAAAGCAGTAGAAGATAAAGCCAAGAAGGTATCCTTCCTGCAGGATACGGCTACCCAGATTACCCTGAACGGTAACCTCGATAATCTTCCGCTCTATGTGAAGGTAGAAGACGGCGTTGCAGAGGTAGCTCCGTATGAGTACATCAACGCGCCTTTCTATATCGATGCGGATGCAGAGACTTTTGCCTCTGTATTAAGCGGAGATAAGGATTTCGTAGTCGCAATTGCGCAGGGCAGCATTACGATCAACGGCGATGCAGCCCAGGCCGTAGTCTTCTGCAAGACCATGTTCGGTTAAGAAGTTCTTTATATATTCTTCACAGCTATTATTGTCTTCGACATAAGGTGTCAACAATTTGACTCTATAATGGTACTATAGGTCGGGTTTTAGACTCGAAGAGTATTATGCGAGCAAATTGCTCTCACATTTGATAAAATAAAAAGGTATGGCAATTACACTAAACGGCATTTTCAGAGATAAGATGGTCTTCCAATGGGGCGCCGAGCTTCGTGTGTTCGGATACTCTGATAAGACTTGTGTTATCAGATGTTCGCTTATCAAGGACGGCGACCAGGTCAGTACCGGCACTTGCGGCACTGAGCAGGACGGAAGCTTCCTTGTCTGCCTTGAGCCCGTTGACGAACCGGGCGGTCCCTACGAGATCAAGATCTATGAGGATGATATCGAAGCCCGCGAGATCAAGGATGCCTATGCCGGAGAAGTCTGGCTTGCAGCCGGCGGCGGCAACATGGATTATCCGCTCATAAGATCCGAATTTGCCAAATTTATCCTTCCCAAGATCGGAAATACAGAGATCAGATATTATAAGGTCCCGGCATTCGGCCACATGAATGAAGCTCAGGCCAAGGCTGAAGCTGAGACACAATGGATAGATATAAACAGCGAGACAGCAGGTCAGATGAGCGCCGTAGCGTTCTATTTCGCAAGGGAGCTCGAGTCCAGACTCGATGCAAAGATCGGCATCATCCAGTGCTGCGCTACAAGATCCACCATTGATAACTGGCAGAGTGTCGAGTCTCTGCTCACCACAAAAGAAGGCAGACAGTATATCAAGGATTTTGATGACGAGGCTTCCGAGCTTACACCCGAAGAATACGATATCGCTTACGCCGAGTATGAGAAAGCGTACGAGGAGTACAACGTAAAGCTCCAGGAAGTACTGAAGGATAATCCTTATCTTACATATCCCGAAGCAGACCTTAAGCTCGGTCCCGCGCCCTGGCCGGCACCCGTCGGACATAAGTCACCGAGGCACCCGGGCTCGGCATTTGAATGCATGATCCTGAGAGTCGCTCCTTACACTTTAAGAGGCGTTATCTTCTATCAGGGCGAAGCAGATACAGACGGACATCAGTCTGAGTATGGCCATGTTTTCGAGACCATGATCAAGGAATGGCGCGACGTCTTCTTTGACGATCAGCTGCCGTTCATCTTCTGCCAGCTTCCTATGTATATTTCCAAAGACCGTAAGTATATGGGCTTCGACGATATGTCATGGCCGCTCCTCCGTGAGCAGCAGCAGATCGTCGCCATCGACATGCCTAACGTCTATATGGCGGTCATCGTCGACTGCGGTGAATTCAATAACCTGTTCCCGTCCGATAAGAAGACTCCGGGCGACAGACTTGCTCTCCTGGCCGAGAAATTCGTTTACGGCTTCGAGAAGGTGGAGGCTGTCTCTCCGTTCATTATCGATGCGAGACGCGGAGAAGGCGTTGAGATCACTTTCGGCGGAGACTACCTGCTCCTGAACCTTACGACGGGCTTCGGTCCTGACGATTCGGGCTTCGAGCTGGCCGGCGACGACGGACAATACTATCCGGCAGAAGCATCGGTAGACTTCGACGGTAAGACGGTATTGCTGTCCTGCCCTATGGTAGAGTTCCCTTCGAAGGTCAGATACGCATTCTTCTCTTACGGTCCGACACCTCTTCACGCACAGAATGGTCTTACCGCGACTCCGTTCCAGGTAAGGATCGATAAGGATCTTGGCGGCGCATAATTATGAACATAGCTTTTTTCACACGTCCTAAGCAGGAGATCACATACCTTTATAATGACTGCACTGTTCGTCAGGCACTCGAAAAGATGCACAACAGCTCTTACACCGCAGTCCCCGTAGTTGACCGCGAAGGCCACTATGTCGGCACGGTAAGCGAGGGCGATCTTCTGTGGTTCATAGTAAAAGGTGAAGGCGGAGAGCCGCACACAATGGCGATCGAGAGCCTTGAGGACTTTAAGCTTACAGACGTTAAGCTCAACAAGTTCAAGAACCAGCCGATATCGATCAATTCAGCTATAGAGGATCTGATAATCAGATCGATGGAGACCAACTTCGTCCCGATAGTTGACGATCGCGGGATCTTCATAGGGATCGTTACCAGAAGATCGATAATCAAGCACTATTACGAGAAAAACATACTGCCGCAGGAATAAGTCCCAAGCGGCAGTTTTTATTAGTGCTCGTCTAAGTAAGTCCAATTCCCGGGATCTTTGGGACTGCCGCCGTTGAAGATGAACCACTTGCCGGGATTGAAGACGTTGCCGTTATTCTTTTCAAGGTCGATGTCATCGGAAAGGAATACCATCTGAGGTCCGTTCTTCAATTCTGAGGTGAGAGGGTTTTTCGTGAAAGGATTCTCGGGATTGTCTATGAGTCCCGAAGTCGCGATGACAGGCGTGTCAGCGTTGGTCATGAATTCGTCTGATACCGTAAAGCCTGTAGCATTGAAGTCTTTTACCATGAGAAGAGGCATGAAGAGCTCCATGTCTTCGCCTTCGCACTTGACATTGAACTGGTTGATGTTTCTTCCGTGATCGGATACCAGGATGATCCTTGTGTTGTCGTAGACACCCATTTCGCGCAGATAATCAAACCACTGACCCAGCTGGATGTAGGCAGCCATATTAACGTGGTAATGCGTGACCTGATATTCGTAAGTCATATCCATTACTTTGCCGTTGAGCGAATAGCGCCTGGTCATATCAAAATCATAAGCAGTGTTATCGACATTATATGCAGGCACATAATCAGGCTCCTGCAGGAGGCAGGGAGAGTGGGTAGTGTCGTTAGCCATCATGAAGAAAGTGTTCTTTGAACCGTCGTTGACGGATGTGATCTCCGGGAGCTTTTGGAGGACGGGGTAAGATTCCAGGAATACCTGGCTGTAACCGGTGCTCTTGGAGATACCGTCCGTATGCTGTACAAGAGCAGCTGCGTTGATCGCGCCTTCCGTATCGCCGGAGACGGAGGCAGCCTCGTTATAGATTCCGCCGTCGTAGAGTGTCTCCTGCAGAACGAGCGGAGAGACCTTCATGAGTGAGAAGCAGAAGAAATTGCGGTTGCGGATCTCATTCATGCGCGCGGAAGAGACGCTGGCGGACTCGCTGTCGAAATAATTGAACTTGCCGTTCGTGATATAGCAGTTGAATTCCGGGCGTTCATCGTATATTGAAAGGTCAGGGATCCATTTGTAACCGGCATAGGACGGGTCGCATATGGTTACCTCGTAATCTTTATCACCGAAGATGTAAGGCATGACCTTCAAGGCTTCATTGTGCTTGCTCTCGAGGCTCACGTCATCTCTTGCATTCATGTTCTCAGGCGTATAGTCGTAGCCGCCGTAAAGGGCAGGAGCACCGAAGTTTGTATATGCACCGTAGGAAATAGTATTCGGATAGTAAGTAAAGCCGTCGAACTGTTCTTTAAGCTCGGGCTTTTCATCGAAGATATACGGCACCTGCGTTCCCATAGCGCGGTCGAGCATGATGACCACGACGTTCTGGCCGTCCTTGCTTAAAGGAATGACGGGCATCTCCTCAGAGCTTGACGCAATGCTGCTCATATACCACCTGTATGAACGCCAAACGAGTGCCGAATCATATGCACCGATGCCCATGACGGTCAGTATGCCTACGACAAGAATGGTCTTTGTGATCTTGGGGAACTGTGTGTAGATCATATACAGGAAAGCGCCTGTGACGACTACCAGGAATGTGTTGAAAGCATATTCCATAAGCTTGAACTCAGGTATGATCTCATACTGCAAGGTGGCAGAGAGAATGCCGAGTTTTGTTCCGAAAAGCATGTAGTCGATGACCGAGATACCGCAGATCATCCAGATCGCTTTGCTGAACGCGGCCTTCATCTTGTCGCTCATAAAGAAGTAGAAGACGCCTCCCCACAATACCCAGCTGCCGAATGAAAGGAGCATGGCGTTGACGATGTATTTGACTGGATTTGACGGGTTAATGACATCAATAAACTCAGCTACGGAAGAATTGATGACTGACGAAGGGATGAGAAGTCCCGTGATAAATGCCATAAAGATAACGCCCGCAAAGAATCCGAAAGCATTCTTCTTAGGAGCCTCCTTGGACTTATTCTTCAGCTTGATCTTGCCTGCAAAGAGAGGAACCATCAGAAGGATACAGCCTGTAGCAAGAAGGAGCTTCTGCCTTGTGCCGAGATCTGCCCTGAACGCAGTCATCACAAGGACGGCCGCGGCTGCGATAGCAAGAACGATGCTTAATACCTTCTTAGGATTCTTAAGCTTATAGAAGATGTTCTTTACGAGAGAGAATACGTTATTGAGGAGCCAGTAGAAAACGAGTCCTGCAGGTGAGTGGTAAAGAAGCACAAGGAATACTGCCGCAAGACCGTACACCTGGATCTTGGCTCTCAGGGGATGTCCCTTGGTATAGATGATTCCGGACACGATGTTTATGAGCGTCATGAGGATCGGAAGGATATTAACAGGGAAATTGCCGATCATGAACATGGCATCTTCTTTTCCCAGGTCGGCAATAAATCCGAACTTCATTCCCTGGAAGCTCTGCATGCCGGACAGGAGGTTATATGCCGCGATAAAGAACGGGATCTGCAGGAGCAGGGATACCGAGCTCTTAAGCGCGTAGATCGGCTTGTAGTGATTGATGCGGTAATACTCCTGGAGCATCATGAAACGCTCGTCGCCCTTAAATGTGCTCTTTATGTGCTTGATCCTTGAAGCCATCTTTGCCTGGATGTCGCGCTCTTCTGCCTGCAGCTCGTCTGCTCTCTTATAGAGCGGAAGGACGAGGAAATTGACCGCAAGGCTCAGGAAGATTATGGACAGGCCGGCATTGCCGATGATCCTGTTGGCAACTGAGAAAATAACTTCAAAGAGAAGCTCCAGAGGTGAGATTATGAAAGTGTAAAGCATTGAGAGGAACGACATTAATTAAGCGCCTTTCTTTGCCTTAGAGGTCTTCTTGGATTTGGCTTTTGCCTTGGCCTGTTTTGCAGCCCTTTTCTCTTCTGCTGCATACCTGAGCAGTACATCGTTGTATTTCTTCAATACAAAATCAACGCTCTTCTTCGTTCCTTCGCCCATGGGCACCCATGTCTCGGCGCGCGCCTTGTCACGGCCTTCCTTGAAGGAAGGATCCTCGATACATTTGTCGATAAGACCCTTGATGTCCTTCATGGTCTCTTTGTTGAGCTCGCTTCCGAGGAAGGGAAGGATCCTGAAGGTCCAGGGAGTCTCATCGATCCAGGATGCATCGTAAGGTCTGATATCGAATTTAACGTCTGTGTAGATGATCGGCTTATCGAATACGAGCGAGAAATCGTAGATAACGCCGGAATAGTCAGAGATGAGGATGTCTGATCTTCTCAATACCTCAAAGTTATCGTTGTCCCTGTTCCACTCGACCTTATCATTGCCTTTATATTTGGACATGAGCTTGTCTAACATGTCTTTCTCGGTCGTGTATGACTGGGGGTGAGGTCTTACGATGATCTTATATCCCGTATCTATGAGCTTATCTATAAGCTCTGAGCCGAATCTTGTGAGGATACCGCTCTCGCCCCAGGAAGGTGCCAGAAGGACAGTTCTCTCATGAGGAGGGAGCTCGCCTGCGCTATCAAGTCTCTTCTTCATCTCGTCCATGTAAGGAATGCCGCAGAGAGCGAGCTCGCGGGGCTCGATATCACGCATCTTCTCCATCTGACGGACCTCTTCTATCTGGTATTCGCCGGACAGCATGATCGCATCGAAATGGTCAGTACCGAACATGCGGTACAAGGTAATGTCGTTGGCAGAGTGAAGGATGTGCACGTAGCAGTCTACGTTTTTCGAGCGCTTCCACTGGAAGACATCAAGGCTCGGCGTAGATGACAGAACGACGGAAGCGTTCAGGAGATTGAGCTTCGCGAATGCCTTGTTGCCTTCGCCGATAAACTCGGCGGTGATATATTCGTATTTCTTCTTGAAGACCGGATCGTCTTCAGAGCATGTGAGATATACGGTCTTCTGCTTTCTCTTCTCGAGTTCGTCTAAGATCGGCTCGAAAACATTCCAGTATCTTTTGTGGTCCGTGAAAATGGCAAGAGGGATCTTGCTGTCGTTGATCTTCGCAGTCTTACCGCCGCTTAAGCGGAACTTCATCTTCATGAAGAGCGCACGCAGAGAGAAGACAGCCACGCCGAATATACCAAACAATATGGTAAACAGCATTCCTCCCGTACCGGGATCGATATATAAGAGCTTAATAAGTTCCATAAAGGTTTCTCCCCGAATTATCTGCGCACAAAAAAACGCGGATGCTTACATCCACAGACAGATATTTTATTATTTTTCTTTTGGAACTTCAATAAATACAATTTTTATTTTTTTATATAAGAAAAAGGATTTTAGGCGAAATTGAGGCAAAATGGCAGAAAAACGTGATATAATTATCCTGTTTTTACACCTGCGCTTATATTTTCCGGCCGGGTCAATAAAAGAATGAGGGGGTTAGTTTTTTATGAAAACAACTAAGATCATTTCATTACTGCTCACAGCATCTCTCCTTATGTCTGTGAGCGGATGCGCACTTTTTGACAAGGACGACAAGAACGTTCTCACGGTAGCACAGAATTATGCCGATGCGATCCTTGCAGGCGACGGAGAAGAAATCGCTGAATATATGGTTGACGGCGATGACATCGAGGAAAACCTTGTTGCTTTCCTTGAGAGCTACGACAAGTATGAAGATGCATACACAGCTATCTTTGATTCTATGTCTTATGAGATCGACCAGAAGTCAGTCGAATCTTCCAAAAAGAACGCTGAGGCTAGTGTAGAGATCACATACACAATGGTAGACTATGAGACCATTTACGAAGACGTTACTGATGACGGCGGAAAGTATGATGATTTCGTAGAAGCACTCGAAGACAATGACGGCGAAGATACGATCGAGATCACACAGACGATCAACTTCGTTCTCGAGAAGGGCACATGGCTCGTAAAGGATAAGAAGGAGAAGAATTTCTTTGAAGTATACGAGTTCCTTGAAGCAGTAGACGGATATAAGTGGGGCGGCGCTTTCGAAGCTATCACCGTAGAGTATTTCGAGCAGGTCCTCGAAGACACACTGGGATATACCTGCAAAGAGTACTATGAAGATCTTTACTGGACAGCTCAGTATGCCGGCGGCGATCTGAAGATCGATATCTTCCAGCAGTATGACTTACAGCACGCTTCCGAAGTTTTCCAGACGTCTTACACAGACCGTTTTGCAGACATTTTGGCAGGCGGCAATTTTGACGGCGATTATGCTTATGAGTTCAACGGCACAGACGGTTACGTAGTACTTGACGGTTACATTGATTACGACCAGGGCTGGTTCAACCACAACGGTTATATGTACGGTGGTCTCTTCTTTACAGGTGACGTATTCGTAGTTGTTCTCGCTTACACAAGCAGCAGCTCTGCCCACGCAGAGGTTGACGATTTCCTTATGGCACTCGGATATCCCGTACCTGCAGATTTCTTCTGATACTGAAGTTAACGGCGGTACGGCATCGCAACTCCCGTTTTTCGGAGGCATAAATCGTGAAAAGGAAATTGATCTCATCTTTTCTTGCCGCATCGGTTCTTTTGTCCATGAGCGGATGCTCGCTCTTCGACAGCGATAACAAGGCTGTTCTTGCTGTTGTTGACGAGTATTGCCAGGCCATACTCGAGGCTGATGCCGGTGACATCGCCGATGTCATGGTTGACGGCGATGAGTTTGAGTATCTTTTGAATTCTTTTTTCGATAATTATATGCGCAACAAGAAGATGGAAGATGTCTATGAGGCGGTCTTGGACTCAATGTCTTACAAGATCAACAAGTCTTCTGCACATTCCTCAAAGAAGGATAAGAAGGCCAGCGTTGATGTTGTTTACACCATGGTCGATTATGAAGAGATCTATGACATCGTAAGTGATGATGACGGCGATCTCGACGACTTCATTGATGCGCTTGAGGATGATAAAGGTGCTCACACCAAAGAAATCGAGCTGACTATCGATCTGAAGATGAAGCGCGACAATTGGCTCGTAGACGATGATGACCTTGATAACTTCTATGAAGCCTATGAATTCTTCGCGGATGTCTCACATTTAAGCTGGTGCGGATTTGACGCGATCTCGATAAAGGAATTCGAGAGCGGCCTTGAGAGGACATTTGGTTACGATTATCAGTATGATTACTACTCTGATTCGGCAAGCACCTATGACTATGCTGCATACTGGGGCAACAACGTGACTATCTATATGTATGTTTACAAAGATGCCTCCTTTGCAGCTGAGGAATTCGATTATTATTACTACGAAGACATTGTTGAGGACATAGAGGATAATACTTTCCAAGGCTATTCCGATTACAACTGCAGCGGATCCGACGGTTATGTCTTATTTGACGGTCAGTGGTATGGTGATGATTATTATGGCGGTTACTTCTTTACCGGCAATATGATCATCGTCTGTTATACGTACAGCTCCACCACTTCCACGAAGGATACGATCGACAGTTTCCTTACCTCGATCGGTTATCCCTCACCTTAAACAGCGCCGGGCTGACAAGGAGGCTTTAAAAGCTTCCGGCAATTAACGCCAAATAACAGGAGGCATTAAGGCACATGGAAACGACAAAGGCTATTCATAGTTCCTTACTGCCTCTATTATTTTGTCCTGCTGCGGAAGCTTTTAGCTTACGGCCGGGGTCCGAAGAACACCTAAAATAACAAATAAATTTGTAAAACCACAAAAAATTTCTTATAATCAAACAACCAACATAAGGGGGGAATCAAGCATGAAACAAAAGGCAATTTCAGTAGTACTCGTTGCTTCTATGCTTTTGTCGATGAGCGGCTGCTCACTTTTCGACAAGGATGACAAGGCAGTACTCGCGGTAGCTGAAGAGTATGCATCTGCTGTAGCTTCTGCTGATATGGACACCATCGTCTCACTTTCAGCTGACGGTGAGGAGACAGAGCTTACTTCTTATATCGAAGACTGCATGGAAGACAAGAAGATGAGCGACGTTTACGATGCTGTCTTAGGCTCTATCTCATACGAGATCGATTCTAAATCAGTTGTTTCTTCAAAGAAGGACGCTTCTGCAACAGTTGACGTAACTTACACCATCCCTGACTGCGAAGCTATCTACAAGGATGTAGCTTCTTCAGGCGGCAGTCTTTCCGACTTCGCTAAGGCTGTTGAAGATGACGACGGTGATAACACGATCGAGATCTCACAGACTATCAAGTTTGTATTGGACGGCAAGGACTGGCTCGTTAAGGATAAGAACGACAAGAACCTCTCCGAGATCTATGAATTCTTCGGAATGGTCGCAGTTCTTTCTGTTACAGAGAAGTATGCGCAGGCTGTTGTTGACCTCAATCCTGAGGGCTTCAAGGACCTTACCACATATGATTATTCCAGCGAGTTCGATACATTCTTCTATTATTACGAAGAATTCGGCAAGGAGGAGCTTAAGGAAGTCTATGAGGCCATCGATGCTACTTTGTCTTATGAGATCGAGGGCAGCACACTCAGCGTTAACGGCAACAAGGCAAGCATTGACGTAGTGTTTACCGAGATCGCTTATGACACGGTTTACAACGATGTCTATAATGCCGGCGGCAATATTGATGATTATCTTGAAGCCATTAAGAACAATAACGGCGCAAATACTTATGAGATCACACAGTCACTTATGTTCGAGCTTATCGACGGCAAGTGGCTTATCGACAGCGATCTCTATGATCTGTACACGGTATATGATTACTACGAAGACGTAGAATACTATACATGGCCGACCAGCACTAACTTTGAGCCTATCACAATGGCTTTCTTCGAGAGCACACTCTCTTCCACATTGGGATACACAGCAAAAGAATATTACGAAGATCTCTACTGCACAGCCCAGTATTCCGGCAACGACCTCAAGATCTGCATCTTCCAGCAGTATGATCTGAAGCACGCTTCCGAAGTATACAATGAGTCTTACTATTTACGCTTCCAGGATATCCTTTCCAAGGGTGCTTTCTCCGGTAACTACGATTACGCATTCAACGGCACAGAAGGCTACATCATCCTCGACGGTTACATCAACTACGATCAGGGCTGGTTCAACCACAACGGATATATGTACGGCGGCCTCTTCTTCACAGGCGACGTATTTGTCGTAGTACTTGCATATACAGACGACTATTTTGCACAGTACCAGGTAGATACATTCCTGCAGGCTATCGGTTATCCTTATCCGTAATCTGATAAGTTTTGAGTACAAACAAAAGCCGGAGACTTGTGCTCCGGCTTTTTTTGTTTGCCTTATACCAAGTATTCCGGACACTTATTGTCCTATATGTTCTATATCCAAATTTACAGAGATAAGAAGGCTGTATCTTTAAAATTCTTAGTGATTTATATAAAGTGCTTCTCAGAAGCCCCGGTTTTCCTGAAAAAAAGTTGACATTTTCGAGCACAAACCGTACTATTTTCAATGTTGCATAAAATATACGGGGATATTCGGATAAGAGGTCAGAGGCCGTTTTATAAAGGCACTTTCTGTTAAACGGAGAATCACTCGGGCAAGGTAAAGGAGAAAGTATTATGCGTAAAACACTTGTTAGCATTGTCACAGTAATCATGTGCATCTTCATGTTCGCAGGATGCGGTGCTAAGACAATCGAGCAGAAGATCAGCGACTCACAGATTCAGAAGATTTGTGATGAGATGAAGGAAGATTCTTACTTCCAGACTTATTACAAGGACGTAAAGCTTGAGATCGAGGGCAACCACGTTACTTACAAGTACTACTACAAGATGGATCTTGACGCAGATCAGATCGATTCAGTTAAGGAAAGTCTTGAGAACAGCGGACTTCAGGGCCAGATCGACGGTCTTAAGGACGATTTCAAGAAGGACTGCGGTATCCGTCCTGACAAGCTCTCTTTCAGCTACTACACAAACGATGACCAGCTTATCGTAACAATCGAAGAGTAACTAATTATTTATTCGAAAATTAAGATCCCGGGAACAGCAACCAACGTTCCCGGGATTTTTTTGCTTATATATTTGCGTTTTTCAGACCGGTCAGTGTTCGCCCTGGTAAGACCAGTTATTTACATCCAGAGGATCCTGACCTTCGTATATATACCATTTGCCTGACGGGAATGTAGCTCCTACGGCATCGGATGTGTCGATGGCTTCTGAGAACAATACGTTCTGAGGTCCGGCTTTTGCATCAAAGTTAATAGGATTATTCGTAAAAGGATTTACCGGGTCCTCGATAATGTCTGCCATAGCCAGAGCCGGCGTATCGGCATTGGTCATGAATTCATCGGAGATGGTAAATCCGGTAGCGTCAAAGTCTTTGACCATTAACAGCGGCGTGAAATACTCGATATCCGTGCCTTCGCAGATCACGTCGTCGAACTGGCCTAACGCTCTTCCGTGGTCTGCTACGATGATGATGCGGGTATTGTCATAAACACCATTTGCGCGCATGTAATCAAACCATTCGCCGAGCTTTATGAGGGCTGCCGTATTAGCGTGAACATGTATGACCTGATACTCCGTTTCCATCTTCATGGTAGTGTCGCCGATGGTGTATCTGGAGACCATATCCGTATCGTACTCAGTATTATCGATCTCGATCGCAGGCACGTAATCAGGCTCCTGTAAAAGGCACGGAGCGTGGGCTGTATCGTTTTCCATAAGCAGGAATGTGTTTTTGTCTGACTGTTCGATAGTCGTAATCTCAGGGAGATTATCGAGCACAGCGTATGCATTAAGGAAATCGATATAGTATCCGGTACTCTTTGTGGTGCCGTATACCTGCTGTGCGAGGCTGACATCATTGAGCTTATCGTTTCCTACGGAAGAGTCATTGTAGGTGCCCTTATCGTAGATAGTCTCCTGCAGTACCAAAGGAGAGACTTTCATCAGTGAATAACAGAAGAAATTCCTGTTTCTGATCTCCTTTAAACGGTCAGCTGTAGTGGTTACAGCCTGGCTGTTTTCTTCATCATCAAAGAAGCTGAAATATCCGTTGGTGTTGTAGCAGTTAAAATCCGGATAAGCATCATATATGGACAGGTCCGGAATGAATTCGTATCCGGCATAAGAAGGATCGCAGATAGTTACCGTGTAATCATTTTTGTCGAAGATTGCAGGCATGACCGTCAGTGCTTCATTGTGCTTTTCCTCAAGGCTTAGCTCGGTTCTCTCATTGATCCTCTCGGGAGTATAATCATATCCTCCATACAAGGCGGGAGCGCCCGTAAGTGTCCAGGAGCCATAGGAAATAGTATTCGAATAATAAGTGAATCCGTCGAATTTCTCATAAAGCTCAGGCTTATCGTTAAAGATGTAGGGTATTTCAGGTCCCATCGCGCGGTCGAGCATAAGGACTATGACGTTTTGGCCGTCAGTGCTCAAAGGGATCGAAGGCTTTTCCGAATAAGCGGTAGTGCGGTCCGAATACCAGCTGAATGACTGTGCAACGAGGGCAAAGTTCAAGCCGCCGATCGCTGCCACGGTCAGGATGCCGATGACGATGATCATTTTCGAGACCTTGCGGAATTTTGAATAGAACCAGCTGAAAAGAGCAGCGACTGCTATGACGGCCAGAGCGTTGATAAGATAATCGGTGAATTTGAAGACCGGAGTATGCTCATATTTCAGAGTGGAGGACAGATATCCGAGCTTTGTTCCGAACAGCAGGTAATTGATCACGCCAACGCCGCAGATCACCCAGATCGCTTTGCTGAAGAAGGCCTTCATCTTCTCACTCATGAAGAAGTAGAAGATTCCGCCCCAGAGCACCCAGCTGCCGAAGGAAACAAGCATCGTATACGTTATGTAAGTGACGGGCTTTACCGTGCCCATGATGTCTATGAATTCCAAAGCGGAATCATTGATGACCGCGGAAGGGATGAGAAGACCCGTAAGCAGAGCCATCAGGACTGCGCCCAGATAGAATGCGGCAGTATCTTTTACTGTTGTTTTAGAGGGCTTGACCTTATTCTTCTTCGCCATGAACATGACTAAAGAAGGCACTAAGAGCAGCGCGCCTGCTGCTATGAGCAGTATCTTCTGTCTCATGTCGAGACCTGCATTAAAGGCTGTGAAAACGAGCAAACCAAGGCCTGCAGCAGCACTTAGTATGCTGAGCACTTTCTTCGGGTTCTTGAGCTTATAGAAGATGTTCTTAACGAGTGAGAATACATTGTTTAAGAGCCAGTAGAAAACAAGACCTGAAGGTGAGCGGTAGAGCAGCACAAGGAATACTGCAGCAAGTCCGTATACCTGGATCTTTGATTTTAGCGGATGGCCCTTTGTATAGATGATGCCCGATACGATGTTTATGAGAGTCATGAGTATCGGGAGGATGTTGACAGGGAAGCTTCCTATCATAAACATCGCGTCTTCTTTGCCGAGATCGGATATAAAGCCGAAAGACATTCCCTGAAGACTCTGCATGCCTGACAGAAGGTTGTAAGCTGCGATGAAGAAAGGGATCTGCAGGAGCAAAGATAATGAACTCTTAAGAGCATATACCGGCTTGTAATTGTGCAGACGGTAATACTCCTGGATCATGAAGAAACGCTCATCGCCTTTGAATGTGCGCTTGATATGCTTTATGCCGAATGCCATCTTTTGCTGTATGTCGCGCTCTTCAGCCTGCAGTTCGTCCGCGCGCTGGTACAAAGGGAGCACGAGGAAGTTGACGGCAAGACTTAAGAAGATAATAGCAAGTCCCGTATTGCCGATTATCCTGTTCGCGATCATGAAGATGTTCTCGAATAACAGCTCGATGGGATAGATGATAAGCGTGTAAAGGATAGTAAAGAATGACATTATTTTTTACCCTCCTTTTTAAAGAGCTTAGGTGTCTGGTTTTTGGCTGGAGCAGCCGTTTTCTTCTTTCTCTTCATGGCAACAACTTCTTCGTATTTCCTGATTACGAAGTCAACAGACCTCTTTGTTCCTTCGCCCATGTGGACCCAGGTCTCTTCACGGGCTTCTTTTCTGCCCTGCGCGAAAGAAGGATCGTCCGTGCATTTGTCGATGATCTCTTTAACTTCTGAAATGTTATCGTCGTTGAGCTCAAGACCGATCTTCGGAAGTATCTTGAAAGTCCAGGGCTCGTCTTTGAGCCAGAATGCATCAAAGGGGCTCATGTCAACTTTTGTATCCGTATAGATGATCGGTTTATCGAATACGAGGGCATAGTCGAAGATAACGCCGGAGAAATCCGATATAAGGACATCGGACTGTCTTAAGACTTCGAAATTATCGTTATCCCTGTTCCATGAGAATTTCTCATTATCCTTATATTTGGCCATAAGACGGTCCATGAGTTCCTTCTCTGTCGTAAATGACTGGGGGTGAGGTCTCAATATGATCTTGTAGCCTGTCGAGATCAGGGCATCGATGAATTTCTCACCGTATCTGGTAAGCAAGCCGCTCTCGCCCCATGTGGGGGCCAGAAGAACAGTCTTCTCATGAGGAGGGACTTCGCCTGATGCATCCAGGCGCTTTTTCATCTCATCCATAAAGGGAAGACCGCAAAGCGCTATGTCTTTGGGCTTATAGTTGCGCAGCTTTTCGATTTGTCTGGCCTGCTCCTCCTGATACTCACCGGATAAGATGAGGGCGTCATAGTGGTCAATGCCAAACATGCGGTACATCGTAATGTCATTCGGATTGTGTGAGATATAGATGTAGTAATCTACATTTTTAGAGCGTTTCCACTGAAAGACATCAAGGCTCGGAGTAGTGGTGAGGACCACGGATGCATACAGGAGATTAAGCTTCGAAAAGACTTTGTTGCCTTCTCCCAAAAATTCGGGTGTGATATATTTGTATTTTTCTTTGAAGACCGGATCGTCTTTAGAACCGGTAAGGTAAGTGATCTTCTGCTCTCTTTTTTCGAACTCATCCAAAAGCGGCTTGAAGATGTTCCAATATCTCTTGCTCTCGGCGTAGATCACAAGAAGGTTTTTCTTCTCGTCATGCCTTGCGTTTTTTCCTCCGCCTCCGGAGAATTTCATCCTCATAAACAGTGTACGGAATGAAAAGACCAATACGCTGAAAAGTCCGAACACCAGCGTAAAAAGCATTCCTCCCGTACCGGGATCTATATATAAGTTTTTGATCAAATCCATCTGAAGACTTCCTTCTTGAATGGCATCATAAATTATCAATTCCAATCTATTTATTATAAAATTTATAATATTTTAGTTCAACAAGAGGCTGCGAAGGCCTAAAGACGGCGATAAGACCCGTATTATCTTCAAATTTCATTGACATAATGACCGTGAATCAAGTACCATTGAGCTGTTGGGGTAAAAACACATTTTTCGGGGAGGAAAAATTATGCGTAAAGCTGTGATCAACGTCATGACCATCTTCATGTGCATCTTCCTTTTGGCAGGCTGCTACAGGGGCAACACACTTGAGGAAAGAATAAACCAAAGAGAGATCGACTATGTTATCGATGAATTAAAGAAAGATCCTGATATTAAGGCTAATATGAGGGATGTTACCTTTGAGGTAAAAGAGAACTCTATTTACTGCAATTTCTATTTCAAGACTTATCTTGATGATACGCAGATCGTTGCCATGAAGTCAGCTCTTCTGCAGGCAGGATATGAGAAGCAGATCATCGAGCTTAAGGACAAGTTCGAGAAGCAGTACAAGATCCGTCCTGATATTATCTCCTATGCTTTCTATACCTCAGACGACAGACTGATAGGTAAGGTAGAAGGATAACAGTTTTTTAATCTGAAATAACGAATACCCGGAGCTTGATAGAGGCTCCGGGTATTTTTTATGTCTTGTTGATCACTTTCCACTCTTCTGTAAGCTTATCAAGAGTCCGGGAAGCGTTAGCAGGACTTGTCGAAGGCAGGCATATCCCGTCGCGGCCTACGGCAGGGAAAAGGTATTTTTTATAAAGCTGGTATGCTTTTTGGCCGTTTAGAAAAACAGCCCTGATATCCGCAGCGTTTAGGATCACGGAGATATCATTTACGGTCACATCCCTGATACTCGAATCTGAAGATCCGGTGATCTCGCATGATCCGATAACGTCCCAAAGCGCTATGCGGTTTCTTAGAAGGAATGCTTTCTTCTCACTGACCGTCTGAGGCACCTTCTCACCGAAAACCTTTGCCGTTACTTTCCAGAAGCGGTTTTGCGGATGTCCGTAAAAGAAGCCTTCTTCTCTGGACTTTACCGACGGAAAGCTTCCAAGGATAAGCACCCTTGAATCTTTATCGAAAACAGGCTGTATCGGATGTATGAGCATAGTAAGCCCTCAGGGTGACTTTATCAGTAATCGCCCAGGTATGACCAGTTCTCCGCGTCGTAAATATCATCGCCTTCGAAGCAGAACCATGAGCCGGGAAGGAATTTGGTGCCGTCGTTATCCGTCGTGCTCCAGATCTCCGAATAGAGAACATTCTGAGGTCCGTTCTTGGCATCGGAATTGATTGGATTGTTTGTAGCCGGATTAATAGGATTATCGATGAGATCTTTGAACGCAAGTGTCGGCGTGTCGGCGTTGGTCATGAATTCCTCGTTTACCGTAAAGCCCTTCGCGTTGAAATCCTTTACCAGAAGCGCAGGCATGTAGTCCTGTACATCGTAGCCGTTGCAGGTAACGCCGAACTGATGCAGGCCTCTGCCGTGGTCAGCGACGATAATGATCCTGGTGTTGTCCCAGACACCCTGCTCGCGCAGATAATCAAACCACTCACCGAGCTTTAAGAAAGCAGCCATGTTTACGTGATAGTGGGATACCTGCTTCTCGTTCTCGAGCGGCATCGTGATGCCGTTAACTGTGTAGCGCGCTTCCATATCGACGTCATATGCCGTGTTATCGACTGTGAGGGCAGGAACATAATCAGGCTCCTGCAGCAGGCACTGGGAGTGAGCCGTGTTATTTGCCATCATGAGGAAATTATTCTCTGAGCTGTCATTAACTACTGTGATCTCAGGGAGCTTTTTGAGGACGGCATAAGATTCCAGGAAAGACATGGAATAGCCGGAGCTCCTGGTGGAGCTGAACATTCTCTGCATAACTACCGAAGCCGTTGAAGATACGTTGTACATACCTCCGTCATAGAGCGTCTCCTGCAGGATAAGAGGGGATGTCTTCATCATTGCGTAGCAGAAGAAGTTACGGTTGCGTACGGCATCAAGGCTGGAAGCGATGTTGTCGACGTTGCCGCTGACGTTCTCGTCTTCAAAAGCATTGAAATATCCCATCGTGTTGTAGCAGTGGAACTCCGGATGGTCGTCGTAGATCGACAGATCGGGATTCCACTTATAATTCGCGTAGGAAGGATCGAAAATCGTTACGTTGTAGTCATTCTCGCCGAAGATGACAGGCATTACCCTGAGTGCTTCGTTCTGCTTCTCGGCAAGGCTTACGTTATCCCTCGCGTTGATATTCTCAGGAGTGTAATCGTATCCGCCATACAAAGAAGGCGAACCGACATTGGTGAAGATACCGTAGGAGATAGTATTGGGATAATATGTGAAGCCGTCAAACTGTTCTACCAGTTCGGGCTTTTCATTCATCATGTAAGGCACGAAGGAACCGATGGCGCGGTCTATCATGAGCACTACAACGTTCTTGCCGTCCTTGCTCAAAGGGATAGTGGGCACATCATCGGCTGAAGCGCTGGTGTATTCAGCGGTGCCGAGGAAGCTGTCCTTATATGTTTTCGTAATGTAGATACCATATTTAGCGCCGATAACGATGATCGTAAGAATGCCGATAACAAGGAGCGACTTAGCGATCTTCTGGAGCTTTCTGTAGAAGATATAGAAGACAGCTGCAATAGCCGCGATCACGAGCAGGTTAAAGCAGTATTCTCTTACTCTGAATGAAGGAGCACCTTCAAACTGCAGAGTCGTGGAAAGCATGCCGAGATCCGTGCCGACCAGCATGTAATTGAACAAAGCTACTCCGCAGATGATCCAGATTCCGACGCTGAATATAGCTTTGACCTTGTCACTCATGAAGAAGTAGAAAACGCCTCCCCAGAGGACCCAGCTGCCGAATGACAAGAGCATCGAATTCACAACATAGATGAAGGGGTTGGAAGGGTTCAGGATATTGCAGAACTCTTCAGGAGAAGCATTGATGACTGATGCCGGGATCAAAAGTCCGGTGATCAGTGCCATTAACACGGTACCTGCAAAGAATGCGCCTGCATCCTTTTTGACGGGCTTTATAACCTTCTCAAACTTAACCTTGCGTGAGATAAGCGGGAGCATGAGAAGGAGGCAGCCGGATGCGAGGAGCATCTTCTCCCTTAATTCATAATCCGGTCTCTTCATCATTGCGGTAAGGACAAGACCGATAACACCTGCTATGGCAAGCACGATGCTCAATACCTTTCTGGGGTTCTTGAGCTTATAGAAGATATTCTTAACGAGTGAGAATACGTTGTTTAAGAGCCAGTAGAAAACGAGTCCGGAAGGTGAGCGGTAGAGCAATACGAGGAATACCACAGCAAGTCCGTACACCTGGATCTTTGATCTTAAAGGATGTCCCTTTGTATAGATGACGCCCGATATGATGTTTATGAGAGTCATGAGAATCGGGAGGACGTTGACAGGGAAGCTTCCGATCATGAAGAGGGCATCTTCCTTGCCTAAGTCGGAGAGAATACCGAACTGCATTCCCTGAAGGCTCTGCATGTGCGACAGAAGGTTATATGCCGCCATGAAGAACGGGATCTGCAAAAGGAGAGATACCGAGCTCTTGAGCGCATAGACCGGCTTGTAGTGATTGATCCTGTAATACTCCTGGAGCATGAAAAAGCGCTCGTCGCCTTTGAACTTCTTCTTGATGTGCTTGACGTGCGGAGCCATTACAGCCTGGATATCGCGCTCTTCCGCCTGGAGCTCATCGGCTCTCTTGTAGAGCGGGAGAACGAGGAAGTTAACCGCAAGGCTTAAGAATATGATCGATAAACCTTCGTTGCCGATTACTTTATTTGCGATCGTGAATATAACTTCGAAAAGAAGTTCAAGAGGTGTGATTATTAATGTGTATAGACTTGATAGAAATGACATCTTCGATTAGTTCCTGCTTTTTGCCAGAGTGAATTTGCTTTTGCCGGCTTTCTTGGCGTTTCTTGCCTTAGCCTTCTTAGCCTGCTTATTCTTTTGGACGACTTCGTTATATTTCTTCATTACAAAGCCGACGGATCTCTTCGCACTCTCACCGATGTATCCCCATGAGTCGGAGCGCGCCTTTTCGCGGCCTTCCTTAAATGAAGGATCGTCTATGCATTTGTCGATAATGTCTTTAATGTTATCGACGTTATCTTCGCTGAGCTCGATTCCGAGTTCGGGTAAGATCCTGAATGTCCAGGGAGTCTCCTTGATCCAGTACGCATCGAAAACGCCCGTATCGATCGTTGAAGGATCGGTATAGATGACGGGCTTATTGAATACCAAAGCAAAATCGAAGATAACACCTGAGAAATCGGAGATCAGGATATCCGACATCCTCAAGACTTCGAAGTTATCGTTATCTCTGTTCCACTCTACCTTTGAAGGGTCATTGTACTTGGCAGTGAGCCTGTCGATGATCTCTTTCTCGGTCGTGAAAGACTGCGGGTGAGGTCTTACTATAACTTTATAGCCGGTGGATACCAGCGCATCGATCAGTCTCTCGCCGTACTTTGAGAGTATTCCGTTCTCGCCCCATGTAGGTGCCAGAAGGACTGTTCTCTCGTGGGGAGGGACTTCGCCAGAAGCCTCAAGTCTCTTCTTCATCTCGTCCATATAAGGGATTCCGCAGACAGCCATGTCGCGCGGCTCCATTTTGCGGATCTTCTCCAACTGTCTGAGAGGCTCTTCCTGATACTTGCCGGGAAGGATGATGGCGTCAAAGTGGTCAACGCTGAACATGCGGTACAGGATGATGTCACTGGCCATATGAGGAATATGGATGTAGCAGTCAACATTTTTCGAACGCTTCCACTGGAAGACATCAAGGCTCGGCGTGGAAGACAGGACTACTGATGCATTCAATAGATTAAGCTTTGAGTATGCTTTATTGCCCTCGCCGATAAATTCGCCTGAGATGTACTTGTAATTCTTACCGAAAACGGGATCGTCTTTGGAACATGTTAGATAGACGACCTTCTGCTTTCTCTTCTCGAATTCGTCGAGAATGGGCTCGAAGGTATTCCAGTATCTTTTGCTCTCGGCAAAGATGGCTATCGGGATCTTGGTGCTCAGGATCTCAGCGTTCTTCTCGCCTGTGGCAGAGTACTTAAGCTTCATTATGAAGGCACGGACAGAGAAAATGACGACACCGAATATACCAAACAAAACGGTGAACAGCATTCCTCCCGTGCCGGGATCGATATATAAGAGTTTTAAAGAATCCATTTTGGCGACTACTACCTGCTTATCCGCATAATAAAATGTGGACGTATCACCATCCACACCAACAGTATTTTAATATATTTTTTAAAAAATGCATCAGCGTAACCAAAATGCCACATTATTTCACCACCGGAGGCGGATAAATATGTCAGTTGATGGTTTCTTTGCTTAATAATCGCCAATATAGGTCCAGTTGTCAGGGTCGTACGGGTCAGTGCCGCTAAACGTAAACCATGAGCCCGGGAGGAAAGTGTTGCCGGTGCTGTGAGCGACGGCAAAATCAGGTGACAGGTAAACGGTCTGAGGGCCGTTCTTATAATCCGAAATGATGGGATTACCGGTGAAAGGATTTTCCGGATTCTCTATAAGTCCCGAAGTAGCGAGCGCAGGTGTGTCGCCGTTGGTCATGAAATCTTCGCAGACCGTAAAGCCCGTGGCATTGAAGTCCTTGACCATAAGAAGAGGCATGAAGTATTCCATGTCCGTATCATTGCAGGTGATGCCGAACTGGCCTACATTTCTTCCGTGGTCAGATACAAGGATGATGCGGGTATTGTCATAAACGCCCTGCTCGCGCAGATAATCGAACCATTCGCCGAGCTTAAGATATGCAGCCATGTTTGCATGATAATGTGAGACCTGATATGAATTAGTCATTCCCATAGTCACGTCATTGACCGTATAACGGGCGACCATATCGATATCGTACGCAGTGTTATCGACATTGAGCGCAGGAGTATAGTCAGGCTCCTGTAAAAGGCAGGGAGAATGGGTAGTATCGTTGCTCATCATGAGGAATGTGTTCTCTGAGCTGTCGTTAATTACTGTAATATCCGGGAGCTTTTCGAGAACGGCATATGCAGTAACAAAATCCAGGCTGTAACCGGTTCCCTTTGAAATGGAATCCATTTTCTGGTAAAGCGTCGAGACACTTGCGGCATTCTGAGAGTCGTAAGCAGCAGAGACGGATTCATTGTAATAGCCGTCATCATAAAGGGTCTCCTGCAAAAGAAGCGGGGATATCTTCATAAGCGAGTAGCAGAAGAAATTACGGTTGCGGAGCTCGGATACACGCAATGAGAGATTGATCGATGATTCATCATCAGAGTTTTCGGCAAAGTAATTGAAATGACCATTCAGATTGCTGCAGGTGAATTCAGGATGATTGTCAAATACCGACAGATCGGGAATGGATTTATACCCTGCCAAAGGCGGATCAAAGATAGTAACGGAATAACCGCTTTTGCTGAAGAGTATGGGCATGACCTCTAACGCCTCGTTGTGCTTGCTTACAAGGCTCTCTTCGGTTCTCGCATTCATGTTTTCCGGAGTGTATTCATAACCGCCGTAAATAACGGGAGCTCCTGTATTTGTGCAGGCTCCGTATGAGATGGTGTTCGGATAGTAAGTAAAGCCGTCAAACTGTTCCAAAAGCTCGGGCTTCTCGTTAAAGATATAGGGGACTTCAGAGCCCAGAGCACGGTCGAGCATTATTATGACCACGTTATTTCCGTCTTTGCTTAAAGTAATCGGAGGGATGCCTGAAGCATCCTCGTCCATATATAAGTTCTGGTCTTTGTAAGTACGGCATAAGCTCTCGATCAAAAAGCAATTGAGCGAGCCGATGCCTGCCATGGCGAGAATGCCTATGATCAGAACATATCGGGTGGTCTTGCGGAGCTTGGAATAGATAAAGTAGAAACATACTCCCACAACAATAACGACAGCTGTATTTATCAGATATTCCGACAGACTGAAAGCGGGAGTAACTTCATACTGCAGAGTTGACGTTAAGATGCCGAGATCTGTGCCGAATAAAAGGTAGTCGAATAACGATATCCCGCATATCATCCAAATTGTTTTGCAGAAGATATTCTTCATTTTCCCGCTCATGAAAAAGTAGAAGACGCCGCCCCACAATACCCAGCTGCCGAATGATAAGAGCATTGAATTCATTATGTAGTAGACCGGATCCGATTTAAGTACGACGTCCAGAAATTCCTCTGCAGAATCGCTGATTACCGCAGACGGAATAAAAAGCCCGGTAAATACAGCCATGAAGACTGTGCCCGCAAAGAATGTGAATGTATCCTTCGTGCCGGGTTTGTGTTTGAAATTTATCTTTACCTTGCGCGAAATGAGCGGAAGCGCAAGCAGTACTGAGCCCGTGGCCAGAAGGAATTTCTGTCTTATATCAAGATCAGCCCTGAACGCAGTCATTACAAATACAGCTGCAGCAGCCAGAGCAAGAACAATGCTCAATACTTTCCTCGGATCCTTGAGCTTATAGAAGATGTTCTTAACGAGTGAGAATACGTTGTTTAAGAGCCAGTAGAAAACTAGTCCGGAAGGTGAGCGGTAGAGCAAGACGAGGAATACGGCAGCAAGACCATATACCTGGATCTTTGATCTTAAAGGATGCCCCTTTGTATAGATGATGCCCGATACGATGTTTATGAGAGTCATGAGAATAGGGAGGACATTGACAGGGAAGTTACCGATCATGAAGAGGGCATCTTCTTTTCCCAGATCTGAGAGAATGCCGAACTGCATTCCCTGAAGACTCTGCATGCCTGACAAAAGGTTATAAGCAGCGATGAAGAAAGGGATCTGCAGGAGCAGGGAGACAGAACTCTTGAGGGCATATATCGGTTTGTAGTGATTGATACGGTAATATTCCTGGAGCATCATGAAGCGCTCGTCACCCTGGAATGCGCTCTTGATCTGCTTGATCCTCGGCGCCATCTTGGCCTGGATACCGCGCTCCTCAGCCTGCAGTTCGTCTGCACGCTTATAAAGAGGGAGGACCAGGAAATTGACTGCAAGACTTAAGAAGATGATCGATAATCCGGCATTGCCGATGATCTTATTGGCCACTTCAAAGATAACTTCAAAAAGAAGCTCCAGAGGCGCGATTATCAATGTATAAAGCATAGAAAGGAACAGCATCCTGTAACTTCTTTCCTGTTCATCTTCAAAGAATTTGTGCCGGGATTTACCCGTACCACAATTGTAAATTATATTTTAAGCAAAATATATCGCAAGCCAAGCGAAATACCTTTGAAGCAAAAAGGTTTACAAGTTGCCTTCTATGCAGAACCAGTCACTGATTGCCAAGGAGTCTTTTAAGAACCCAATTACTGAACGGTAAAAAGCAGTCTCGTCTTCATCAGCCGTTTCCATACAATCAGTCAGATTCTCTATCAATTTTTGCCAGTCTTCTTTTCCTAAAAAATTGATGGATGTCAGATCCAATTCTTCCTGGATGCCAAAACCATTCGGTTCAGGATCGGCTGCAGGAAACAGAGCTGAGATTGACGGCAGCATGAGCTTTTTATAGTCGGTCTGGTAAATACAAATACTGTCGTAATGATTCCAATCCTCCCACGACTTAGTAACGTTTTCCGGAGGATTCATATAAACAGGCTTTAATTCGATGTATATCAATTCATCATCGCCGGAATACAGGCGTATAGCCGTAACCTTATGAGACGTATTTGATTCAAATGTCCATTCTTTAAATCTCAACATATCAAGGTGTTGGCAGATGCAATTCCTTTCAGTGCGATAGAGTTCCCCCAAGAACTTACATCGCAATTATAACATTGCGGCTAATCATGATGTTTGAACGTTTATAACGTATCTGTAGGTGCCGTCAGAGTACTCAAAGACACTGTAAGTCCAATACCAATAATCTTCCTGCGAGTATGAATCTCCGGGACGATAGTTTTTATCTGCTGAAGGAGAATATGAATAAATAGTGTAAATCTTTACTTTCTCACCCTTAAGATCCTTGCCGTCTCTCGGAGTGCCGTTTAAGACTGCCTGCACTATTTTAGATTGAACGGGCTGCAAAGCTGGTCCATTTGAAGGATCTGTTGAGTTACCTAACAGGGCATTAATCTCTTCCACGACTGCTATGTTTACACCGGTTACGGCATAATCCAGATCATCAAGACTTACGAACTTACAGGTCTCTATCTGATAATCAATATCCAAAGGGCGCGTTCTCCATAACGCTCAATGTAATCTGCGATACTTGAAGCATTTCCCAATGATGCCAAATCCTTTTTCTTGTCGTCCGACAGGTTGGAATGAACACGGAACTGCGTGAATGAATAGAGGATAAGTATAAAAACAGCGGCTGTCAGAATAGCTGCCGGTACGATGATCAGAGCGAGCGGGAAACGTCTTCTGGCATTATTCATTATCGTGACCTCCTTTAACTGTCTTGGTCCTTGATAATGATATGTTAGCACGTCGCACATTGAAATTCAACTAAAATTTATCGAATATCAATATAATTTTTCTGAATAGCGTTATCAGAACGCCGGCATAAAAGCACTGCGAAATTACGGTTATTTCTCAGAGTAATACTGTTCTCTTTCCCTGGCTTCCTGCTCTCTTTGTTTCCCCAATGCAACGAAAAACATAATTGCATATAGAGCGATAGCTAAAAATGGAATAAGCATTCCGATTTGGAAATACCAGAAATCCAAATTCAAATAAGATCCGATCAGGAAATACGCCAAAAATAGCAAAGGAGTGATTATGAACTTCGCTATTGAAATCGGTCTGTCGCATTTGCCTCTGCCGTTTGTACCGCTGGCCACTACATTGTAGATCTTGCCGCCGTACTTACAGCCGGCCAGATATACCGGAACCAGAACATATTTGAATTTGACATTATAGAATTCCGTCGAATAATACAGATTCGCATAGCAGTCTGCATGCTCATTCTCACGCGTGGATTCCATGATTTCCTTTTTCAGGCCAACAGTCTTGGCATAATTCCAAGCCTCATCGATGCCTATCGTATAGATCTCTGCTGCCATACCTGACAATGTTTCCGGTGTATATGACAGGCACTCACTGCTCTTAAATGAGACTGTGGAATTTAGCATCTTGTCATTAAAGAACTTTCTGCTTCCGCAGACATTAAATTCACTTATGTGCTTTTCGGCTATTCCGGTTTTCTGATACCATGTTGTTCTCTCATTATCTCCGCTTCCGGTCGTGTGACCGAATCTTCCTGAGTATGCCGTAACGGCATCTGCTTCAAATGTCCAATATGGAACATAGAGTGGAACCAGATCTGATAAGAATTTCCCTCTTCTGAACTTCTCAGGTGACCAGAAAGCAAACTTATTCCATCTGTAGAACTTCTCTGTGATCTGTTCCTTTGTAAGAGTAAAAGGAATTATCGCTGTGGGAGCGACACCACAATCTGCATCTTCAGCCGTTAATACGACAGCAGAACCGCAGTAAGGGCACATGCCGGACATCTGGTCAGAATCATAGAGCATCCGGGCACCGCAGCTTTTACAGGTTACCAGTCTTCTTGAGACACCCCAGTTAGCACTGGAGCCTCGTAATGCCGTCGCAAAATCAAATTCGCCTATTGCAGTACCTTCCTCAGGCCTGTGCAGGCGTTTTACCGTACCGCAGAAATCACAAACCAGACCATAGCTGGCAATATCGTATCTAAGCGTTCCGCCACAGCTGCTGCATTTCATCTGATGCTATCCTTCCTATTCCTTTTGTTTTCCTCAAATAAGGTAATTATAACATCACAGTATATTCTCAGATTAATATTGCGGCTGTCAAAACCGGTCACGTTATATTTTGCTGCTCTTCTAGGCAAAATTGGGGTTATATCGCAATTTCAGTTGACAATTGTAGTCTGCAATGTTAAATTGAGCCTGCTTAAGCTACAATTGTAAACCGCAATATGGGGGATAATTACATGCCGGATAATCTTGCCAGCAAAATAACTGATTCCGAGCTGGAAGTCATGAAGCTGCTGTGGCGCGCAAAGGACGCTTTGCCCGTTACGGTGATTCGTGAACAGCTTCAGGAATCAAAGGGATGGGAGCCTGCGACGATCAAGACGTTGATCGCGAGGCTCGTGTCGAAAGGCGCCGTTCGTCAGGAAAAACGAAATGTTTTCTACTATTCTCCGGCCATCTCGGAGAAGGAATACAGTTCCTGGGCTACCAAGGATCTCATTGCCCGTATCTATAACGGAAAGGCACGTGATCTTATAGCTTCTCTTGTCAGTTCGGACGGTCTTTCACAGGACGATATTGCCGAACTGCGGGATATGTTCAAGGTGGAGGAATAAAAAATGCACTCATTACTTGTTATGACCATTAGCGGAAGTGTTCTTGCGCTGCTTCTCATATGTTTGCGTTATACCATCTTGAAAAAAATGCCCAGCACGGTTTATTACTACGCATGGCTCCTGGTACTTTTGCGTTTCGCATTGCCCCTTCCCGGACTTATTCCCACAACGGGAGGTACTGCAAATGACACACCAGCGCCTTCAGCTCCTGCTGTTTACAGCGAAACGAAAACTCAGGATAACGTTTACGAGACCGTTCAGTATAACGGTCCGGGGAACGCTCAGGACGACATTCAGTTGAACACTCAGGAGAACATTCAGAATGTTTCTGAATTCAATAGGAGCGAAGCCGCAGAAAGTGATACAGCCGTATCAAACATTGCACCTGTTGCTACAGAAACTCAGGAGATGGCAGTTTCTGATACTTCTCCGAAGCCGGCGCTTTCAATTGATTGGAGATCGCCTGCGCTCTGGATCTCGATCTGGGCATTAGGAGCAATCGTGAGTATGGGGATTACGGTTTTCTCTTATCTTCATTTCAACTTCAAACTGAAGAAAAAGCTTATGGCCCCCGACAGCTTTACCAAATCGGTATATGCTTCGATCCCGGGCAGAAAGCCTGCTCTCTATTTCTCAGATTCAGCCCGTACACCCATGATGCTAGGCGTTATCTGGCCGAAGATCGTTCTGCCTTATCGTGGTTACAATGAAGAGCTTCTGCTCAACATTCTCCGTCACGAGCTTACACATTACCGCCGCTTTGACACACTCTACAAGTGGGGCGCGTCAGCAGTCCTCTCTCTGCACTGGTTCAATCCCCTGGTCTGGTTTATCCGCAGGGAGGTTAACCGTTCATGCGAGTTGAGCTGCGACGAGATGCTTCTGCGTTCAATGGACAGAGACGAAAAGCAGTCTTACGGTAATTCACTCCTCCTGATGGCAGCACAATCACCGTTGCCCTCAGCAGTTGTCGCGACAAGTTTTGCGACTGAAAAAAGAAATCTCAAAGAAAGGCTAGTACAAATAATGAACTATAAAAAGAGCGGAACCCGCTTACTTTCAACTATCCTTGCTGTAGCTCTCCTTACAGGATGCGGAGTCGCTGCAGGTCCCGTTTCCGAGAAAACTTCAGAAACAGAGGATGACACATCTAATGTGGGAGGCGGCGTTGTCCAGGTAGATACCGTTGATGAGTTCCTTGCCGCAATCGCTCCCAACACCGTGATCGAACTTGCTGAAGGCGTGTATGACCTGAGCACGGCATCGGATTATGGCAGAAATACCAAGAGCAGTTATTATTCATGGAATCTCGAAGGTGTGGCTGACGGAAACGAAGTAGATGCAGAGCTGGTCATCCATAGTGTTAATGATCTTACGATCCGTGGTGCCGGCGTAGACAAGACAACTATTGTAGCTGTCCCCAGATATGCGGATGTAATCGAATTCTCAGGCTGCGAAAAAGTCTCAATATCAAACCTCACAGCCGGTCATACAAACGGATCTGATTATTGCACAGGCGGCGTCCTTCTCATGGATAACTGCACCGGCGTTAATGTAGACACATGCGGCCTTTACGGATGTGGTACGATCGGTGTTACGGGAATTGCCTCCGAAAACATCAACGTGACGAACTGCGACATCTATGAATGCAGCGTCGGAGCAATTAGAGCTAATGGTTGCGAGGAATTTCTTATCAGCGATTGTGATATTCATGATATCGGAGTCAAAGGTGAGTATGATGGATACGTTCTCTTTGACGTTTACTATGGTACAGGTTTCACGGTCTATAACTGCAAGATCCACGACAACAAGGCAGCAGGCCTGCTTTACAATACCGAAACAGAGAATGTAGTCTTCCTCTCCAGTGAGGTAACGAAAAACACATTCACAGAAAGCGTTTTCAACTTCGCGGAGAATGGTGCGACTGTTGACGGCTGCTGTTTTGAAGATATTAACTGTACCTACTGGTATCCGATGGATACACAGTACGTGGCAACCGACAGTAACGGCCTTGTGATTGAGGCTGATCAGTTCACATCCATGGAGCTTCGTGACATCGATCCCGATACAGTAGTTCAAAGGCCCGAAAATGGAGCCGTCCCCACCCTGCCGGCGAAGGACGTCCCGGCAGGAACCGAGGTCACTGTAACAACTGTCGATGAGTTCCTCGAAGTCATTGGACCTGACAGAACCATCGTCCTCGACGGAACAAATTTCGATCTGTCAAAGGCTGATAATTACGGAGGTATAGGCACTCAGTACTACAGATGGGATATGACACCTGATGGTCCTCAGCTCATCATCCACGATGTTGATAACCTGACTATTAAGGCCAAAGATTCTGATCCTGCCGCAACGACTCTTGAAGCACTCCCTCGTTATGCTACTGTACTCACATTTAATTGCTGCACTAATGTGACTGTTGCAGGTTTCACGGCAGGTCATACCAAGGAGAAGGGTCTTTGCTCCGGCGGAGTTCTTTTTTTCGAAGAGTGTGAGAAAGTCAAAGTCGAAAAGATGAGCCTTTACGGCTGCGGAGACATGGGCATCGATGCATTTTTGACCGATGATATTGAGGTCATAAATACCGAGATCTATGAGTGCACCAGCGGAGGAGTATTCTTTAGTGCTTGCAATGGAATCAACTTCCAGGACTGCAACATCCACCATGTTCCGTCTCCTGCTCTGTACTTCATCAGTTGTACGTACGTTACCTGGAACGGCCAGAAACTCGAAGGTGATGAGATAAGATATGATGTAAAAGACGACTCATCGCTCACACCGGTGTAAAAAACATAATAGAGTATCCTTAATCTATACAAAACAGGGGCTTCGGAATTCCGGAGCCTCTTATTTTGCGGTTGCAATTCTTTGCAAACAGTATAAAAATAGTGCTGGGATAATTATGGAAACGGAGTAGGAATATCATGGGCAGATCATTTACAAAGGCAGTCTCTGCCTTATTAACTGCAGCTGTTTTGCTGTCAGTATCATCATGTGCAAAGAACACTTCTTCAAAAGATGCCAGGAAGGTATCTGCGGATTCACCTTGGTTTGACTGTAAAACTTACGATATCGACGTCGGTGCTGATCCTGATAAAGGTATAGAAGATTTCTATATTAGTGTAGCCGGTGCTGATGATAAGTATCTTGTCGTTTCTGCCTACGGTGATTACGAGGGCACTGAAGATCAGAAAATGGCCAATTGGCAGGCGTTCTTTTTCGAAGTCATCACCATAATCGACAGGAACACAATGACGGTCGTTAATACCATCGATGTAAGAAGCACATTAGATACTATGTCAGATGAATACGTCGACAGGCTCACTTATACGGACGGAATAATAAGAGTAACGACAAATCTGAAAGAAACGGATTATGATCCTGCAACTGCCGGAGTCCTTGAGACCCGTTCAGTCACAAACAACAATATGGTCCTGCCGGAATATTATTTCGCCGGAGACTATTTGATCGAAGCATTGTTTGATTTCAGCGGAGATGAAGGCGGCTATGAGATCACGGTAAGATCTCCTGAAGGCGGATCTGTTACGTCAGATCTCAAAGAATTTGGCACAAGCTTCACTAGTATCGAGATCCTGCCTTTGAGCGGGACAAAAGCCATGATCCTTACATATACGAGCAAGGGAAAGAGATATTACGAACTTGATCTTATAAGTGGTCAGATATCCATAGCGGACTCCGAGGAGTATGAATGGATGGATCTTGATAAGATCGAATCAGCCCTTATCGGTTCAGACGGGAAGCTTTATTGCAGGACTAGAACAGGTGTCTCAGGTGCAGACATTGATTCTAAGACGGCAGAAGAATTGTTTAATTACAACTGGTGCGGTGCCAACAGAGCAAAGCTCGAAATGTGTGAGATAGCAGACTGTACCGGAACTTCAATGTTATTTGCAGGACAGACTGAGAACCGTGGAGAGTATTACGGTTCTCAGAGAAGTTTTCAGGTAGTGGAATTAACCAGATCCGACAAGAATCCGAATGCGGGAAAGACTGTTCTGGAACTCTATGCTCCTTATATAGACACAGATATCGGAACTGCAATAGAGAAATATAATGAAAACAACAAGAAATTCTTTATAGAGGTAGTCGACCGTTACGATGAGCAAAAATATTATAAGGTCGAAGGTGACTGGCGCAACTACAGTGCAACTGAATTAAGGATCGCTTCTCTAAACGGTGCTTCAGCTTTAAGCAATGATCTTATGGGAGATATTATCGCCGGAAATGGTCCTGATATCTTGATCGGGACGAGTGATTACAGACAGTTGAATAATCCCGATTATCTCATGGACCTCTCGCCATATGTAAAAGGCCTTAAGTCTGAGGATTATTTTACCAACATAATCGAAGGATCCAAATCTAACGGAGTTCTTTACCAATTGCCTGTCAGCATATACATCAACGGTATCTATACCGATGCTAAATATGCCGGCAGCAGCGGTACCGGTTTTACGTTCGAAGAATATGAGAGCTTTGTCCGCGAGACTCTTAACGGAAAAGATGTCATTGTTCCAAATCAGGCATTCTATTTTGCTGAATTGTTTAATTCTATGGATGACATATTCATCAAAGACGGGAAAGCTGATTTTTCCTGCCCTGAATTTGCCGAGATAGCCGCGTACGTTAAGGACAATGTCCGGAATGCCGGAATTACCACAGAAGAAATGTATATGGATTCAGCTGATTATGCAGAAAATGCTGAGATGCAAAGTTATCTCGATTTCTATTACCGGAAAGACGAGATGAGAATATTAGATGAGCCTACGGTACTTGGAAAACCTTCATTAGACGGACGCGGCCCGCGCTTCACATCTTCAAGCTCGGTTGCAGTCTCTGCGCAGGCTGTAAACGCCGATGCCTGCGGTGAATTTATTAAGCTCCTTTTGTCCGATGAAATACAGACTGAAATAGCAATGTCAGGTTATGGATTTGTCCTTAGCCGCAATGCGTTCCGGGCAGGCGGAGAGGCCGCGGTAAGTTATTGCAGCAGCCTGGATGACCACCGCGAATCTGACAAAGTGAAGTTTACGACCGATGATATCGATAACATTGAGAGGATATTAATGAGCTGTTCGAGTTTGAAAAGCGATGATCCGGATATCAGCATTATCCTCATAGAAGAGATGCCGCCTTATTTCCTGGATCAGAAAGATCTTGATTCTGTTATAAAGATCGCTCAGGACAGGGTACAAAAGGTTCTGGATGAGCGGGGATAGACTATTCTATTTCATTCGTTTAGTTTTCAGACTGCTGTTGCATCAATTCATATTGTTCTTCAGATACGACTTTTCCAAGTGCGGTCATAGCTTTATCATACTCGTTCTCATAGTGCGAGAATGTGTCTGTTTTCTGCAGTTTGAAACCCAGCGAGAGATAAAGAAGAATTGCTTTCCAGCTCCAAGGTTGTGTGTGGATATAGACCGGAAGAGATCCTTGTCCGGCATATATGTTCATGACAGCTGTGCTTAATGCTCTGCCAAGACCAATGCCCTGGTGTTTCTCATCAACTACAAGCCAGTGCAGGGAAGAGGCCTGGCATTCATCCTTCGGATCCTGCCAGGCTATGCATGAACCGGCAACATCATTATCCTTGTCCAACGCGAAAAGGATTCGTGAAAACATCTCGGGATTCTGCAAATATGTGTCTGCGAAATACTGTTCTGCTTCCTCCAATGATCCGAAGTCACCAATGGAGAATTCCAGTCTTGCCCAGTCTTTTTCGAATCCGGGGCGGTATGAGACAATGGAATACCCTTCCGGCAATACTATTTCTTTATGCCGGTAATCAGAGCATTTCAAGATCGTGTTGTAAAACGGAATGGTTCTGTCTAGCATCGTGTGATTCCTTCCCCTCAGATGCAGTAATTATATCATCTGTCAAAACTTTGAAAATTAATGCCGTGGACTGATATTATAGAATCAATAAGTCCATACTTTAGGAGGCACCGCTATGAAGAGCCTTGAAGACTATTTAACTATTATCAACGACTTCCCGGAAAAAGGCGTCATCTATAGAGACATAACGTCGGTTATTGAGGATTCAGACGGTTTCAGACTGGCTATAGGGGAACTTCTGAAGCTTTTGGATGGTGTCGAGTTCGACAAAATCATTACACTTGAATCGCGCGGGTTCATCTTCGGTGCTCCGCTCGCATATGAATTAAGAAAACCCATGGTCCTTGTCCGGAAAGCCGGCAAGCTCCCGCGTGAGACCGTATCACAGACGTATGATCTTGAGTATGGCAGTGCGACTGTCGAGATACATAAGAGTTCGATCGACCCCGGAGATAAGGTTATCCTTATCGATGACCTGATCGCTACCGGAGGGACCCTTCAGGCTGCGGCCAAATTGGTCGAGAAATTGGGAGGAGAGGTCATCAAGGCCGTAGCTCTTGTCGAGCTCCGTGGTTTTAACGCCCGAAGCCGCCTCGATTTCGATATTGAAACAGTACTTTCATACGACGGCAAATAACCTTGGATAAAAAAGCTCCTGTTTTCCTTATTCCCTTATATTATGATAGAATACCATATCGCAAAGAGACTGATTTTGATGGATATTCGATATCTTTCTTTGCACTTGGATAATAGGGAGATCTGACATGAATTTGCGAAAAGCTTTTGTGAGCACGGCTACGATCCTGATGGCAGGATTACTGTCATTTTCGGCATTCCAAAATACTCTCCGCGCAGAATCCAATATCAATGACAATTCCGGCAAAGAGATCAGGAGCGGAACGGCCCATATTTCGGGCGCGATGGAAAGCAGTATTTATTTCGGAAACTACTGGCAGACCGTCAATAGTGAAGATGCGACAGACAGCAACAAGGAGCCCGTCAAGTGGAGGGTCCTTTCAAACGACGGCAACCTCTTCGTCGTGTCAGATCAGAACCTTGATTGCGTCGAATATAACACATCAGTTAAAACAGTCACCTGGGAAGAGTGTTCCTTGAGGAAGTGGCTTAACAGCAAATTCCTTGATAATGCCTTCACCACGCAGGAGCAGACCGCAGTCCTTGAATCCTTGGTCGTAAATCAGGATGGCGCGAAGGGCTCTGAAGCAGGCTCCGATACCTATGACAAGGTTTATCTTTTATCCATTTATGAAGTGATCGATCCGGAACTGGGATTTCCCACTGACTGGAAGGACAAGGGCGGCACACGCGTCACGCTTAACACTGAATACGCCAAGAGCAAGGGTGCCCTGACTAATACCGACATGTCTGGTGCGTGGTGGCTGAGGACCCCCGGCGACGCCAATAATGCGGCGAACGTATTTAATGCCGGCAACGTTTTCGTAAGAGGCGGCAGCGTTAATAACTTCCTTTTCGCAGTGCGTCCTGCGATGAATATCGACACGTCAAAAGTGCTTTTCACATCACCGGCCGGGGGCGGCAAAACTTCAGGCGCGCCCGGGCCGGACGCAATGAGGGCAGTTGGTTCTTATACCGGCAGCGATTGGAAGCTCACTATAAAAGACGATACGAGACCTGTATTCGATGCTTCCGTTGCAGGCTCGAAAACTATCCTTAAAGACGGCGAGGTAAAGCTCAAATACGCGGGCGCTTCTACTGGTGCGAATGAATATGTCTCGGTGATGATCGAAGACAAAGAAGGCAACATTCTTTATTATGGAAATATCGTTGACAACACATCTAGCGACGCAGCAGATTCAGGAAAAGCCGCATTCATTGTGCCGGCAGATCTGATGCCCGGAGACTACAAGATCCTGGTCTTTTCCGAACAGTGCAACGGCGACTTTAAGACGGATCTGGCAAGCAACATCGTGACGCTCGACATCACCATTTCGAAGTATAAGACAGCAGACAGGAATCTCTGCATCGGAATCAGCGCTGCAATTGTTGTGGCTGCATGCGTTGCCGTAGTTGTCGCTGTCAGGAAAAAGAAAATCCCGAATTAACAGAAGCTTCCTTAGTTTTTGTCGCATTGAAAAGAGTAATATTGTTTGCGAGCGATTTCCGTACAAGCGAAGCGCGGAGGACCTTAGCGAGCAAATGATATTATTCGTACTCTACTGCTGCAGTCGAGTTGTTTTTTGTTGCAAAGTGGTTGTATTATACTAGTGGGATTTTAGGAATTTAATAGTCGGGGATTTTTATTATGAGGAAAATCAGATTTCTGGCAGTTGCTATGGCTATCGTTATTTTGATGCCTATGCTTATGTCTTGTTCGTCAGGCAAGAAGAGTTCCAATGTAGTAAAAGCAGATGATCCGTGGTATGAGACAACCAGGTTCAAACTTGAAAAGAATTTGAAGCCTTACTCCATGGAAGGAGGGACCCAAATAGCATCAAGCGATGATAAGATCATTACCGTTTATTGCTATTCCAATGATATGTGGGGTTCTTCAATAACGATCATTGATGTTTATGATTTCGATGGAAATCGTGTTAACCACAAAGCGGTCGAATATCCGGAGGGCATTTATTTTACAAGTGTTTATTCAATGACTGTTGATCCCGAAGGCAAACAGATCAACGCGATCGTTCATTATGGTTCAGGTGTAGTACAGCCTGATTTTGCTTTTATTACCATTGATGCGGAGACCGGTGCAGTCACAAATCTGAAACCTTTTTTCACCGACGAAGTAAAAAAACTGTCGAAATCCGGTGGCGTTTTCAACATCTTTTATTTAGGAGAATATGCAGTTGCGCTGCTTGACAGCAACTATACCGGCGGCATGCAGAATTGGCAGATCCTGTTGTTCAAAGATGATGAGGTCGTAACAGGACTTGATCTGTCGACACTAAGCGTCTCGTACTTTGATGGTTTTTCAATAGATAAAAACACGGATACCTTGTATGCAGTGGGCTATGAAAAAGGCGAGCTCATTACCATGGAATTCGATATTAATAACGGACAGCTTAAGGGGAAGAATAGTTTCGAGAATACAGGTGATGATTCATTCAATATCGCTGAATACAGTGCAACCAGTGATGGCGATCTTGTCAAGATCGATTCACTCGGAAATATCATGAAGGTCGATCTCGACACCATGACGCCACAGACTGTTATCGATACCAACTGGTACACACCATATTTCCTGTCGAGCAGTACTACTGAAGATCCTTTTGTATTTGACAGCTCTTTTAGTTCAGGAGTCTTAAGCTGTAATGAGGACAGAGCGATAATCTTGGATATGGAATACATATCCTACGGTTTTGATGAATCAGAATCAAATCTTTATCTCAGGGTATTGAAAAAAGCTGATACGAACCCTCATGCAGGCAAAGAGATCATTGAGCTTGCACTTCCGCCTAACCAAGGCGTTTCGGTTTATCTGGCAGAAGCTATATATGAATTCAATAAAACAGATAATGAGTATCTCATAAGAGTATGGGACAAGTATAAGAGCGGTTTTGTTATCGGAAGGATCTCGACCACTGCCAGCGAAGACGATCAGAAAGTCTATGAGATGATCCAGGATCTCAAAGGTGATGATGCACCTGATATTGCGATCGGCATCCAAAAGAACTATGCGATGAGAGATGATGTCTTTATGGATCTTTCTGATTTCCTCGAGCCAGAGGTTCTCGAAAAGCAGTTCACCAATATCATCGAAGCAGGAAGAATCGACGGCAAACTGTATTTCCTTCCTGTTACTCTGGAGATAGAAGGTCTCGTGACAAATGTTGATCTGCTAGAGCAGGGCGCAGTAGGAATCACTTTCGAAGACTTCGACAAACTGATAAATGAAGATATGGACGGGTTCTCACCTTACGATTATCCCGGTGCCACAGTATATAACAGACGGACATTCTTCCTGTCATGCATAGACACGAAGAGTGCCATCGAAGGTGAGACAATTGATTTCGGAACTGAGCAGTTCCGCGCCGCAGCCGAATACGCCAGAGACAACTTCGAGTTCGCCGACGAGACAGAAATAACGTCCGAATACCGGTATGACTTCAGCAGATACAGAGGTGAGTGCTATTACACAAAGATCGACGATTATCTTGATTATGTGCACGCGTGCAATAAAGAAAAGAACAGTTACAGGATCATAGGAACTCCTTCTGTAGATGCCACAGGTCCGAGATTCAAAGCTCTCGAGACCATATCCGTATCAGCAACTACTGATGTCGAAGGCGGCTGCAGAAAGTTCTTGAATTACCTGTTCTCGGGTTCGCATCTTTATAACGATGATTATACGTTCAGGCAGATAGTTACTAATAAGGAGATCATGAGCAAAGACATCGAGAATCTGACCGTTGTCAACGACGAGGCTTATGACCGTTACTTAGGCTCTGTTCAGAGTGGAGCATTCAGACCTGTTACAGGACTCGATAAGGCAACCGGAGACAAGCATTCGACAGAAGATATGCGTGAGAGTTTCTTAGAAAGTCTTGGGTCGATCTCCATCTACTATTACGAGGATTACACAATTGTACAGTTCACGCTTGAAGAACTCGCCCCGTACTACGCGGGCGACCGTACGCTTGACGATGTGATCATGTACCTGAACGACCGAACAACCAAATACATCAGGGAGATGTAATCGAACAAAATAAGCATTTAGCAAAAAGCCTCGGATCTTGACTCCGAGGCTTAGTGCATTAAATTATAATTTTATCTACCAAACTCGTTTGCTGCACAGACAATGCAGAACAGTTCCGTCTTCCGGTATGTATATTTTCCCCTTTTCGCAAAGGATAACCTCCATACCTGCCTTATTGGCAAACTGTATCAGATCATTTGCTTCAAAAGATTCCCAGT
>JAEEGH010002026.1_pt1 | contig 55991 bp, 36 predicted proteins | sample 9134181 | NCBI WGS metagenome assembly JAEEGH01 (sample SAMN16246544, study PRJNA631951) | gut metagenome | biome: gut microbiome; feature: rumen; material: DP-attached | host: Bos | place: Iran: Karaj | collected 2018-10 | reverse complement strand
AGTGATATAGATGGCATCGATGAAGCCGTATTCGCGGAGGGCATCAGCGAAGTCCCAGAGGGTTTCCTTATGGCGGGTGGCGATGAAATAAAGTTGGTCATCGATACGGCCAATAGCGCGACGCTCCACCTTGCCATGCAGGAAAAAACGGCCAGGTATTTCTCCGTTGCTGACGAGGATAAACTGGCGGAAGAACGAGCCACCGTGTTCCTGAACATAGTCCTTGACCTTCTCGCTTCTCGAAATGCCAATAACGCTGTTGGCGCCCAGCATCGCCATATAGCCCAGACGGTGGGTATTGCTCTGACGTTCCTCACCATTGACAACAAGCGAGCCGAGGTACGTACCATCAGCCTTATGGTCAGCAGAACGGCAATAGAGATAAACGGAGGTGTCGGCAGTATCAGGCTCTTCAAACTCGATGGAGGCTTTCAAACCGTGAATGGCGTAGAAGTCCATGGCCACACCAAGGATGCTGTCGCTGGTCATCACGACTCCTGGATCTTCTTGCTTTACTGGCCGCTGAAGCTTTTCGATATTCTGATCAGGTGTGACTGAAACGGATATGCCTATGTTATAATAGTAGTTCCAAAAATAATAGCCTGAGAGGGCGGCCACCATCAGACAGCCAATAGCCGCCAATGCAAGGAATCGCTTCAGCCATTTTTGCTTTCTGGATGGGGAAACGACCTTGGTCACAACCTCCTTGGGCTGTGGCTGTTCATCACGCTCAATGATGATGATGGGCACTTCTGGTTTCTGCTTGTTCAGTTCATCCATTGTCGTTCCCTTTCTCGTTTTCAAGTAATTCCTTCAACTGCTTCAATCCTTCGCGAGCGAGAGTAATGTTCTGAGGGCTGTCGGCTTTAGGCTGCCCATAAAAAACAATGGGTTCCTTCATGTCGCCTCCAGATAATATGAGTTGTTGTTCCGTCAAGTTAATAACATAGATATATCTCTTATTGACAATGAGGCTTCTCCCCACTCGGACAAACATGTTGTTCTGAAGCTGTTGGAATACCTCGTCGAAGAAGTGAAGTTGGAATGTCATCTTGCGGCTCTTGCCATTGGTCAGCATGAGGTCAGAATAGTTGCCGTCGGCACGGACATAGACAATCTCGTCCGTAGCGACTCGCACCAATTCGGTACTGGTAGATATTCTGAGCCATTCCATGTGGCAAATATACAAATTTTAATCGATACTAACGTAGAATACACATCATTTTTAACTTTGTTTACCGACAAAGGACCACAATAGCAGCGGTTTCTTCTCTTTGTTGATTAATGGCCACAGATAGTTCATGCCTCTGGAAGAGACGGTGACACAGCCTTTACAACTTGCACGATGAAGAGGAATGTACTTCTTCCAACACCATTTGTCTACCCATCCAGAGCTATGAATCATCAAGCCTCTTGCGTATGCAGACTGATTGTCAAAGTCCATTCCTTTGAGGCGAAAACTACGCTTCAGTCTGTTTCCACGATCCTTTGTCACGAGGAATCTGCCTAATGATGAGCACTCACTCCCTGGGCGGTTGCTGAAACGAGGACGTTCTGCCGTACTTCCTCCGCCAGGGCCATGCATCACGTATGTACTCGCAATAATCTTCTTTTGCTGAAAGTCCCACACAAACAGTCGTGGCGTGCCAGAAGGAATGCCATAATCCACGAACAACGCATAATGCTCATTCATGTTGTGGCGATGGGCAAAAGCCAATGCTTTCTCGGCCCTCTCTTCTATCGTCTTATACTCCCTGCGGTCAGGCAACTCCGGAAGACCGTAATACTTCCATGCCCAGTGCAGGCAGAACACTGCCGCTACCACAGTCAGTAGTAGCATTGCAGTGATACAGCCCCATTTCTTCTTTTTCTTAGACTTTTTCATATCTTTAAAAATGACGTAATTCATTTGGTTTATAGGGAAACACAGAAAGTAGCAGCAGGTCAGCATCATCGTCGAGAAAGAACCACGGCGAACGGAAAGGGTTCTCGAAATTCCGCATGACATGAATGTTGCGAGCTGGTGTATTGCCTTCTGCCAGAAGAAAAGCTTTCTTGCCATCCTTATTCTCTGCCACATCGACAACCATCACAGCATGACCGTATTTGTGATTGCCGGGCCTGTCAACGGCTGCATATACAAACACATCGCCAGGCTGCATGTCAGCTAACCGTCTTGTTTTCATCTCACGACTCAATGAAAAAGTGCTGGCTACGCCATAGAGATTCCGCAAATAATGTTCGAAGGCTTTGCGAGAACTTCCACCACTATATGCCAATGTTTGGCCATTGACATTTCTGAAACGAATTCGCCCGTACTGACCAGTCTGAAACAGGTATTCAGCCCTCAGCCTCATACACACATCGGCACATTGTTCAGCATTCGACAACAGGGGAATGTCCACAACAGCATAGTTTAGTGACTGAAAGTGAGCGCGCCCTCCTGTATAGAGCATCACGTCGGCACCTCTGCCATTCAATGGCAAAGATCGTAGGAACTCGCTATAGGCAGCATCATCACCTTTGACCCTCTTATAGCCCCAAGGGGTAGGTATGTCGCCAATCGTTTTGTAATTGTCGGGATTACTCGTCTTACTGCCTAACAATATCCACGCTCCATAACCAAGCACAGAGATTACTATCAGTAATAGGACTATCAGTATCTTTTTAATTGTCTTCATACTTTTTCCTTTTTGTCGTTTCCGATGCAAAGGTACGATGAGATTCCTAACAGACCAAAGAAAAAGAAGTCCGTTGTATGAACCCCTGATATTATTGTATCAAAGAGCAGGCAGATGTGTCTTTGCCCTAAATATATCAGGCATTTTTTCAACCGTACAGGTCGAACATTTTTATGAAACGAACAAGAAATCAGGTGATAAATGTCAACTCGTTTGTGCGAAATCCCCACATTCAGAATGAAGTAGTGGCTCCAAGAAAGAGAGAATCTGAAGTTGTTATCGTAAAAACCTGCATTTCCAGCATTTCCTGCACCAAAGACGGCGATAAAGAAAAATTAACAAAAGTATCAAAAACTAATATCCAGTATTGATACTCCGAGTATCAAGGCTGGATACTCCGAATATCAAGGCTGGATACTCAGAGTATCAAGGCCGGATATAAAAACTACACTCCATACTGGTGCAGGAAAAGCAAGAAATGCAGGATTTTGTGTGAAACTGTGTTTGTCCATAGATTTAGAGTCCCTGATAAGGAGCGGCTATAATGCAGGGATAGAAAAGAGACAAATCCTTTGGTTCTTTACTCACTTATTCGTATCTTTGCCGCTATTAAAGATACACTTATGACAAAGAAGCATTTGATACAATTGTTTGAAGACAGGAAGGTGCGCACGGTTTGGGATGAGGAGCAGCAGAAATGGTACTTCTCCATTGTTGATGTGTGCCATGTTTTGACTGAAAGTAAAGACTACCAAACAGCGCGTAAGTATTGGAACAAACTGAAACAGAGGCTAAAAGAGGAAGGAAATGAGTCGGTTACAAATTGTAACCAACTGAAAATGGAATCTCCAAAGGATGGAAAGATGCGACTAACAACAATGAATGAATTAAAGGTATCTTGGTTGGGTAGGATGAAGAGGCTACTGTTAATCATGATGCTGTGGGGCGTTGGCGCTGTTTCCATACAGGCTCAACAGAAGGAGATTTCCCATATTGAGACCACGAAGAACTGGTATTACGTCTATGACGAGAGTGGGAAAAAGATAAAGACGCTGTATCGTAACGGATATGGCGACATCAAGGGATGGGGAAAGGACTTCTTCGTCACCAAACGTGGTGCTTACTATCTGATATGTGATGCTGAGGGCAAAACGCTGAAGACTCTTGGAGTGCAATCAGTGGGTGAGGTGATTTCTGTCTCAAGCAGTACATTCACCAGTCAACTTGGTGTATGGATATTTACTTGGGATAAGACAGGAAAGCGAATCAATACAAGAGGCGCACAAAAGTGATATGGTAAACAAAAATGCAAAAGAAAAACCAGCTTTTCTTTTGCATTTCTCTCGTTTTTTCGTAACTTTGTAAGAATTTGCAGGCTTTCTTTGTATAAAGGCATTCTAGGGAATTGAGGAAAAATGGGGTTACGATTTGGAGACCGTACTCAATTCCACGTTCTGCTATAAACTGCTATCAATGAGCACCCGAAGATGAACCACCAGCCGTTTCATGACTTATCATCGGGTGCAAAGGTAATCATTTCTTCTGAATCCACCAAATAGACCGCATGTTTTTATCAGTGATTCTTGTAATTTTCTTGTAGATTTCTTGTAAACTTCTTGTAATGAGAGGGCCGCTACAAGAGTCTCAAAACCCATTGTCTTTTTTCACCTTGCATAATTTTACCAGCCCTTCGGAGGGATGCCAATAAATTAGTTATTTTATTCTCTTTTTGTTTGTCACTTAATGCGTCAGGTAGCTTATTCCACAGCAATTCATTTATCTTGGGTCTGCCCATCTTCTTATGCTGTGTGATTGATTTGATGATAAGATCCTTATAATAGTTATCGTCAAAACCTTTATCATTTGTGTATTTTGCCTCTTGCCCTGTAGCCTTAGCCACGCTCTTGGCAAAATAAAGTGCATTCTTACGACCTTCTACTAATCTCCGCTTTCTCAGATAAGCAATCTCATCATCACTCAATTGTCGATGCATCTGCAATCGACTTAGCATCTCTATCTCTAATAAGTTAAGTGTCTTGTCCTTTGTCAACATCATAGCATAGTCCAAATCCAACACCTTGCCTATAATAGTCACTTTTACCCTGTTGTCACTGAAGTCATAGTCTGGCATTGGGAAGAGTCTGTCACGCTGCTTGTTGAACATACGCCTAATGCCACTTCCTATTGTATCTACCAGTCCCAGTTCCACCATTGTGTTAGCAAGCATCTTGTTTCTATAGTGTTCTTCTGGGGCATCGTTTTCAAGCACGCTACGGATACTGTTAGGAATAAAACTGCCAAGATTGCTAAAGATGAGCCTGTCTTCTTCTTCAACTACGTTAATCATTCCGTGACATGCATAGTCCTGATGAGCAATGGCATTATTCAGAGCCTCACGGATAATGAAAGGGTCGTATGTGTCCAACTCGTCTGGCACCAGCGAGAGCAAGGCTGGATTCATATAACGGTACTTAAAGTTACGTATCTTCTTGTAAATAGTTTCCGTTGCAATTACAAATGGGCATGTCTCGATAGAGAAATCCCTTTCGTTACCAGTTGAATCCTTGTAAATCCAACGGATGCGGGCAACAGCTGGAGAAATAAGGAACTCGCTTTCTGAACGTCCTAACAACAATATGGCAGTATTGGTTATCTTGCCCTTTAGCGTTATCTTGGCTTTATTAAGGAACTTCACATCATCCCAGGAGTTCATTTCTTCTTTCAATTTCTCATGCTTCTTCCCATAAAGTTCACGAGCCTTCTGGACTGCATCGGGGGCAAGATCGTCAATCGTTGCTCCTTCAACGATTTCTGCACTCCAGTCCTTTTGTGAATTGTATATCTGGCGCACAAAGTCTGGGAAATCTTTCAGTTTAGTCAGATTACTTCCAACTCGCACATACGCTGCACCTTTGAAATTCACTGGTTCGCCAACAGCGGCTTGAATCTCAAAGATAACGATGTGCTTGCCTTTATATTCAAACTCCTCTATTCCAAAAGGGATGATGGGTGAGCAGTTACGTCTCAACCAAAGTTCGTAGTCTTGGTTCCCATATTTTGCAGTAGGCATCTGTAGATTTGTGCCAACCACATTCCATGTGCTATCTTCTACACCCAATATGAGATAACCATGTGACTTGTACTTCAGACAAGCGGAGTTTGACAGCCCAGAGATGTAGTTACCTACTCCCTCATAAGTGATGCTGCATCGTGACTCACCTATATTGGTCTTAAATTCCATCCACTCCGTCTCGCCAGCATTCATTCTCTGGCGAGCCTGTGATAGCAGTTCTTCTAATAATTTATTTTGCTCTTCCGTTGTTCTCATATCTGCAATAATTTTGAATCCTCTATAACTGCGACAACCTGTCGTAGAATTGCATTGTACTCAGACTCGTTTGTTGTAATAATATCGTTTGCCATACTTGTTTTGTTCGCAAAGCTAATCAATTATTTTATGATTCTCCTTTCTCTCTAATTAATCAAGTGCAAGTTCCCCTTGATTTTTATATTATTTAAGGTCTTGGCATTATCTAATTACGTTACTGCAAGACTGAAAAACAGAATAGAGGATGTCGACACGTTTGAGCTCTTTTCTCAGGATTTGTTTTTAATCTATTACATCTTTAACGATTTGTGCAAATTGAAAAATACAACATTCGGGAATATAAGTTCCTCCACGCAAAATACCCACGACTCTTTTTTCAGTATCAATCAGAGGACTACCACTATTCCCTTTTTTGAGAATGGTCTTTGTATCACATGCGAAGAAGTTTCCCAAGATTTCTTGTCTTACAATAGCAGTAGTAACAATTCTTTCAATTTCTTCCTTGACGGCAAAGATAGCAGGAATGCCAGGCGTTTCATCTTTTGTTACTATCGTATTATAGGTGATGCAGCATAACTCCTGCCCTTGAATGGGCTTATAGTTTGCAAGTTTCAGAGGGCTGTTAACTCCATCAACGGAAAAGATTGCAAAATCTGCATCGCTTTCATCTGTAGTCAACTTTTTGGAGCAGCAAATTTTGACAGCCTTGCTTTTGTCTAAAACATAGTTAATGCCTCCATATCTTACGGAAAGTGGGTGTTTACTTTCTTCTATCACATGTCCGGCCGTGATAAAATAGTTCCCTATGAAGAATCCACATCCTTGTTGAGCTTGCCCCATAATGGGAACTATAAATGATTCTATTTTGTTCATTGTAGTCTATTTCTCTTATTGATTAAACATCATGCTGACTGATATTCCCGTGAAGACATCACCTTCATAAATTTTCAAAGCAATATGGTCATCGAAACAATTCACCACAAAAGGAGTCACAGAATCATCTTCTGTCAGAAGCATACGCTCATTTGACAAATAGAAATCTGCTTCAAGGGGGAATTTGCCTTTTCTAATTCTTATACTATATTCTTCTGAATTCTTAATCACAACATCTCCCTTGCTCGGGAATAAAATGACTGTAAATTCACCATATTTAATCTCCTGTTTACCAATTGCTTTTTGAGCGATAGTAGATTGCAGAGTTTCTGGTGCTTTATTATCTGAGATGTCACTATTCATAGAAGAATCAGTATCTTTACGCGCCGATTCCGTGATTTCGACAACCTTAATTTCGTCTCTTGTGTTCTTGTAGTATTCAAAAATGTTTTCCCAGTCAAGAGCGGTCATAGATATGGTTAATGACAATTTCTCGTCTGATGATATTTTCAAATCAAGTCTTTTTTGCTGAGCATCATTCCTATACGCTTCACTATCGTCATTTTCAGCCTGTCTCTCTTTGCAAGCTATCCATCTTACGTCCATCTCTCGCTTTAGCGTTTCATCATCGGTCTGCTTCTTTGCCCACTCATAGAAATTTAAAGCATCGATGAATCGACCCTTAGCCTCGAATACTTTCCCAAGTTCCACAAAAATCAGCTTTGATATTGCTTTCCTTGAGAATCTCCTGTAATCTCTGCAAAACTCGCTTACCTTCATTGCTTTGAGAGAGCGTGTAAGATAGTCTACAAAATCGTCTCTTCTTATTCTTTTGACAGCTTCAATGGCATCAAACAGAAGCCCTGCTTCAGGGTCGATAAACTGCACTGTCGGCCTATTCCAATCCTGAAGATTAGAGTATCTCGCTTCAATCAAAGCCTTGAATACAGTATGATTAAGTTTGCAACCATAGGATTCGGAGTCTTTCAAGACCTGAAGACTATTTTCCACATTAATCGCTGAGCGGAGCATAAAAGGGAAGAAAGCAAAGAATTCCTTGTCTGTATTCTCAGAAGTTCTAATTGCGTTTACAATTATTCTTTTCTGAATCTCATTCAATTTCGTCTTTGGATCCTTTCTGTATTCCTCCAGCAAAGATAGTTTCCAGTTAGGATTATTAGTTCCTTCATAATACTCAATTGTGTCTGGATATTTAAGCAGTTTAAGCTTTGCTTGATAATATTCTGAAGGCCGTGCGAGTTTATCCATTTTTTCCCAAAGGACAATAGCATTATTAAGATCGCCGGAGTTATAGACAAGACTAGCTAGCCTGGATACTTCCAAAGATATATCAAACTTTCCTAATTCGCTATAAAGTGATAAGATAACAGGTATATCTTTCAAGCTACTTTTGTCAATCGACCTCAATTCTTTGAGCATTGTGTCAATAACAAATTGCCAAGCCCTGTGGTTAGCAAATTCTTCGTGATCGCTCTTCAATGTAATAATTGCTTCGCCAAGAGCCAATTTGAAGTCTCTGACAGTTGGATTGTTTACACACCTAAAACAAAGTTCAGCCTTCTTACTTTGGGCATTATCCTTCAGTGCGGATATTTTCTTGATGATTGCCTTGTCTTTAGTTTTAGCAATTTGTGTCCAATAAGAATCAACTGCAGCATCGTACATTTGTGCTTTCGCAAACCATTCTGCTGCTTGTAGATAATCTTCTTCAAACTCAAATGCCCGAGCTTTACATTCTGCTTCGTCTTTTTTGTTCCCTGCTGCCTTAAACCGACTTGCAGCCTGACGCATAAGTCCAGCATCTCTAAGTGAGAGGGCTCTATTTTTCAAGTCATATTTATGTTCTTCAGACCGCTCATGTTCCAGATTCTCGTCACTCAAATTAATATCTGGGTTGAAATTAATCCATCCCAATGATTCGTCTGACCAATTTTGCTGTTGACTGTTTGACAATTCGGCAAACATATCTTCCTGTAGGTTTTGGATTTGCTTTTCAAGTTTGTCATCATCGTGATTAAAGGCAAAAGCCCAAAATGAATTCTTGTCAAATTCATCAATAATATATAGGTTTGCGCTTGCTCTTGTCACAGCAACGTAGGCATTGCTAACCTGATATTTTAGTCCAATATCTTGAATGGCATTTTCATGAGATGTCTCAAACCAATTTGAAAGGCTGTCTAAACTTAACGCCTCATTAGGAATGTCACAAGTAAAACCAAAGACAGCGACATTGGGATACTCTAATCCCTTGGCTTGTGTCGGATTAAGTATTAAAATGCCTTGTGGCGTTTCACCGTCAAAAGAAATCTGCTCCCTAAGGGGAGAGTTGGCTATAAATTCTTTAACAGACTCCCCGTCATTTGTGGGAACTATCAATACTATCTGTTTTTCTTTGAGCTGTTCTATCGTCTGCTTATCCTTTGGTGAAAAACAATAAACATAGTTGCCATCTTGCGAAAAGTGTGGTAGCTGGGGCTTGGAATACTCTCCGAAGCGAGAAGCTCGAAGAAGTTGTATTCGATTGGCCAATTTTACGATTTCACGAGTTGAACGGAAATTCTCAGATAATTCGATGGGGTCAGGAATCCTTAATTCATTTTTCCTGTTCGAAAGTCCTGTAAAATCACACAGTCGTTCAGTAAAATAGCTTCGTAAAGACTCCCAGCTAAATCCTGTGGGATTCAGTGTCTGGAATTCGTCACCAGCGAACACAAATGGTAACCTCTTGACTAAATCAAGGTTAGAAATATTCCTGTTGGAGAACGAAGATGACTTCAATATAAAGTCAATCTCAACTCTCGTAAAGTCTTGAGATTCATCACAGAAAACCGCAGAGAAACGATCTTCAACTAAGTTGTTGTCTAAGCAATAGCGTACAAGATCTTGGTCGTCCCACGCACCATCAAGAGTTGAATACCAGTTTTTCCAAACATTCTCATAAATGCTTTTGAAAGTCTCTATGTCAACTGTTTGATTTTTGTCACCAATATTAGCATATTCTTCTGGAGTCATGAAGTTATTGCTATTCCATCCCTTGATATAAGTTCTTATGACATGCCAACTTATACTTGGCCCATATTTCTTAGAAGCATCGCGAATTTTCCCAAACTTGATATTCCATTTGGAGTTAAAAAGAGGAAATGAAATATATCTATCACCACCTTTGGGGAATAAGCGATCAGCTTCTCCCGGCATGGCTCTGTTGATACAATCACGGAGCAAATCGCTAAAGACCCAAAAGATTCCATTCATCATTGGGGCAATATCCTCTTCGTATTTCAATTGGTATTTATTCAATTCTTCTGTGTACGCATTGTTCTTCTTGAACAAGGTTTTACAAAGATTGAAGGCATCGTGTATGAGGTTTGAACTATACGACAGGTATAAGGGGGAATTAATTTGACTCTCGAATTGCTTAGACACATTGAGATAGCGCAGGACGATTTCTGCAAATATATATTGAAGAACAGTAGATTTTCCGCTTCCTGCCCTTCCGGTTAAAAAGAGAGGATATTGAATGTCTCCAGAAACAATATCGACCTGTTGTTGGGACAAGACCATGTTACTTTTCTTGTCACGTTCCATCTCCCTCCATACATCTTTGTCTTTTAAGAAGTCATAGGGATAGCCTCTTTGAAAGTCCGAGGGAACAGGTTCACTTTTGAACTCATCATAATTCTTATCATCACGGCGTTTGATTATTTTAGTGAGAATCCAATCGTCTCCCTGATGGTATGCCAAAATCGCATTGTCTTTGAATTCGATTACATACCAACCAGCTTCATTCTCTAGATTTTCCAAGATAAAATCTTCTATCCTTTTAGCCGCATTGGAATAATCTGTAAAATCTACATCCTGAATATTTCGTATCCATTCTCTCGTTTCATATATTGTCACAAAAAACAAAGAATGGTTTATTTTTAATTGGTTTTGAATGAAATTCAGTTCCCCTACTGAGAGTTCGGACTTTTCTTCAATAGCAGTAGGTTGAAGAAGGTATTCTTTAGCCAATTCAACAAATTTATCCCAAGCCAGTGCATTTTTTCCACTAATCATATCTCTCTCCCTTTCTGGGGTAACTGCCTTATGGAACCTTTCATACTCCTTGTCACCCTTTTTGAATACCCTTAGGGCTACATAGATTCGCGTCGGATGATTGTCAATCTCAACGTCTTTGCTTGTAAGTACAATTCTGAAATTATTATTGAATACAATCTTATGATAGTTTCCTGGGAAACTGTCATATCCTTTAGGCTCATATTCCGGAATAGAAGCCTTCTTCCTTATCTTTGCTATTTCTTGCGAGGCTGAATAGCGTTTCGCTTCTTCCTCGTATCTGTCAGTAGTAAATACAAAATTTCGTCTCATACAGATCTATATTTTTAAGATTCGATTATTGCGTTTCGTGTGCAAATTTAAAAAATTATTAGCAAAGTAACAAACTTATTAGCATTTAAGTGGCTAAAATTTTATAATTGCCACTACAGGGGGTAGCCTAATACCACCCATGCGGATTGATGCTACAATAGGGGTAGCCTACTACCCCTTTATGGCCCCAATGCCGCAATGGGAGGTGCCGCACACCAAGGTTGAGCAAGCTCAGCGGACAGTAGGCTTGTAAGTTGTTCAAACGTTAAAAACCAAGAACTATTTTTCGACGGTATACCATTCGAGTATATTGATGTACCTTTGCCCGCAGATTCAAAAAAACTAAATTTGACTATGGAGGTTATATCAATAGAGCGCAGTACCTACGAGGAACTGCTGACGAGCTTTAACAGCTTCGTCTCACAAATGAAGGCAATGGCTGATAGAGGAAAAGACAAACGACTTGGCGAGTGGCTCGACAACCAGGACGTGTGTCAGATACTGAACATCAGCCCACGAACGTTACAGACGCTACGCCAGAACGGGACGTTGGCTTATTCTCAAATCGAGCATAAGACTTACTATAAGCCAGAGGATGTAGAACACATCATTCCGCTTATAGAGGTTAGAAAGAAAGATACTCATTCGTATGGAAGTCATCAACGGAAGGGAGGTGGTATATGAACGAACTGATAATGCCACATAATGCTGGTGTTAAACGAGTGCTGGAGAGTATGAAGGAGGTGCTAGCATGGTACAAGAATGTTACGGGCAACTATCGCCCTTTGCTTGATGGTGAACGATACCTGACGGATAGGGAGGTCGCTGAGATTCTAAAGGTTAGCCGTAGGACACTACAGGAGTATCGAAATGACGGAGTGCTACCTTATATTTTATTAGGTGGTAAAGTGCTGTATCGTGAAAGTGATCTCGAAAGAGTCTTGGAATCATGCTATCATCCGGCACGTTAACAAGAGGGAAAAAGAGAAAGCATCCACATGTTCGCAGCATGAATAATAACGCAGAAAGGCGAATGACAGACTATCGCTAATCATTCGTCTTTCTGCTTTGAGTTTTTTTGAGTCCCACCCATTATATCGTCTTAATGTCCTTGAAGGATGCATTGAGCTTGTCACCCAGTATCGTCAGGTCATTGTTGAGTTTCTGGCTCGTTATCTTCGCATAGATCTGTGTCGTGACGATGTTCGTATGGCCCAATACACGGCTCACGCTCTCGATGGGCATACCCTTTGAAAGCGCCAACGTAGCGAATGAGTGCCGTCCACAATGAAAGCTTATGGATTTCTCTATTCCACAGGCTTCCATCACTGTTTTCAGTTTCTTGCACATCGACCAGTAATTCATCTTGCCGAATACAAGCTTGTCTTCCTGCAGGTGCTTGTAGCGGTCGATAATCTGTAAGGGTACATCCATTAGCTTCACTTGGAAAGGGATGCCTGTCTTGTGACGATGGCCGATAATCCATTTATCGCCATTGATGTCCATGATGTTTTCCGTAGTCAGTTCCTTCACGTCAATGAACGACAGGGCAGTGAAACAGACAAAGACGAAGATGTCGCGTACAAAAGCCAAGTTAGCATCCTCAAACTCATGCGTTACGACGGCTTTCAGTTCGTCCTCGGTCAGGAAATCCCTTTCCTTGCAGTTGGGGCTGATATGGAACTGCGCGAATGGGTTACGGGGGTTCTTGCCGTTATAGTGTGCTCTCAGCACGACACCCTTCAGCCACATGCAGCGTTGCCAGATAGTAGCATTGGCCAGTCCCCGGTCTGTGCTGAGATAAGCGGAAAAGTCCTTGATGAACTCTGGCGTCAGTTCCAGCATCGACATGTCCGTGCGACGGTAATGCGACAGGATGAATTCAGCCACATCCTTTCGTGAACGCTCCATAGCCCAAAGTGTGTTGGCAACCCTGTCCTTTCCCACACGCTTTTTCTGATTGGCAATGTCCTTGTCGAATGCCGACAGCAGGGTCTCATACTCACTGCCAAATCCCTGATAAGCATTGCGCACCATCTCAGCCGTGACAAAAGCCTCGCGGTCTGACAGATGCTGATAATGCTTGATAATCTGCGCCTTGATATTATCCAACTCGCGGTTAATCTGCAAAGCCTCCTTGCTACGTCCCTTGGCACAATTGCCCTCACGTCCCATAGTTCAAGCGGGATGGATTTCTTACAACTGAACTGGCTTTGAGTGCCGTTAATCGTTACACGTCCCATCACAGGCACCACGCCGTTCTTCTCCTTACTCTTGTTCACGTAGAACAAAATGTTGAATGTACTTCTCATGTTTCCTATTCCTTTTTAATTTTTGGCTGCAAAACTACTGTCTTTTGAGTTATCCATCGCTATGCAAAATGTAGCAGTTTGCGGAATAAGAATCGGGCGGTGAAAGGTTCTGTGTTCTACCCTGATTTGCGCAGTTGTTGAGTGAAGTTTAACCTGCTTCTATGACCAGTATTGGGGTTACGATTTGGCAACCTAACTCCTTCACCAATCCTCCCAATTTTGCGTTGTCCCTATTTTTGAACTTCCACGTTCTTCCCCTCTTTGCCTTTATTTCAGGCCGAATTGCGTTAATCTTCCAAAAACCGCTTTCTTTTTACAAGCTTTTTTCGTAACTCTGGCTTCGCCGAAGTTACTATGCACTCGGAAATGCAAAAGAAAAACCAGCTTTTCTTTTGCATTTCTCTCGTTTTTTCGTAACTTTGCCATCAAAATAAGGTTATGAAACTGAAATTCTCGATACATTATAATACGGCATGGGGTGAGAGCTTGCATGTTGCACTGGCTTTCCACAGTCAGGACGGCACTGTCAGGCGGCAGAATGTGCTGATGCAGACGGAGGACGGCGATCTGTGGACGCTGGAAACGGCGGCACTGATAAGCCGCCATCACCCGCTGTCGCATATCGTATATGCCTACCAGGTGGAGAACGGCGACGGCGAGGTGCTGCGCCGTGAGTGGGACGAGGTGCCGCGCCTCTACCATTTCGATGCCACTAAGGACTATGTGTTCATTGACCAGTGGCTTGACCGGCCGCTGCCCCTGCACCTTTATAGCAATGCCTATCTTACAACCATTGGCGGTCAGCGTGATGAGCAGGTCAGAGTGGTGCCGCTGCCTTTGTTCCGCCGCACGGTGCTGTTGCGCGTCTCGGCTCCCCAGGTGCGCCAGGGGCAGGCTGTGGCCGTATGTGGCAGTCACCCGGCTTTAGGCTCCTGGAGTCCCAGCCGCTATTTGCTGATGGACTATGCAGGCGAGGGCGAATGGGTGCTTACGGTGAATGCCCTTGGTTGGGAACTGCCTATAGAATATAAATATGTGGTGGTAGATACCGCTACTCATGAACTCAAAGCCTGGGAAGAAGGCGATAATAGGGTGATTAACGGGAACGTTAACGGGAACGGGAACGAGAACGTCAACGTAAACAGGCAGTTGCCTGACGGTCAGGTGCTGGTGCTGCATGGCGGTCATCTGCGACTGGCTGAGCAGCCTTGGAGAGCGGCAGGCGTCGCTGTTCCTGTGTTTTCGTTGCGCTCGGAACATAGTTTTGGTGTGGGCGACTTTGGTGACTTGCGCCGCTTCGTCGACTGGGCCGTCATGACTGGCATGAAAGTCATCCAACTGCTGCCCGTCAACGACACCACGACGGACGGGCGCTGGCATGACTCCTATCCCTATAACATCGTCAGTGTGTTTGCCCTGCATCCGCACTATATCGACCTTGAGGCTGCCGGTCAGCTGAAGTCGAAAGCGAGAATGACGCAGTTCTTGCGTCGCCGTCAGGAACTCAACGCGCTGCCCTACAGTGACTATGAGGCTGTAGACCGCGTGAAGAAGGAATACCTGCAGGAACTCTTTGACGAGCAAGGGGCGAAAGTAATGGAGTCAGACGACTTCAAGGACTTTGTCAGCAGGAATGAGTATTGGCTGAAGGCGTATGCCGAAGCAATGTCAACGAGAACGTCAACGGGAACGATAACGGTAAATGGTCAATGGTCAACTTCCTTTGCCTGTTATCTGCAATACCTGCTGCATACGCAGCTGAAGGCTGCTGCCGACTATGCCCGCGAGAAGGGTGTGGTGCTGAAGGGCGACCTGCCCATCGGCGTCAACCGCGACAGCTTTGAGACACGACAGCACCCTGAATTCTTCAACCTTGACTCCCAGGCTGGTGCGCCTCCCGACGACTTCTCGCAGCAGGGACAGAACTGGGGCTTTCCCACCTATAATTGGAACGGGAACGGGAACATTAACGGGAACGTTAACGGGAACGGGAACGATAACGGGAACGGGAAACGGTCAATGGTCAATGGTCAATGGAAAGCGCATGGGCGCATGGACTTGGTGGACTGGTTCCGCTTGCGTTTCAAACATCTGTCGCAGTACTTCGATGCGCTGCGTATCGACCATGTGCTGGCATTCTTCCGCATCTGGGAAATACCTGTCGATGCTATCTCGGGACTGTTGGGACATTTCTCTCCGGCATTACCGCTGACCGTTCAGGAGATTGGCTATTTTGGGCTGTCGTTCCGCAAGGAACTGTTTACCCGTCCCTTCATTAACGATCGCATTGTGGACCGCCTGTTTGGTATTCATGCACAGTATGTGCGTGACAACTGCCTTATCCGCAGGGCATACGGCCTCTATGGCTTGAAACCCGAGTACAGTACGCAGCGCCAGGTGGATGCACTCTTTGCTGGGCGGCGCGACGAGAACAGTCTCTGGATACGTGACGGACTCATGCGCCTCATCAGCAACGTGCTGTTTGTCGAGGATGCCCGTCAGCCAGACATGTACCATCCGCGTATCGGGGTCATTGGCGAGCCCGTCTTCGAGGCGCTGTCTGCTGAGGATAAGGATGCATTCATGCGACTCTACAACAACTATTTCTACCAGCGCCACAACTTCTTCTGGGGACAGCAGGCCCTGCGACGGCTGCCTGCCGTGCTGAAGGGTTGTCGCATGTTGGTGTGTGCCGAGGACCTTGGCATGCTGCCTGACTGCGTGGAACCCGTGCTCGACCAGTTGCGCATCCTGACGCTTGAAGTCCAGCAGCTGCCCAAGCAGCAGGGCTTTGAGTTTGCACACTTAGAGGCGAACCCCATCCGTTCCGTCGCCACCATAACCACGCACGACATGGCGCCTCTGCGACTCTGGTGGCAGGAGAATGCTGAGCGCCGCCAGCACTACTATGTCACCATGCTGCAGAAGGAGGGTAGGGCACCCGAGCAGTTGCCAGCCCATCTGGCTGAGGAAATCATAGCCCGCCACCTCTATTGCCCCTCCATGCTCTGTATCCTGCAACTGCAGGACTGGCTGGCCATGGACGGAGAACTGCGCCGCAAGCATGCCAAGGACGAGCGCATCAACGTGCCCTCCGACCCTTACAACCGCTGGCAGTATCGCATGCACCTCACCATCGAACAGCTGCTTCAGGCTACGAAATATAATAATAAGTTACGTACAATGATTCAGCGCAGCAGGCGCTGACAATGAACTGGCTATGGCAAACTACCGCACATACATCTTCGACCTCGACGGGACGCTGCTCGACACGCTGGGCGACTTGGCTGCATCAGTCAACTATGCCCTGCGCCAGAACGGTCTGCCTGAGCACACTGTTGACGACGTGCGCCGCTTTGTTGGCAATGGTGTGCGCAAGCTGATGGAGCGTGCCGTTCCCAATGGGGCTGCGAACCCGCAGTTCGAGATGGCCTATGCCACCTTCCGCGAGCATTACATGCAGCACGCTCTGGATACAACACGTCCCTACGACGGCATACCCGAGGTGTTGCATGAATTGAAGACCCGTGGATGTCGGTTGGCGGTAGTCAGCAACAAGATGATGGCGGCAACACAGGAACTGGTGGCTCACTTCTTCCCTGAGATTGAAGTGGCCATTGGCGAACATGAGGCTGAGGGCATCCGCAAGAAGCCAGCCCCCGACACCGTCCGTGAAGCCCTGCGCCGGCTCAACACTCAACACTCAACACTTAACACTGAACACTCAACACTGAACACTCAACACTCAACACTGAACACTGAAAACTCTGCCGTCTATGTCGGTGACAGCGACGTTGACATAGAAACAGCCCGAAATAGCGGTCTGCCCTGTATCAGTGTGCTTTGGGGCTTCCGCGACCGTGACTTCCTTGTGGCGCATGGTGCCACCACTCTCATTAGCAATCCCCGTGAATTGCTGTAGCATTTGAAACTAATCCAACATGACAAAAAGAAAACAAACATGCAACTATTCAGACTTACGAAACAACGATGGACGGTCACCATACTGCTACTGGTGGCGGTGATGACGATGCAAGCGCAGACGGTCATCACAGGTCGTGTGACCGACCGCGAAACAGGCCGCCCGTTGCCTCATGTGAGCATCATGGCGGAAGGCAGCGAGGAACATACAGTAACCAACGAGGAAGGGCGCTTCACGCTGAAGACGGCTTGCCACCCCAAGTACATCCAGCTAAGTCATATAGGCTATAAGACGCGCAAGCAGCAGTTGAGCGACGGAGCGACGGAGAATCTGCATATCGTGATGGCGGGCAGCACGGTAGTACTCAGCGAGGTATTTGTCTCGGCTGACGACCCGATGGAAATAGTCAAGGCCGCGATGAATCGCATCGAGCAGAACTATTCCGAAGAGGCAGAACTGGTGCGCTGCTTCTACAGGGAAACAGCCCGTAAGGGGTCGCGCTTCATCTCTGTTGCCGAAGCTGTGACAGAAATGTACAAGTCGCCTTATATCTACGGTCCTGAACGCGATGCCGTGGCCATTCTGAAGGGACGGCGCATCATGAGCATGAAGTCCAGCGACACGCTGGGCGTCAAAGTGCAGGGCGGCCCTGTGATGCCACTGATGGTTGACGTGGCCAAAAACCGCGAGTACCTGTTGAATACCGACTTGCTGAACAGCTGTGATCTGCACATGGAAGTGCCCGTGAAGATTGGTGACCGGCCGCACTACGTCATCAATGTGGTGCCAAGGGCCGTGACCCTATTTCCGATGATGGGCGGGCGGCTGTATATTGATCAGGAGACGCTGACATTCTCGCGTACGGAACTGGAACTGGATGTCCGCGACTGGCGCAAGGCGTCGGAATATATGCTGGTGAGTAAGCCCTTCGGACTGCGCTTCCATCCAAGGGAACTGACAGTCATCGTGGTCTACGAGACTGACCAGAAAGGTGTGACACACATGAGCTATGTGCGCAATGTCATGCGTTTCAACTGCGACTGGAAGCGCCGGCTGTTTGCTTCACCCTATACGACGGTGTGCGAGATGGTGGTGACAGACCGTCTGCAGCATGGCAAACAGGCCAAGAAGCCCCATGGCCGTACGTCGTTCGGCACTCGTGAGCGCTTTTATGACCGCGTGGAGTATTTCGACGACCCGGACTTCTGGGAAGACTATAACATCATAGAACCGACGGAGAGTCTGGAGAATGCCATTGGCAAGTTGAAGAAGAAAGCCGTCAGAAACATGAATTAAAATAGAAAGGCTATGGGTAAAACATGGTTGCTGTTCGTCGTTGGTCTTCTGGTGTCTGCCGGCATCAGGGCGCAGGTGGTGCTTGACACGCTCAGCGTGCTTCATGTGGACTTTGAGGGGGCGACCCACGAGGGCGTGATAGTATGCAACAAAACCATCAGTGCTGACTTGCGCGACATCTTTGCCGAGCTCTATCGTCAGAAATACCCCATAGAGCGCATCCTGCCTATCTCTGACTACGGCAACGACGACGAACAGTCCATGCAGGCCAACAACACTTCGTGCTACTGCTATCGTCCCATTGCCGGCAGCAGTAAGTTGTCGAAGCATGCCCTCGGTTTGGCCATCGACATCAATCCGCTGTACAATCCCTGTGTGCGACGTAAAAAGGACGGCACCCTGCTTATCCAGCCTGCCACGGGTAAGCCCTATGCCAATCGTTCGCGCTCATTCCGTTACAAAATAACGAAGAATGACCTCTGCTACCGTCTCTTCCTTCAGCATGGCTTCCGCTGGGGCGGCAACTGGCGCTCGCTGAAAGACTACCAGCATTTTGAAAAGTAAAAGTGAATAATTTGCCGGGCGGTAGCAAATTATTCACTATTCACTATTCACTTTTACCTTAAAATATTATCGGATAAACAGCAGTTCGCGGTACTTGGGCAGCGTCCACAGACCGTCCTCGACAATCATTTCAAGCTTGTCAATCTCGTAGCGGATGGACTCCATCTTGGGACAGACGGTGTCGTGATACTGGATGGCGCGTTGGTGGATGCTCTCAATGCGGTTGGCTACGCGGCGGGCATCCGTCAGATCGTCCACTAACTGTTCTATCTTCTCTGTGCGCTCTGCAATCTCCTCAATGAGCTTGATGTTACGACTGCTCAGGCGGGTGGCTTTCTCGGTGTTGAACAAGGGCGACGAGAAAATGTCCTTGATACCCTGCACATTCTTGATGAGCTGCGACTGGTAGTGCGTCGACACGGGGATGATGTGGTTCATTGCCAGGTCGCCCAGTACGCGGGCCTCAATCTGTACGGTCTTCACATACGTCTCCCACTTCACCTCGTTGCGGGCCTCCAACTCCTTGCGGTTCATGACCTTGGTGCTCTCGAACATCTGTACGGAAGACTCGTCGAGGTAGTGCTCGAAGATAACGGGGCACGACTTCTCAACGTCCAGTCCTCTTTTCTCAGCCTCCTTCACCCATGCTTCACTGTAGCCGTTGCCGTCAAAGCGGACGGGTTTGCAGGTCTTGATGTCGTCGCGCAGCACGTCGAGGATGGCATGGAACTTAGCGGTATGTCCGGAGCCTGCGGCGAATTCCGGATACTGTGAGTATTCTGCTATCTTCTTGTCAACGCGCTCCTTGAAACTGTTCAGGGCTTCTGCCATCGCTGCATTCAGCGAAATCATGGCCGAGGCGCAGTTGACGCTGCTGCCCGGGGCGCGGAACTCGAAGCGGTTGCCCGTGAAGGCGAATGGTGACGTGCGGTTGCGGTCGGTATTGTCGACGATGAGGTCGGGAATCTGCGGAATGTCAATCTCCATACCCTGCTTGCCCTTCAGGTTGAATACCTCGTTCCTGTCGCTCTGCTCGATATGGTTCAGCAGTTCTGTCAGTTGTGTGCCGAGGAATGACGAGATGATGGCAGGCGGAGCCTCGTTGCCGCCCAGTCGGTGGGCGTTGGTGGCACTCATGATAGAGGCCTTCAGCAGACCGTTGTGCTTGTACACCGCCATCAGCGTCTCCACGATGAAGGTCACGAAGCGCAGGTTCTCCTCCAGCGTCTTGCCTGGAGCATGCAGCAGTACACCGTTGTCGGCAGTCAGACTCCAGTTCTGGTGCTTACCTGAGCCGTTGATGCCGTCGAAAGGCTTTTCGTGCAGCAGCACGCGGAAACCGTGGTTGCGGGCTACGCGCTTCATCAGCGACATCAGCAGCATGTTATGGTCGACGGCCAGGTTGCACTCCTCGTAGATGGGTGCCAGCTCAAACTGGTTGGGAGCCACCTCGTTGTGGCGCGTCTTGACGGGGATGGCCAGCTCTAAGGCCTGAATCTCCAAATCCTTCATGAAGGCCTGGACGCGGTCGGGGATGGTGCCGAAGTAGTGGTCGTCCATCTGCTGGTTCTTGGCACTCTCGTGGCCCATCAGCGTGCGCCCCGTCATCAGCAGGTCGGGACGGGCAGAGTAGAGTCCTTCGTCAACCAAGAAATACTCCTGTTCCCAGCCGAGGTTGACCTGTACCTTCGTCACGTCGTCGTAGAAATACTGGCAGACATCCTTGGCGGCCTTGCCCACGGCGTGCAGGGCACGTAGCAACGGAGCCTTGTAGTCGAGGGCCTCACCCGTATAGGCAATGAAGATGGTGGGGATACACAGCGTGTCGTCGATGATGAAGACAGGGCTTGTGGGGTCCCAGGCTGAGTAGCCGCGGGCTTCGAAGGTGTTGCGGATGCCACCGTTGGGGAACGACGAGGCATCAGGTTCCTGCTGCACCAGCAACTTGCCGCTGAACTTCTCTATCATGCCTCCCTTACCGTCGTGTTCCACGAAGGCATCGTGCTTCTCGGCAGTGCCCTCTGTCAGCGGCTGAAACCAGTGCGTATAGTGTGTGACGCCCATCTCCAGCGCCCACTGCTTCATGCCTGCAGCCACTGCGTCGGCGATGCTCCTGTCAAGCCGTGCACCGTTATCCATCACGTCAATCATGGCATTGTAAACATCCTTCGGCAAGTAACGGTACATCTTCTCCTTGTTGAATACATATTTACCGAAATACTCTGACGGACGCTCGTTGGGGACCTTCACTTCCAATGCCCGCTTCTTGAAGGCTTCCTCTACTACCTGAAATCTTAAGTTGTTTGCCATATCCTTGTTTCTATAGTCTTGTGCTCTTTGAATTTGGCTGCAAAGGTACAATATAAATCATAATTCATCATTCATAATTCATAATTATTTTTAGTGAGATGGCAAATTTTCCCTTTTATTTTCTGTTTTTGCAGGAATGAATATACCTGTGAATGACACCTTTTTGCAAATACTTGAAAAAAACGAATTCGATTTTTTGCGAATTCGGATGTTTTTATTATCTTTGCACCCAAATAAGAATAGTCATGGTAGTAACGTTCAATGAAGATTATCTTGAGAACCTCTATACGAGGGGGGTGACTGGAACCAAAAAGATAAGATTTCAGCCCCAAATAGTTAGAGGTTATCAGAAAGGAATTAAATATCTGATTCAGGCAAAACGTAAAGAGGATTTGTTTCCTTTCAAGTCTTTGCATTTCGAGGCACTACATGGTGACAAAGAGGGCAGATTCTCTATCAAGGCGAACGACCAATATAGAATTGAATTCACGCTGACTGAGACGGACGAAGAACCTGTGGTCACGATTTGTAACATATTGGAATTGTCAAACCACTATAAATAATAAGATTATGTCTAAGATTAATAATATGAAAGAAAAAGTCGCTAACAATATGGTGTCGTCTATGCTGATTCATCCAGGCGAAATGATAAAGGATGAAATTATAGCACGTGGCCTTACCCAGAAGGATTTGGCCCAAAAGATGGGGGTGTCGTATACTGTATTTAACGAGATTTTGAATGGCAAGCGTCCTGTGACTACAGAATACGCATTGTTATTGGAGGCTGCACTTGGCACTGATGCCAACATTTGGTTGGGGTTACAGGCAGATTACAATATGCAGAAGATGAAGCAGGACCGCTCCTTTATGAAGCGACTGGAGGTAATCCGTAAGATAGCAGCAGTTTTTTAGCTGCATCTTACTGCTGAATGCTTACGAAATAAGGCTATTTTGTGTAACAAAAAAACAACCAACACTTCCGACACTTCCTACACCAGACGTCAGTGTGGGAAGTGTCGGAAGTGCGGGATAAAAATTTTATTAGCAAATCCATACAAGGATTGTCGTTTCAGGAAGCATTTCCAAACTCTTCACCAAGATGAGGCTGATTACCAGAATTCTGATGCTCAGCAGCAAAATTCTAATGGTCAGAATTTTCCCCATCAGCATCAGAATCCTGCTGCGGAGCAACAAATCTGTACTGACCTTCTTGCTGACGGCCTATGTAATGTGGAATAACTTTTTGACATAAATTCTTTTTCTTTTAGAAAAAAAGTTGTATCTTTGCAGTATTGATAACTAAGACCTCGTAAATATGACATGCACTGAGTTCCACATTTCTCGGCAACGTTGTAGCCCCAACTGCATAATTGTCCCATCTCTGCATGGCAATTGTGCCATATTGATGTAAATTTTTGATATTATCCATATCTTTGCAGCAAGAAATAAAGAAACAAATAAATGCATATGAATAGTTCGAATATTTTATCTTTAGATTCAATGATTCCTGAATCTCAAAACACCTCAGTGGCAACGACTGCCACTTATGTTGGTATAGACTTTGGCACTTCAACTACTGTGGTTTCTATAGCTTCGCAAGTTAATGGCGAAAGGAAAATCAAGACTCTTCCCATAAAACTGACTCAAATCTTGGAAGATGGAACTAAATATCAAAGTGAGAAGCTTCCAAGCGTTATTGCATGGTATAATGGCAAACTACTCGTAGGTGAAGGGGCTTCTAACCTGAAATATACTTTGACTAAGGGGAAAAACATCTGGTTCTCGTTCAAGATGGAGATAGGAGAAGACCTCGGAGCCAAATATTACAATAGTGAGGTTGGCGACGTTCCTAACATTAAGATTCGGAACCCAAAGGATTGTGTGAGAGTATTCTTTATGTATCTTAGAATGCTTATCACAAAGTATTGCAAAGATAATGGCTTATCAGAAAACATCAATTATGCTGTGAGTATTCCTGCTTCTTTTGAGGCCAATCAGCGCAAGGAGTTAATGGAAGCTCTTGAAACCAATGGGATGACAATATCCAAACAATCTTTGATTGACGAACCGAATGCTGCTTTCATTAGCTATGTTCATGACAGTGAGGATTCAGAAAAGCCACTTCTCATTAGCCCACATTACAATTCAAAAGTGCTTGTCTTTGACTTCGGTGGAGGAACTTGTGATATATCTATATTGGAAATAGGAAAGTCAGCCACAGGTTTGTATTCCAAGAATATTGCTATTTCGAAATTTACTAAGCTTGGCGGTGATGATGTAGACCGTTACATTACATTTAAGTACATCATGCCGCGTTTCTTCCAATATAACGATGTAAAAGAGAGTGACTTTAGAACAAAGGAGAAACAATATATAGCCACGCAATTATACAAAGTATCTGAAAGATTGAAAATATTGATGTGTAGGCGAATCGCCAATCAGATGTATCAACTGGAAATACCTGCACATTATAAGAACAGTTCAGACAAGGAAACTATTACCGTTCCCGTTTCAGTTGATACGATGAAAGGAAATCTGAGGCAGGAAAGTTTTTTTCTCACAGCAAAAGAATTGTCAGATGTCATGCAGGTGTTTATGAATAAGTCGCGTATTGCAACTCAAATAAAGGGACAGGAGGATTACAATAACATCCACATACCTATCAATAGTGCAATACAGAAAGCAAATGTGAAGCGAGAAGAGATTGACTATGTACTTCTGATTGGTGGTAGTGCTCAAAACCCATTTATTCAAGAGACATTGAAAAATGAGTTTAAAGATTCACAGATTCTTATTCCACAGGATTTACAGACCCATGTTTCAAAAGGAGCAGCTATTCATTCTCTCCTCATGAACGGGATGAATAAATGCATCATTCAACCTATAACGAGCGAGCCAATTCTTGTTATTACAAAGGATATTCATCCCAGAGTCGTAATGCCGGCAGGTACTGTAATTCCAAGTAATGCAGAAGTCATAGATGACCTTGTGACTTCACGCGACCGTCAAGACGTGATAGAACTTCCAATTTGCGTAGGGAATACCAACAAAATGCTGTTCAATTTGCGGATAGAATTGCAAGGTGGCGTTCCTGTGAATACCCCTGTTCAGCTTGCAATTGAAATAAATGCCGATAAACTTTTGTTGGCACAAGCGAGTTGCATGGGCATACAGTGTATGGTTGAGCCTCAAAATCCCTTTGCGAATAAAGAGTTGACAACAGAAGAGAGAATAGTTCTTGTAGCTGAAAGACAAGCGAATTTAGAAGCAGAACAGAATCATGGAACGCCGACAAAGAACGGATTGCGGAAATTGCGTGAAGCATATATAAAAGCTGGCAATTCATTCCGAGCCGCAGAAACTTTGGAACTTCAGACAGAACTATATCCAAGTCCTGACAATTACAACCTAATAGGTGTATTGTATTCAAATGCTGGTGTAGAAGACAAAGCTATTGAATATTATGAGAGGGCATATCAAAATAATCCAGATAGCTCTTCTATCAATTTCAATCTTGGCCATTCATTGATGCATAAAGATCCACAAAGAGCAAGGCAACTGATTAACAAAGCATACGAAAAGAATCCTACTGATGGAGCCACAATGATTACGCTTGCTAGAATGGAACGTCAGGCAGGTAATAGAGAAAGATCTAAAGAATTGGAAGAACAAGCATACGACATGCTATTAAGGAAATGGAAAGCTGAAACATTGGCTTCGCATGAATATAGTTGGCTTTCGTCTTTAGCCTCCGATTTGGGTCATTTTGATATTGCCCGACAAGTCCGCCAATCACAGCCAGGTTTAGAGACAGAAAAGTATTATGATGACGAGAACTTAACACGTACTCGCTCAAATGCATTAGATAAACTATAAATTAAGAAATATATGAGTTGGATTATTCCTGAAAACAAGTTGGATGCACAACAACGCGATTTTATCGACAACGTAGATATTACTCGCAAAAATGTGTGGATTAAGGGCTTTCCTGGGTCTGGAAAGTCGGTTCTCCTTGCTCATACTATCAGAAAAATTAAAGTAAAAGATAGCAGGGCAAGTGTCTTGGTTGTCGTTTTCACTCACTCGCTGATAAAGATGTTCGAAGCAGCATTTGCAGAAATGGGCTATCGTGTAGAGATTGTGACTTATATTCAGTTTAAAAAGAGCTCAAGAACTTATGACTACATCTTAAGCGACGAAGTGCAAGATCTAACCCCATCTGTTTTACGATTAATGAATAGTCGTGCAAAGCATGTTGTTGTTGCTGGTGATTCTAATCAGTCAATATTCGACAGCGATCCAAGTAGTGGTGAGTCAACAGTTAGCCCAAGTCAGATCAACTCATTACTATCTTCAAGAGAATTTGAATTAGGTATAATTCATAGACTATCAAGTTCCATTATTAATGCCGTTCAGAAATTCCTACCAAGATTGAATATTTTTAGTGCTAAGCGTGACCTAACCAAGCAAACAACCCAAGTGCGTTTATGCGAAGCAAATAATAGCGAAGAGGAAGTTAAATATATTATGAGGGAGGCCAAGAAGGCTGTTAACGTAGGACAGACTGCTGGCGTACTTATACCAACGCAAAGCGGTATTTTGGCTTTTATTCAGAGTGTTATAAAGTCAGAGGGGAAACAGCCTTGGAATGTCCAAACTAATAGTTATGGTAAGACTGATTATTCATCTTTGAATCGTTATTTGGCTTCCATTGGTATTCCTTTGCAATATGTAGGAAATGGCTATGGTCAGTTTTCAGACAATTCAAACAAAGTCTGTGTTATGACATATCATAGTTCCAAAGGACTTGATTTTGACAACGTTTTCTTACCATACCTGAATAATAGTCTGTTTATTGTATCTGATGAAACACTAAGCAAGACTTTGTTCATGGTCGCTATGACACGTAGCCGTAATAATCTGTACTTAACGTATAGTGGCTACAAGCATGCTTATCTTAATAACTTTGCGGCAGACTGTAACAAGATAGACATACATGATGCCCTAAATGTTCAACAACAGAATTTTGGTGGAGGCAGCGTCTTCGCTGGTTTTTAATTTATGGCAAACTATTTAGCATTAATTAGAAAGGCCGATTTTGTAGACCTTTATAAGTATGGAAGTATTCATATCAATAAAGATATGACGAGGCAATTCTCTTGTAAAGTGGAAGAATTGCCAAACAGTAAACCGATTTTTGATGACCTGTCATATTTTGCTAACGCATTCGACAGTACTTTCACATATTTGTTTATTCATTATGAGAGCAATTTCGGTAGAGTTAATGATATCAACATTGCTGACGTGCGTGGTCTTTATCCGTTAGACAAAGAAGCTAAGACGGAATTGTCTTTATCGCTCGACCCTCGAATAAGAATTAATCAACCTCTTTGGCCAGATGCTGTATTTAATTTGCAAAAGCGGCAGACCATTCAAGATTGTAAAAACGGTGCTTCGAATATTTGGAAGATATACAATCTCTCAGATTCTATTGAAGATATGAATAACGTCATCAACGATAGTGTTATTGGAGAGGTTGTCGATGAATTATTTGAGAACCGACGGCCCAATGGAGAACTTCCAATATGGGTATATATTATGAGGTATGAGCGTCATGCCTTTTACCCAAACAATACGATAGGTGCATTTATGGATACAGTAAATGCGATATTTAATTTCAGCCAAAAGCGAGAAGTAGACTCAGCAGAAATAGAATCAACTCTAATAATGCAATTCTTCCAGCACTGCAACGATTATAATGCAAATATGTCGTTTAATGAGGTCATACAAAGATTGTATGCCCAGGATGATTCGAGAATAACAAAATTTATTAATTTGACAAGAAACATCGTTTCGGATTTCGATTTGATAAAGGTTGCCACATTATTCTTTATTTATAGAAATCGCTACAAGGAGGAATTCAAGTACGAAAATGGTTGGAATCAAAGCAAAACTATTGGAAAGGAGTTTTCCATAGCCTGCTATATGCTTGGATGTTTCTTGGGACATGAACATACATACGATTGCTTGTATGAACGTTTGCCGTTGGCTATTTTTAAATTGAAAGGAACAAAAGCTATTGATGAGGAACCTGTTGTCGAAGAACCTGTTAAGGAGCAAGAGCTTACTAACGAGGAATCTTCTAATCAGAGTGATGTCATTGATTCAAACGATGAAACCAAAACAATTCCTAATAAACCAGTAGGTGACAATAATGAACAAACAATTAATGCGAAAGTGTTGCCAAAATTCCCTTGCAAGATGGGTAAGCCGAAGAAAGGAGGAGGTTTCTCTAAATCTCCCAAACCCAAAATGGTTAATAATATGAACAAGTATTTAGAATTAGAAAGTCTAGGTTGGAAAGAAATTAAAGAAGACAATAAATTATGGTAGAATACACATATCAACAGAAAATTGCCATCATGCGTATATTATTAGATATTATTCATGCAGATGGTATCATTGATGCAAGAGAAACTTTTTTCTTTGAAAAGTTGAAGGATGAGTTCGGGCTTGCTGATGAAGATCATGAAGTCGTAAAAAACAAGAATTCACTTCTAGCCCTCACACAGATTAAGTTACTTGATGAGGAGCAGAAAGAGCATTTTGCAGAATTGATGGCTCATATGATTATCGTTGATGAAGACATTAATGTCAATGAAGTTGACATCTACAATGTTGTGACGGAATTTTGCGGAATTGGCAAAGTATTTGAGGATTCTGTAACCAAAGAAGATTCTGAGCGTTGTTCAAAATCATAATGGTGGAACTAACAAAATATTGTTTTTTGAGCGTATAAAAGCGATTATGGATAGATTTGGCTGACGGGATCACAGGGGTCAACCCGCTGTGAGGTGACAACAGGGAAAACCAGCCGAAAGCTCCAAAACTTTCGGCTGGTTTGCGTATTTTTGGCAACTAATTCCTCACCTTGGAAAGGGGATGTTAGGAGGGGTTGATTGCAGCGACGAATGAACAACTATTGCCACGATTTATCAACCACCCCCGACCCCTCCTTTCTAAGGCGGGGAGAAAATTACATTTAGATGGCCCCTCCTTGTTCATTGATGATTCTTTGCATCTTATTTTATATCTGACAGAGCGTTATTTTATATCTGAATTCACCTTATTTTATATCCGATTGAGCGGTTCTCGCTAATAAAAAGTGGAACGCTGGCAAATAAAAGTTACCTATGGTGGGATATATTTTTACGCACTGCGAGCGATATTTTAACATCGCCCCGAACATCAAATAAGATGTCATCGTCTATAATAAAGACTTTTGGATTTATCCCAGATGATTGGTGTCCGATAAAATGAGCTATTCCCAGCGGAAGACGGCGCCGTTGCGACGGGCGGGGTCGGCACCGGTGAAGTCCATGGAATAGGGACTGCCCGTTGTGGGACTCTTGCCGATGTAACGGTGGGTGCGCATGGACATGAGCATGAACTCATGATCAAGATAGTCCTGCCACATAAAGACCTCAGCCTTCGATGCATCGGTCGTCAGACGGACGTCACCAGCTATGCCATAACCAGAGCAGAAGACATAACGACCGTCCTCGCATTGGAGGATGACCTGCCCCTGTCCACGGTCGATGATGCGGAAGCGTGTCTGAGGACTGTCGTCTGACCGTTCCGTATCATAGAGCAGTCCGTGCTTCAAGGCTATAGCGGGTTTGCCGGTAGCCAGATTGATGATGCGGAACAGTTTGCCGTAAGGAATGTTCCCACTGCGGTCTGCCTTGGGTTCCTCGACGGTGAAGTTGTCGAACTCGGCATAGCCACCCTGCTTGCCCTTGTGATTGAAGGCAAAGAGTGCATGGCGCGACCCTTGGAAGGTGATGAGCTGATAGCTGAGCGGCATCATGCGTCCGAGGGTGGTGAAAGTTGTGCCGTCGGTGCTGTAGGCATACTGCATCTGGTTGTCGTCGTACTCGCCGATGGCGCGAAGCCATAGCTTGCCTTGCGGCAGCGCAACGGGGACGTCAATGGTGTCGTTGGTAGCTTGTTCAAAGCAGCGCAGGATGGTCTGCTTGCCGTCCTTCACGATACCTATCCACGAACAGGGCACGTTGATGTTGCCCAGGCCTGCCACGTCGCCATCCTTCATACCTTTGACGTACAGTTCGACGGTAGCCACCGAGGTAGGTCCGATGACACGCTGTGTCAAGGTGTTGCGAGCCCACATCAGCTGTTCAGCAGGCATCGATAGCAAGCGCAGGCGCCCCTTCTTCAGACTCCATTTCGAGTCATCAGGGTTGTGGTTCCACTGCCAGATGGGCTTGAGAGATTTATCGGTGGTGCGGTGGCGCGAGGGTGCGGTGGCGCGAGAATACTCAAAATCATCACAGCGGTCGTAAGGGGCTCGTACCCCCGTACCCTCGTACTCCCGCACCTCCGTACCCCCGTTTCCCCGAATATCCGGTTTCAGCCAGGTGCGGGGAGCGCGGCCAAGATTGCCTTCGAGTCCCAGCATGGGCCAGCCGTCCTTCCAGGTAATCGGCGCCAAGGTCACCGTGCGTCCGATGGCGTGGAAGTCCATCATCAGTAGCGCCCACCACTGGCCGCTCTGGTCTTCGACGATACCGCCCTGATGGATATTGGTGCAGGCGGTGGCTTCTTGATCTACCTGCGGGATGACGAACTTAGTGCCATCCTCACCAATGCGATATATTACATCACGCGGTATGTCGGTAATAGGTGCTGCATGGTAGCCGAAGGTTTCATCGGCAGTGATGGTAATGGTTTCGTAAGGTCCCCAGATGTTCTTTGAGCGCGAGCAGAGTGTGCGTCCGTTGGGACGGTAGTCGGTAGAGATGAGGTAGTACATGCCGTTTATCTTATACATGTGATGCCCCTCGCCCACAGCGTTACCCTCAGGAATAATGGTGCGCTCCGTCTCTTCAATAGGACCGCTCATGTCGGGCTTCAGTTCGGTACATTTCACCTCACCATAACCGTGAATGGCATAGATTTTCCCGTCGTCATCGAAGAGCACTGAGAGGTCGTAGATGCGTCCCTGCATGTTATGATGCTTCCAGGGACCTCGGATGTCCTTGGCAGTATAGCACTGTAAACCCTTGCCGTTGATGTTGGAGAAGACATAGAACTGGCCGTTGGCATAGCGGATGGCCGGTGCCCAGATGCCCTGTCCGTAGATTTCCTGGTGGTTTTTCAGCGAGAAGGCATCATCGGCAAAGTCGAAACGGTCAAAGCAGTACGAGATGTTCTCCCAGTTCACCAAATCGCGCGAGTGCAGGATGACCAATCCGGGGACAGTGTGCATGGTGGTGCCGGCCAGATAGTAGTCATCGCCGACGCGAAGGATGTCCGGGTCGGAGAACTCGTCGTAGAACAGCGGGTTGGTATAGGTGCCGTTGCCGTTGTCGGCCGTCCACGACTGCGCTGAAACGGTTAAAGGTAAAAAGGTAAAAAGGTAAAAAAGAAAAATCCTACTCATTTCAACTCTTCAACTCTTCAATTCTTCAATTCTTCAATTTTCTCCAATGTGGGCCAGCCGTCGGCAGTCCAGTGGATGGGACGCTGGACAAGGATGGAGGCGCCTTGGTGGGCAATGCTGTAACCATGACAGATAAAGATGTCCTCACCATCAAAATGGTAGACGGCGCAATGGCCTGCAGCTTCATACTGCTGTCTGTCGCCTTCGAGGAACAGTGTTCCGCCGCCGTAGCGCATATCTATGCCGTTACGGTCAAGGTAGGGTCCGGCAACACTGCGGCTGCGGCCCACGGCCACGCGGTAGTTGCTCTTGCTGCCCTGACAGCAATAGTCCCACGAGACAAAGAGGTAGTACCAACCGTCGTGACGGAACACAAAGGGTGCCTCGATGGCGTTAGGACCGGCATAGTCCGAGGTTGGGTTCTTGGGCGGATTGGGATTAATCGGCAGTGAGGCCTTGGCATCCTTGTCAGTGAGGTTGTAGCGGCGGGCGATGGTACGTGGGTGTTCGCCGGCAGCCAAATGCATGGTGGTGTCAAGGCGACAGAGTTGGATGCCGTCCCAGAAGGAGCCCCAGACGAGCCACGGCTGGTCGTCGTCGTCGATGACGAAGCAGGGGTCGATGGCATTCCAGTTGTCGCGCCCCTCGCGGGAGGCCACGATGCAGCCCTCGTCCATCCAGATGGCATCAGTCAGCGAACGGGTGCTCAGCAGTCCGATGGCCGACCCGTTCTTGCCGAAGGTAGAGCAGCTGTAAGCCAGCCACCAGCGGTTGTGCCAGCGGATGACGTCCGGCGCCCACACATGAGCATGGAAACCGGGTACGGAGTCGTGTGTCCATTTGGGGATGACGGTCATCAGCGGTTCGGGATTCACCGTCCACGTTTTGCGGTCGCGGGATGTCATCTGTTGGATGCCTATACCGGTACAAAACAGGTGGTAGGTGCTGTCCTCGAAGGCCATGACCGGATCATGAACCATTGGAGTCTCTGTGGTAAAGGCTTCTCGATGGAAAGGGTGTTGTTGCCCCTGTGCCACCACTTGGGCACAGGCAGCAACTGATATCCAAAAAACTACTAATAACCTCATTTACTTCTTTGTCAGTCTGATAATATTCAGTGAGTAGGCGGCCAACTCTACTTCCACCCCGTTACCCTCGGGTGAGAGTTCATGATAGGTTGGATAGATGTTGGTAGGCTGCTGCAAGGTGTTTTCATCCATACCGTCGTTGGCACGCAGTCGAATGAGCCTGGCACCCTTTACAGGGAAATTGCTGACATTCAACTTGGCGGTGGTTGCCTCCTGCTGGGTGTTCACAATCTTGACAATCAGCTCGTCGGTAGGTTCGTCGATGGTAGCACTGGCGAAGACACCTGGCAACACGTCGCCTTTCAGCACCGTGTCGAACACCAGTTCCTCGTCGAGCCAGCACTTCAAACTGTCGCCTGCCATCTGCAGCGTCACGTCATACCAACGCCCCGTCTCAATGTGGCCAGGCTTGGTGGCTATCTGTCCCTTGCCGCCATTGGTGACATGCTCGATGCCATGCTGGGTGTTACCCCACCCGCCAAAGTTGACCCAGTCGTAGTTCAGGGAGTCGACATAGTTGAACACCACGATGAAGCCCTCGTTGCCTGCATCCTTGCGAGCCTTGAACTTGACAGTATAGTGGTCGCCGACATGGGCACGGCACATGGCTATGCACCGCTCACCCATGCTGACCTGGCTGGCGCTGCCGTCGGCATTCATCTGCCACTGGCCGGAGACGAACTCAGGCCGTCCGCTCTTTGGTAGCGGATCGGGATGGGTGAAGGATGCCTGCGTAGCCCATGTGCAAAAACCTATGCGACTCTTAGCAGGTGTCACCACAGGTTTAGAGGTGAGGGGTGAGGGGTGAGAGGTGAGTGAATGGTCCTCTTGCTGCACCTTGACCACCTGCGTGCCCAAATGCTGGGGCATCAGCTGCTGCACGTAGTAGGATGGCGTACCCATGACGCGGCTCGAATTGAAACGTATCATGTCAGGACGCCATTTGGCATCGTTCTCGTTGACAAAGATGGGGGCGTAGGAGTTCAGGGGCACGATGTCGGAGTTGTTCTCCATGCCCATCATGTAGACAGCCTCGCCCAAGGCGGCATTCATATTGCCCAGATTGCCAAAGCCACTGGTGACAGCATACTCTCCCACATAGATTCGAGGTGAGGGGTGAGAGGTGAGAGGTGAGGTGCGAGGATAGCTGTCGTACTTGCGGAAAGCCTCAGCAAACCACAAAGGGGTACGGTAGTAGTGCTCGTCCAGCAAGTCGACAGGCAGCGTGCTGCCCCACTTGGGATTGTCGTCGCCCCAGGCCACGACATTGCCGATGAGTTGTATCTTGGGGTACTTGGCGAGGATAGCCTTGCGGAACAGGTCGTAGCGCTCGTAGTAGTGGTCGCTCTGCTGCTCGGGGTTGGGCTGGTTGTTCTCGTTGCCTATCTCTAAATACTCGATGTTGAAGGGCTCAGGGTGCCCGTTCTTGGCACGCATGGCGCCGTACTTTGTCGTCACATCGCCTTTGGCATACTCAAGGGCTGCCAGGCACTCGTCAATCCAGGGCTGGATGCTGTCCAGGGGCGTCAGTCCGCCATGCCACAAACCCACATTCACCACATAGAGTGGTTTTGCTCCCAGGTCTTCGGCCATCTGGAGATATTCGTGGAACCCGATGCCGTCGGTGGTGCGATAGCCCCAGTTGACATTCCAGTGACCAGGTCGTTCCTCGATAGGTCCGATGGTGCGCTCCCAGCGGAAAGCGTTGTCGGGCGACACCTGTCCCTCGACGAAACAACCGCCAGGGAAACGCATGAACTTGGGATGCATCTCGTAGAGCATCTGGGCCAAGTCGGGGCGCAGACCGTTCTCGCGATTCTTGAACGTCGGAGGGAAGAGCGACACGACATCAATATCCAGCACGCCCTTGCCGTCAAAGACCAGCGCAAACTGAGCCTTGGGGTCGTTGGCAGTAGCCGTAAGAGTAGCCGTGTATTTACGCCAGGCCCCTCTTTCATCCCCCGAGGGGGACACAATAGCTTCAGCATAAATGCCTTTGCTTGCCACAGAAGCCCCCTCGGGGGCAGTAGGGGGAGCCTGCAACCTGGCCTTGATGCCGCCCTTGTATGTTCCCTTGGCAAAGAAACTCAGCCTATAGGTGCGCCCCTGTACGGCATTGATGCCCCAGAAACCCTCGTTGATCAGACACACCGGTGACTCAGCCGTAGCATTTATAGTCATCTCGAGCGCATTGCTCTGGGCGGCATTGAGCAGCTTCACCTTTTTGCTGGGTTGAATGAGCTTGCACACCAGCTGCGACGGGGTGGCGGCAAACGTCGACCAACCTTGCAGGTCGGCAGGCTTGCCATACTCAGGACCGTCCTCGAACGAGCGGTTGCGAATGAGCTCGGCATAGATACCGCCGTCGGCCGCATGGTTGATGTCCTCAAAGAATATGCCATAGTGTGTGGGACTGATCTTGGGGCCCCGCTGGCTGGCATCCACATTCAACTGCACCTGCGCCCCGGCGGTCAGAGCTGCCATTGCACATACAGCCAGTGATGTCATCTTTCTGTTCATGATCTCTAATTTGTTTTATACATTATTGATTTTATTGTTGCCAAACCTTCTTGCCGCTTCTGACGACTATGCCCTTGTAGCTACCGTCAACCTTCTGGCCGGCAAGATTATAAACGCTACCGTCGGCAGGCTGGTTATCAACAGGAATGTTGCGAATGCCCGAGGCACTGGTCACCTCTGCTTTAGTAACAACGAGGTGAGCTTTCTCCACTGACATGCAAACAGTCACTGTTCCGGTAATGCCTGCTTTGGTGAATTCCTCGTAATACAGCACATTGTTAGCAGTGGTGATGTCAGCACGGATAGTGATGCTACCATTCTGATACCTGAAGGTTAGCACAACCGTAGAGCCGTCCATGTCGTTTTTGAACGTATCCCAGTTGTAGTTGCTGCTGATGCCCATATTGCCCCATTGCATATTCTCCCAGTTGTCGGCGCGTAGTGCTATCAGCGGGTTCGACGCGTCGAAGGTAGTGCCGGACGACACGCAGGCCACCCAGTTGTGGTAGTTCTCGGCTTTGCTTGAGTAGTTGGTGAACTCGTAGGTGGCCATCTGCCCGTCAGTCAGTTGCAGCGGTTCGGAGAAATCTCCCATATAAGCCGTCGAATTGTCCGAGGCGCCAACCTTTGAACAGGCATAGCCCCACACAGTATAGCCCTTGGCCTTGGCGTATGCCGTGAAGGCAATCACCTTATCGGTAGAGGGTTCTAAGGTCTGTTCTACGACAACACCCTTATACTCCGTGTCGTCTATCTTAAGCGTGATATACGCTGTTCCGCTCTGCGTACTCCAGGTCCCCGTCTTTCCACCCGTGATGCTACCGTCGCTGTTCAGCTTGATGCCGACGGGCTTTGCCAGCTGCTTGTTTTCGTGGTCCATGTCAAAGGTGTGTACCAGCAGTTTGTAGCTGCCTTGCAGCTGGCTATCGCTGAACTGCTGTGTGCTTGCCAGCTCGGCATCGGTGACCGTCTCGCCCGAGTACTCGAAGGGTGCGGCACAGGGCCATCCGTCGGTGTTGAGGAACAGCTGGTGGACGCGCAACTCATGCTCATCGCCTCGGTTCTGGAACCGCGTGTGGTAGACCATGAAGTTCCGTCCGTCCTTCACCAGCACGGAGTTATGTCCCTGCGAGCGTTCTGACGCGTTGCCAACAGCCATAAACCCCCAGTCGCCGTATGCACCGAAGATATTCTCGCCGCGGTCGGTCTTGCGCGTACCGTCAGGTCCGTAGTTGACGCGTGCAGCATCGTAGATGGCCACTGCCCCCGTATGGTAGGAGTCGGTGTATGGTCCATCGGGATTTTCTGAGCGGAACACGCGCATCTGGTAGCCTTCATTAGCCTTCAAAGCACCGTATGTGAGGAAGAGGTAGTAGTAGTTGCCGATGTGCTTGATGTAGCTGCCCTCGCCCGACACTTGGAAGCCACCGGCTATCTTGGTGCCGTAGTAAGGGTCACTGGTGACGTCGTTGGCATCTGTGGCGCTGACGGTGTAGGGGTAGCTGACGTTGTAGTCGCGCAGGCCGGTATTCTCGTCCAGTTCCAGCATCCAGATTCCTCCATGCCACGAACCGTACGACATCCAGAGTTTGCCTTGCTCGTCGTAGAACACGCAGGGGTCGATACAGTTGGGCCAGCGCCGTCTCCATCCCGTCAGGTCACCCGTCTTGTAGCGGTCGGGCAGTGCCGTCAGTGTGCCCAGTGCCAGTTCCATGTCGCTGTTGTGAAAGTCGAGTGCCGACATGTAGAATCCCGACATCACGATGGGTGCCTGATAGGTGTAGGGACCTTCGATGTTATCAGCCGTGAGCAGGATGATGCTGCAGTTGGCATCGACACCGTTGATACTCAGGTACATGCACCACTTCTGCATCTTCTCGTTGTAGATGACATCGGGTGCCCACATGTTGCCTGTTCCCGTGCCGTCGTCGATGACGTAGCTGCTGTTGCCGGCTGCCGACCAGGCATAGGCATCAAAGTTGTTGAAGGCATGCTCAGAGCCTCCGATGGTTACCTTCTTGACCTGTTGGGTGCGGAAGGCATCCTTGCTGGCAGCATTCGTGCTGTTGGCAGTGGTCCAGGGAGCAACAAAGGCAGTCCAGTCCATTAGGTTTGTCGACTTGGCCGCAGCGCGGTGTGAACCGAAGACGTAGTAGGTCTTCGACGATGGCTCCCAGACGATGCTCGGGTCGTGTACGCTGACCCTTTGATAGGCCTGCGTGCAGATTGGCAACAGCACCGTGAGTAAAAGCATTACCTTCTTCATAGCAATGGCTTTCTACTATCTAACTACAAACTTCTTGCCATTCTCAATGATAACACCCTTGAAATCGTTACCAACCTTCTGTCCTGCAAGGTTGTAGCGCACACAATTCTCTGTATTGGCAGTCTCTACGGCTTCAATGCCAGTAGGAGTGGGATTATCAGTAATAGCAGAACTCTTCATAATCAAATGGCCACCATCTGTGGTCAGGAAAGTGCGGATGGCCTGTTCGCCATCACCACAGTCAATGACAAACTCCTCGAAGTACGTGTTGCCTGAGGTGGCAGTGATATCTGCATGAATGGTCACGGTCTGATAGTCGCGCTTGACAGTCATCACAACTGTAGAACCATCCATATCATCTTTGAACGTATCCCAGTTGTAGTTGCTCGACAGAGAGATATACCAGTCGTGTGATGACTCAGCACCTGTGTTCAAGGCACCCTGCCAGGCATAGTTGTCGACACGCAGGGCGACATATTCAGAATAGCCCTCTGCACCTCTGTCAGCATCCGTCGTGACCACGGCCAGCCAGTTGTTCCAGTTGTTAGCCTTACTGCTGTAGTTTTCAAACTGAAGCGTCAGGATCTGATTCTTCTGCAGGGTGAAGTAGTCGGAGAAAGCTGTCCACCAGGCTGTCGTATTGTCCTCATTACCGATGAGACCTTCTACCGGAGGTGTGGGAATGTCAGTATCGGTGATCTGTGTCGCATCGTTATCAATGACCAGATGTCCGCCTTCTGTGGTCAGGAACGTACGGATGGTCTGTGTGCCATCGCCACAGTTGATGACGAACTCTTCGTAATAGCTGTTGCCTGAAGTGGCCGTAATATCGGCACGGACGGTCACTTTCTCGTTCAGTCGTGTGATGGTCATCACCACGTCTGAGCCATCCATCTCGGCAGGGAATATGTCCCAGTTGTAGTTGCTGGCCAAAGACGTATACCAGTCGTGTGATGACTCAGCACCTGTATTCAATGCACCCTGCCATGCGTAGTTGTCGGCACGCAGAACGACGTATTCAGAATAGCCCTCTGCACCTCTGTCAGCATCTGTAGTGACAACAGCCAGCCAATTGTACCAGTTTTGACCTTTATTGCTGTAGTTCTTGAACTTCAGCGTCAGAGTCTTATTGGGTGCTATGGCATAATAGTCGGAAAATGCCGACCACCAGCCTGTCGTGTTGTCCTCGGCACCGATGGTGGTGGTGTCTGCCATTGCGGCGGTACTGAATAAAGCGAAGGTGCTCATCAGCGCGTAGCGTAAAATCTTTTTCATCTTATATTGGTTTTTAGTAAAAAATAATGTTAGCTAAGTAATATTTTTTATAGTCTCCCCCTTCCCCACTCACTTGAGCGGGGGAAAAAGGGGAAACATGTCTTGAAATGAATTTCTTCTTACCTCAGTAAGACTTGCAGGTTAAAAGTGTACTATTCTACAACTTTATAGCCCCAGATGGTAACGCCCGTCTTGGCGTTCAATGCCGTGAAGCAAGGAGTCTTGACATCCTTCGGCTCCATAATCTGCGGCACCATCACACCCTTGTACTCGCCACCAATGTTGATGGTGATGTAAGAAGTACCAGACTTAGTGGTCCATGTACCCGTCTTGGCACCGCTGATGGTACCGTCGGCATTCAGCGTCACCTCCACGGGAGTCTCATAGGCCTTGGCGGTGTGGTCCAGCTTGTAGTTGTGGGTCAGCAGCATGTACTTGCCGGGGATGTTGGCAGTAGCCACCTTCTGGGCGGCAGAGATGCCGGCACTTTTGATGCCCTCGCCGGTGTACTCAAACGGAGCGGCCACAAGCCAGCCTTCCTCGTTCTGGTAAACCTGGTGGACACGTACCTCGTGCCCCTCGCCACGGTTCTGGAAGCGGGTGTGATATACCAGATAGGTTCGTCCGTCCTCAGCAGCAATGATGCTGTTGTGACCCTGAGAGCGCTCGCCCCAGTCGCCAACCGTCTGATAGCCCCATCCGTCGTAGGCACCAAAGATGTTGACACCACGGTTGTTGTCGTTCTCCTTCGGACCGAAGTTGAGGGCATAACTGCTGAACACGGCACTGGCTCCCTTGCTGTCTACGTAGGGACCGTCGGGATTCTCCGAGCGGAACACGCGCATCTGGTAACCACCGTTGTTGTAGTCGTTGGGGTTGCCGCCGGCAGCCAGACCGCCGTTGGTGACGAAGAGGAAGTAGTAGCCACCGATGTACTCGATGTAGCTGGCCTCGCCCGAAGCATAGTGACCACCGGCAACCTTCTTGCCGAAGTAGGGGTCGGACGTCGTGCTCTCCTCGTATGTCACGTCATAGTCGCGCAGACCAGTCTCCTCGTCCAGCTCAAGCATGAAGATGCCACCGCTCCACGAGCCATACGACATCCACAGCTTGCCGTCCTCGTCGTAGAACACGCAGGGGTCAATGGCGTTGGGCCAGTGGTTGCCATAGTTGTCGCTCGGTGCATAGCGTGCGGGCAGCGAGGCCTGCTCGCCCAGCACAATCTCCAAGTCAGTGGACTTGTAGGAGTCACCCGAGCGGAAGCCGCTCATCACCACAGGAGCCTGATAGCGGTAGGGACCCTCTATCTTGTTCGAGGTCAGCATGATGATGCTGGAGTACCAGCCGTCGCCGTTGATGCTGAGGTACATACACCACTTGCCCAGTCGCTTGTTGTAGATGACATCGGGTGCCCACATGTTGCCGCCAATGTCGTAGGAGGCATTGCCGCGGGTTGACCATGCTAAGGCGTCGAAGTTGAGGCTATACACCTTACCACCCTTCGTGAACGTAGTCACCTGAGGTGTGGTGAAGGCATCGGTGTTGGCGGCATTCGAACTGGTGGCCGAAGCCCAGGGAGCCGTGAAGGCCGTCCACGTCATCAGGTTGTTGCTCTTGGCGGCAGCACGATGGGAACCAAACACGTAATAGGTGCCAGTGGCGTGATCCCACACAATGCTCGGGTCGTGAACGCTGACACGCGTCAGGTTGGCAGGGCCGCCGGCCTGTGGGTCATCCTCGACGTCGACAGTCGAGGCAGTCGTGGTGAAGGAGACCTCCTGAGAGTACTTGACCTCGTAGCTGGTCTGTACAAAGCTACGTACATAGTAGGTGGTGCTGGGCTGCAGACCGGTGATGATCAGCGCCATGTCCTTATTGAAGGCCGTCACCTTGTAGTCATCGATGGTGGGATTCGGCGAGGTGGCATAGCAGATGCCTCGGCTGATAAGATGTGAGCCGGCAGCCGTGGCCGTCACTTTCGCCGATGTAGCCTTGATGGTAGCCGTGGGCACGTCGGGCGTTGAGACAGACAACGGGATGTTCACCTCGTTAAGGCTGTCCGTACAGGCTGTTGCCATCATTCCGATGGCAAACAGCGCTATAAGTTTATTGATAAGTTTCATATTGTTCTTCATTTAAGTGGTTTACTCGAATACGATGTGTGCTCCCTCTATCGTGAGGTACATGTTGACGTCGGCAGCATCGACGGGGCTGATACCGGTGTAGGTCTGCGTGTACTCCACGCCGTCGCTACCCTTCGTGACAGCCTTTACGTCTACTGTGCCATCGCCCTTGTTGGTGACAGAAACCGTTACCAAGCCCTCGTTCATGGCAGCGAGCCAAGCAGCCCAGTCAGTATGGCTGCAAGCAGGCGTACAGCCAGCATAGCTGTTGCCCCAGCCGTAGTTGTCGGCACGCAGCACGGCATACTCTCCGGCAGCACCCAGCGTCAGGTCGGCCTTACAGATGACCAGCAGGTAGTTGTTCCAGTTGGCCAGTCCGTTGGTGTAGTTCCTGAAGCGTGTGGAGACAGTCTGTCCGGCAGGAACGGTGATGACACCCGAACGTGCACCGAAGAAGGGAGACGTATTGTTCTCCTCGCCCACCACGGAGTCGAACTCAAGGTGAGCGCCCTCCATCGTCAGGCTGAGGTAGAAGTCGTCGGGATCGATGGTGTTGATGCCCTTGTAGGTCTGCGTGTACAAGTTGCCGTCGCTTCCTACCGTAACGGCCTCCACGTCGGCAGTGCCGTCGCCGTTGTTGGTCACGGTGAGGTTCACCTTGCCGCCATTCATGGCAGCAAGCCAAGCGCCCCAGTCAGTATGGCTGCATGATGGCGTACATGCGCCATAGCCGTTACCCCAGCCATAGTTGTCGGCACGCAGCACGCCATACTCGCCGGCAGCACCCAGCGTGAGGTCGCCCTTGCTCAGCACGACGATGAAGTTGTTCCAGTTGGCCTGGCCGTTGGTGTAGTTGGTGAAGCTGGTTATGAAGCTCTCCTTCGGACCAATCTTTATCAGGTCGGAGCGGGCACCAAAGAATGGGGTAGAGTTGTCGAGGTTACCCAGCGTGGTGTACATCTTGTCAACCACCTCGAACGTCACGGTAGCCACGAGGGGCTTCGTGCTGTTCCCACCCAGGTAGGTCTTGTTGTAGACGGCAACGAGCGTCTTGGTGCCTACGCTGTTCATGTCAGGGATAGACTGCAGGGTCAGGTCGGCTGCCTCGACGGTCTTGGTCAGCTCGTTCTCATACGTGACGACAGCACCGACATTGGCGAAGGCATCCTCGAACGTGGTACCCAGCATCACCTTCTTCGGAGCACCTGTCAGCGTCATCGAGGCGGGTTCGCTATCGGGAATGTCTACAAACTCGGTGACGAACTCCACGTGGCTGTTGTCCACCGTGAACGAGAAGTACAGGTCGTCCTTGTCCTTCACCTCGATGTTCTTGTAGGTCTGCTTGTAGGTGACACCGTCGGAACCTATCATGATGATGTTGATCTCAGCCGTACCGTTACCGCTGTTAGTAATGGTGGCGGTACACTTCGAGCGGTCCATGGCCTTCAGCCAGGTAGCCCAGTTGCGGTCGCTGCTCTCCATCTGCTTCTGGCAGAAACTGTCGCTGTTGGCACCGTCGGGATAGTCGGTGCTCCAGCACCAGTTGTCGGAGCGGAACACACCATACTCGTAGTCCTTGGCGGCATTGCGCAGGATGATGACGAAGTTGTTCCAGTTGCTGCCGCCACCATAGTTGACGAACTTCACCTCGTAGGCTTCACCCGGTTCAATCTTGATGTCGTCGGTGAACTCAGTCCACCAGGCTGTCGTGTTGTCGGCCGCACCCAGGTTGGCAGGGTTAGGCACCACCGATATGACATTCGATGTCTTGGAGTTGGCGATGGAGTCAACCTTATCGGAAATCCAGTCGGGAGCCCCCACGTTGTAGAGGTCTGCTCCCTCGCAGCTCGTCAGTACCCACATGCCGAGTATGGCCAGGGTAAAGACGGATGCTATTCTTTTTAGATATCTCATAATCTTCATGTTTTTAATATTTGATGTTTACTGTGCTACCGGGTGAATGGTCTTACCGGTGAAGTAGCTGGAATTGCTCTGGCTGTAGTTGGCCGAGTTGCCCACCAGATTCTGGTTGTCGTTCAGCGTGTACTGATAGATGGGCAGGAACTCGTGTCCTTCTACCCAGGTGTCGAAAGAACTCATGACGCCGGAGCCGCCATAGGTCACGGCATCCTTCACCTTGTCCTGCAGCACCTTCTTGCCCACCTTTGTCACTTCGTCGGCTGACATTCCGGCAGCCTCGGCATCGGCTTTCGCCTTGGCAACTTCCGTGGCATAGAGGTTGAAGGAACCATGCTGCTTCAGCTGTGCCAGACGGGTGGCATCATAGAAGAATCCCCAGCGGATGAGGTCGAAGCCACGTCCGAACTCACAGCCGAACTCCTTCGGGCGCTCCACGTTGGCAATCTGCTCGAAGAGCTTCTCCTTGGTGTTGAACTTCGACTCGTCGAGGTTAGCCAGTCCGGCGCGGTTGCGCACCTGGTTAATCCAATTGAAAGCGTCGGTCGTGGGACCGTTGATCTCATTCTCACACTCGGCAGCGCGCAGCAGCACATCGCTGTAGCGCATCATGCGCAAGTTGATACCGTCGTGCAGACCCGTCACCACCTTGTCATAAAGGCCAGTGCGCATATTGGTCCACTTGGCAATGGGCAGACCACCGTAGTTGTTGTTGGTGATGATGTTCTCGTCTGCCGTCATCTTGCTGTTATAGGCCACGTTGCCAAACTCAAAGCCTTCCCATTCTTCCTCGTAGGTACCGATGGTCCAGTAGAGGCGCGGGTCAAGTGTACCCGTCGTGGTGCGCTCAGCCTTGAAGAGGTTGTAGAGCCAGGGAGAAGCCGAGAGGTCAGCCCAGCCGCCGAAGTCGCCGGGGCCGAAGTTACTCTCAATGGCCGAACCCTGCGTAGCATTCGGGCTGGTGTTCACCGGAGTCCACTCGTCGTCGGTGCCCTGAGTGCCATAATCGAGGAACTGTACCTCGAACAGGCTCTCGACGTTGTTCTCGTAGGCCGAACCCTCACGGAAGTTGTCACCGTAGTTGTCCACCAGCTTGTAAGTGCCGTAGGTACCGGCGATGATAGCCTTCAGCACGGGAAGGGCTTCGGTGTACTTCTGGCGCATCATCAGCGCACGGGCATAGTAGCCGGCGGCGGCACCCTTGGTTGCACGACCCTTAGACCACTCGCCACCCTTCTCCTTGGTGGGCAGCAGCTGCATCGCATCGGCAAAGTCAGCCTCTACCTGGTCCCATACAGCGTCGTACTGCACGTTGGGGTTTTCACCCTCAGTCTCCCAGTTCTGCACATAGAGGCCTTCTAACGTGGAATAATCTTCATAGTCAAGGATGAGGGGCGGGTTCTGATAGTAACCAGCCAGGTTGTAGTAGGCCAGACCGCGGATGAAGAGAGCCTGTCCGGCAATATACTGCAATTGCTCAGAGACGGCCGAATAGTCCTGTCCGACGCGTGAGAGCACGTAGTTGCAGACGTTGATGGTGTAGTACCAGTCGCGGTACGACCACTGTCCGATTTCGTCGGTGACAGGCTCGTTCAGGTTGTCGAAGGGCAGATACCATACCTGCGAGGAGTTCCACACCTCGTCGCCACGGCATACGTCGATGTTGTAACCCACACGGGCGTAGGTACCCTCCATACGGATGTGATTGTAGCAGGCGATGACACACTCCTCCAGCTCCGCCACGGTATTGCCAAAGGTTGCCGTGGTCTGCTGGTTGGGGTTAATCAACTCCAACTTATCGCTGCACGATGTCAGCGTACCGATGCCCAGCAAGAGGGCAAGCGAAATATTATGTAGTTTCATGTTTGTTTCTCCTTTTTATATTAGAACGACAAGTTAATACCGCACATAAAGCTGCGGGCACTGGGGAACGAGCAGAAGTTGTAGCCCGGGGTGAAGGTACCACCGGCATAGTCGACGTTATAGCCCTTATACTTGGTGAAGGTGTAGAGGTTCTGTATGGAAGCGTAGGCACGCACACCAGAGACGACACCCTTGAACCATTTGTCGGGGAAGTTGTAGCCCAGCTCTACGTTGGCTATCTTCCAGTAGGCAGCATTCTGAATCTTGCGATCGCTGAACAGGTTGTTCCATTCCAGCGAGGCGTTGTTGGCATAGTAGGTGCGGGGCACGTTCGAGATGTAGGTCAGGCCGTCCTCCGACCAGCGGTTGGCGTCGAGCATGGCGACGTCCTTGTTGCCTGGTCCATAGCATGAGTTCAGGCTGTTCCAGATTTCATCGGACACGTGGTAGTTCAGTGCACCGAAGGTAGAGATGCTCAGGTCGAAGTTCTTGTACTCCAAGTGGGCACTGATACCGAAGTTCACCTTCGGCAGACCACTGCCGAGCACCACCTGGTCGTCAGCATCGATGACACCGTCTTCATTCACATCCTTATACAGGCAGTCTCCCACGTTGGCACCCAACTGGGTGGCGTGGTCGTCGAGGTCGGCCTGGGTGCGGGCGATGCCCTCGTAGACCCAGCCGTAGAACTGTCCTACCTCCTGGCCCACGTAGGTAATGTACGCACCGTTGATCTGCTTGTCCTTACCGGTACCCAGCGAGGTCACCTTGTTCTTCAGGGTGCTCAGGTTGGCAGCCACCTGCCACTTCAGCGGGTGGTCGTTGTTGCGATAGGTTGCCGAGAACTCGAAACCGCTGTTCTCCATCGAGGCGGCGTTCATCGTCACCGATGTGTTGGCCACACCCGTGCTGGCCGGAACGGCGACACCGTAGTGCAGATCCTCAGACTTGTTCTTATACCACTCGGCGGTGAACTCCAAGCGGTTGTTCCACATGGCGATATCGATACCGACGTTGGTAGTCTTCTTCTTCTCCCAAGCGATATTCTCGTTGACGAAGGTAGAGATGGCCGAGCCAGTTACGGGCTGGTTGCCAAAGCTGTAGGTCATGTTGTTGCGGGCCAGGGTAGCCATGTAGGCATAATCGCCGACGGCGGCCTCGTTACCGAGTACACCATAGCTGGCACGTACCTTGAACATGTTCATGATGTTATGGTCGATGGGGAAGAACTTCTCCTTGTCGAAGCGCCAACCTACAGAGATAGAGGGGAACGTACCCCAGCGGATGTTCTTGGTCAGGCGCGAGCTACCGTCACGACGCAGCACGAACGACAGCAGGTACTTGCCGTCGTAGTCGTAGTTCAGACGGCCGATGAACGAGGTGATGGCGTGCTTGTAGTCCCACGAGTCGGAGTAGGTGTCGGCACCATTCTGCAACTGCAGGAAGTAGGGTTCCGAGAAGTTAACAGCCCATCCCGACATGGTGTGGGTGTTCTCCTCCTGATAGGTCTGGCCAAGCACGAGGTTCAGGTGGTGCAGACCGATGGTTCCGTCATAGGTCAGCGTGTTCTCCACCAAGAAGTCTGAATAGGAGCGCTCGGCCTCGGTGAGTTTCTCGTTACTCTTGTCCAAGTACACACGGTTCGACTGTATCCATGCCGACACCCAGGTCTTGTCCTGGGCCTTGGTCTTGCTGTACGACAGGTTGAGCTTGTAGTTCAGCTTGTGGTTCTTCGATTCCAAGCCAATCATCTTGAACAGGTCAAAGTCGGCAGAACCGGTAGCCACCACGCGGTCTACCAACGTGTTGCGGGTCAGCAGGTTGTTCACCAACAGGGGGTTCGAGGCCGAGATGTCGCCATGAACAGTGTCGTAGTACACACCGTAGCCGTAGGCATCGTAGTTCCATCCGTTGGCCGAGCCTACCTTGTCGTCCAGCACCCAGGTGCTGGGGTCGTAGGCCTTGATGGTGGGCTGCATCAGCAGGGTACCACGCAGCACGTTGGTCACGTCACCATACAGACCCTGCACATACTCAGAGGCATTCGACAGACCCATACCGTCCTGATTTGAGTGGGAGTAGACGAGACTGGTGCGGAACTGAATGAACTTGGTCTCCATCGTGTTGTTCACACGGGCGGTAAAGCGCTGATAGTTAGGACCGGCACCTTCCAGCGTACCCTTCTGATTGAAGTAGTCGAGGCTGACGTTATACGTGTTGTGAGCACCGCCACCGCCGAGGTTGATGTTGTGGTTCTGGCGGACACCCGTCTTGAACACCTCCTTGAACCAGTCGGTATTGGTGTTGTCCATGAAGTGGTACTTGCCGTCGGCACCGAGGTTGTAGCCACCGGCGAGGGGCGTGCCCGAATTGGCCGATGCCATGCCTAAGTACTGACTATACTGGTCGGCGTTCATCACATCGTAAACATCGCTTGAAATCTTATCCCAGCCGAAGTAGCCCTTGTAGTCTACCTTCAGCGGCTGGTCCTTCTTACCGCCCTTGGTGGTGATGATGACCACACCGTTAGCAGCACGCGAACCGTAGATGGCACCGGCAGAAGCATCCTTCAGTACCTGGATGGTCTCGATGTCGTTCGGCGAGAAGTCGCGGATGGTGGTACCCATAGGCACACCGTCAATCACATACAGAGGAGCCGTGCTGCCGAACGAACCGATACCACGGATACGTACTGCAGGGTCAGCGCCCGGCTGACCGTCAGAGGTAATCTGCACACCGGCCACCTTACCTTCCAGCATGGAGGAGATATTCGAGTTAGACACACGCTTCAGTTCGTCGGCATTGACGATAGACACAGAACCGGTCAAGTCGGCCTTTTTCTGCACACCGTAACCCACGACAACCACCTGCTCCAGCATGTTGTCGTCTGACTCTAACTGGATGGTGTCAATAACGGCACGACCGCGAACAGCAATTTCGCGGTCCTTGTAGCCAATATAACTGACCACGAGCGTTGCATCAGAGGCTGCGTCAATCTCGAAGTTACCGTCAAAGTCGGTCACACTTCCAGACTGAGAACCCTTCACTCTCACAGTAGCACCAATCAGGGGTTCCCCCGTTTGGTCTACCACTTGACCCTTGACCTTGATGGTCTGCTGGGTCACAGCTGCCTTGACGTTGACAGGACAGACAGAAAGTCCTCCCGTGACGCCTAAAGTCAGCATCAAAGAGAATAATACTTGTTTTCTCATTAGTTAATTGTTTTAATGTTAGATATAATATGTAGATTCGTGTTATTCGGCTTTCGTTCGCAAAAGTAGGAAAAAGGGTATTGAAAGAGGTGGACAAAATGATATTTTAGGTGGACAAAACGCGAAATAGCGCGTTTTATGCCCTTTTTACCTGTATTCCTCCTACTTTTTGTCCACCGCTGTGTCCTCCCCGACAAACGTGCTGGGACTGGTGCCAAACTGCCGTGTAAAGCAGCGCGTAAAGTACTTCGGGTCGTTGAAACCTACCTTGTAGGCTATCTCGGTGATGTTTCTGTTGGCCCAATTTTCCAATAGCAGCTTCCGGGCAATGGTCAGCCGGTAGTTGCGGATAAACTGGCTGGTACTTTGGCCGGTCTCGGCATTCAGGCGCTTCGACACCAGGCTCTTGCTCATACCCAGTGCCTCGGCAAACTCGTTGATGCCAAACTCGCTGTTCGTGTAGTTTTGTTCCATGACGTCCGTCGCCCGTTCCATGAATGACTTCTTTGTACGCATCGTTTCCTCCTTGTCTGCCTCCACGCTGCGACGGTAGCTCTTTTGCAGGCGTTCGTGGTTGTCGAGAATGTTCTGGATGCGCGACTGCAACTGCTCGGGGTCGTCCGACTCTTCGAGGACACGGTGGATGGGTAACAGCAACTTCTCGGCCTCCTGCTGGCGCCACAGTTCCATACGGCGGTGATAGTACCACACAAACAGGGCTGAGAACAGCACCACGGCTAACAGCATGAACCACCAGCTCTTCCAGAAGTAGGGCGCTACCTGTATCTGGATGCTGGCAGTCTGCGGCTCGTCGCCCTCGCCTAAGGTGTACTGCACCTCGAAGGTGTAGGAACCGGGCTTCAGACTGGTATAGCGTACAGAATGCTCGCCGGGCTTCAGCGGTGTCCAGTCGTCCTCGAAGCCGTGCAGTCGGTAACTGTACTGTCCTTGTGTCTCTCCGGCGTATGTCAGCGTCGAGAAGTCGATGGCCATCGATTTGTTCGACTCGTGCAACCGGATGACGGTAGCCTGGGAAATGTCGGCATCGAGCATGCCGCCATGGGCTGCGCTGACCTCCTGGTTGTCTACCGTCAGGCGGGTGAACCGCAGGTGCGGCTCATAGCGGGCATCGGCATTCTCGCCGTGCATCTCGGTGAGTCCTTCCAGACTGCCCAACCAGATGGTGCCGTCTGTTCCGCGCACGGCAGAGTTCCAGTAGAACCGCTGACAGAGCAGTCCGTCTATTTCGCCGTAGTTGTTAAAGGTACGTGTATGCGGGTCGTAGACTGACAATCCGTTGTTGGTCGTCATCCACAGGCGTCCTTGGGCGTCTTCCACAATGCCTTTCACCGAGTTGTTGGCCAAACCGTCGTCCGTCGTCAGCAGCTCGAAAGACCATTCTTTGACCAATTTGTACAGTCCGTAGCCGTTAGACCCTAACCATATCGTACCGTCCTTCGCTTCGCAGAAACAGCATATCTTGTCGATGACGGGCGACTCGGGGTGGTCTAACTTGTTGCGCAGATGGCGATACTTGAAATCGCCTTGCTTCCCGCCTTGTGTCTTTCCTGACTTCAGGTCGACAATGCATACGCCCGACAGACAGCCCATCCACAGGCGGCCTTCACGGTCTACCAGACTGCCGATGCAGCCGCGTATCAACCGGTTCTCCTTGAACGGTTCGGACAGCGTTCCCGTCTTCAAGTCGTAGTAGAAGATGCCGTCGTTGCTGCCAATCCAAAGGGCATCGTTATACTTGTCGTAGGCCAGCGCGCCGATGTAGTCGGTTATGGCCACCATGTCGGGGGGCATCGCCACATGGTGTATCTCGTCGTGTCCTGCTGTTTGGATATAGTTCAGTCCTCCGCCCCACGAACCAATCCACAGGCGTCCGTGGGCATCGGGCTCCAATACCGATACTGTATTGTGGTTCAGTCCTAAGGCATACAGCGACCAGTGTTCAAAGTGTCCACCCTTTTCGCCATTGACCATTGACCATTGACCATTGACCATTCTGTTTAGTCCTCCTTCGACGGTACCAGCCCATAGCGTGCCATTCGGCTCTACATACATCGCATTGACGGGATTGGGCGATAGCGACTGTGGCAGCGAGGGGTTGTGTACGTAGTTACGGAGCATCAGCGGTTGGGGCGACAGTTTGACAATGCCTGCTGTTTCGGTGCCAATCCATATCTGTCCGTCACGCACCATCAGACAGTGTACGAAGTCGCTGGGCATGGGTTTTGCCGCCGTTGCCGTCGTCCACTGCTCAAAGGTACCGTGTTGGTCGTCCAGGATGTTCATACCCCGTAGCGTACCCACCAGCAGTCGGCCGTCGGGGGTGGTGGCCAGCGCCGTGGCATAGTCGTGTGACAGCGAGTGTGCATCGTCCGTATGGCGGTAGGCCGTCAGCGTGCTGGCATACATGTCGTACGCATACAGTCCCAGGTTGGTGGCTATCCACACCGTATTGCCACGTTTCAGCAGGTCGGTGACGTACCGCCCCTGCAGTTGTCCGATGGCAGGAGCAATGGCGCCGCGGACCAGTGTGCCGCCGCTTTCCGACAGCTTGTACAGACCGCCCTCAATGTTAATCCATACGGTACCGTTATGCTCTATGTCGCTGAGGGTGATGTCGGGCGTGTTGCCACGGTAGCGGCATTTGCTGATGTGCGCCACCTGTCCTGTCTCGTCGAAGGTATAGCGGAATACGCTGTCGCGGGTCACGTGCCACATAGCCCCCTTGGAGTCGCAGTACACCTTGACGGCACTATGGTTCAGCCTGCCACCGAGGTCTATGCACGCCATCATCCGCATGTCGACCACCACCGTTCCTTCATCGAAGGCTACCCACAGACGCTGATGGCGGTCTTCGGCAAAGCCCTTGCACGAGTTACTGGTGGCCAGCAGTCCGCTGGCTACCAGCCGCTTGAACGTATAGCCGTCGTAGCGTACGGCACCACCGCCATACGTTGATATCCATACAAAGCCCTGGCTGTCTGCAAAGATGTGGTTCACGTGGTTGTGTGGCAACCCTGCCGTCAGGTCCAGCCGGGTCATATTATACCTGTCGGTCAGCACCCCCTGTGCCGCCGACCTGTCTGCCAGCAATCCCAGCAAGACCATTAACACATACCAGCGTAAAACCTTCATCTGTAAAGAAGACTCTCAACAGCCGCTGATGTCATCACTTTCTCGCATGATATAAAAAGAGTTTATCCGTTGGATAAAGCGTGTTGTTGCCTTGAGAGGTCTATTGATTAACATGGAGACGTAAACCGAACTCAAAAGAAGGTGCCCACGGGTGTTCTTTATAATAATGCTCCAACGAACTGTCGTCATCGAAATAATAGCCGAGAGAGGGTTCCAAATAAACACCAATCTCGCGGGTAAGGATGTACTCCATTCCTGCTGCAGCATTGACAGACCACTGCCACGGCTTGTCGTTCAGACATTTTTCCAGCGTCATGCCTCCTGATAAGTACAACTGAAATCTATTGTTAGTCCATAGTTTCCAACTCAAGCCAAGAGGAACACCCAAATAGTGCAGTGTCTGATTGTAGATGGTGTTCTCGTGGAGCGACATTTTTAACTTAGAATGAAGATAAGTATAACTGATACCGCTTTGCAGGTTGAGGTGAGGCGACAGTTCGTAGTTCAGTTTCAAGCCGAAGCGTACAGGGAGATGGTGCTCCCATTCATAATCAGTAAAGTTGTAGCCTGTGGAAGATTCGTAACCGCTATTGTCCCAATATTCTGAAACAATGAATTGTCCTGTGGGCTGTGAGGCCCGTGCAGCAAGAAGTCCGCTTGAAGCATTAATACCAATAGTCCACTTTTGTGAATGTGTAGGGGAGGGTTCATTCACCATCCAATTTTCAGACTGGCTTTGTACATTTTGTACATTTTCCGCCTGATGATGTTGATGGTCTTGTGTTGGTGTGTGCTCGCTTTCAGAGGGAGGCACTAGCGTTTCTGGCTTATCCTCTGCTTTTAGAGGTTCAGCAGCCGTTGCTTCTATCTCTTGTATAATTGTATTTCCCTTCGTCCGCTTGTATATATGATGTAATCTGTTTGTATGGGCAGGCTTGTTTATATGGACTGATGCCAGAGCCTCGTGTTTGATGGCATTTGTTTTCTGCATCTGCGGTGATGGTGATTTCAACCATGAGGTCTCTGCTTGTATAAGCTCCTTGTCATTATTGTTTTGGAAGACAAAGATACCTACAAGCGCAAGGAAAACTGCTGCCGTAGCCCAATGCCATCGCCTGAAGACAGGCTCTGACTCAAAGCCCATTTCCTGATTGATGCTTTCCCAAAGACCTGGGGGAGGGGTTTTACGATGCCTTTCAAGCTTTTGTTTCAGTTTTTTTGCCCAGTCTTCTCTCATGGCCTGTTCTTTATGAATTCCTTTATTTTTTTCGATAGTAGCCGTTTGGCAAAATAGAGTTGTGAAGCCGATGTCGATGCTGTGATACCAAGCATTTCTGCAATTTGTCTGTGCGTATAACCCTCGAATATATAGAGGTTTACCACCATGCGATAACCATCAGGAAGTTCGCTGATCAGTTGATGTAACTCGTCTGCTGAGATGGTGTCAGAATCAGGGCTTTCGTCTGCTTCCTGCTGAAATTCTGCGTCGCCAAGTTCTAATAACTGTAGTCTCTTGCGTTCCTTGAGATAATGAAGGGCTTCATTCACCACCACCTTAATCATCCAGCCTCGAAATGAGGACTCATTGCGATATTCAAAAGTCGTTAAAGAGGTAAATATCTTAATGAAACTGTTCTGTAGCACGTCCTTCGCGCTGTCATCATCGGGCACATAGCGATAACAGACCGACGAAAGCTCCTCTACATACATAAGATAGAGCTGTTTCATCGCCCGTTGGTCCTTTTTCCGTATGCGCTCAACGAGTTGTTCGACCATCTATTGCCTCATTCTTTCTTTACCCGGTTCTACTTTAATAATCCAAAATTACGCAAATCTTGTATGACTCAGTTGGCTTTTTGTATTCTTTAACGCTTTGCCGTACAAGATTTACCCTTTTGTCGTATTATATTTGCAGAAAGAAATCAAAAGAGATACAAAAATGAAAAAGTATTTATTAGTTTTGTTAGTTGTTATGCTGAGTTGCGGACTGCAATCTTGTTCTTCATCTGAGGATGTTGACGATTTGGAGACCAAAAAAGTGAATATGCTGCCTAAAGCGCAGCCGATACAGTTGACAGAGGCTCAAAGAGTATTTGCCAGTGACAATAATAGTTTTACGCTTAATTTCCTAAAGACAGTGAATGAGACAGACAAAAGTGGCAAGAGCTTTATCTACTCACCACTGAGCATCACCTATGTCTTGGGAATGGTGAACGATGCTGCAACAGGAACCACAGAGAAGGAACTGGAACAGACTTTAGGCTTTCACCAGGGAGGCATAAAGGCCGTCAATAACTATTGCAAGAAACTGATAGACGGTCTGCCGAAAGTGGATTCAAAGGTGACGCTCAACATTGCCAATGCCCTCTTTGTAAACCAAAACGAGGCCACGCTAAAGACGCAATATCAGCACGACATGCAGCAGTATTACAACGCCATGGCCGAAAATCTTGACTTCAATTCGCCTTCGGCCCTTGGTACTATCAACGAATGGGCTAACGACCATACTAACGGTATGATTCCCAATATCCTTGATAAAATAGACCCTAACGTATTAACTTATCTGTTGAATGCCATCTACTTCAAGGCCGATTGGGCATCGAAATTCGACCAGGTGAACACCAAGACTGAGACATTTACTACAGAGAGTGGTTCTGCCAAACTGCCACTGATGCACCAGAAAGTGCTCATTGAATATATGAATAACGGACAATACTCTGCTGTCAAGATTCCTTATGGCAATGGTATGTGGAATATGATGGTGTTGCTTCCTGAAAATGGAAATAATATTGATTTTATCATTAACCGTTTAGCTGCATACGGCCTTAACGGTGTAGAAGGTACTCTTTGTGAAACAACGGATGAATCAGCAAAGATGAGAGAATGTCACTTCACTCCTTATGAGGTTGACTTGAAACTTCCGCGCTTTGAGACAAAATCAGATACTGACGAACTTGACATTGACGGTGGCCTTGTTGGCTTGATGCAGAAGATGGGTGTCCATTTGGCTTTTGACCAATATTTTGCAGAAATTCCTAACATGTGCGAAAAACCAGTTTACATCAGTATGATGCGACAAAAAGCTGCCATCAAGGTAAACGAGGAAGGTTCTGAAGCAGCAGCGGTTACCATTGCAGGCACATTCGAATTGTGTACTGCAGATCCCGTTGAGTATCCCCAGGCTTCTTTCCACGCTAATCGTCCTTTCGTTTATGTCATCAGCGAAGCCTCCTCTGGTGTTATCCTCTTCGTAGGTAAATTCATGGGGTAAACTGATTTCCTTAGGTTTGTGTGAAATACAAAAGAAAAAAAATAGTCTTTTCTTTTGTATTTTACTCATTTTTTCGTATATTTGCACAAAACTTACGACTATGAAATATGCAGACTACATCAAGCAGATAGAAATCGATGCGTTGTGGAGCGGCAAGAAGCATATTCTGTGGACGCTCGACCCGCATGTCAATATCCTCAGCGGCATCAATGGGGTGGGTAAGTCGACCATCCTTAACAAGGTATTCCGCAGCGTCAATACCAACGGTGACGTGGCGAACCACCTGCTGAAGGGTGTACACATCACCGTGGAGCCCGAGGACGGTACCCATGTCAGGTTCGACATGATACGGTCGTTAGACTCTCCTGTGCTGGACAACGAAACGCTGAACATGGTGGATGCGCGCATTCGTTCGGCGCTGGACTTCCAACTCTACCACTTGCAGCGTAAGTACCTGGACTATCAGGTGAACATCGGCAACCGCATCATTGCTGAGTTGCAGCAGGGAAATGCCGATGCTGCCCAGCAGCTGTCGTTGGCGAAGAAACGATTCCAAGACATCGTCGACGACCTCTTTGCCGAGACGGGAAAGAAGATGGTGCGCACGGAAAACGAGATCATGTTCTCGCAGATTGGTGAGACGCTGGTGCCCTACCAGCTGTCATCGGGCGAGAAGCAGATGCTGGCCATCCTGCTTACCGTACTCGTCGAGGACCAGCAGCCCTACGTGCTCTTCATGGATGAGCCGGAGGTCAGCCTTCACATCGAGTGGCAGAAGCAGCTCATCGGCCTGATACTGGAGCTGAATCCTAACGTGCAGATTATCCTGACGACGCATTCGCCTGCTGTCATCATGGATGGCTGGACGGACAAAGTAACGGAAGTGAGCGACATTACCATATAATTGAAGAGTTGATGGGGAACCGGCTGAAAGATCAACTGAACTCGCGGTATTTCGAGGCGGCAAATGCCTTGACGTCGCGCAAGGCACGGCGCAGGATTGTGGCATACGTCGAAAGCTACGACGACATCTACTTCTGGCGTACCGTGCTGGGACGCTTTGAGGACGATACGCGCTACTTCGAGGTGATGCTGCCCTCGCAAAAGAAGCTGGAGCGGGGCAAGAAGTCGGTGCTGATGAGCCTGTTGGATGGCGGCAACAAAGTTCCCGAATCTCCTGAAACTGCCGACGGACGGTTAGGCAGCTCCATGATAGCCTGCGTCGATGCCGACTACGACTACCTGATACAGGGTGCCACGCCGCAGTCGAAGAAGGTGACGGAGAACCCGTACGTGTTCCATACATACGCCTACGCCATTGAGAACCTGCAGTGCTATGCACCCTCGCTGCATGACACCTGTGTCGCCGTGACGCTCAACGACCACCGCATCTTCGACTTCCAGGACTACCTGCGCCAGTATTCCGAGGCCATCTTCCCGCTTTTCATCTGGTCGGTATGGGCCTACAAGACAGGGAAACACAACCACTTCTCGCTCTCTGATTTCTGCCGCGTCATCGACCCCGGAGGCTTCAGCGTTGCCGACCCGCAATACAGTATTGACCACCTGCGCCATAAGGTGGGTACCAAGGTGCGGCAACTGCAAAACCAATTTCCTAACAACAAGGAAGAATATCTCAAGACCAAGGACATGGTCAAGGCGCTGGGTGTCACCCCGCAGACCACCTATCTTTATATCCAGGGCCACCACCTGTTCGACAACGTCGTCGTACCCATCCTCAACAAGGTCTGCAACCGCCTGCGCCAGGAGCGCCAGGACGAGATAGCCCGCACAGCCCGCCACCACACCCAGCGCACCAACGAAATGTCATGCTACGAACACTCGCTGCAGGACATCCGCCAGACGCTGAAGAAAAACACTGGCTACATCATCTCAGAACCCTTCCAGCGCATCCTCCGCGACCTCTCCGGCCTATTTAAATCAAAAGAGGCTCCAGCTCACGGGGGGATAGACTCCATGTGAGCTTTCATAATTTTTGAAATAAAGGGTGACACGCTGACACAGTATCGATGTGCAAAGGGTTTGCAACCTGTTTGAGGGTGACACACGCTGACACAAGGGTGACACATTTTTCAGGGTGTTCTCGCGCACAATGCGATTTGGCCTCATCTTGAGTTGATTGCATAACGCCATTTCGACATTCT
>JAEEGH010002025.1_pt1 | contig 56019 bp, 43 predicted proteins | sample 9134181 | NCBI WGS metagenome assembly JAEEGH01 (sample SAMN16246544, study PRJNA631951) | gut metagenome | biome: gut microbiome; feature: rumen; material: DP-attached | host: Bos | place: Iran: Karaj | collected 2018-10 | reverse complement strand
ATACCTCTATCTTTTCAGCCAGTCGTGTGGCTCTTGATTCGATGATTGCGACCTCGTTTGCCATAACTTACTTCGTGTTTAGGTTATCGCATTCATTAAATACAGGCATAGAATATTGACTTGATGTGAGTTTACTACCTGCACGGAGCAAGTCGGCCGACACCCAAAGGTCCGCCTCGAGTTTGCGAATATTTATCTTTTCAGTCATTTGATTCAATTTCAAGGTTGTTCGTTACTTACCAGGTCGCTCATTTTGACCTGAAGTATTTCAGCAATCTTTTTGATAGTCTCTAAAGAAGGCTGTGCTTTGTTAGTACACCACTTGCTGATGGTTGCTGGGTCTTTTCCCATTTGCTCTGCTAACCATTTTGCTGTTTTATGCTGTTCAACAAGCACCACTTTCAATCTATTGAGGTCGTTATTTGCCATTGTACGATATTTTTATGCAGCAAAAATACTAATTTCTCCTATAAAATGTGCAAGAATTAACAAAAATATGAGAAATAAAGGTCATTTTATTTGCTTTTTAGTTCAATTGAGACTAAAAATCACAAAATTGACACCAATATTTGTGAGATTGAAAGCCAGAACTCAAAGCAACGCGCTTATTGTACGGAAAGAGGGCATCAAAATGAGGTAACCATTTGTTGCTCAATATGCTATAGCAATTACTATAGCAGGGAATAAATGGACCCCCTCGTTCCTCCCTCAGCTAAAGCCTCGTCTTCTCGCGGAGGGTTATCAACCCTCCTAATTTGCTGCGAGGACCTGCTTAGGGGGAGGATTTGCCCCGCGCGAAGAGTGCGTAAGAGAATAGAAATGAAGACTATAATATGTTTTGATTGCTTGGGATAGTTTTCAAGAGTAACGAGGTTGTTTCCGTGTCTTCCGTGATTTCCGTGGTTACAATATATCGTAAGTGATTGATTTTCACAGTACCATAGCAAAGTATAGCAAAAAGTATAGCAGTCAAAAGTTTGGAGGGAATGGCTATAGGGTGTATCTTTGCGGCATCGTTGTTCGGTTAACGGTTAAAGTTTATCGGTTAAGGTTTATCGGTTAACAGTCTATTTTTCGTTTTCGTTTAATGTTTAAGGGTTAACGTTTAACGAATATGGTCTTTGACATAATGAAAGAAATGACCGCACACCCCCGGAGAGATGTGCGGCCAATATAAAGAAAGTCGTAAACGACGGAGTATCAATAGCCGAAGGCTTCATCGACAGAGACCTTCTGGACCTTGCCTGCCTCCTTGAAGGTGGAGAGGTCAACCAGCGATGGGTCTGCTACTAGGGTGTTGAAGTAGTTGCGGTTCTTGATGTACTTCTGCTGGAAAGCAACAATGTCCTTGAGGGTGAGGTTCTGCACCTTGTCGAAGACATCCTTGTTTGGATCTTCGTCCAGACCGAGGTCGAGGGCGTTGATGTAGTTCCAGAGGACATCGACACCGATGGTGCGCTCTGTGCGCAAACGGTTGATGAGAGCGGTGCGGGCATTGTTCAATGCATTCTCGGACTGAGGCATATCGTTGATGATCTCACCGAAGTGGGTGTAGGCATCCTTCAACTTGTCGGTCTGCGTGGTGATCTGTGCAATGAAGCTGTACTGATCTTGATTCTTATAGTAAGGAGTAACGAGGTCAGCATAGGCGCTGTAGGCCAAAGCACGGGTCTCACGCATCTCCTGGAAGACGATGCTGTTCATGGAACCGCCGAAGTACTCGTTGTAGAGAGCAACCTCAGGGCTCATGCTAGCATCGTAGGTCTTGCCGAGGGTGGTGGATTGGCGCAAGATGCTGTTGTTGGCCTCGAATGGAGCAAAGTAAGTGATGGTCTCCTTTGGTTCGAGGTTGAAGTAGAGCTTACCGGCAGCAGGCTTCTGCAGATTCTCGGCTACGGTGCGCGAAGTATTGAGGATGTCAACAACCTCTTCGAGCTTGCGTGGGCCATAGTAAAGCACACGGTGTTCGAGGTTGGCGAGGTTGTGCAGACGGTTGGTGAGATCGCTACCCTTCATGGCCTTGAGCTCCTTGTCGGTCACCGTGGTCTCCTTGACATACTCAGGACCATAGGTGGCATAGGTGGCCAGGGCACGGGCGATGCGACGCTGGTCGGTCTTGGCAACCTTACGACTCTGGCTGATGGAAGAGAGGAAATTCTCGTAAACCTCCTCGTCAGGCTGAGCGTCGTTGAGCACCTGTTCGGTCAACTTGACAGCGGCATCGAGGTTCTCGTCGAGACCCTTGACATGAACATAGAGACGACGGTTGCTGACCTGGATGCTGAGGTCACAGCCCAGTCGGTAGAACGCCTTCTGGACACCCTCGGCCGTCATGGTGCTGGTGCCGAGATAGTCGGTATAACTACCTACGAAAGGAAGGTACTTGTCGGCGAAACGACCCATCTCGAAGACATACTCCAACTCGAAGAGCTGGTTGGTGACATTCTGCTTGTAGAGCAACTGCTGGTTGTGCTTCAACTGCTCCTTCTGGATGTCGAAGTTGTAATCGACAAAGACAGGGTCGATGGCATTGACGTAACCCTCCTGAATCTCCTTGGCAAAAGCGCTGATGGTGTCGCGGTTAGCCTCGATGGGGGTGATGGCAGGCTTGTCGATGATCTGACGGTCTGGGTCTTCGCCCTGACGCTTATAGACAGTCACACAGCTCTGCTCGGTGAGGTACTTCTTGGCAAAGTAGGCCAAAGACATCTTGGTGTTGTGGGCATAACGGTCAATGACGCGGACAGCCTCCTCCCATGGTTGACCATTGACGAAGCTCTCGACGAACATGTTGGCGCGGTCGCTATTGTTCTCCAACTGCTTCTGGAGAGAAAGCTTATAGTCGGTGAGGACACTGGAAACGAGGTCACCGTCGAACTTGGCCGTGATGATTTTCTGCACCTCCTCAAGGAGCAACTGACGTACCTCCTCCAGACTCTGACCAGGCAATGGACGACCATACAACATAAGTGTAGTGGCATCGGTCTTGCGGTCGACAAACGCCTGGGCGGTGAGTACCTTCATGCCCTGGTTGAGATCGAGGTCGAAGAGACCAGCCTTGCCGTTGTAGAGGACGCTGGAGAGGAAATCGACTTGGTCGGACATAGGATCGGCAGCACCCGGGAAGGTCCATGCCAGGATGACGTTCTCGGCCTCTTGACCCCACACCTCGCGGGTGACAGGTGCCTGGAGAGGCTCGATGGCAGGATAGTCGGTGGAAGGCAACTCGCGTGGCTGCCAGTCGCCGAAGTACTTGGTGATGACACGTACCATCTGGTCGGGCTCGAAGTCGCCAGAGAGACAGATGGCCACATTGTTAGGCACATACCAGGTATTGAAGTAGTTGCGGATATTGATGAGCGAAGGATTCTTCAGGTGCTCCTGGGTGCCGATGACGGTCTGCTTGCCGTAAGGGTGATTGGGCGCGAGTACCTCGTTGATGACCTCAAACTCCTTGCGGATGTCACGGGTCAAGGCAATGTTCTTCTCTTCATAGACAGCCTCCAACTCGGTATGGAACAGACGGAAGACAGGGTCCTTGAAACGCTCACCCTGAATCTTGGCCCAGTTCTCGATCTGGTTGCTTGGGATATCCTCGGTGTAGCAAGTAACATCCTCGGAGGTATAGGCATTGGTACCAGAAGCACCAATCATTGCCATCATCTTGTCATACTCGTTAGGAATGGCATACTTGGCAGCGACACCACTGATGCTGTCGATGCGATGGTAGATAGCTTTGCGCTCTTCGGGGTCGGTCTTGGAACGATACAACTCGAAGAGGTCAGTGATGCTGTCGAGAAGAGGTTTCTCGGCCTCGAAGTTCTGAGTACCGAAGTGGCTGGTTCCCTTGAACATCAGGTGCTCCAGATAGTGGGCAAGACCTGTCGTCTCGGCAGGATCGTTCTTGCCACCAGTGCGGACAGCGATGTAAGTTTGAATACGGGGCTGTTCCTTGTTGACAGTCATGTAAACTTTCAGTCCGTTGGGCAAGGTGTAGATCTTGGCGTTCAACGGGTCATTCTCGACGGTCTGGTATTCGTAACTCTGGCAGCCTACCAGAAGTGTTCCTACCAATCCCAAAGAAAGGACTGCAGAGAGAAGTGCACTCTTTCTCATAATAGAATAATTTTGATTGTATTGTTGATATGATTGATTACAATCGAGAGAGTCTGCCGGCACGAGGCCGGCAGTGGATTAAAATGTGACGCGCATTCCCGCCCGGAAGGTTCTGCCCGGCTGAGGAATATAGCCATAGTCGAAGTAGTCCTTGTCCAAGACATTGGAACACTCCACATAGGCTTGCCATCGGGAAGCCTCCCATGAGAGGCGGCTGTCCAACAACCCGTAAGGGTGATTGCCCGATCCGCATCGGTCCTGCCAACGCCAGGAAACTCCCAGCTGGAGGAGGCGGTAGAGACGACTGTCGGCCTGTAGGACCACCTTGTGACGAAGATACTCCATGGCATACTTGGAGACAAGGATAGGACGACTGTATGCCGCATGTTCATCTATGTAGGCATACTGCACTCCCACTTTGCGGAGAGGCGAAGCACTCCAGACCTCGCGAGGCAGGAAGTCGGCCGAACACTCCAGACCGACGTTGTCGAGCACGAAGTTCTCGCTGTGGAAGATGCCGGAACTCTGCCCCTCGCCCAAGTCGTTGTAGGTCACCCAGTCAATCATATTGCTCTTGTGGCTGTAGAAGAGACTGGCTTCGGCCCTCCAACCGGTTTTCCGGTAACGGGCACCCAAGGTGAAATCGCTGGCGCGCTCAGGTTTGAGGTGGTCGTTGCCCTCGATGTTGGCTCCACTGTAATAGAGGTCGGTGAAGGTGGGCATGCGTAATGCCATGTTCCACGAAGCGAACCACTTCCAGTATTCGTTGGGACGCCAAGAGAGGTCGATACCTGGATAAACACCCCAATGATTTTCGAGACGGTCGTTCATATTGGCCAAGATACCCAACGAAAGGGTCCAATCCTGCAAAAGAACATCGTGCTCCACATAGAGGGAGAGATTGGTGCGGGCATCGTGATGCGTATATTGGGTCGAATCCTTCAAACCATCATGTCCACGCACATCGAAATAATCGCCCTGAGCCATCGGCTTGCCCAACTTGGTGCTGTAGATGCCTTCGCTACGGACCTCGGCACCCAAGGAGGTCTTACCGAAACGGGACTCCATCCAACTGTTCAAATGCGCCGTCCAGGTATCTACCTGATGGTAGTTCTCGCCGGCAGGTTTGCCCTTGTGCCACTGATAATGGTCGAACCAACGGTTCCAAGACACAGCAGGAGAGAGATGCCAGCGCCCCAGTCGGAACTGTGCTGTCAGGGCACCCATATAACGCTCGTTGCTTTCCCACTGGTCACGGCTGGCGGCGCCATAGAAAGTGTTGGCGCCATAGGGCTTGTAACTGTAACCCAGCTGGAGGTTCACCTGCGTCTCGCCTTGCCGGTACTGACCTCTGTAAAAGGCGCGGGTGGACTCAAAATTGCTGTTGGGTGTGGCGCCGTCGCTACGGCTGTAACCCAAAGTGCCTGTTCCGCCATAACTGCCTGTCTGGCCTATGGCCGAGTAGTGACTCAAAGAGGCATCGGCACCTGCATACCCATAAGAACCACCATAGACGTGCGCCTGACCACTCAGTCGGTCACTGTCCTCAGGCAAGGTTCTGGTCACTACGTTGATTGCGCCCGTAAAGGCACTCGTTCCAAACACTCGGGCAGCAGGACCCTGCACCACTTCGATACGTTCAATGTCCTGAACGGAGATAGGGAAGTCGGCAGACAAATGCCCTGTGTGGGGAGAAGAGATACTGATTCCGTTCAACAGGATCGTCATCTGGTCGAACGTGCCTCCCCGTACCGAAATGTCGGTCTGTACACCCAAATCGCCACGTTGCCGGACATCGACCCCTGCGGCATATTCGAGTAAGTCGTTAATACTGTGTACCGCCGCTGCGGCAATGTCCACAGCATGAAGTACGGTTACCTGTCGTGGTGCCTGCATCTGCGTGAGCGGCACGCGCGTTGCGAGGATCTCTACATCCTCCAATCCGACCACCAGACTGTCGTCCACCAGAGCATCCTCGCCTGTAGCTGTTGGATTACTCAGGGAATTGGCTGTCGTTACCGCATTCGCCTTCAGGCTAACTGACGATAACATAGCCACACTCAAGACGCCAATCCGAACCTCTCGGTGCAAACTCTGAAAGGCAGCATACGAAGCGCCGCTGAAGCGCTTCCACTTGGTCTTACTTGTTTTGTTTTGAAGCATAAAATAATTAAAGTAAAAAAATACGTGGCCAACATTCACAGTTGGTTGTGAATGCTGACCACTTTATTTTTACCTCCACGATCCTGTCTCATTAGTGTGCCGATTGGAGTTTGCATCAATCGTGCACCCGAAAGTGAAGACATCGGTCATGATGAAGAGCGTGGAGGGGAACTCTTAATCGAAATCGAGGGTCTTGCGTGGAGCCGTGAAGACGCGGTTGAAGTCGTCTCGGCTGCCTACTACCAAGTTGTCGAAGTCGCGCTGACCTGTACCTGCTGGGATGAGGTGACCGCAGATGACGTTCTCCTTCATGCCCTCCAGATAATCGGTCTTGCCAAGGATGGCTGCCTCGTTGAGCACGCGGGTAGTCTCCTGGAAGGAAGCTGCCGACATGAAACTTGAGGTACCCAATGCGGCACGGGTGATACCCTGCAACATCTGTTCGCAAGTTGCTGGTTCTGCATCACGGGCATCGACCAACTTTTTGTCCTTGCGACGGAGCATAGAGTTCTCGTCACGCAGACGACGGGCAGTTACCAACATACCTGGCTTCAACTCGGTGCTGTCGCCAGCCTTCTGGATGTACTTCATACCCCAGATGCGGTCGTTCTCGGCCAAGAAGTCGAGCTTGTCAACCTGCTGCGACTCGAGGAAGCGGGTATCGCCTGGATTGAGGACAGTCACCTTGCGCATCATCTGACGGACGATAACCTCGAAGTGCTTGTCGTTGATCTTTACACCCTGCAGACGGTAAACGTCCTGTACCTGGTTGACGATGTACTCCTGTACGGCTGTAGGACCAAGGATGCGCAGGATGTCGTTTGGTGTGATAGCACCATCGGACAATGGGTTGCCGGCACGGACATAGTCGTGCTCCTGAACAAGAACCTGACGGTTCAATGGGATGAGGTATGCACGCTTGTCACCATACTTGCCAGTGATGATGACCTCGCGGTTACCACGCTTGATCTTGCCGAAGGTAACTTCGCCATCAATCTCAGCCACAACGGCTGGGTTGGATGGGTTACGTGCCTCGAACAACTCAGTAACTCGTGGCAGACCACCGGTAATATCACCTGCCTTGCTTGATGTACGGTTGATCTTAACGATGATAGCACCTGGCTTGATCATGTCCTTGTCGTTGACCATGATGTGGGCACCGATAGGCAAGGTGTAAGATGCCAAGGTGTCGCCAGCCTCGTCAACGATGTGAACCATTGGCGCCTTGGTACGGTCCTTGGATTCGATGACGATCTTATCCTCCAAGCCCGTAGCGTCGTCGGCCTCTACCTTATAGGTATCGCCCTCGATGACGTTCTCGAACTGAACCATACCCTGCTGCTCTGCAACGATGACGGCGTTGAATGGGTCCCACTCGGCGATGATGTCACCCTTCTTGACCTGAGTACCAGAAGCAAGGAAGAGCACGGAACCGTAGCCGATGTTGGCCTGCTGCAAGACGATACCGGTGTTGGCATCCTCGATACGCATTTCGGTCATACGGCTGACAACTACCTTGTTGATAGAGCCATCCTCCTGTGGAGCATCGATGGTACGGAGTTCCTCGATGACGAGGTTACCATCGTAACCAGCCTTCAAGTTGGAAACGGCCACTGCATTCGAAGCAATACCACCGGCGTGGAAGGTTCGAAGTGTCAACTGTGTACCAGGCTCACCGATTGACTGAGCAGCGATGACGCCGACAGCCTCGCCCTTCTGAACCATACGGTTGGTAGAGAGGTTGCGGCCATAGCACTTGGCGCAGACACCATGCTTGGACTCGCAAGTGAGGACGGAACGAATCTCGACTTGCTCGATTGGAGAATCCTCGATGGCATCGGCGATGCGCTCGGTAATCTCCTCGCCAGCAGCGATGATCAAATCGCCTGTGAGTGGATGGATGATATCGTGAACAGTGACACGACCCAGGATGCGCTCCTTCAGAGAAGCGACAACCTCATCGTTGTTCTTGAGTTCGGTGCATACCAGACCACGGAGCGTACCACAATCCTCCTCGCGGATGATGACATCATGTGCGACATCGACCAAACGACGGGTCAAGTAACCTGCATCGGCAGTCTTCAACGCGGTATCGGCAAGACCCTTACGGGCACCGTGCGTAGAGATGAAGTATTCGAGGGCAGACATACCTTCCTTGAAGTTTGCCTTAATTGGGTTCTCGATAATCTGAGCACCCTCGGCACCTGCCTTCTGAGGCTTGGCCATCAAACCACGCATACCGGACAACTGAGCAATCTGATCCTTAGAACCACGGGCGCCTGAGTCCATCATCATGTAGATGGCATTGAAGCCCTGCTCGGCCTCCTTGAACTGCTTCATCAAGACGTTGGTCAACTGGTTGTTGACGCCTGACCAGACATCGACCACCTTGTTGTAACGCTCCTTGTCGGTAATCCAACCATTGTTGTAATCATCCATGATGGCTTCGACTTCGTCGTCACCCTTCTTGATGATCTCGGTCTTCTCAGCAGGAACGAGCACATCGCCCAAGTTGAACGACAGACCGGCACGGAAGGACTCGTAGTAACCCAAGTTCTTCACACCGTCCAGGAAGTCGGCGGTACGTGGAATACCACACCACTTGATGACGTCGGTAATGACGTTACGCAGAGACTTCTTGGTGATAACCTCGTTGACGTAACCAACCTTGGCAGGCACCTTCTCGTTGAAGATAAGACGACCTACTGAGGTCTCGACCAGACGCTTGATTGGGTTGCGGCCATTCTCGACATCGACGTCGTTGACGACGCACTTAATCTTGGCCTGGAGTGAACACTTACCTTCGTTGTAAGCAATCATGGCCTCTTCTGGACCATAGAAGGTGAGACCCTCACCCTTATCGTGGTCACGCAACTTGGTGATATAGTACAGACCCAATACCATGTCCTGCGAAGGCACGGTGATAGGTGCACCATTGGCAGGGTTCAAGATGTTGTGCGAACCGAGCATCAAGATCTGAGCCTCCAAGATAGCGGCGTTGCCGAGTGGCAGGTGGACGGCCATCTGGTCACCATCGAAGTCGGCGTTGAAGGCCGTACATGCCAATGGGTGCAACTGAATAGCCTTACCCTCAATCATTCGTGGCTGGAAGGCCTGGATACCCAGACGGTGAAGTGTAGGAGCACGGTTCAACAATACTGGGTGACCCTTCATCACAAGTTCGAGGATGTCGTAAACGACTGGTTCGCGCTTATCGACAATCTTCTTGGCCGACTTGACGGTCTTGACGATGCCACGCTCGATGAGCTTGCGGATGATGAATGGCTTGTACAATTCGGCAGCCATGAGCTTAGGCAGACCGCACTCGTTCATCTTGAGTTCTGGACCTACGACGATAACGGAACGTGCAGAATAGTCAACACGCTTACCGAGCAAGTTCTGACGGAAGCGACCCTGCTTACCCTTCAAAGAGTCAGAGAGGGACTTCAATGGACGATTGGCCTCACTCTTGACGGCACTTGACTTACGTGAGTTGTCGAAGAGAGAGTCAACAGCCTCCTGCAACATACGCTTCTCGTTGCGGAGAATGACCTCAGGAGCCTTGATCTCGATGAGTCGCTTCAAGCGGTTGTTGCGGATGATGACACGACGATAGAGGTCGTTGACATCGCTGGTGGCGAAACGGCCGCCATCCAGTGGTACCAATGGACGCAACTCGGGTGGGATGACTGGCAAAATCTTGATAATCATCCACTCTGGTTTATTGCGATCCTTAGCAGCACGGAATGCCTCGACTACCTGCAAACGCTTCAAAGCCTCCTGCTTGCGCTGTACACTGCCGTCCTCGTTGGCACGGGCACGGAGCTCGTAAGCCAAGGTATCGAGGTCAACCTGCTGGAGGAGTCGGAGCACAGCCTCGGCACCCATCATGGCGACGAACTTGTTAGGATCCTCGTCTGGCAAGTTACGATACTTCTCTGGAATGCGCTCGCACAAATCCATGTACTCGTCTTCCGACAAAGTATCCAGCTTCTGTACGCCCTCCTTCTCCAGGCAACCTGGCTGGAGGACTACATAACGCTCGTAATAGATGACAGAGTCAAGCTTCTTGGTTGGCATGCCCAACAAGTTACCGATCTTGTTAGGCAACGAACGGAAGTACCAGATGTGAGCAACAGGCACAACCAACTCGATGTGACCGCAACGCTCACGACGTACTTTCTTCTCGGTAACTTCAACGCCGCATCGGTCGCAGACGATACCCTTGTAACGGATACGCTTGTACTTGCCACAATGGCACTCATAGTCCTTGACAGGACCGAAGATGCGCTCGCAGAAGAGGCCGTCACGCTCGGGCTTATAGGTGCGGTAGTTGATGGTCTCAGGCTTCAGTACTTCGCCATGTGAATTCTCCTTGATTTCCTCAGGCGAAGCCAGACCAATATTGATCTTGGTGAAACTGAATCTCTTATTGTTGTTGTCTTTTCTAAAAGCCATAGTCTTTTCGAAATTAAAAGTTAACAGTTAAAAGTTAAAAGTTGTATTTAACCATTAACTTACTCAAACTTGATGCTGAGACCCAGACCACGGAGCTCGTGCAAGAGCACGTTCAGCGACTCCGGCAGGCCTGGAGTTGGCATGTTATCTCCCTTGACGATAGCCTCGTAAGTCTTGGCACGACCTACAACGTCATCGGACTTGACAGTCAAGACTTCTTGCAGGATATGGGCGGCGCCGAACGCTTCGAGCGCCCAAACTTCCATCTCACCGAAACGCTGTCCACCGAACTGAGCCTTACCGCCCAGAGGCTGCTGTGTAATCAATGAGTATGGACCGATAGAACGGGCATGCATCTTGTCTTCAACCATGTGGCCCAACTTCAGCATGTAAGTGACACCCACGGTAGCCATCTGGTCGAATGGTTCGCCCGTGCCACCATCGTACAACTGAGTCTTGCCGTAACGTGGCAGACCAGCCTTCGAGGTCCACTCGTTGAGGTCATCGAGGGTAGCACCGTCGAAGATAGGAGTAGCGAACTTCTCGCCAAGTTCCTTACCTGCCCAACCAAGGACAGCTTCGAAAATCTGACCCAGGTTCATACGAGAAGGCACACCCAGTGGGTTCAATACCAAGTCAACTGGACGACCATCTGCGGTGAATGGCATATCCTCGTCACGTACCACCTTGGAGACGATACCCTTGTTACCGTGACGACCGGCCATCTTATCACCGACACCGATCTTACGCTTCTTGGCGATATAGACCTTAGCCAGCTTGATGATACCTGAAGGCAGGTCATCACCGATAGAGAGGTCGAACTTCTTACGGCTCAACTCGGCAGAAATCTCCTTCGAGAGGTGCAGATAGTTCATGATGGTGTTCTTGACCATCGTGTTGGCATGATCGTCGTTGGTCCACTTGCTGACCATGACGCAGCGGTAGTCGATGTTGTGCAAAGCCTCGGGCGTGAATGCCTGACCCTTGTTGATGACATCGATACCCATGAAGTCCTTCACACCTGCCGAGGTCTTGCCCTCCAGGATGACGGTCAACTTCTCGACCAACTTCTTCAACAGGGCGTCCTGACGATCCTGATACTCTTGCTCCAACAATGGCATCTGAGCACGCTCTGCGGCACGAGCCTTGCGGTCCTTGACGGAACGGCTGTAGAGAGCGGTGTCGATGACAACACCATGCAGCGAAGGATTGGCCTTCAATGAAGCATCCTTCACGTCACCGGCCTTGTCGCCGAAGATGGCACGGAGCAACTTCTCTTCTGGAGTCGGGTCAGACTCACCCTTAGGAGTGATCTTACCAATCATGATATCGCCTGGTTCAATCAAGGCGCCCACGCGAACGATACCACGCTCGTCGAGGTCCTTGGTTGCATCCTCGCTGACGTTAGGAATATCGGCAGTGAGTTCCTCCATACCACGCTTGGTCTCACGCACTTCGAGGGTGTACTCGTCCACGTGAACAGAAGTAAGGATATCCTCACGCACGATGCGCTCGCTGAGCACGATAGCATCCTCGTAGTTGTAACCCTTCCAAGGCATGTAGGCAACCTTCAAGTTCTTACCGATAGCCAACTCGCCCTGATCGGTGGAATAACCCTTGGACAAGATCTCGCCGGCATGAACACGCTGACCCTTGACGCAGGCAGGCTGCAGGTCATAGGTGGTTGACTGGTTGGTACGACGCCACTTAGGCAAGTAGTACTCCTTGACACTATCCTCGAAGGCGCAGAACTCTTCGTCCTCGGTACGGTCATAACGTACGCGGATGACGGTAGCGTCAACGAACTCAACAACACCATCGCCCTCGGCAATAATCTGGGTACGCGAATTGCGAATCAACTGCTCCTCGATACCGGTACCGACAATAGGAGCCTCGCAAGTCATCAGAGGTACTGCCTGGCGCATCATGTTGGATCCCATCAATGCACGGTGAGCATCGTCGTTCTCCAAGAATGGAATCAAGGCAGCAGCGATAGAGGCAATCTGATATGGAGCTACGTCGATGAGGTCAACCTCCTCTGGTGCAACGACTGGGAAGTCAGCACCCTCACGAACGATGACGTTCTTCTCGGTGAAGTGACCCTCATCGTCCATTGGAGCAGTTGCCTGAGCAATCTTCTTGTTCTCCTCGCCCTCGGCGCTCATCCAGATGACGCCCTTGTCGGTAAGGTCAACCTGACCATCCTTGACGGTGCGGTAGGGGGTCTCGATGAAGCCCAGGTCATTAACCTTGGCGAAGACACACATAGAAGAGATAAGACCGATGTTAGGACCTTCAGGAGACTCGATAGGACAGAGACGACCATAGTGAGTATAGTGTACGTCTCGCACCTCGAATCCGGCACGGTCACGGCTGATACCGCCAGGACCGAGGGCCGACATACGGCGCTTGTGGGTAATCTCGGCCAATGGGTTGGTCTGATCCATGAACTGGCTCAGGGCATTGGTACCAAAGTATGAGTTGATAACGCTCGAGATGGTCTTGGCGTTGATCAAATCGACTGGGCTGAAGTCCTCGTTGTCGCGGACGTTCATACGCTCACGGATGGTGCGGCTCATACGGGCCAAACCGATAGCGAACTGGTTAGACAACTGCTCGCCGACGGTACGAACACGACGGTTTGACAAGTGGTCGATATCATCCACATCCGCACGACTGTTGATCAACTGAATCAAGTAACGGATAATAGCAATGATATCCTCCTTGGTCAGGACGCGGCAGTCAGGATTGATGTTCAGGTCGAACTTCTTGTTGATACGGTAACGACCTACATCGCCCAAGTCATAACGCTTATCCGAGAAGAACAGGTTCTGAACCACTTCACGAGCCGAATTGTCGTCGGCAGGCTCAGCGTTACGCAACTGGCGGTAGAGGTAGATGACAGCCTCCTTCTCCGAGTTGCTTGGGTCCTTCTGCAAAGTATTATAGATGATAGCATAGTCATCCAGATGAGCATCTTCACGCTGGAGGAGAATGCTGTCAGTATTCGAATTCAAAATCAGTTCGATGTTCTCAGCAGTGAGCTCCTTCTCACGGTCGATGAGGACCTGATTACGCTCAATGGAGACAACTTCGCCTGTATCCTCGTCCACAAAGTCCTCAGTCCAAGACTTCAGGACACGCGCAGCCAACTTACGACCCTCATACTGGTGGATGGTCTCAGGCTTCACCTCAACCGTCTCGGCCAACTTGAAGATCTCCAGGATCTCCTTGTCGCTCTCGAAACCGATGGCACGCAACAGGGTGGTGACAGGTAACTTCTTCTTACGGTCGATGTAAGCATACATGACATTGTTGATGTCCGTAGCAAACTCAATCCAGCTACCCTTGAAAGGAATGATACGAGCCGAATACAACTTGGTACCGTTCGAGTGGAGGCTCTGACCGAAGAACACACCAGGAGAACGGTGGAGCTGCGAAACGACAACACGCTCGGCACCATTGATGATGAAGGTACCCTGAGGTGTCATATACGGAATCTGACCAAGATAAACGTCAGTTACCTTGGTATGAAAATCCTCATGGTCGGGATCCGTACAGTAAAGTTTCAACTTGGCCTTCAACGGTACATTGTACGTCAGACCACGGAGCAGACACTCTTCGATAGAGTAACGCGGAGGATCAACGAAATAGTCGAGAAACTCGAGCACATAGTTGTTGCGTGTATCGGCGATTGGGAAGTTCTCAGCAAAAACCTTGTAAAGACCCTCCTTCTTGCGCTCCTCCGGCGGTGTATCCAACTGCAGGAAATCATGGAAAGACTTCAACTGAATGTCGAGGAAGTCGGGAAACTGCAGGGGACTCTTAGTCGAAGCAAAGCTAACTCTTGGCTTCATATATTCCAGAATCGTTTATTAATTAATAAAAATTTCCGTTATTTTTGTAATGTCTGGCTCTCAATAATTTAGAGAAATTGCTATTTATTCAAACCTCCAGACACGACGAAAAAGGACAGTAAAAGTGCCCTTTTCTGATAAAATCTCAGCCGCAAAGTCCAACTACGCATGAAGAACCTGCACCTTGAGATAGAGATTAAAAAGGTTTAGAACCCCGTGCGTACGGGGCACTAAACCTTGATTTTTCCAGAGATTCTCTGGGAAGTAATTACTTAAGCTCGACCTTAGCGCCAGCCTCCTCAAGAGCCTTCTTGAGAGCCTCAGCCTCTGCCTTAGGAAGACCCTCCTTAACAGTGCTAGGAGCACCGTCAACGAGATCCTTAGCCTCCTTCAAACCGAGACCACAAGCCTCCTTAACAGCCTTAACGACGCCCAACTTAGCTGCACCAGCGTCAGTCAAAACAACGTCGAAGTTAGTCTTCTCCTCAGCAGCTGCGGCAGCGCCGGCAGCAGCAGGACCTGCAACTGCAACAGCAGCAGCAGCTGGCTCAATACCATACTCCTCCTTGAGGATGTTTGCGAGTTCATTTACTTCCTTAACAGTAAGGTTTACCAACTCTTCTGCGAGAACTTTTAAATCTGCCATAATTGTAATTTTTTTTATTTGTTATATTATAATTTTTTTGTTTTTTTGTTATAAGTCAAGCCACAGAGCCCAACCCAGACAACCACACGTTGCCCTTGCAGGGAGACAGACTCACGGCTTGTTGCGTCCAATGATTATTCAGGACGCTCACCCAAGGTCTTAAGCACACCGTGGATGGTATTCTGACCACTCTGCAAAGCCGAGATAACGTTCTTGGCAGGCGACTGCAACAGTGCGATAACGTCTGCAATGAGTTCGTTCTTGCTCTTGACTGCAACGAGTGTTTCGAGAGAGTCAGCACCGTAGAAGCACTCCTCTACGTAAGCTGCCTTCAGCTTGACGATCTCATCCTTAGGACCGTTCACTTCCTTGATCAACTTGGCTGGAACGTTGCCAGTGTTAGAGAACATGATAGCGGAAGTGCCGTGGAAGGCCTCAGCAATCTGGCTGAAGTCAAGACCCTTCTTCTCAAGAGCCTTGCAGAACAGCTTGTTCTTAACCATGACAAGCTTAACCTCCTTGCCAAAGCACTTGCGGCGCAAGCCACTGGTAGCCTCAGCATTCAAGCCAGCGATGTCAGTAACGTAGAAGTGAGCATACTCGCCGAGGAGAGCTTCAAGCTTCTCGATATTAAGGACTTTATCTTCTTTTTTCATAATAGACTATTTTTTATGCTTCGACAGTCTTAGCGTCGATCTTGATGCCGGCGCTCATCGTGCTCGAAAGGAAAATACTCTTGATGTAAGTGCCCTTAGCAGTTGCAGGCTTCAGCTTGATGATGGTGTTGATAAACTCCTTAGCATTCTGGCTGATAGCTTCAGCTGAGAAAGAAACCTTACCGATAGAGGTGTGTACGATACCACCCTTGTCCACCTTGAAGTCGATCTTACCCTGCTTAACCTCCTTGACAGCCTTGGCAACATCCATAGTAACGGTGCCAGACTTTGGGTTAGGCATCAAACCACGAGGACCGAGTACACGACCGAGAGGACCCAACTTGCCCATGAAAGCTGGCTGAGTGATGATAACATCAACGTCAGTCCAACCGGACTTGATCTTCTCCAAGTACTCATCCAGACCAGCGTAGTCAGCACCAGCAGCAAGAGCTGCATCAGCATCAGCACCCTGGCAGATAGCGAGAACGCGAACGGTCTTGCCAGTGCCGTTAGGCAATGAAACGGTGCCACGTACCATCTGGTTAGCCTTACGTGGGTCAACACCCAGGCGGATGTCAATATCGACAGAAGCGTCGAACTTGGTATATGTAATCTCCTTTACGAGTGCAGAAGCCTCGTCAAGAGTATAAGCCTTACCTGCTTCAATCTTAGCAGCGGCGGCCTTCTGATTCTTAGTAAGTTTTGCCATTGTTAATTGAAGTTTTAAGGATTAAAGTTCAGGCTTCTCGCCCTTGACGGTAATACCCATGCTACGTGCAGTACCTGCAATCAGTGACATGGCTGAACTCAAAGTAAAGCAGTTGAGGTCAGGCATCTTATCCTCGGCAATAGCCTTGATCTGATCCCATGTTACCTCGGCAACCTTCTTACGGTTAGGCTCACCAGAGCCCTTCTTAGCCTTAGAGGCCTCGAGCAATTGAACAGCAGCCGGTGGAGTCTTGATGATGAAGTCGTAAGACTTGTCATCATAATAAGTGATGACTACAGGCAGGACCTTACCGGCCTTGTCCTGAGTACGCGCATTGAACTCCTTACAGAAGGCCATGATGTTGATGCCCTTGGAACCAAGAGCTGGGCCTACTGGAGGAGCTGGATTTGCTGCACCACCTTTGATCTGCAGCTTAATCTGTCCAGCAATTTGTTTTGCCATTATTATTTTGATTATTGTGCTGAAGGCGTTACAAATGTCTATTCACATCGTTCCCTCACAGGTTCTCAGTTTTCGACTCGCGCCTATTCAGCGGTTAATATTTGCCTATCCAGTCAAACAGGATTGCTTCTCAAGCGTTGTAACAAAGCCTCTTGCGAGGGGGCGGACTCAGACCGCACGCTTCCAGTACAAACTCCCTTCTGGATTAAGCCTCTTTAGTGACCTGATCGTAGTTAAGTTCAAGAGGGGTCTTACGACCGAAGATCTTGACCATAACTTTAAGTTTCTTCTTCTCCACGTTGACTTCCTCCACAATGCCGTCGAAGTCCTTGAATGGACCGTCGTTGACCTTGATGGTCTCGCCAACCATGAATGAAAGTTCGGTCTCTGCCTCCATCTCTGCCTTCTCGTCCACATTACCAAGCATAGCGGCAATCTGGTCATCAGGCAGGAATTCCGGCATCTTCGAATTACGACCGCAGAGGAAACCGACTACATTGCTGAGGTTCGACAACTGGAGTTGTGCCTCACCAGCCAGTTTCTTCACAGTCTTGTCGCCGATAGTCTGGTTGACCACCTGACAACGCACGAAGACGTAACTTGAAAAGAGCACCTTTTCCTTGACAACTTTCTTGTTGTCCTTCTGGGTGACGACCTTTTCAGTAGGCACGACAACTTGCTGAACGTACTTTCCGAGATCACCGTTGGCAATTTCTGCCTCGATGAGCTCCTTTACCTTCAACTCCTTGCCGCTTATTGCGCGAAGACAATACCATCTGAACTCTGCCATAATCTCAACGAGGATTTAGAATGTTCCGTAGATTACTGGCATAATCAGCTGACCGAAGAGCATATCCATCAAGAGGATCACAATTGCAATAATGAAGGAAGCAAGCAATACAACTATTGAACTGCTCAACACCTCCGAATGGGTAGGCCAAGAAACCTTATTTACCAGCTCAGAATAAGATTCTGATATGTAATTTGTAAATCTGCTCATTGCATTTACTTTTTTATTAGCACGGGTGGAAAGGTTCGAACTCTCGACACCTGGTTTTGGAGACCAGTGCTCTACCGACTGAGCTACACCCGTAAAGAAAGGCGGGTTACTAACCGCGGTTAATAACCCGCCCCATTATCAGTTGATTTCTGAATTAGCCAAGGATCTCAGTTACCTGACCAGAACCAACGGTGCGGCCGCCCTCACGGATAGCGAAACGGAGACCTACAGACATTGCAACTGGAGTAATCAAAGTAACGTCGATAGAAACGTGATCACCAGGCATAACCATCTCAACTCCCTCTGGCAACTTGATCTCGCCAGTTACATCCATAGTACGGAGGTAGAACTGAGGACGATAGTTGTTGTGGAATGGAGTGTGACGACCACCCTCTTCCTTCTTCAGGACGTAGATCTGAGCCTTGAAGTGATCGTGAGGAGTTACGCTGTTTGGCTTGCAAAGAACCATACCGCGCTTAACCTCGTTCTTGTCGATACCACGGAGGAGCAAACCAACGTTATCACCAGCCTCACCACGATCGAGGAGCTTGCGGAACATCTCAACGCCAGTTACGACGGTGAGCTTGTCAGCGCCAAGACCAAGGAGCTGTACCTGGTCGTTGAGGTTAACGACACCAGTCTCGATACGGCCAGTAGCAACAGTACCACGACCAGTAATAGAGAAGATATCCTCAACAGGCATCAAGAAAGGCTTATCGATGTCACGTGGAGGCAACTGGATCCAGTTGTCAACAGCGTCCATCAACTCCATAATCTTCTCCTCCCACTCAGGTACGCCATTGAGGGCGCCAAGGGCAGAACCGCGGATGAATGGAGTATCCTCCTCGAACTCATACTGAGCCAAGAGGTCACGCATTTCCATCTCAACGAGGTCGAGCATCTCAGGATCGTCAACCTGGTCACACTTGTTGATGAATACAACAAGACGTGGAACGTTTACCTGACGAGCCAAAAGGATGTGCTCACGAGTCTGAGGCATAGGACCATCAGTAGCAGCAACTACGATGATAGCGCCATCCATCTGAGCAGCACCAGTAACCATGTTCTTAACGTAGTCAGCGTGGCCTGGGCAGTCAACGTGTGCATAGTGACGGGTAGCAGTCTGATACTCTACGTGTGAGGTGTTGATAGTAATACCACGCTCCTTCTCCTCAGGTGCGTTATCAATCTGATCGAAATCCTTCTTCTCAGAGAGACCCTTCTTTGCGAGAACGGTGGTAATAGCTGCGGTCAAGGTAGTCTTACCGTGATCGACGTGACCGATGGTACCAATGTTTACGTGTGGTTTCGAACGGTCAAATTGTTCTTTTGCCATAGTAGTTAATTTTTAATATTAAAAATGTTAAGTTGAAATAACTAGTTTGAATATTTGAGCCGCTTTCGAGAGTTGAACTCGAGACCTCATCCTTACCAAGGATGCGCTCTACCACTGAGCTAAAGCGGCAACATGTTTTTTGTGTTTTGAGCGGGCAACGAGACTCGAACTCGCAACATTCAGCTTGGAGGGCTGACACTCTACCAATTGAGCTATACCCGCATTTCAGACGCCCATAATTGGACTTTACAACCCTCAAAAAGTGCGCCCGCAAGACTCCCGAATCAGCATTAATTCGGACGTTTTGCGGGTGCAAAGATAGTATTAATTTCTGATATGGAAAAATTTTTCCGTCACTTTTTTGATTTTTATACCGATTTTTCTCTCTTTTAACAGAATTTTAAGGCAAAACTATCAAGTTTAGATTTCATTTCACCCCAATCGGTGCATTTCTGGGACGGAAACAGAGGTTTCAAATCATGCTTTATTCTTTTCTTTCGACTTTTTGATTTGACGCTCCAGAGCCTCGCAAACCTGCGATACGGCATCCTCGTAAGCCTCGGCGGCGCGGCTGGCAAAGAATTGCTGGTCACCCACGGCAATCTTGATGCCGATTTCCTTGTTGGCCTTATCTGTGGTGTTGTTAATCTTCAGCTGCACTTCGGCCGTACGAATCTCTGCAAAGCGATTTAATTTTTCAAGTTTCTTATTGATGTACTCGTTCAATGAAACGGAAGTCTCGAAATTTACAGACTGAATAGTAATCTCCATAGTGGTAAAAGTTTAAAGTGGTTAATGGACTCTCCCCGACCCTCCCTACGAGGGAGGGGGAATAACTATATTGAAACGGATGCTCAACAGGAGCTTCCGGGAAATGGGTTCAAAACTAAATTCTATAATAGCTATAGCAACTAAATAACTATAGGAACTATAATTTATAATACCTGCGTCCTCTCCAACTATTTAATATCTCCCCCTCCCTCATAGGGTCCTCGCAGCTGAAGGTTGATAACCTTCAGCGAGAAGACGAGACTTTAGTCGAGGGGTAAGTCGGGGAGAGTCTTCCCACTCCTTGGATGGGCTTTCCGGTAGTTTTGCAGGAGTTCCTGCGGCGTGAGGTGGGTATAGACCTCGGTGGAGTCCAACGAGGCGTGACCCAGCAACTCCTTCACAGCCATCAGGTCGGCACCCTCAGCCAGCATGTTGGTGGCAAAAGAGTGGCGCAGGACGTGCGCTCCGTGACGAGCCAGGTGAGGCAACTGCTCCAGGTACTTGTGGGCGATGCTGGTCACCTTGGTGGGCGACAGACCTTCCCCCTCGGGATTGGTAAAGAACATTTCGGTTCGACCGCCGACTTCGGCATCGCGCGCACCCACGTAGTTTTTTATTAAGGTATGCAACTCCGGTCCGAAGGGGATGATGCGTTGCTTGTTTCCCTTACCCGTGACGCGCAACTGGTTGTTGTCCAGGTCCACATCCTGACTACGCAGGCCGGCTGCCTCTGCCCGACGCATTCCTGTACTGTAGAGCATGTCTATCAACAGGTGGTCGCGTATGCCGACAAAGTCGTCTCCGTAGTCGGTATCGTCTATCAGTTGGTCCATCTCCTTCTCGTGCACCCAGACGGGCAACGTCTTGGGCACCTTGGGTGTGGGCAACAGCGTCAACGGGTTGGAGTGGAGCAATCCCTGCTGACGCAGGTATCGGCAGAAACTCCGCAGGGCGCAGAACGACTGCTTGATGGTGGCCACCGACAACTTCCTCTTTCCCATGCTCACCATCCATCCGCGAGCCAACGGGAGACTGGGTTTCAGGGGGTCGAACTGCCCCGTCTGACCGACGACGTAGTCTTCATATTCCCTCAACGCTATCCGGTAGGCGATGATGGTCTTGTCCGAGTAGTTCCGCTCGAATTTCAGATATTTCAGGAAATCTTCGACTGTGGTATTCATGGGAAACTATCCTTTGTCGCTCAAGATTCGTAAGATTTCTTTCATTTGGGCGGGTTACTATTATAGAAGACGACTGATATTTTCGGTACAAAAGTAATACGTTTTTCCAACAAAAGCAACTTTTCCACTTTAAAATTTCTTAAAAGTGTCAAAAAACATCCGTTTTCAATTCTCCTTTCAAAAAAATATCGTACTTTTGGGCAAGTTTAGTGACGATAGTGAACAAATCTACCATAGTTTCTATAGCAACTATAGACTCTATATAAAAATAGGTAGCCTCCCGGTCTATCGTCCCTGTCATTCTTTGTCACTTCCCTTAAAATCCATTAAATACCTTTTAACGACCCATGCTCCTCTTCGACCTTCTCCATCGAGCCCTCGGTCCCAACCGCAACGCTGCTGTTGGCGAGGAGATTGCCGCCATGGGACATCCCGACGATGCCGCGTGGCGCCAAGTGGCGGAACAGGCAGAGCGCAACGAGGTGAGCGGTCTGGTCTATGACGCCATCCTCACCTTGCCTCCGCAGCAGCAACCCGACAAGGAACTCCTCCTCCGTTGGGCGGCTCGCGTGCAGTCCATCGAACGCGACAACTGCCTCTTCCGCCAACGGTTCGGCGAAGCGCTCTCCGAGTTCGAGGCGCACGGCCTGGACCCTATCGTCTTCAAGGGCCTGACCCTCTCCGACCTCTACCCCAACCCGCTGCACCGCCCCGTGGGCGACATCGACCTCTTCGTGCCGCTCGACATGCAGCACCGTTACCTGCAATGCCTTGGCCAACCCGAGACGGACCGTCAGCACGACTTCGATGCCAAACACATCACCCTGCAACACCTCGGTCTGAACTGGGAACTGCACTTCCGCAGCGCCTATTTCTACAGTCAGATCACCGACCGCCGCTACCACCTTCTGGAGAGGGAGGAGACGGTGCCCGACTGTCTGTTCCACTTCGATATCGACAACCACCGCGTACAGGTCTTTCCGCCGCGCCTCCACATGGTCTATCTCACCGCCCATTTCCAGCATCACCTCCTCGTCGAACGGGTCTCGCTCCGTCAGGTGGTCGACTGGATGTTGGCGCTCCATCACGACCGTACCGCCTTGGCTATCAGTGAAGTGCTCTTCGTCCGCACCCTGCAACGCATGTCCCTCTATCGCCTCTATCGCGCCTTGGGATACATCGCCACCCACTATATGGGCTTCAACGCCAGCGGCTATGCCGGCCTCTCCAACCTCACCACTGCCGATGCCCAACGGGGCGAACTGCTCCTCCGCGTCTTGCTCGACGGCCATGTCCCAGGTTGTGAACCTTATCGCGCCCTCCAACCCTCCGACGGATTCTGGACCCGCACGCGCCACTTCTTCCAACTCTGTCGCCAGTGCTATGTCCTCTTCCCGCTGGGTCGGCGCGAGGCCTTCGCCACCCCGTTCGGCTACCTGCGTTTCGCCATGAAAAGGCGGATGAAGTGACCCAAAAACCTCAAACAATGAAACATATCTTATCCCTCCTCTTGTTATCGACCCTGACCCTCACCACGGCGTGGGCAGGGAAAGTAAAGTTCACCGTGCAAGGAACTGTTGACCCGAAGGTCAAAGAAATCGAAGTATTCGATGCTGCAAATGCAAGAAAAGCATTAGCCACTTTGACCGTAACGGACGGCACCTTCACCTATACCAACACGCTGCCGGACGACACTTATCTGGTCTTTGCAGACAACGTGAACAAACGCCACTGCTTTGTCATCACCAACGGAGAAAACATCCTTGTCGATTTGATACAGGGAAAAGCTTCGGGCACACCACTCAACGAAGAACTCTATGCCGTGGTGGACACGCTCGAAACCCTATTGGAACGAAACAAAACCAAAGCGGTCAAGTACTTAGAAAAAGTAGTCGATCGCCATCGCAAGGACTGCCTTCCCGTCTCCCTGATTTTGACATGCTACAAGGATCTGCCTCCAGAGACCGCCAATCGGCTCTGTGACAGCAAGATGGCTTATACGCGACACCCTCTGTTCTGGCGCGTGGCAAAAATGTACGAGGAAGATAAACCCCGGTACTCCCTCATCGGCAAGAAATATACCGACGTCGCCTTGCACAACGGAAAGGGCGAGAAGGTGAAGCTGTCGGAGGCCATCGGCAAAGGCAAATATGTCTTGGTCGATTTCTGGGCATCGTGGTGTGGTCCCTGCATGGGCGAAATGCCTTATCTAAAAGAGTGTTACGCCAAATACAAGGACAAGGGTTTCGAGATCGTCGGCATCTCGTTGGACAAGAATCGCGCCGCTTGGATCAACGCCATCGCACAGAAGGAACTCTCCTGGCCGCAATACAGCGACCTGGATCAGTTCGACAACGAAGCCGCCTCCACCTATCAGGTCAGCAGCATCCCGTGGAACTTCCTGTGCGACCCGGAGGGAACCATCATTGCCATCTCTCTGCGCGGCGAGGCACTGGCCGAAAAATTGGCCGAAGTAATGAAATAAGGCGTCAGCACTCGAAAACAAGGACTATTATTGCAAAAAAAGGGGATATCTCAACGATATCCCTTTTCTCTGCCATCCCGAGAATGGCTTGTTTTCTGTGTTTTTCGATGTTTTCAGACTTAAAATAAAAATATCATTTGGGCATTTAATCAAAATCTTTGTGTGTTATGGTTATGTCTTTAAGGTACCGCAAAGATACGGGCATTTTTCGGAGTACGCAAATATTTTTATATGTTGTGCAACACAGCAACCGATTGTTCTGCTATAAAACATATAAATTAAGGCCCTAAAAAGCCAAAAATGAAAGAAAAATCACAGAATTTGCAAAAGAATTGTGCATTAGTTGAACAAATGGGCAACAATTATTGCACATACAGACCATAATTCGTCGGTACCCGAAGACAACCCGAACCGTGACCGAAAGGCAGCTTGTTGGCCCGACCTTACCGACCTGTCCGAACCAAGGGGGCAGACCAGAAAAGCGCAGAAGTCGAGGCACAAAAAAAAGGAATATCTCAACGATATCCCTTTTTATATGCCATCTAGGATGGCTTGTTTCAGTGTTTTTCGTGTTTGTAGAAATAAAGTAATCTTATATATATCATTTGGGCATTTAATCAAATCTTTGTGTGTTATGGTTATGTCTTTAAGGTACCGCAAAGATACGGGCATTTTTCGGAGTACGCAAATATTTCTATATGTTGTGCAACACAGCAACCGATTGTTCTGCTAAACAACATACGTTTTTCGCCAAAAATAGTACGTTTTTGGTCCAAAATGAGTCGAAAAACAACAAATTTTGCACAAAACAGAGCAATCTTGAAGCAACCTTTGCACGCGCACTTACATTTTGTAGCGAGAGGAAGCGTTCGGGCCGTTGGACAACTGTTCGGATGCCCTTGACCATTACACCCGAAAAAGCATAAAATATAGCAAACTACCACAAATATGCAGGAAAAATTACTAAAATGGCACAAAACGTATGTTTTACAGCACTTTTTTATACGAAACTATTGCATACTATTGAACAAATACATATATTTGCAGCAACTAAAACCGTGAAATAAGCTATTACTCCACCCAGGATAAATCTTCCCCTCCGCGAGGGAGTCATATCCTGAAATACTATACTAAAACCAACCACTTCTTCCCCGCTATTGTGCAACAAAAAGCAGAAGATTGTTATTGCCCATATTCTCTGTTACGTTTATACGTAACCGAATGACGAAATAACCCACCTATTAATACCTGATAATACTATGAGTTTCTTCAATTTTAAAAAGGATCAGCACGCCGACGGCTACACCTACGACGGTCAGGGTCAGGAGCGTACAGGCATTGTCGATAATGTCTTCATCAACCTGGAAAAGGGTTGCCTCCTGTTGCGCTATCCCTATGACAACCTTTCGACCAGTGCCCGCGTGACGGTGCAGGAGGGCCAGAAGATGGTCTTCTGCAGCGAGGGTATGTACTCCGACTGCTTTGAACCAGGTAGTTACACACTCAGTACGAACAACATTCCTTTCTTGGAGAAACTGGTCAACCTGCCCTTTGGCGGCAAGTCGGCCTTCAAGACTACGGTCTTCTGCGTCAGCACCGTCCGCCAGCGTTTTGCGGGAGATGACGCCGGTTGGGGAGTGGGTCTCACCGTGCGCGACTATACACTGGGCGACGAGGGCGTGACCATCAAGATTGGCGCTTATGGCACTTACGAGTTCCGCATCACCAATCCTATTGCCTTCATCCGCCAATACAGCGGCACGCAACATGAGATATGGTTGGCCGACTTCGCCGAGGAGTTCAAATCGGCTGTGAGCCAACGCATTGTGCCTGCGCTGTCGAAGTACTTCAGCACCCAGAAAATCAGCATCACCGAGGTGAACAACTACCTCATGGAGATGGCCGATTCCGCGCGCAAGTCTATTAACGAATACCTGGAGGACTATGGTATTGAACTCACTAAGTTCGATATCGAGGGTGTCAACCCGAACGAGGACGACCCCAACTACCAGCAGATCATTGCGGCCCAGACATCGGCCGGCGAGATGGATCTGGAGAGTCGCGCCTTGGCTCGCAAGCGTGCCCGCGAGGGATACAACTATCAGCAAGAGAGGCAGTTCGACATCATGGAGGGCGCTGCCAACAATACCGGTACGGCCGGCACAATGATGGGCGCCGGCATGGGTATGGGCATGGGCTTCGGCATGGGTGGTGCCTTTGGCGCGCAGATGGGCGGCATGGCACAAGGCGCTTTTGGTGCGCAACCCCAGACGCAGGCTCCACCTCCACCCCCGACGCCGCAAGCTGTTGCTTTCCACGTCATTATCAATGGCCAACAGGCTGGACCTTATGACCTCGTCACGCTCCAACCATTAGTCAGTCAGGGTGTCGTCACCCCCGCCACCTTAGTATGGCGCGCCGGCATGGCGCAATGGGCTGCTGCTCAGACCGTTCCAGAGTTGGCTGCTCTGTTTGGACCACCTGCACCACCACCAGTGCCGTGACCCCCTCCCGACCTCCCCGAGGGGAGGAGAATGTAACCACAGAGACTATAAAAATATAGATTATATAGGTACTATAGGAAATATAGGTACTATAAAAAGTTACTATAGATTATTTCAAAAAGATACCCATGAACAAGAACCCGTTTTACACTTGGTTGACCCCTGTATTGACAGGCGTTGTCACCATTGCCTGCTTCTTTCTGTTCCAACCGGAAGAGCCTACGGCCCTGTTTTGGATAAACTTAGTCTATACGCTTTTGCTGGAGGCCCTCTTCTTCGGGTGGCTTCTGTGGGGCGGCAGACGTGAGTCTTGATAACCTACCAACAACTTCATACTATGGAAACGATAAAGATATTCTTGGCAGGTGCAAAAAACCTACAGGAAGAACGTCTGAAACTCAAGGCGTTGGCCAATGCCTTGACCTTCAAATATGGTCAGGAGGGCAAGAAAGTGACCATCAATATGAGTTCGTACGAGGACTTCGGCGACCGTCAGAGTGTCTATGACAACTTCATCAAGAACGAAGCCGACATCGTCATCTTCCTATTTGACCAACGCATCGGCGACAAAACCGAGGCTGAGATACGTCTGGCCTATGAAAACCAGCGCCAGAAGAAACGCCCGGAAATATACTCGTTTGTCCGCGCTTTCGATACCCGTACCCCCGAGATTGACCACATGGAGGAGGTGCTCAACACCGTGACCGAAAACTATTACGTGGACTTCTTCAATACGGAGGACCTCATCAGCAAGGCCAAGGAACGACTCTGCACCGTGGTCAACCAACGACTGGCGCAACGTGCTATGTTCGAGACAGAAACCGTGGCCCGAAACACCTCGTCGCAGACCCCGATGTTCCGTGTGGTCTGTGGCGTCTTCACCATCTATTATATCATAGGTGGAGTGGCGTGGATGTTGTTCTACTCCATCGTTGGTGTCAACATGGGACTGTCGCTGAAGGTCTATCTCGCCGGAATCCTGCTGTTGTCACTCTTCTGGATCATCGTCGCCAGTCTGGTGGGTCGTCACGACTCGAACTACAATGCCCGACAGGAGACTTTGGTCAACGACACCGAAGATGTCCGCAGTTACATTGAGGAGCTCAAGATGATGGCCAAGCAATATGGTCGCAACGATACGGAACGCCTTTGGAAACAACTGATTATGGAGGCAGAGTCTATTCCTCCGCGTCAGTTCGCCCGCAAGAAAGTGGCGTTGCAAGCAAGGGCAACACAACTAATAAATGCATAAAAATTAGAGTGCGGGGTAGAGGGTAGTTCAAGGCAATAGGATAGATTGAATAAAAATGTGCCCGCACACAGAACGGCGGGAAAAATAACTCCCGAGAACCCCCACCACTCTATTTTCAATATATAAGGGAGTTAACTGACGATTGTTGAAACCGCACAAAGCTCTTTCAACCCTCAGTAGTAACGTCCGTTAACTACAAAAGCGAAGCGATAACTCCAGTTAACTACCATTAACTCCCTTCAAGTAAACTACTGACCCCCTTAAAACCATAATTCCATGGCTGAATTAAAAATCACCCGATGTAAGGTATGTACCAGTCCACTGAAGGCTGGTTCCAATAAGTGTGGTAAGTGCGGTGCCGAACATAGTATCGAACCTGCCATTGTCAATCCGTTACGTTTCACTCCTGAAGAGGTTCAGATGTACCGTGCCGCCTTCGAGGAACAGGTTCAGGAAAACCCCAACGATTCAAACGCCCTCTTCGCTACTGGCTTGACTTACTTAGGTTTAAAGAATTACGAATTGGCCGACGAAGCATTGCAGAAGGCCGTCAAGCAACATCCCGAGAATCCAGATGTGTACTACTACTGTGCCCTTTGTATGTTCAAGCACCACTCGGTCGCCAACCTCAGCAAGGAGGAGATGGAACGCATCGAGGAGTGGTTACAGACCGCCACACAGATACAACCCAAGCGTAAGTACCTCATCCTCCAGATGATACTCCGTCAAGGTATGACCAGTATGGGACTCAACCTTGACACCTACAAGGAGATGCCTGCCGAACTCTTGGAGAAAGCACGCGTCACACAGCAGGAGGAGGACGAACTCTTTGAAATTGAGCAACATGTGCTCGTCACCGACGAGACCACCAAGCAATTCCTGAGCCAACTCTCCGGCAATGCACAGAGATCCGCGGCCAACGGCAAAGGTTCTGCCGACAACGTCTTACAACAGGCCTTAGAAGCCTACGACGACATTTGCGATTACCCCACTGCACGCGACAGAGATATCGACCGCAAGCGCGTGGAACAGCTCAACGATGAAGCCGTACGCCAAGATTGCCTTGCTGCCATGTACCCACCAGCCGAACCCGAAAAGGTGAGTCACCCCAGCGTCATGAGTCTGCTCTGGAAGAACGTGAAGCGCACCATCCTCTATGCCGTGCTCTTCGTCGTCGCTGTCATCGTTGCCGAGACTGGTTTCAAGGCCACTACCGACTATGAATATCCCGCCAAGAGTGTCGAGGCCCGTGTCGCCGAACGCCTGGAGAAAGACAAGGCCGACGGCAAAAAGACCACCAAGGCCGAGCGCAAAGAATATGAGGAAGCCGCCATCGCAGCGTTCGAGAAGGATACTGCCAAGATAGCCCGCAGGGAACGGGAATACACCCTCTACGGTTGGGCAACCCATACACCCGACTCCACCGCCAAGGACGGCAAGGCCACCTCTTTCCATTGGGGTACGCCGACCGACGAGGACATGGCACAATACGGCACCGTGACCTATTGCGGCATCCGCAAGGGTGCCAAGGGCATCATCGGTATCATCCTCTGGTTAATCTTCCCTGCCCTGTGGCTCATTCTGCTTCTCGCCTCCATCGTCAGCTTCATCATCAACTGGCGCAACGTGGACAAGGAGAATGCCGCCCGCCGTGCTGAGTACAAACGACTTATGAACATACATGAGACCCGTCCGACGGTCAACGAATATAAGAAGTTCTGCCAACTCTATCTCGGTCCGAACGTGGGTATCGTACCTCGTGGCGACATGGTGGCCTTGGCTCTGAAGCAAGCCGGCATCTCCGAAGAGGATGTCGCCAACGGCAACGGCAAGATCTACTTCTTCGCCAGTTTCGTGGACCGTAATGACTACAACGAGGACTCCGTCTATGCCGACGACGTTCTGCACGACATTGTCATCGACGTCTGCGTCGCTCTGCACGACAGCATCGTTTGCCTGAATACCAAAGACCGTCTGTGGGACACCACTTCGAACCAACCTCCTATCTTTGAGGAGATTGACGTGATGTACGACCGCATCTCGGAATTCCGTCCGGATGCCGCTCTCAAGCAACTCAATATCATCTCCGACGGCCGAGTCACTGCCACGGTTGCCTATGGTTGGAAGGATTATCCGAGTCTCTTCCAATACCAGAGTACCAACATAAACGACGACTTGACCTATAGCCGCACCCGCACCTCGAACTTTGCCGAGTTCAAGAACTCGTTGTTCAAGATGCACACGGCCTACGTGCAGAAAAAGAAGTAAAAGACCACATCATAAACATTTTTTCTCAACTACCTAATACCTTTTAAAACTATGGGACTATTTTCTAAAAAGAACGGCAAGAAAGAGACCAAGGAGGAGGGCTACATCTCCTTCACCGAAGAGGATCTCCGTGAACAAGCCCAACAGAATCAGGCCAATGCCGAGGCCTACGAGTTACTGGATGCTGCCATGACTACCAGCAGCCACATCACCGAAGAGGACAAGAACGGCAACCAAGTCACCATCGACGACATCTACCCCTGCACCGAACAGGAGTGCGACGAGATGGACAAGTTACTGAATCAGGCCGAAGCCGCAGCACGCGACAAGAACGACTCTTTCTTCAAGGAGCGTCTCGCCGAATTGCGCGACATCGTAGCCTGGAGCCGACAGAAACACTGGACCTTCAAGTGGCCATTGGTCTTCGGTTGCATCGTCTCCATCTTCCTGCTCAGCTGGTGCAAGAGTGATGCCGACCAGAGTGCCGCACGTGCCGACCGCGAATACCAGTTGGTCGATAACTGGAAGGAACAGGATACCACCCTTACCTGGGCACATTGCGAGAAGGTTTATGCTGCGACCGATTTCTCCAGTGCCAACCGCTACAAAGTTTCCAAGTTGCAAGACTTGAAGCATAGCTTCGACCGTGTCGAACAAGAGATAGACATGGACAAGGGTCACCGCGATTATGTCGATAGCAAGCACGAAAAGGACAGCATCCAAAAGATTATAGACAGCAAACAGAAGCGTTTGACTGAAATCAAGGCCAACTTCGACGCCGTGAACAAGATGAAGTTCAAGGAGTTGAAGAAAGAGGCTATGAAGTATGTGGAGCGCCGCAAGGAATCCACCGCCAGCGATGCCGCCTGGATCATGATCTACATCATCTTCTGCGTCATCCTCATTCCACTCTACATCTGGACCAGCCACCAGCCGGGTTACTACATCACCCTGCACCGCAACGAGGCCAAGGCCTTGGGCTGTGTACAGAAGATTGGTTTCGGATTGGCCTCCTTCCTGCTGGGTGCCGGACTGGCCATGGCCTTGTTGCCCGACTACAAGGTGACCACCTACTACTCCGACGGTAGCAGTTCGACGCGCACCGAAGGCAACTCGGCCAACCTTATCATCCTCGGCATCAAGTTTGCCCTCATGGCAGCCGGCGTATTGGTCTATTGCTTCATCTCGTTGCTCATCATGACCATCGCCACCGTCGCTGCCCTGAAGCGCAAGTACGACTGGGGTAAGTTGGCCAAGCAGGCAGCCGTTGCTGCCACTGCAGCTGCCTCCACGGTAGCCGAAACCGTTGCCAAGAAGACGTCCGCCGACAAGTCGGAAACCGAAGCTTAACCCATGCCTCCATAGCGAGGAAAAAGAATAACGACACGTCCGCCCTCTCCCGAGGGCGGACGTTTTCTTGTCCCAACCACCATTCCACCTTGCCATAATGCAATGGTGAAATTTGGGTCAATCTTTGGTCTTGATTGGGTCATGGATTTCGGTCAATTCAACCTTACGCCAATCGATACTCAATCGATACCCAATCGATACCCAGCCCTTATCCAACCATCACCGCGAGGGAGGGGCAAGGGTAAGACTGCGTTGTTGTACCAGACATCATATTTAGAGATTAGTATTACATTTCGCCACAAAGAAATAAAACATTAACTTTAAAAGTCACATATCAAATAACATAAAATTAGCATAAAAAAGTATAAAATTTATTAGAAATTTTAAAGAATTCAAGTAAATCTAATTTTTTTTTTGTAGATTTGTAGCGAAGTAATGACAAAAGTTGGCACTATAAACAATCAACACAAACAGGCATTTACAGCATGTCGCAAAAAGAACAATTTATTTCCCGTCGTAAAGGAATAACATATTTGGACTTATTTGCTGGAGCAGGAGGTTTCAGCGAAGGGTTTATGCAGGCATAAATTGATATTTCGACTAAAACCTGTAAAACTTACCTTATTCTCAATACAGTTAGCATCATAAATGTTAGAATATGACAATAAACGAGCTAAATACATCCAAATGGCAAGAATTTGTTTTTGACCTTGTGGAGGCAAAACTACAAGCTATTAAAGAGGCTCCCTTTCAGGAAAAAATTGAAGCGGGGTTTCGTGCATTAGGGTGGAGCAAAGTAAACGGAGAAATCTGTCCTAAAGAGAGAATTAATATTGGCAACAACAATCAATTGGAGCCTGATATTACATTTAAAATTGGCGGACAACCTGTTTTTGTCGTAGAAGTAAAACTACCAACAAACATTCTGACAACTCGCCAAATTGAGCAACTACTCTCATATATGCGTATGAGGAAAGTCCAATATGGACTTTATATTGGTGAAGATATACAACTTTTTTACGACCATGAAAACGAATTGCCTACCCCTGTTATGAAAATAGACCTTGACACTGAGGCTACAAACGGATGGCAATTTATTGATTTCTTCGCGCGTCCTGTCTATTCATCAGAGCGAATTATCGCATATTGCAGCGAGCGTTATAAAGAAATCCATTCACTTAGTATTCTTAATGAATTTGCGGAGAAACTTCAAGACAATGTCAATGATACGATTAAGAATGTTTTACTAGACTATTTTATTAAGACAAAAAAATGTGATATATCTGTCGTAACGAAATTCCTTGAAATGTATTCCTTCCACACTTCTAAGACCAGAGAAGAATTTCAAAAAGACAATGTAGTTGAGGCAGAGACATCTTCTCGTTTCGTGTTACAAAGGCAAGGAGGTAATCATAGCAAGAATCGTGACACTTCTAAATATAGTCTGGATGATGGAGTTAACTATTTCGGGAAAGGCAGGTTTGTACGTGAGGTCGTTGCTGCATATCTATCCGCTCACCCTACCATTACTTTCGCGCAATTAGAACAGGTCTTCCCTGACGAGTTACAAGGTTCATACGGAGTTGTAAGAAGGATTGATGAGTTAGAAAAATCTGACCATGACCCTAAAGACCTAAAAACTAGGTACATTATGGAAGAAGACAAGATTCTATGTACAAAAGATGGCATTAGATTTGTAGTTAGCAACCAATGGGGACGTTTCAATTTTCCACATATACTGGAGTTGCTTGGCAAATGGAATTGGAATGTTATAAAAGATAAGAAATGAACACTTTACTCAAAGATTTCAGCAAATATTCCATTGGCATTCAAACGGCAGATGGACGAAAGCATTGCATTCGGGGATGGTATCTTGACCAAAGATTCGACCATCGAGAATGTCCGAAAGGATACTATATGTATGAGTTCCGTGAAGATGATACGGATGAAAATGGTTATATCGCCTTTATAGAACCATATGTAGCCGTAAATCACTCTGGAACATTTGTTGCACGGAAAAAAATTCCATTTGGAGAAAAAGGCAATGAAAATAGTTTCCGCATAAGGTATGGGCATAACTATTAGAGGATATAGCGACATGGAGACTCCTCAAACTACATGAAAGACTTCTAACCAAACATCACGAAACATTTTGGATTGAAGTTGAAAGCGAAAAAAGAGACGAAAAAGAAGTGTTCCGCTTTAAATCTATTGAACACACCAAAAATCCAAACGTTGGACAATTTGACATACTCATCGAAAAGAACCTGATAACTGTAGATCTTTTGCTATGCCGTCCCAATGGAGGTGGTGATACTTATTCGTTCAAAGTCAAAAAGAAAGGAATGCCCCTTCTTTTTCCTGAAAGCGTAGTTTATAATCTTTAGTTCATTATATCAATAGGTTGTGAAAGTGCTATTTCACAACCTATTGCTTTGATGACATAATTAAAATGCGTTGTAAGAAAAGTGAGGGTAAGGGTGTCAATCGTGGTAGTCGCTGTCCTGCCACTCGAACTTGATACGTTCGGGAACCAGATATTGACCGACCTTATAGTCAATGTTGGCCTTGTGCGCCTGGCTGAGTTGGTAACAACGGGGAACGCGATAGAGACGGCCGTCCTTGACAAAACGGGCACCGGTCTGGTGGAAACGGAAGGGGATATCGCGCTCCATGCACTGTGCGCGGAGGGAGAGGATCCAGTCGTAGTAGCAGGGACGGGCATCGACCCCCGACTCGCCGCCGGCCGAGACCTCCTCGATGGTCGGATCCAGGTAAGGGGTGAGGTCGATGGCGGTGAGCATCGGCGCCACGATGATGCGCTTGTGCTTGATGGGGAGCGAGAGGAAGATGGGGAGACGATAGTCGGCCATCTCCTGGTTCTCGACAGTGCAACCCACGATGACGTTGTCGTAGCCATCGCCCCAATCGTCGGGCACGCACTCCAGGAAGCGGTCGATGCGCTTGGTGAAAAAGAAAAACCAGAGGTCGCGGCGGCGCTTCATCATCTGCCAGCAGTCCGCGCGCCAGGGGTCGGCGTCCTTCAGGAGGAAGTCGGAGGTGAAGCAGGTGAAGACAATCTTGCCGCTCTCCACCTTCCACGTCTTGTCGCGCTTGCGCTTCAACGGGAGGTCGAAATTGGCGGTCTTGCGGCACTCGCTGCTCGATATCTCGCTGCCGTACATCTCGTCCTGCCGATAGACGTAGCAATACTTGCACCCAGGACTTATCTTGGTGCATCCATGCCACGGATTCCAGTCGGCGTATATTTCCCAATTCTCGGACATTGACAAAGGAAAAGAAAAACCCTCGAAAGACAGTTGACCCGTGGGTGGATTCTGCCCTTCGAGGGTGAGTGATTATTTCAACTCCAGACGGACGACGTTCTCGACATGCTGTGTGTGGGGGAACATATCGACGGGCTGGATATGGGTGACGCGGTACTTGACATCGAGCAACTGGAGGTCACGGGCCTGCGTAGCGGGGTTGCACGAGACATAGACAATCACCTTGGGTTCGGCGTTGAGAATGACGTTGATGACATCCTCGTGCATGCCGGCGCGAGGTGGGTCGGTGATGATGACATCGGGACGGCCATGCTGGGCAATGAAGTCGTCGGTGAGGATATCCTTCATGTCGCCAGCATAGAAAAGGGTGTTCTGGATGCCGTTGACGGCGGAATTGACTTTGGCATCCTCGATGGCCTCGGGGACATATTCGATGCCGACTACCTGTCGGGCACTGCGACTCACGAAGTTGGCAATGGTGCCGGTGCCAGTGTAGAGGTCATAGACCAAAGGCAACTGCTCCGGGGCCTTGCCGTCGGCCGATGGTGCCAAGCCGGCAAACTGACGCGCATATTTATATAAGGTATAGGCCTGCTTGCTGTTGGTCTGATAGAACGACTTGGGTCCTACCTTGAAACGCAGTCCTTCCATCTCCTCGTAGATATGGTCCTTGCCCGACCAGCATCGGCAAGGGAGGTCGCTCCAAGCATCGTTGCACTTGGTATTGACTACATACATGAGGGAGGTGATTTGCGGGAATTGCTGCTGGAGGTGGTCCAGGACGAGGCGGATCTGCGCTTCATTCTCTTCGCCAAAGATGACGATGAGCATCAACTCGCCGGTCGAGGCGGTGCGCACCACCATGTTGCGGAGCAGACCTACTTGGTTGCGGAGGTCGTAAAAAGTGAGTCCCTGCGCAATGGCAAACTGGCGGATGTCGAGACGTATCTGGTTGGAGATATCGTCCTGCAACCAACACTTGCGGATGTCGAGCACCTTGTCGAAACAGTCGGGGATGTGGAAGCCGAGGGCATTCATGTCGTCATACTGCACGCCCGACTTCACTTCGTCGAAGGTGAGCCAACGCTTGCAGGAGAAGGTGAACTCTAACTTATTGCGATAGAAGAAGATATCCTTCGAACCATCGATGGGCGAACACTCAGGCAACTGCACCTTGCCAATGCGGGTGAGGGCATCGACCACCTGTTGCTGCTTGAACTTGAGCTGCTCCTCGTAAGGAATGTGCTGCCACTTGCAACCGCCACAAACACCAAAGTGCTCGCACTTCGGCTCGATACGAACTGGGGAAGGTTGAATGATGCGCTCAATCGTTCCTTCGGCATACGAACTGCGGGAACGTCGTACTTGAATATCAACGACATCACCCACGGCACCGAACGGCACGAAGACCACTTTGTCGTTGACGCGAGCCAACGACTTACCTTCTGCTGCATAGGCAGTTATCTCAACTCCCTCCAAAAGAGGCTTTTTCTTATCCTTTCGACTCATGAATTTATGTTATTTAACATGTTTTTAGAAAAAAACAGGAAAATATTGCACTTTTTGCACCTTTTTTGCACGCAAGGCTTGGGCATGTCGTAAAAAGTGTTTATATTTGCATCGCTTACAAAACTTAACAATCGACTAAATTAACGCAAGATACAATACACTTCTAATACATTAAGAAAAGCACGACTTTAAGTCGAAATATACTCAATGTTTTATTTCTGACCAAAGTATAGGGTTGTCCTGATTCGGGGCGACCCTTTTTGGCGCGCTTTCGGGCGTAAGCCTTTCTGTTCGAGACAGTTTGACGATGACTTCAAGGGATAGGTAACTACGCTTGAACCCACCGCAAGGGACTATCACGCCAAGGGCTATTGCCGCAAATGCAGTATCTGTGAGCACCTTTGCGCTGCCGTCGGACGGTGTGTGATGAGCACCAAGAGACGGCGGTCGGTGGCCGAGAGTAAGTTGTCGAGCACCTTCTGCTCGGTGTCGGGGTCCAAGGCCGAAGTGGCTTCATCCAAAAGCAGGATTGGTGCCTTGCGCAACAAGGCTCGAGCAATGGTGATGCGTTGTGCCTGACCCTCGGAAAGTCCGCCTCCGCGCTCTCCACACGGGGTATCGAGTCCCTTGGGCAAGGTTCGGACAAAGTCGGCTGCGGCCCGATGGAGCGCCTCGTACATCTCTTCGTCCGAGGCTTCGTTGTTGCCCATCTGCAGATTGGTACGGATGGTGCCGCTCAACAATGTATTGCCTTGTGGCACATAGGAGAAATAACGACGGCTGAATGCCGTCAGCGGTTGTGCCACCGTTCCGCTATAGAGTTCTACGCTGCCATAATCGGGACGTACCAACGCCAGCAACAGTCGAATCAAGGTGGTCTTGCCGACTCCCGTCTCGCCCAAGATAGCAACGGAACTGCCGGGCATGAAGTCGAACGAGAAGTGTTCCAGCACCATACGTTGCGGTTGTCCGTCTGCTTCATAGCGGAACGAAACATCGCTCAGTCGTATGCCCACATCGGGCACCGCAAAGAGTGGCTGCGGTTCATTGGGTTCTTGTGGCAAGGCCATCAACTCCATGAGACGTTCGGCCGAAGTGAAGCACCGCACAAAGACGGGAATCTCCTTACTGAGGTCTGCGATAGGACGTTGCACCCTTGCCGAGAGTTGGAGGAAAGCCACCATCGTGCCGTAGCCGATGACCCCTTCCCATATCTGGATGACACCCCACCCGAAGGTAAGGAAATAACCCATGGCGAAGCCGCCGTTCATGCAAAGGCGTGTCAAGATGGAGAGTCGGGCACGCTGACGTACTTGACCTGTGAGGATATCCATCACCCGATCCATTCGGGTCATCGTGGCAGCGGTCTGTTCCAAGGTCTTGATGACCGACCGATATTGCAGGTTCTCTTGAATCTGACATTGGATGGCGCTATCGCTGTCGCGCACCTCGCGGATGATTCGGTGCATCCGACGCATGTAGATGCGTGCCAGCAGAAGAAACAACGGACTGATACACAAGATAATCCACGCCAGAGTTGCATCGAGCCACAACAGGAGCAGAAACGAACCTACCAATTGGAACATCAACACGAAGATGCCTGGCAGAGTATCGGTGGCGAAACTCACCACGCTCGAAACATCGCCCTCGATGCGGTTCACCACATCGCCGGTATGATACTTCTCGATGCCTCGCCACTCACTGTCAATCAAATGGCGCACCACCCGTTGCTTGAGTCGGTTGTCCAACTTGACATTGCGCACCTGACTGATCCAGGAACTCACTGCCGACGATGCCAGCTCGCCCACGATGATGCAGGGCAGCAACAGAAGCACCTTTTTCACGTCCCCCTCGGTCGTATGCGAGGCAATATCTACTGCCCACTTGCAAACATAGACAAAGCACCACCCTAAAGTGATGTTCACCAACCCCAACAAAGTGCATATCACAATGCTACCTCGATACCCTTCGGATATCGACACCAACCATTTGAATATAGTGAGGTAGCGACGCATGACTTCTTTCGTTCGGGGGTAATGTTTATGGGTTATCGGTTAAAGGTTAAGGGTGATAGTGACTATAGAAACTATAGATAATATAGATACTATAGGGAATATGGGATTAAAGGGCCCACTTCAACATACTACTTTACTCATTACCCTTTACTCTCTACTCTTTCTAAGCACCCTTTACTCTCTACTCTTTCCAATTACTCCTCTGCCAATCCGGCCTCTATCCATTTCTTGGCCAACTCGTTGCAGTCGTTCAAAGCCACGTCGGTGGGAACGTCATACTCGGCACAGAGGATATCGACCATATCCTCCACCTCGAAGTTCTTATCGACCAACTTCTCCCAAAGGAGGGCGGCCGTCTCGTTCAGATTGATGATACGGCTGAAGTCAATATTCACAGTACCTTCGGGCACCAGAATCTTCTCTCCACATACATCTCGCAAACCAAATCCGTCTTTTAATCTCATACGCTTATTGATAATAAGGAGACTTCAGAATCATCTCCGTTAATAAGTTATTATTGGATTATAAACTATTTGTTTTCAATTCTTTCAATGCCTCTTCTTCCGCGAGAAGAGTATCGTCAACTTGAAGCAAACCCGATAGAACAACAACATCCATCGACGCAACCAAGTGGTGTGCATCCAGAACCAGGAATAGGTGCGCCACAGACGACTGTCCATCGACAGGTATCTCTCCTTTCTGCCCAAGTAGAAACCCTCAGCCACACCAATCACGTTGTCAGCGGTGCAGGTTTCTTGACCTCGGACATTGCCGTCGCCCCACAAGGTACAACCACCGTCCGCATCCATCGCCACCACTCGATGCAGAACGTAGCGGTTGTCGGTCGTGAGCACCAAAGCCACCTCGCCTACCCGCACGGGACGTTTCTTGGGAGACACCAAGAGTACCTTGTCGCGCCCATTCTCCAAGAAAGGGCGCATGCTCCAACCCCGCACACGGAAGGTGGTGGTGTGTCCCTCCTGGAGATGCTGTCGCACCTCTTCCAGGAAGATATGGTTGGGTACATCAATGGTCTTCAACATCGGCTACTTTGCTTAGAATCACAACGTTGGGTCGGGTGGCAGGGTCACACCGGCAGGTTTCAAGCTCTGACGGTTCACGGCAAAACCTGCCTCGTCGGCCGCGCCGTCCCACGCTCCCATGCCTTGACTGCTCACCACCGCGGCCTCGCGGTAAGGGGTGCAATAGAGTTCATAGATAGGCACTTTCGACACCACCTCGGTCACCGCATCACATTGTGCCCGATAGAGCTGTTTGTCCCACTTCACACCACTGCACGAGGGCAACAGGAGGGCAAACGCCAATACAGGGGCTTGCCGTACCAGACGACACTCAGGCGACTGGTTGATGCGTGCAAGACCGCCAATAGGGAAACAGATGTCGCGATAGCAATCGGTCTTGCCGCTCCAGGGCGAACCATAGACATAGACTTGTCCGTCGCGCACGGCCATTACAGGATTGTCGTCGTTGACCAACTGGCAACCCGGTATATGCTTGAGCCACAAGGTGCTATGCGTACTCTTGCCCGTTCCGCTCTTGGCCGTGAAGAGATAGGCTTTGCCCTGACGCTCCACCACCGAGGCATGTATGACCAATGTCTTGTGATCCATCGAGGCAAACGCATAGAGCATCATCATGTAGTTGTTGTAACTGTACATGCGCTGCACGGCGTCGCCCGACAACCAACAACGGGCCTCCTTGTAACTCTTGTCACACTGCATCTGCGAAATCACCTCCCTCGACTCCATGTCCTGCAACGTAATCTGCACCATCTTGTCGTTCTCCTCATAGACGCACCATGTCTCCTGACTGGGGAAATCGTACTTCAACGTCATGTCGGTCAACGGCTCGAATCGCTCAACGTCATGAAGAGTGAAAAGCACCGGCACCTCGGCACAATCCGAGGCCCGGTGGCAAAACGGTGCATATCTTGGAGCCAACATATCCAACAAAGGACGGTCATCGGTGTCGATGACTACATGCAGGTCGGCTATGATACAGTGCTTGCTCAATTGTTTATAAATAAAAAGACCCTCTTCCCAACCCTCACTCGTAATGGGGAGGGAGAATCATTCAGTTGCTTAGGCTAAACAATTCTATCGAAAAAGAGAATTAGAGAAATCCATCATTTTCGAATTTGAGGCCCAGGATTTAATATTTAATATTTCGAATATTTGAAGACGGTCAAGCCTTGACTGTCTTCAAGTATTCGCTCACGTTCTTTTCGATGCGGGCAGCGATGTCGGCATTGTCGGCAGCCTTGACAAACTTCTCGCCGACGATGTGCTCGTAGAGCTCGATGTAACGGTCGCTCACGCTCTCGGCATAAGCATCGGTAATCTCGGGCATCACCTGACCTGGCTCGTTCATGAAGTTATGTTCGATGAGCCATTGGCGGACAAACTCCTTCGAGAGTTGCTTCTGTGGTTCACCCTTGGCAAACTTCTCCTCGTAACCTTCTGCATAGAAGTAACGGCTGGAATCGGGCGTGTGAATCTCGTCAATCAAGATAACCTTGCCGTCGCGCTTGCCGAACTCATACTTGGTATCGACCAGGATGAGACCCTTCTGAGCTGCAATCTGAGTACCACGCTCAAAGAGGGCATAGGTATATTTCTCCATCTGCTCGTAGTCCTCCTTGCTTACCAGACCCTGAGCGATGATCTCTTCCTTCGAGATGTTCTGGTCGTGACCCTCGTCGGCCTTGGTGGTAGGCGTGATGATTGGAGTAGGGAACTTCTGGTTCTCCTTCATACCCTCGGGCAGACGCACACCACACAGTTCACGACAACCATTCTTGTATTCGCGCCAAGCGGAACCGGTCAGATAACCACGGATAATCATCTCCACACGGAAGCCCTCAGCCTTCAGACCTACTGTCACCATGGGGTCTGGAGTAGCCAATTTCCAGTTGGGCACGATGTCGCTCGTTGCGTCGAGGAACTTAGCGGCAATCTGGTTGAGCACCTGTCCCTTGAATGGGATTCCCTTAGGCAGAATGACGTCAAAGGCCGAAATACGGTCGGTGGCGACCATCACCATCAGGTCATCGTTGATGTTGTAAACGTCACGTACTTTGCCGTGATAGACGGACTTCTGTCCCTTGAAGTTAAAGTCTGTGCGTGTTAAAGCAGCCATGATAAATTATCAATATAATTTGTTAATACTCACTTCGTTCGTGGTAATATTCGCTGTCACTCTTGTTAATACGATGTGTTAATACTCACTTCGTTCGTGTTGGATTTGGCTAATCAGCTCTAATCCATCCTTATCTACTGGAACCTAAACAGCGCCAGCTATTAACACCACCGGTATTAACACCCAAAGGGTCTTAACATGAGCGAAGCGAATATTAACAGGTTGGGCAATACGCCCCAACTCTTTTATTTTTTTCTTGCTGGGTCGCAAGTCAGGCCGATGCCCAACTTCTTGAAGATGCCGCGATCCACTTCACTCACCATGACGGTGCTGTGCACCTGACAGCCCTTCAGTTCAGGAAGTTGCGAGAGGGCGCGTCGGCAGTTATCGTCGGTCTTGCTCAATACGGAGAGGGCCACCAGCACCTCGTCGGTGTGCAGACGGGGGTTCTTGCCACCCAGGTAATCGACCTTGGTCTTCTGGATAGGCTCGATAAGGTCCTGTGGGATGAGCTTGACGCCGTGGTCGATGCCTGCCAGGTATTTGGTGGCATTGAGCAACAACGAAGCCGACGTACCGAGCAATGGACTGGACGAGGCGGTGATGATGGTGCCGTCATGCAGTTCGATGGCCGAGCAATCGACGCCAGCCTCCTCGCGACGGTTTCTGGCTGCCACCGTACACTTACGGTCGTCCGTAGTGATCTTGGCCTGCTGGAAGAGCAGTTTGATCTTCTGCACCTCGGCCTCATTGCCGTCGCCCTCAGCCATGTGGTTCAACGCTGTATAGTAACGGCGGATAATCTCTTGCTTCGAGGCCTCCCGACAGACGTCGTCGTCGCAGATACAGAAACCTGCCATGTTCACACCCATGTCCGTCGGACTCTTGTATGGACTCTTACCATAGATACCCTCGAACAGGGCATTCAGCACAGGGAAGATCTCGATGTCGCGGTTGTAGTTGATGGCCAACTTACCATAGGCCTCCATGTGGAAGGGGTCAATCATGTTGATGTCACCCAGGTCGGCGGTAGCTGCCTCGTAGGCAATGTTGATAGGGTGGTTCAACGGAATGCTCCATATCGGGAAGGTCTCGAACTTGGCATATCCGGCCACGACACCACGCTTGTACTCGTTGTAGAGCTGCGACAGACAGACAGCCATCTTACCCGAACCAGGACCCGGAGCGGTGACGATGACCAATGGACGTTGTGTCTCGACATAGTCGTTCCGACCAAATCCCTCGTCGCTGTCAATCAGCGCCACGTTATTGGGGTAACCCTCAATGGTATAGTGATAGTAGGTCTTGATACCCATGCGCTCCAGGCGCTTGCGATAGGCATCGGCGGAACTCTGTCCGTTGTAGTGGGTGATGACAACCGAGCCGACCAGGAATCCGCGCTGCTGGAACTCGCTACGCAGACGGAGTACATCCTCGTCGTACGTGATGCCCAAATCCTGGCGCACCTTGTTCTTCTCGATGTCGGTAGCGCTGATGACAATGACAATCTCGGCACTGCTGCTGAGTTGTTTGAGCATCCTCAACTTACTGTCGGGCTGGAAACCTGGCAGCACGCGGCTGGCGTGGTGGTCGTCAAAGAGTTTGCCACCCAACTCCAGGTACAGCTTGTTGCCAAATTGCGCAATGCGCTCCTTGATGTGTTCCGACTGGATTCTTAAATACTTCTCGTTGTCAAAACCAATTTTCATAACCTACACAGAACTTTATTTTGAAAGTATCAATCGTATATAATACAGACCACGAGGACATTATCTATCCTCAGCATCAAATTCCTCTTTTAAAAAACGCGACAAAGATACAAAGAAAAACCGACATAGCCAAAAAACCTTTCAATTTATTGACTATGTCGGATATATTCTTCTGCAAATGCAAATTCCACTATATGTTCCAGCATCATTTTCTGCAACAAACCATGTCATCTAACACTTTACTACACCCACGAGGCACAAGCTTTTCGCACTTGTTTCAGCCTTTCTGTCATGGTAGGTTTCAAACGGGTCTGCGCCATATTATAGCGTGTCTGCATATTGATGAGCAACTCTGGATTTATACCCAAAGCCGCTTCGATGATAAGTGCAAAGTCGCTGGTCACAGGTCGCTTGCCATTCAGTATCTCATTGAGCATAGTATAAGATACTCCTATACATGTAGCAAACTGCCTCTGTGATATATTTCTTGTTTCCAATTCCTCCTTCAATACATCTCCAGGATGGGTGGGAAGTCTTTTGATAGTTTCCATAATTAAATCATGCAATACCCAGCAATTCGATTTCAAATATCAGGGTCGAGCCGCCAGGGATGCCAGGTTGAGAGAACTTGCCGTAACCCATTTCGGCGGGTAGATAGACCTCCCATTTATCGCCGATGTGCATCTGCTGCATGGCAATGATCCAACCCTCAATAAGGTCACACAGGCGACAGGCCAACGGCACTCCGCCCCGGCTGGAGTCGAAAGTCTTGCCGTCGATGGTGCGACCGGTATAATGTGCCGTGATGATGCTTCTCACCGAGGGCGACTGACCGCCCTTGTCACCTTCGGCCAACACCTTGTAATAGATACCTTTAGGGAGCGACTTGACGCCCTCCTCCTTTGCTTTCGCTGCCAACCAGTCGATGTTGGCTTGAATATATTCTTTGTTTGCCATAAGTCGAATTTCTTGAAGGAGTTAATGGAAGTTAACAGGAGTTATCGCTTCGCTTGGGGAGTTAAAGGACAATTGAAAGTTGAAAATTGAAAAAACTCCGAGTTTTCCGATTATTCCGAGTACTCTGATTATTCCGAGTACTCCGATGGCCCGACTACCCAATAGCTCTTTAGCGCCGAAGGCCATTAGCGTGAACGTAGTGAACTTTTAGCGGCGCAACCACGCCCTTTAGCTCAACTCACTTTTCCTCCTGAATGAAATACTCTTGGATGTTGAGGTTGTGCTTGGCGAAAAGGTCGCGTGCCATGGTGACGAAGGTGTCTCGTTTCTGGCGCTCGACGGAGTTGAGCAACGAGTCGGCCACGTTGACGGGATAGATGCGGTGGTTCTTTCGTTTGCTCCAGTCAGGACGGGCCACGAAGGTGAGTGTGTAACCGCAGTCGGCGATGCGTGCCGGTTGATGAGGTCCCTCCTTGACAAACTCCATACGCAACATCATACCACCGTATTTGGGGAAACCGGCTTGGTCGCTTACGAAGTTGCCCAACGAATAGGCCACCAGGTGTTTCTCGCCAGTAAGTGAGTCCTGACGCAGTTCAATGGGTTGAACGACATGAGGATGACCGCCCACGATGTGGTGTACCCCCTTGTCCAACATCCATTGTGCCAACTTGACCATGCTCTTGCGAGGCAAGGTCTCGTATTCGATGCCCCAATGCGGCAAAGCGATAATCAAGTCGGGATTCATCGACTTCGCCTTGAGGATATCCTCGGCAATCTGTGCCGTATCGAGTCGGTTGACGTGTGTCGGCTTGGGCGTTGGCAACTCGTTGGTGCCATACGTAAAGTTGATTAACGCAATGCGGAAACCGTTCTTTTCCAACATATAAGGGTACTGCTCCACCCGCGCCATCGAATCGACGTAAGTACCCAAATGAGGCATTCCCACCGAGTCGCACATCTGGATGGTACGAAGCACGCCAACCAGGCCACGGTCGCAGGCATGGTTGTTGGTGGTGGTGAGCAGGTCAAAACCCGCCTCCTTGATGGCATAGAGGTACTCATCGGGTGCCGAGAACTGCGGATAACCCTTATAGGGTTTGCCCGCCAATGTCACTTCGAGGTTGGCAATAGCCACATCGGCACGCTCAATCTCGGGTTTGACCCAAGCGAAGTAACTGCTGTAGTCGTATGTGCTGTCGGGCATCAAGGCACACTTGATCTGCACGTCGTGCTGCATCAAGTCGCCAGCCACAAGCAAACTGATGTGCTGTGCACTATCGGCCAACGAGTCACCGACGGACTCCAGTTGCGAAGCCTTACACTGGTGGCAACTGGTCTGGAGGCTCAATGCCATTACCGACAAGCCGCAAAGCAGGGGTAGGATATGCTTCATAAAATATAATTGACAATGGATAATTGATAATTGACAACACCCTCGACATCACTCTCTAACTATTAGCGCCATAGGCCATTAGCGTGAACGAAGTGAACCTTTAGCGGTGCGAACGCGCCCTTTAGCCACCAACCATGAACTGTTAGCGCCATAGGCCATTAGCGTGAACGAAGTGAATTTTTAGCGGCGCGAACGCGCCCTTTAGCCACCAACCATGAACTGTTAGCGCCGTAGGCCATTAGCGTGAACGAAGTGAACTTTTAGCGGCGCAACCGCGCCCATTAGCCTCATTTGACTATGGTCAACTTCTTCCGCTCCTCCTCATAGTGGTCGTAGGCATCGACAATCTTCTGCACCAACTTGTGGCGCACGATGTCGCGCTTGTCAAACTGCACCGTGGCGATGCCCGGGATATTGTGCAATATGCGTTGCGCCTGCACCAGACCCGACGTCACGTTGTTGGGCAAGTCTATCTGACTCATGTCGCCCGTCACGATCATGCGAGCCCCCAGACCCAGTCGGGTCAGGAACATCTTGATCTGCGGAGCGGTAGTGTTCTGCGCCTCGTCCAGGATGATGACGGCGTCGCTCAAAGTGCGGCCGCGCATATAGGCCAACGGCGCAATCTGGATGACGTTGGTTTCCATCAGTTCTTTGAGTTTGGCAGCAGGAATCATGTCCTCCAACGCATCATAGAGTGGTTGCAGATAGGGGTCGAGTTTGTCCTTCATCTCGCCGGGCAGGAAACCCAACTTCTCGCCCGCCTCGACGGCTGGACGCGACAGGATAATCTTGCGTATCTCCTTATTCTTCAAAGCCTTCACAGCCAAGGCGATAGCCACATAGGTCTTGCCCGAACCCGCAGGACCCAGCGCAAAACAGAGGTCGTTCTTGCGGAAAGCATCCACCAACGCCTTCTGGTTCTCCGTCCGCGCGGTGATGGGCCTACCGTTCACGCCGTAGATGATGAGAGAGTCCTGTTTCTTCTCCACAGGGCCGTCGCCGTTCCAGAAGTCCAGGATGACCTCCTCGTTCAGTTTGTTGTAGTCACAACAGTAACGCACCAGTTTGGCGACGAAAGTCTCCAACTGGGCAATCTCCTGTTCGTCGCCATAGACCTTGATGGTCTGACCACGGGCCACGAACCGCAGTTTAGGATACAGCGTCTTCAACAACAGGATGTTATTGTTGTTCACGCCATAGAAAATGACAGGATCGGCCTGATCCAAAACAATTACTTTCTCAATCATGGGCGCAAAGGTACAGATTTTCCGATGAATAGCAAAATTTCAACCGCATTTTTTGAAGAAAGACGGCACTAATAATTCAAACCGAAGGCCCAAAGGGGGACAATGTTGTCGTGTCCGCTTTCAATATCGTCGCGCACGACGATGCCGTTGGGCACATTCTCTATCTGCTTGTTACCCTTTTTCTTACCTCCTATCTCGAAGGTGTATGGACCAATGCAGAAATCCGACACGCGCGAAGCAATCACCTCATTGTTGACGCGCAACTGGTTGTAGAAGAATGTCTCTCGCAAGTTACCGACGTCGGGATTTCCTCCGGCAAGCACGGTCATCAGACTCGGATTGTCGATATACACTTTCTCGGTCTTGCCCAAGCCCCGCAATCCGCCTGTATCGTCTCGCAACTGACCAATCAAACCTGCTTTTTCCAAATAGGTGAAATACTCCGGAATATTGTTCTTGCTCACCCCCACCTCGCGCGACAGGTTGTCGGCATTGGGTTTGAATGGCACCAACTGAGCAGCAATGGCCAACAACTGTTTCAACTTTCTTGCGGTCGAGGCCTTCATGTCAGCATATTGCGGAATGTCGCTTTCCAACGTCTGCGACACAATCTGTTCCACTCGCATGGCAAACCCCTCCTCCTGCGAAAAGGGATAATAGCCCTCACTCAAATAGGTACGGAACAACGGCAACGGATGTGCCACGCCAGCAATCTCGGCCTTGTTGGCCAAAATCTCTTTCAACGTGTATGTCCTCGCTTCCACATGATGGAACAACGCCAAATATTCGCGGAAGGAAAGTCCCTGCATCGTGTAGAGCAGGACACGCCGACTCAAGTCGGCCTCTCCTTGATACAGGTCGAGCACCGAAGAGCCCGTGAAAGTCACCTTCAAGTCGGGATGCATGTCATAGACCTGCTTCAACTCCCGCGCCCATCCCTTGTATTTGTGTACCTCATCAATATAGAGGTGCGTGCCGCCCTCCTTCACGAAGTCATCGGCCAACCCATACAAGGAATGGTTGGCAAAATACATATTGTCGGCAGCCACGTAGAGGTGTTTTCCCTCCTCTTTGTGCTCCGACACAAATTGCAACATCATGGTCGATTTGCCTATACCACGAGGTCCGACAATACCCACCAGACGACTTTTCCAAGGAATTTTGTCATACATATAGCGATGGAAAGTCAGCGGCGTGACTTTCAGCAAGGCGTTCATGTATTCATATAAAGTGTTGTCTATCATATTCTTTCTATTTTATTTTCGGCAAAAATAGCCAAAAAATCCCTCATTGAGGGAGATTTTCTGCATTTTCGTCCCTCATTGAGGGAGATTTAAACTAATGACTATGCAAAATGGAAGGTGTGAGTTACAAAATACCCCCTTAGAGGAAAGATGTTCACACTTTTCACTAAGGGGGAATTATCATAGGTTTCAATGACTGCGTCTTAACATAAGAGTAGGCAGCAATATCGCCGACTCCTTTGCCTCCTTGGGTGCAGTTGGAGATTTCCATGCCACAATGAAACGGATACGGGCTGACTGAACGGCATATCCTTTCTCCTGCCATGCGGCAATATCTTTCTTCATCTTCTCCGATAGTTGTGCCACATTAGCGTGCGTAAGGTCTTGCAGATAGGGTTCAACATAGCGCAATTCCTGACCTGCCATCAACTTCAATATCCATTGATTTCTATCCTTGTAAAAACCGAGATTGACCTCTTTCAATCCTGTCTGCAACTCTACTTCTTCTGGCAGTTCATACAATTGCTGGTCAAACGGACGACTATCGGGTTGGCCGACACTGCTGAACAAGAAACTGTTGCTATGAATGAATAGGCGCTTTTTGGCGCGGGTGATGCCGACATAGTAATCCCGCATCCATTCTTGATTTTGCTCTTTCACACCCGACAGTAGCAAATAGACATCGTCGAACTCTCGACCTTTAGCCTTGTGGATAGTCGAAATAACCACATCGTTTCCCGACAGATCACAGAAGTTGTCAATCGAGGACTCATAGATATAATCTTTCAAATCACTGACATATTTCTTCTCGGCATTTAGCTCCTCGAACTGCTTAATGCACATTTTCAAATAGGACAGGCTACTGCTTTCTGCATATTTTTCAAATGTCTTCTGTTTGGCTTCAATCCATTTATCCTCCAAAATAACTGGAGACTCCTTTTCATTGAAGAATTTCAAGAAATAGCGCACCTCCGCAATATTGTAAAAGCGGAAGCCATCCAATTCTTGGATAAGTTTACAAGGGATTCCCCGACTACGCAACAAGGCCTCCATGATAAGCGCCTCCTCATTCTTCTGTGTCAGAATACAAGAACGCATCCTATCATTCCGATGCTTCAACAACGATTGCAGCACAGGTTCATACAGAAATTCGCTTGTGTGCTTTACCACCTCCACATAGCCATCTTCCGCCGACATGGAGACAATGGTTGAGGTTTTCAACCGGCCTTGCAACAACTGCGTAAAGGCATTGGCATAATCTACCACGTGACGACTGCTACGATAGTTTTCGGTCATCTCGACTAAATTACACCCTTCGACGCGAGCCATTTGCAACATGTACTTAGAGGACGAACCACGGAAGCCATAGATGTTCTGGTCATCGTCACCCACAGCAATGACACGCATGTCTTCGTTGTTCTGCATCAATGCACGGACCAACCCGTATTCAGCCTCGCCCATGTCCTGCGCCTCATCTATCACCAATACACGCTTGCATATCTTACTGGGTTCGACATCCCCCTGATTTATCATTTGTGCAGCTTCGGCAACCACATCCTGTGCACTCTCCAAATTACCGACCCGTCCCATGAGGTCAAAGCAATAGGAATGGAAAGTCTTGATTTCCACATAGTGCGCGGCATTGCCTATCAGTTCCATCAGACGTTTCTTGAACTCCATCGCAGCCGCACGCGAGAAGGTCAACATCAGCAACTGCTCATGCTTTACATCTTCGAGCAGAATAAGCGATGCCAGTTTGTGTACCAGCACCATCGTCTTACCACTGCCTGGTCCTGCTGCCACGACAATGTAACGAGATTGGTCATCGCGCACAATCTCTTGCTGTTTTTTCGAGAGGCTGCCAAAGAGTTTTTCATATTTCCTGCGGGTAATGTTGCGTTGTATCTCTTCTGCACGTTCGCCCTTGAAATATTTGGCAATGAACCGTTTATAGTCCATTTGGAAGTAATCCTGCACAAACTGCAAAGCGGCATTATAGTCATGCACCATGAGGTTGGCATACTCGCCCACAATGTGAACCTGCTGGACTTTCTGTTTGTAGAACTCGTCCAACATCCGGTAGTCCTCCACCTTATAGCGGTTCTTCGCCTCTTTCAAGCGGCTGATATCCATGGCATTATAGAGCACCAAGAACCCACCTTCCAGTTTGAACACCTCTATCTTGGAGAGATACAGCAACGCCTCTTCCACCTCCTCGATAGTAGCATCGCTCAAGTCCAGGAACATCGATATCTGCTTCTGCTTCACATCGTTGAGCAGTTCTATCACCGAGAACTTCACCAGTTTCAGTTTGCTGTCCTTGAATTCCTCGTCCTGCTGTTCCCTCTCCTTGACCAACTGACAGAGCCAGTCGATGGCATAGGTACAAATGGCGCGTCTCCTTTCAAAACGGACTATCCGTCGCTCCTTGTCCAGCAGGCAGCGCACCTCCAGACTATTGATATCTTTCGACTCCTTACGGACATATTTCTTGATGCTCAGGAAGAAAAGGAGTGTTCGAATATCCTTTTCCTTGGATGTCGTGATACCCTCCTGTATAGCATCTTCATTCAACTGCTTCTCCGTGGTGTGAGTCACTTGGTCTGGGATATGGTTCAAAAGGTATTCCTCCAGACGGGCAAAGCGTTCAAATTGCTGGTGCAGTTTCCTTTCGTTTCCTTTCAAGTCAGGCAAATAGGCCGATATGTCACGACTATCTCCCAAAATACCGGCTTGACGCATTCGCTCGACGGCCGAGACCACCTCCGTTCGCTTCATTTCCAACAAGTCGGCCAGATAATCGACGCGCGATTCCACCTCTTCATTTCGGTGCTTGTAACGGCTGGAAATCAACTGTTTCATGACACGCACCGCCTTCTCCACTTTTTCCTCGGCATCAAATAAAGGGGAACGCATGATGAGTTGGCGCGCCTCCTCCAGACTCTTTACCGTGATGCCCGTGGCATAGACATGCGGGACATTGTTGCCGCGCTCAATATAACCTGCCTGTTCCAAGGCCGACAAAGCAGTCCGCACCCGCGTCTCCACCTCTTTCAAGGCATCGTCCCAACCGGCAGAGCGCGCTATCTCGAAGGCCGAGCAACACACTCTGGGCCGCTCTTTGGTCATCTTCTTGATGGCGGTCCATACCTGCTGTATCTCGCTGATGCTCAGTTTGGTCTGATTAAGCAGGATGAAATGTTTGTCCAAATCGTCATCGCCATACAACACATAGCATCGCGCTTTCAGATTCGGGTCTCGACCTGCACGACCTGCCTCCTGCACATAGTTCTCCAGCGAGTCGGAAATGTCGTAATGTATCACCATCTCCACGTCGCTCTTGTCCACTCCCATGCCGAAGGCCGATGTTGCCACGATGATTCGGGTCTCGTTGTTCATGAAGGACTCCTGATTGGCAATCTTCTGGTCCGACTCCATCTGTCCGTGATAAGGCAAGGCTTTCAGTCCATCGCGCGACAACTTCAGCGCCAACTCCTCGGCCTTTTTTGTCCGGGACACATAGACAATGGTCGAAACCAGATTCTCCTGAAGCATGGAACGCAGTCGGCTATACTTGTCTTCGTTGGAATCTACATGGATGACGGAATAGTGCAGGTTGGTGCGCGATGCACTGGAACTGAACAACTGTAACTGAGTCCCCAACTCACGTTGGAAGTAGTCGCAGATGTCTTGTACGACCTTCTGTTTGGCTGTAGCCGTGAAACAAGAGACTGGAATGGGACGTTCGAGGTTTTTCTTTTTCTGATATTCGCGGATAAACTTACCGATATAGAGATAATCGACACGGAAATCCTGCCCCCATGCCGAAAAACAATGTGCCTCATCAATGACAAAACGAACTACATGCCGTGAGAGCAATAGTCTCTGCACCGTGATGGAGCGCAACATCTCGGGCGCAATATACAGCAGTGAAGCATCTCCCTCCTGTACCCGCTTGATGGATTCTGAACGCGTAAGTGGATCCAACAATCCGTTGATGGTAACGGCTCCGTCATACCCCCTTTTGGCCAAATTATCCACTTGATCTTTCATCAGCGACTGCAACGGAGAGATAACCACGGTGAGACCATGCACCGATTCGCCCTCCATCATGGCAGGCAACTGGAAAGTGAGCGACTTGCCGCCTCCTGTTGGGAAAATAGCCAGCAATGAGTGCCCATCTACAGCCGCCTGCACGGCATTCTGCTGGAGCGGTTCGCCATCGTAAGTACGGAACTCCTTATATCCGAAGAACTTTTGCAGATTGTTGTGAATGTCTCGCTTCTGACGGCAATAGGGACACCCCTCCTCGCACCTTGTATCACGCAGGCTATGGATGACCATCTCAACCAATGGATAGTTGTGCAACACCCATCCGGGAGTAATGGACCGATAAGACGTTGTATCGATGAGCGCCAAGGCATAAGCCAATTCACATGGAGAATGCCGAACGATGGCCTCCAGTTCGCTGTGGGCACAAATCCTGCCCTCAAAATACTCCTGTATCAAGGGCAACAACCTTTCCACATCTGGCTTGGCCTCAACCATCCGCATGAAGCCGACAAACTCGGGCTGCCCGATGAGCAAGGTGGCATAGATGGTCTGCAAGGCATCGGGCAAGGAACGCCATTTGGCCAACTCCTCCAACAAGAGGTCACGCGCTTTAATGCAGTCGTTCACCGGATTGTTCATCTGCTCGGTCACCAGTTTGTCGTCCTTCACCAACCGATGATAGGGATGTTCGGGGAAGAGCAATGGCGACATGTAAAGTGTATCGACCCACAACCAGGACACTTTCTCGTCGCCATACAGGTACTTCGCATCATGATGCACGATATTATGCCCACAAACGTAGTCAATGCCACTCAGGAAATCATTCAACTCTTTTTTGGACGTTCCATGATATTCAGAACTGTCGTAACGCAAGGCGCCAATATCCCCTACCTTCTTGCTCTTGACGGACACTTCTGTATCTACCAAAGCATAGCGGGAAGCCGAACGCTCCTTGTCATCCAGGTTCGGCAAGATGACAAGCGGCTCAGCCTCTTCGTCGCTTTCTTTCAATCCTAACAATCTGCTCCAGATAGACATCGGGTAATGATTTTACTGACGCAAAGATAGTTACATTTTCTGAATCGACAAAACAATTGGCACATTTTTCTCTGTTTTGGGGCCAAGGGCGAGAAGTTGTGGGTCTGTCGGGAGGGTTCTTTCCATCCTGCCGTACCGACGACGTAACGGAGTTGCGTTCTTTTTCCGTTCTTTTTGCTTTCTTTTTTGGTTCTTTTTCGTTCTTTCCGAAGAAGGGAGACTAAGTGCAACGTCGGCGAAGCCTCGTCCAGAGAAGGCTTAGTGTAAATAAGGACAGCATTAAAACGACTTAACTCATTGATTCTCTATCTGCTATAGCAATTAGTATAGGAGGGAATAAAAAGAGAGCCTCGTTCCTCCTGCATAGGGGGAAGATTAGTCCCGCACAAACATAATCGTGCAGAGTACAAGTAAGTAAAAATGAGGGATTTAATGCATTTTCGCAAATCGCGCGGAATTTCCTTGGATAGAGAGGTTTTCCGTGTGTTTTCGTACATTTCGTGGTTATAACCTATCGTAAGGGATTGATTTTCATAGTACCATAGCAAAGTATAGCAAAAAGTATAGCAGTCCGATGTTTGGTGGGAGGGAAAAGGGAATGTATCTTTGCACCGCAATTCGACAGGATTACAACAGGAACAACAATATTCACCTTTAATAACATTTACAACTATGGCAAAAATCGTACCTATCCAACCCCTTGTGCAGCTGTCGGGACGCGCCGACCGAAGGAGCGACCTCATCTATTGCACCAATCACCGAACGGGCACCGTCTATACCGTGACGCGGCCGCGCAGTCAGTCGGGCACGCCGTCCAGCAAGCAGCAACAAGTGCGCGACCACTTCTCCGAACGGATGAGGGTCATCAAGCAATGGAGCAGCGAGAATGCTCCTGGCTGCCGTCCCGACTGCCCGCATGGCACGCCGTCGTACCTCCGCCTGCGCAACGCCTTCCTGGAGCAGACCGAGGTGAAATCCATGATGGGTTTCCTGTGGAGGAACATCACGGCGGAGGGGGTGAGCAAACTGGACATCGGGGAGGAATAAAGGGAGGGTGGGTAACGTCAATGCCGACCATTGACGCAACCTATGCACCCCAGGCAAACAAAATGCAAACTCCTTTTCTTGCACAATTGGGGAGAAAAACGTAACTTTGCGGCCAAAATGGAAAACCTCTTCCCCCTTGAACCTGTACGAGCGACGGGGTCGGAAAAGGGTCGAAACTGCCCCAAATTGTGAGAATCCATACAGAAATCGCGAAAAAAAATGTGAGATTTCATACATATTTGCCGAAAAAAATTTTGAGATTCCTGACAAAAGCCGTATATTTGCACCCGAAAAGGGACTAAAACGGACTTAAATTTTGAGGAAAAATGAGAATTTTCAAACGCAAGATATATGACAAGATGCTCCAATGGAAAAAGGAGCGCGACGGCAAGACAGCCCTGCTAATAAAAGGAGCTCGACGTGTCGGTAAATCCACGATTGCCAAGGAATTTGCCCAAAAGGAGTATGACAGTTATATCGTAGTGGACTTTGCGGATGCTCCAACCGCAGTTTGGGAGGCCGTTAAGAACATCGCGGACAGGAACAACTTCTTCTTGCAGTTGCAGTTCATCTATGGCGTGACCCTGTATGAGAGACGATCGGTCATCATCTTTGACGAGATACAGAAATGCCCCGAAGCAAGGCAAGCCATTAAGTATCTGGTACAAGACCACCGCTATGACTATATTGAGACTGGGTCATTGCTCTCGATCAAGAAGAACACGGAGAACATTGTCATTCCCAGCGAAGAGACCCGCCTGACGTTGTACCCCTTGGACTACGAGGAGTTCCGTTGGGCATTAGGAGACGACTCGACAATCCCTCTGTTGCAACAGGCATTCCAAAGTAAGAAGGCTTTGGGCGATGGCGTATGCAGAAAACTGCTTCGCGACTTCCGTCTATATATGTTGGTGGGCGGTATGCCACAAGCTATTGACACCTATCTGGAAACCAACAACCTATCGAGCGTCGATGAAAAGAAAAGAGAAATCATCGAACTATATAACGATGATTTCTTCAAAATCGACCCTTCGGGGAAAGCGGCGAAATTGTTCTCCGCCATACCTTCTCAGCTCTCAAAGAATGCCTCGCGCTATCAGGAAACGAGTGTATTGGGCAGAACTGAAGATAAGGAGAAAATGGAAGAATTGCTCCGGAATCTGGAGGACAGTTTGACAGTGAACTTTGCCCACCATGCCAATGACCCAAATGTTGGCATGCCCCTGCATGCTGACTACAGTCAATACAAGATGTATATGGGCGACACAGGGTTATTCGTCACTTTGGCATTTTGGGACAAAGAGGTGACAGACAATGTCATCTATCAGAAACTACTGTCCGACAAACTATCCACGGACATGGGGTATGTCTATGAAAATGTTGTGGCACAGATGCTTACATCGGCTGGCAACAGACTCTTCTACCACACCTGGCCTACCGAAAGTGGCAAGCATAATTACGAAATAGACTTCATCCTATCTCGCGGCAGTAAGATTGACCCTATTGAGGTGAAATCGTCAAGCTACAAGACTCATGCCTCTTTGGATGCTTTCAAAAGGAAGTTCTCTGACCGCATAGGACATAGTTATCTGGTATATGCCAAGGACTTGCAAAAAGACCAAGACACGCTACTGGTGCCAACCTTTATGACTATGTTCCTGTAAATGATAAAAGAAGCAAGAAGAACTCCTAGCTGGACGAAACAAACATTGGATTCCAGTCATGACATCAAATTTAGAGAAGCATTCTTGTCTGATTGCCGTTGGCACTTTACATCTGCCTGGTAAGGAAGGCTTAATAAACTTGCTGCGAAAAGAGGGTTTCTCGCTCCGCCCTTTGAACCTGTATGAAAGATAGAGCGAAAAATGGTCGAAACTGCCTCAAATTGTGAGAATCCATACAGAAATCGCGAAAAAAATTTGAGATTCCTGGCAAAAGGGCTATATTTGCGACCAAAAACTGATTAAACCATGAGGCTAACATTCCTGAGAATAATTCGTCAAATGAGCAGAGGCTTTGGGCAATATTTTACTATTTTTGCGTTTTATATAGTGCATTCATATTGTAACTTCCTCATCGACCGTGCATAAGAAGATTGTTTTCCTGCTGTTGGTACTCGTGAGTTGTCTGCCCCTCCTGGC
>JAEEGH010002022.1_pt1 | contig 56041 bp, 44 predicted proteins | sample 9134181 | NCBI WGS metagenome assembly JAEEGH01 (sample SAMN16246544, study PRJNA631951) | gut metagenome | biome: gut microbiome; feature: rumen; material: DP-attached | host: Bos | place: Iran: Karaj | collected 2018-10 | reverse complement strand
CCAAGAGAACCATCGGTATGTGGCCTTCCGTAAGAAGAGGCGAGGAAGAGAACATTTTCCCGTTCCAGGAAACTGCGGATGCTATGTTCAATTCGGCTCAGATATATGAAATTGCAGCTTTAAAAGCAATTGCCGAACCGATTCTTTATCAGGTAACACCCGAAGATCCCGAGTATTTCGAAGCCAAGAGACTTCTTAAACTGCTTGAATATTTCCTCTGTATGGACACAACGAATCTTCCCAAGAACTCTATCGTAAGAGAATTTGTGGGTGGTTCCTGCTTTAACGTATAAATGATGAACGAGAAACTAAAGAATGTAATGTTAAAATATGAAAAATACAAATGGCAGTTCTGGTTTGTGCTGGGACTGCTTGCTGTTTTGTTATTTCTCATTCCCTATTACGTTCTTCGCGAAAATGCATACTTTATGATTCATGATGAGCTTGATGACGGAATCTTCAAGTATCTTCTGTATGCAAAAAACTTCGGCAAAAACGGAAGTTTCATCCCCGAATTCATGGGTGGCCAGAACAGATACACAATCACCATTTCCACTTTCTGGGGTATTTATATTTACAAACGTTTCGCTCCGTATGTGGCATTTGCGATTATGCTTACAATAGTCGTATTAACCGGTTTCATCGGAGTTTATCTTTTGGGAAAAGAAATATCCGATAACGCTTTTGCATCTTTTGTTGCGGCATCTCTTTTTTCGTATCTTCCCTTCAAATCAATGTTCGGACTTAACATTGTAGGTTTCCCGCTTTTAATATTCCTGCTCATAAAACTGGGAAAAGTGCACCAGCATAAATACTGGCTGTATTTTATTATTCTCGTTTACTATGCGCTTGGAACCACGCTCGCATGGGGCGGTTTTATGTCCATCGGGTTCCTGACACTTGCGATAATAGGCTTTGCGATATTTGACAGGAAACACAATGTCTATATCGGCAATCTTGTAATAGCGGATGTCATTTTAATTGTCGTACAGATTATTACATCCTGGGACCTCATAAAAAGTACCGTCGGACCTGCAAAGGTTATTTCCCACAGGGAAGAATTAGTCTTAAATTCCTATCATGATCTCTGGGCGCTTTTTAAGGAAATGATGTATATCGGCGGCAGCCACTCAGAGTGCTGTTCAAAGATTATTGCGCTTTCTGCACCCGCACTCATTATCGGAATTCCCATCCTTGTTCATTTTATGAGCAAATCTAAAATAGATAAGGTTTTACAGATAAACAACAAGTATAAACTGCTTTGTATCTTTTATGGTGCGAACATTTTAAATTCTCTGTTCACATGCTTTTACTGCTCGGAGCCGATAGTTGCTTTAAGACAGAATTTGGGTGGTATTTTCAAGACATTCCAGTTAAACAGAATTTACTGGATAATGCCTGCCTGCTGGATGTGTGTACTTATTCTTGAACTTGCAATTCTGACCGATATTTCAACTGTTTTTGTAACGGAATTTATATTTAAAAAGATGCGTTATATGGCTGCATTCCCTGTGGCTGTAATGTTTGCGATTATCTTTATTTACGCAAATAACGTATATCTTTCGTCGCCTTTTTATCACAATATCCGCCTGATGGTATTTGACACCTATCATGTGGACAGCTGGAGAAAATATTATGCGGAAGATTTGTACGCCGAGATAGCAGATGCAATCGGAAGAGACAAGAGCGAATACAGAGTGGTTTCGGTTGGCGTAAATCCTGCAGTGGCACTCTTTAACGGCTTCTATACGGTTGACGGATATTCAACCGATTATCCTTTATCCTACAAGCATGATTTCAGAAAGATAATCGAAAAAGAACTTGCCTCGGACGACAGTATCAGGGGTTACTTTGACAACTGGGGCAACAGATGCTTTATTTACACCTCCGAACTTGGCAACAGATTTGACATTTACCGCGGTGAGAATACCGAGGTCGAAATCGATATTAACACAAGTGAACTTAAGAAGATGGGCGGAGATTATGTTTTCTCCGCAGTTAAAATAATTAATGCCGACGAACTTGGTCTTGTAAGCATAAGCGAGGAACCGTTCATAAAAGATACAGATTCCTACGGCATCTGGGTATACGAAGTAAAGTGAGAAAACAGTGAAAGATTCGAGAAAAGTTTTACCGGATATCATCAGAATAATCTTAACTGCAGCAGTTTTGTTCCATCACTATCAGCAGCTGACGGGAACATTCTTTTATCGTGGGATAAATTTTTACGGTGGTAAAATTTACTTCGGATATATCGTAGAAATATTCTTTTTAATGTCAGGATTTTTTATGGTTCCATATATCGCAAGAATTCAGGATAAAATGTCTTTCCCTGAATTTTTCGGCAAGAGGCTTATCCGTCTTATTCCGAGCATGATAGTGGGCACTGTCTTTTATGATATTGCGCTTTTCTTTTATGTGCGACTCTGCAACGGTACATTAAGATATCCGACGAATATAAATGTGTTTGGAAGCATCGTTACAGCGCTGGGTCTCGGAAGCTGGAGCATCACGAAGGATTTTGAGATTAATCCGATCTGCTGGTACGTAAGTGTGCTGCTTCTTTGCTATATTTTTATGTACATCTTTGTATTTATATCCAAAGTGACAAAAATCCCCGCAGGAATTATGCTTGCAATTCCGATGATTGCAGGTGTTGTAATCACACATGTGACAGAGTTCTCAATCATTCCTTTTCTTTCGACAAGAATCGCCAGAGGATATATTCATTTCTTTGGCGGAATGCTTTTGGGAATTATTATTACCGGGTTATTCGGCAAGGGCAGAAAAGCCAATGAAATCGCAGAGAATAAATTAAATGAAAATCAGAATAAAGTTAAACCGGGATTTGGCTATTTTTTGAAGAATGCAATCAACAAAATCGGCGAAGCAACGCTTGATATTTATCTAATCCAGTTGCCTGTTTTGTTAGTTTTCTTTATTATTTCGTATTACACAGGACTTAATCTCGTCAGTGGTAAGACGATGCTTTTATATGCTGCAAGTACATTTATAATCGGCGGACTATATTATTTTCTTATTGGAAAGCGAATCCATTCTTTACTTTCAAAACTGTTCACAAAGAAGAAACAAGCAGTTTGATTTTAAGAGGTTTTTTTAGTATAATATATAATTTGAGTGAAACAGACGATCGCGGCTCTTTTAGAGGTGAGGAAAGTCCGGGCTTCGCAGGGCAGGATGCCGGATAACGTCCGGTAGAGGTGACTCTCAGGAAAGTGCAACAGAAAATAACCGCCGCGCAAGCGGTAAGGGTGAAAAGGCGGTGTAAGAGACCACCGCTTATCCGGTAACGGGTAAGGCTGTGTAAACCCCATCCGAAGCAAGACCAAACGTAGCCAATAAGCTTGCCCGGCTTGGCTCAGGTAGGTTGCTTGAAATTCGTGGCGACACGGATTCTAGATAGATGATCGTCCAAGACAGAACCCGGCTTACAGTTTCACTCAATCTTAAATGGTAAATTAATCGGCGGAGGAAATATTAAATGGAAAAGAAGATTATGCTGGGCAACGAAGCGATTGCCCGCGGTGCGTACGAGGCCGGAGTTAAGGTTTCATCGGCTTATCCCGGAACTCCGAGTACGGAAATCAGCGAAAATATCGTAAAATATCCCGAGATTTACGCTGAATGGTCACCCAATGAAAAGGTGGCAATGGAAGTTGCAATCGGTGCTTCCATGAGCGGTGTCAGAGCACTCTGCTCAATGAAGATGGTAGGTGTTAACGTAGCATCAGACCCTCTTTATACCGTATCTTACATAGGAGTTAACGGCGGACTTGTACTCGTTGCGGCAGACGATCCCGGACTTTATTCTTCACAGAATGAGCAGGATTCAAGATGTGTAGCAAGAGTTGCACAGGTGCCTGTACTTGAACCTTCGGATTCAGCTGAAGCTAAAGATTTTACAAAGCTTGCTTTTGAACTCTCCGAAAAATACGACTGTCCCATCATGATCAGAACAACCACACGTCTTGCACACAGCCAGGGCGTAGTTGAACTTTGTGACAGAGAAGAAATTGAAGACAAGGTTTATGAAAGAAGTGTTCCCAAGAACGTTATGATGCCAGCTATGGCTAAGGGAAGACACGTATTCGTTGAAAAGCGTCTTAAAGATATGTCTGAAGATGCATGCACACTTCCCATCAACAAGGTTGAAATGAACGATACCAAGATCGGTGTTATTACATCAGGTATCCCTTATCAGTACGTAAAAGAAGCACTTCCCAATGCAAGTGTTCTTAAACTCGGACTTGTTCATCCCCTGCCTAAAAAACTTATCGAAGACTTTGCTTCGAAAGTAGATACACTTTATGTAATTGAAGAACTCGAACCCCTTATTGAAGAGCAGGTTAAATCCTGGGGCATTAAGTGTCACGGAAAAGATATCTTAACAATTCAGGGCGAGTACTCATCAAATATGCTTAAGAAAGCAATCCTTGGAGAAGAGGTTAATACAGACGAACCTGCAAAGGTTCCCGCAAGACCTCCCATTCTCTGCCCCGGATGTCCTCACAGAAGCACATTCACTGTTCTTAATGAACTTAAGCTTCATGCAGCAGGAGATATCGGTTGTTACACATTAGGCGCTGTAGCACCTCTTAACGTAATCGATACAACCGTTTGTATGGGTTCATCCATTTCCACACTTCACGGTATGGAAAAAGCCAAAGGCAAAGATTATATCAAGAACTGGGTTGCTGTTATCGGTGATTCGACATTCCTTCATACAGGTATCAACTCACTTCTTAACATGGTATACAACAAGGCAACAGGTACTGTTATCATCGTAGATAACTCAACCACGGGTATGACGGGTCATCAGGATCATGCAGCTACAGGCAAGACATTAAGCGGTGAAGCAACATATGCGGTTGATTTAGTCGACCTCTGCCATGCACTCGGTGTTGAACATGTCAGTGTTGTAAATGCTTTTGATACAGAGAAGTTAAAAGCAACAATCAAGGAAGAAGTTGCAAGAGATGCAGTTTCTGTAATTATTTCACAGGCTCCCTGCGCACTTCTTAAAACAAATGTTTCTCACAAGAAATGTTATGCGATTCCCGACAAATGTAAGAAATGCGGCATGTGCTTAAAGCCCGGCTGTCCCGCTATGAGAAAGAACGAGGACGGAACAATTTCTATCGACGATACAATGTGTAACGGCTGCGGACTTTGCGCATCAAGATGTAAATTCGGTGCAATCGAGACAAGAGAGGTGTAAGCATGGAAACAAAGAGTATTATGATAGTTGGTGTAGGCGGTCAGGGTACTTTGCTTACAAGTAGAATCTTAGGCGGTGTTATAACCGAAGCAGGATATGACGTAAAATTATCCGAAGTTCACGGTATGGCACAGCGTGGCGGAAGCGTAGTTACATTTGTTCGTTACGGCGAAAAGGTTTATGAACCCATCGTGGAAGAAGGTTCAGCAGACGTTCTTATTGCATTTGAAAGACTTGAAGCATTACGTTATGCTCATTTTCTTAAAAAAGATGGTGTTTTAATCGTTAACGATCAGAGAATCGATCCGATGACAGTTCTTACAGGGGCAGCAGAATATCCCGAAAACATCATCGAAGATTTAAAGAAAAAATACAAAGTAATTGATATCGATGCAATGGCAGAAGCAAAGAAAATCGGCAATGCCAGAGTATTTAACACAATCATCGTAGGTATAGCAGCTAAACATATGGATTTTGCGAAGGAAGACTGGATTAAGGTAATCGAAAAGACAGTTCCCGCAAAGACAATCGATATCAACAAAACAGCTTTTGAAGCTGGTTATAACTTATAGTAAAAATTTTAGGAAGATTTTTATATTAGTATAAGTTTGGCAGACTTATAAAAGAAGCGCTAACAATTAATTTCCAAGAAAATGAGGTTACGAAAGTATGATTTGGAATGAAGCAAGAGAATGCATGAGCCGTGACGAGATGGCCAATATGCAGGGTGCAAGACTCAGAAAACTCGTCGCAAACGTTTACCACAACGTTGAGTTTTATCGCAAAAAAATGCAGGCAATGGGACTCGAACCGGGGGATATTAAGGGTATCGAGGACATTACCAAACTTCCGTTTACCACTAAGAATGATTTGAGAGACAACTATCCTTTCGGATTACTGGCTGTTCCCAAATCACAGATTGTGCGTGTACACGCATCCAGTGGTACAACAGGAAAGGCAACTGTAGTTGCTTACACAAGAAGAGATATCGAAGCATGGCAGGAATGCGTTGCAAGAGATCTCGTAATGTGTGGTGTTACCAAGGAAGACATGATTCAGGTAGCTTACGGATACGGTCTTTTCACCGGTGGTCTCGGACTTCATTACGGTGCTGAAAACTTAGGCTGTATGACGGTTCCCATGTCAACAGGTAATACCAAGAGACTTGTTACAATGATGGAAGACTTCGGTGCTACAGCTATCGCATGTACACCTTCTTACCTTCTTCACATTGCAGAAGTTATCGAGGAGATGGGCGTAAAAGATAAGCTTAAATTAAAGACAGCTATCTGTGGTGCAGAGCCCTGGACAGAAAAGATGCGACTGCAGATTGAAGAGAAACTTAATATCAACGCACATGATATTTACGGCCTTTCCGAAGTATGTGGACCCGGCGTAGCTTGTGACTGTGGTTTCCACAAAGGACTTCATGTTCAGGAAGATCATTTCTATGCAGAAATCGTTGATAAAGAAACACTTAATCCCGTCGGTGACGGAGTGGTTGGCGAGCTTGTATTTACAACTCTTACCAAGGAAGGTATGCCTCTTCTTCGTTATCGTACTAAAGACCTTACAAGTATCGATCATTCAACATGCGAATGCGGACGTACAACACCGAGAATCTCCAAATTCAAAGGAAGATCCGACGATATGCTTATCATCCGTGGCGTAAATGTATTCCCTTCACAGGTTGAAACAGCGCTTCTTGAAATCGAAGGAGTATCTCCTCATTATCAGATGATAGTTGACAGAGTCAACAACCTCGATACACTTGAAGTTCAGGTTGAAGTTGACGAGAATGTATTCTCCGACGAAATCAGAGAGATGGAAGCTCTTACAAAGAAGATTTCCGCAGCATTACAGAGTGCACTTCTTATTGCTGTTAAGGTTAAACTTGTAGAGCCGAGAACTTTGGATCGTTTCGAAGGCAAATCCAAACGTGTAATTGACAAACGAGTATTTGAAGACTAGGGGGTGGGGATATGTATTTAAAACAGTTGACGGTATTTCTTGAAAACAGAGAAGGAAGACTTGACAGTGTAACAGATGTTCTTGCAAAGAACGATATCAATATAGTATGCCTGGCACTTGCAGATACAAGCGAATACGGCGTTATCAGAATGATTGTATCAGACCCCGATAAGGCTAAAGCAGTCTTAAAAGAAGCAGGATGCCTTGCAAGACTCACGAATGTACTTGCAGTCAGCATGGAACAGAAGGCCGGTTCACTTAACCGCCTCACAAAGACCTTCACTTCCGAAGGCATCAATATTGAGTATATGTACACACTTAACTCAAGCCGTGAAGCAGGCTCAATGATTATCAAATGCTCCGATATCGACAAAGGATACGAAGCAGTTCAGAAAGCAGGACTTACACTTGTAGATCCCGATGCTGCTTACTCAATGTAAATTAAGTATTAAGGCTTGCCGGGTGCTTAGGCGCCCGGCATTTATTTAAATTATGAACTTAGAGAGATTTTTAAACCCCGAACAGTATGAAGCAGTTATGGAGACTGAAGGACCTCTGCTTATTTTAGCAGGTGCAGGTTCGGGAAAGACAAGAGTAATTACATACAGAATAGCTCATATGATTGATATCGGAATTTCTCCGTACAACATACTGGCTATTACTTTTACGAATAAAGCTGCGGAAGAAATGAGAAAGAGAGTGGATGACATTGTCGGATTCGGTGCGGATTCGATATGGGTATCGACTTTTCATTCAACATGCGCACGTATTTTAAGACGTCATATTGACCTGCTCGGATATAATTCGGATTTCAGTATTTATGATACCGATGATTCCAAAAAGGTTATGAACGACCTCTTAAAAAAGCACGGACTTAACCCCAAGGAATATCCTCCTAAAATGATTCTTTCGACGATCAGTTCGAACAAGAACGAAATGGTTACGCCCGAAGAATACGAGTCTTTCGCAAAAGAAGATTATGAGAAAAAAGTATCGTTTCTTTACAGGGAATACGAAAAAGTTCTTTTTGACAACAATGCGCTTGATTTCGACGATCTTTTACTATTAACCGTTGAACTTTTCAAAAAGAACAAGGACGTACTCGAAAACTACAGAAACAGATTTAAATATATACTCGTGGATGAGTATCAGGATACAAACTCGGTTCAGTTTGCATTCGTAAAACTTCTTGCGGATAAGTATAAAAACCTCTGCGTGGTAGGTGACGACGATCAGTCAATCTATCGTTTCAGAGGTGCGAACATAAGAAATATCCTGGATTTTGAGAAGAATTATCCCACAGCTAAAGTTGTTAAACTCGAGCAGAATTACCGTTCGACCGAAAACATCCTTAATGCCGCAAACGCAGTAATTGCGCATAATATCGGCAGAAAGGAAAAGACACTCTGGTCTGCAAGAGGAGACGGAAGCAAAATTCATTTCAGACAGTTTTCTTCTTCGAAAGAAGAGGCCATGTTTGTTGCCGATGATATTTATACCAAGGTAAGACGCCGTGATGCTTTAAGAAACGATATTGCGGTTCTTTACCGTACCAATCAGCAGTCGCGTGAACTTGAAGAAGTTATGCTTAAAGAAAACATTCCGTATACGATTGTCGGAGGCACCAACTTCTATTCAAGACGTGAAATAAAAGATATACTCGCATACTTAAAAACCATCGCCAACGGTAATGATAATCTCAATGTAGAGAGAATTGTTAACGTTCCTAAAAGAGGCATAGGCGAGACGTCTCTCGGCAAAGCCAGAATGTATGCGGAGAATAACGATATATCTCTTTTTGAAGCCCTGCTTCACGCAGACAGAATTCCTTCCATCGGAAAAGCTGCGGATAAGATGAGAGATTTCGCTTCGGATATAATTCTTTTCAGGGAAAGAATTGCTGAGGGCGAATTCGACGATATTCCCGAAATCATTTCCGAGCTTATAGATAAGATTAAATACGAGGATTATATAAAAGAGAATGAAGACAAGGATGACGCAAACGACAGACTTGCCAATATAGACGAACTTATTTCGAAGGCTGCATATTTTGAGGAAAAGTATCTTCAGGAAAATCCCGACGCCGAAAAAGGTCCGACTCTTCAGGAATTCTTAAATGATGTATCTCTGGTAGCCGATATCGACAATGCGGATACATCTTTGGACAGAATCCTTATGATGACTCTTCATTCGGCCAAAGGTCTTGAATTTTCGCATGTTTATATTGTGGGAATGGAAGACGGTTTATTCCCGGGAGAGAGAAGCATCACTTCATACAATTCCGAAGATATCGAGGAAGAAAGAAGACTTGCATATGTAGGTATCACAAGAGCCAAGGATGATTTAACCCTGACCGCCGCTCAAAGCAGAATGGCAAGAGGCCAGTGGCAGAATTATCCTGTAAGCAGATTTGTGCGAGAGATACCCTCAGAACTCTTAGACAGCGATACAAAGTTTAAAAAGAGCACAGCCGAAGAAATTCCCATGCAGAAGTCTAAATACGCTCCTACGGGCGTTTATGGCGGTTATTTAAGGAATTCTTCTTCGGGTACATCGAATACAATACCCGGCGGAGTGCCTTATGCTTCAACAGGCCTGCTTTCGAAAGGCAAGCCTAAAGCAACCGCAAAGGTTAACATAACTCCTAAAACAGATTCTAAAGACGATAAAGTCGAAACGAATTACAAAACCGCCACTGTGCAGGCAAAAGCCAAACCGCTTGGCTTTACCAAGGGCAGCGACTTAAAGGGCAGTATCAATTACAAAGTCGGCGACAGGGTAAGGCATATCAAGTTCGGTGAAGGCATCGTAAAAGAAATTGACGATAGCGGCGTTAATACATATGTTAAAATAGAATTCGACCAGTACGGTCAGAGAATACTCGATTCAAGATTCACGAAACTTACGGTGATTTAAATGAAAGTCATAATAAGAGCAGATGCAAATTCATATATAGGACAGGGGCATGTTATGAGATGCCTCTCGATATGTGATGCCTTTAAAGATAAAGGACATGAGTGTTTATTTGTATGCGCAAAAGATACACCCATGGAGCTTATCATGAACAGAGGATATGACGTTTATTATCTTACGACCTCGTATGACAGGATGGATGATGAACTCGCACTGCTTGAACAGATAATCGCTGAAGAAAAAGCCAATCTTTTAATCATTGACAGCTATTATGTAACTCATGATTATTTCGAGGCACTCGGAAAAGTAATTAAGACAGTATATCTCGATGACGTATACGAGTTTGCTTACAATGTTGACTGCCTGGTCAACTATAATGTTTATGCGGATGAAGAGAAGTATAAAGAAATGTATGTGACCGAAAAGGTCAAAACACCGGCTATGATAATCGGTCCCGCATATGCTCCTTTAAGAAAAGAATTTACTCAAAGAAACATAAGAGAAATTAGCGAAATAAAGAATATTATGATTTCTGTGGGCGGTGCTGATCCCTTACATCTCGCGTACGGATTTGCGCTTAAGTTTTTCGAGGACGAGTTTTTCAAGGATAAAAACATAAATATGATTCTCGGCAAAATGGAGCCGGATATCGACAGGATAAAAAACATTTGCGAAGCCACAAAAAACATAAGCTGTTTCGTAAATGTTAAAAACATGAAAGAAAAAATCGAAGAGGCCGACATAGTTATTTCTGCTGCAGGAAGCACGCAGTATGAAATCTGTGCTTGCGGAAAACCCTGTATCTGCTTTTCAATGGCAGACAATCAGGTACCGGGCGGAGAGAAGTTCGGCGAACTCGGTGCATTTATTTATGCGGGAGATGTAAGATTTAACGAAAGTTTCTTTTATGATGTTATAAATGCAGTTAAACGTATTGCTGCAGATCCTGCACTGGCAAAGGAAATGAGCAGAAAGGCTTCGGAAATTGCAGACGGTCACGGAGCGGAAAGAATAGTTAACGAACTCGAAAATATTTTTGGGAGATAAGAAATTGGCTGACAACAATATTGATGTTTTTGTAAGTTATTCAAGTATAAACAAGAATGTTGCGGATGCAATAGTGTCGGAATTTGAAACGCATAACATTAAATGCTGGTATGCGCCAAGGGACATTTTGCCCGGCGAAGAATGGGTTCCGGCTATTACTAATGCGCTTGAAAACTGTAAAATACTGATACTTGTTTATACCGATGAATCCAATTCGTCAAGACAGGTAATGAATGAAGTGGCAATGGCTTTTAATGCAGGAAAAACCATTGTTCCTTTCAGACTGACTGAAAATAAAATGAGCAGTGAATTCGAATATTACTTAACACGTGTTCACTGGCTTGATGCAGTCACACCTCCTTTAATGGAAAAGGTAGAAAAGTTAAGAGATTATGTAGAGATTATCTTAAGCGGTGTAGATACAACAAATTTAAGCCGTAATGCGGTTGAGAGAAAAAAGCCCGAAAAGATTCAGAAAAAGAGTAAAAAGAAAATTGTTATACCTGCGATTATCATAGGAGCAGTCCTTGCGGTTGCTGCTTTATTCGTAATAGTTGCAGCTTCTGTAGCAATCATTATAGGTATCGGAGGAAGCGGAAAAAGGAACCTTGAAAAAGGTATTACATACTATTATTCCGAGTATCAGGGAACAGCGGATAACGAAGCGGCCAGAAGTTATTTTGAAAAGGCTGCAAAAAAAGGTCAGGCAGATGCATATTATTATCTCGGAATGCTTGATGAGAGAGATTACGATTACGAATCCGCTAAAGAGAATTATGAAAAGGGTGTCGAAAAGGGAAGCGACCTTTCACGCCTTGGGCTCGGTTTCCTTTATGAAAACGGGAACGGAGTATATCCCGATCTGGTAAAAGCAATTTCTTTATATGACGAGGCAATGGCTAAAGGCTGTCCTGAAGCGTACTTCTATGAAGGCAATTTCTATATACAGGGTTATCTGGATTATGAGGATGGATTTGATGCAGAGTTCGAATATCTGCAGAAAGCCACTGACAGTGAGATAAAAGATGTTGCTGCAGATGCATATATTGATCTCGCATATATGTATTATAACGGTGTATACGGTGTGAATAAGGATACCGACAAGTCTGTTTCATTCTATGAAAAGGCAATGGAATTAAATCCCGGATTAACGGGAGTTTGCAATGATTATATAGCTTCGGTAAAAATGTATGAAGAAGATTTGGAAAGCTCTGAAATTTATTCAAAAAGGGCTCTGGATTATTATCAGACATCGGCAGATCAGGGTAATATTTATTCAATTTTCTGGATAGGGTGTAAATATCAGTATGGTTACGGAAGTGAGGTCGACTGTGAGAAGGCGATGGATTATTTCAGAAAGGCAGCTGACAGAAATATTCCCGATGCTTTCTGTAACATAGGTTATCTGTATGAATATGGTAACGGAAATGTTAAACAGGATTATGATAAGGCATATGAATGGTTCAATAAAGCTGCGGAAATGAACTATGCCAAGGGCATGAAAGCCATAGGAGATATGTATTACAGAGGCGAATACGGCCTGAAGGCAGACGGAACCGAAGATTTCAACACTGCCAGAATATGGTATGAAAAAGCCATAGAGAACGGATATCTCGGAGCATATAATTCTATGGCTGCAATGTATGAGTATGGATTTGGAGCCGATGAAGACTATGACAAAGCTTACAGTCTTTATTATAAAAACGCTGAATTCGGTGATTCCACGGCCATGTTTGAAATAGGAAACATGTACAACAGAGGATACCTAAAAGAAGATCCGGATAACAATGCCGATGCGGTAACATGGTATGTTAAGGCAGCAGAACACGAAAATACAGATGCCATGAATGCCATGGGTATTCTTTATGAAGAAAACGAAAAATATGAATATGCGGCAGAATGGTATCTGGTAGCAGCTTCAAAAAATGATGTTAATGCCATGAACAATCTTGCATGGCTGTATTATAACGGTGACATGACCGGTGAAGCCGATTATGAGAATGCATATAAATGGTTTAAAAGAGCTGCCGAAGCGGGAGACTGGGTTGCGGAAATTCTTGTAGCCAATATGACGATGGACGGCCTCGTTACAGGTACAAACAGAGGAGAAGCAAAGGAACTTTTCGAAAAAATAATCGAAGAAGGAAATGCGGATTCATCGGTTTATTATGCTCTCGGAGTTATATACTACGAAGATATTGAAGTGCCGAAGGATACGTCAAAGGCATTTGATAATTTTGAAAAAGCAGCCGAAATGGGTAATGAAAAGGCGTGCGAAAAACTCGGTGATATTTACTATTACGGAGACGGAGTAGATCGGAATCTTTCAAATGCACAATATTATTACATAAAGGCAGCAGACAATGGAAACGCTTCGGGCCATGTTTATAAACAGCTCGGAGATATGTATTTTGACGGTTACGGCGTTACCATAAATTCTGATACAGCAAAAACTTATTATCTTCTGGCTGAGAATAAGGGACTGGAAGATGCTGATATGTATGCACACTTAGGAATGATTTATTACTGGGAGGGCTTATATTCCACAAGTGCCGTTTATTTTGAAAAAGCTTCAAATCTGAGTCTGGATCCCGAACAAATGTATAATACAGGCTGTATGTATTACAATATGAGAGATTGGCAGAATGCTCTTACATGGTACGGAAAAGCACTTGAATACGACTTCGACAGAAGCGAGGCCCTTAAACAGGATATAAGAGATATGGTGGATGACGGGTATATAACCGAGGAAGATGCCGCACCTTATCTTAATTAACATAATATTTTTTTAAAAATTGTATCTTTTTTAAATTTTAAGTGATATAATAATTCCATAGAACTTCTGATTATGCAAAAGGGGGTCAAAATCAATGGCTAATTTATTAAAAGTATTCAAAAAGATTAAGGATTTCGATGATTTCCTTGAAATGACAAAATTAGATGGTATTATAAACAGAAAGAAAAGAGAGCAGGAAGAAGCTGAAGCTGCAAAGAGACGTAATATTATTATTACTATCCTTGCAATAGTTGGTGCTATTGCTGCAGTTGCAGGTATTGCTTATCTCGTATATCGTTACCTTACACCTGATTATCTTGAAGATTTCGATGATGACTTCGACGATGATTTCGATGATGATTTCTTTGATGACGAAGATGCAATCGAACTTAAGGATGACAAGGAAGAAGAATAATAATAAGACTTTTCTAAATTAATGAATATATAGAAGTGTATAAAAAGGAACGACATATTTATTGTGTTGTTCTTTTTTATGTACAAAAAAAGAGCCTGTTAAAAAACGAGGCTCTTAAAATACCATTGCGCAGACCTTCCATTCGCCGTTTTCCTTGTAGTAATAGAAACGTGCGTCTGTAACCACATCACGCGGACGAACACCGTAGATTAACATATGCTGGGTATGTTCGATCTCACAGTAAAATGCATCATTTGAGTAAGGAATAAATTCAATAATCTTATCCTCGACGCTTTCCGTGGTGTGATTGGGGAAGTATTTAAGATTGCCGCTGTTTGACTTGATTTCGCTCACAATCATATTGTTTTTGGTGAATATTTTATCCAAAGCAGAGTCGTTTATTTCACGGCATACGACCTGCGCATATGTATGTACGGCCTCTGTGGCAAATGTCTTCATTTCTTCCTCGACTTCTTTGGGAGCAGAAATCGGAGTCTCATATACACCGGTATTATTGTTTATTTCGGGTATTATTTCCTGTCCGTATCCGTTTACAACTTTTACAGAAGGTTTCTCAAAGAATCCGCTTATCTGATAATATTTTTTAAGAGGAAGTTCGGTGAAACCTTCGAAGTGCTTTTCCTTGTTTAAATCAAGTCTGGTGACATATTCAGGTGATACTTTTTTATCGTTTACATATACTTCACAGTCGGTGTAAGCCTGGATATTAACCGAAAATTCAGCATCTGAATACATATCAAAACTATCCACGCGGTAAACCGGAAGATCGTATTTACGCTTTTCATCAGTCTGTATTAAATTAACCTGGCCAACGATATAATTATCGGCCGTTATGTGATATACAGGGTTTTTATCGGTGGATTCTGTCGCTTCAACATAGGTAATTTCTTTTCCTTCGAGAAGCTTTGAATAATAATTCTCGACATTTTTACCTGTCTCAAATTCATTTATCTCAGGTTTGTCCGAAACTGCCGCATAAATTGAATCATAATCAAGCGGATCAAACATCTCAAAGAAATCATCCATTACATGGTAGGGGAGTGAAGCCTGATAAACTTCTTCGTAATCTCCGAGGAAGAAATAAAATCTGTAAAGTAAAATTCCGATTACCGTCAGAAGAACTGCGGCCCATACGGCGATAAAAATGATAAATCCTTTTTTGGATTTCTTTGCCTTAACGGGAGCTTCTGCCTCTTTAACAGCTTCTCTGGCGGCTTCTCTTTTTTCTGCCTGCTTTTTCTCTCTGCGTTTTCTGATTTCTTTTTCTTCTTTTCCGTCAAGAGATAAGAAAGCCTTTTCGCTGGCCTTTTTACTGTCTTTTATCTTTTTTTCGAGCGACTTAAAGGAAACGTCCTCTGCCCAGGAAGCATCAGGCGTATCCATATTGCTTAATTTCTTTTTCTCGTTAAACATGTCCCGGTTCATATTTACCTCTTTTCCACGACAAAAGCCGTAGGCATGGCTCTGTTACCGAGAGTACAGCTTGAGACTATTTCTTCGTTGTTATAAACCATGGAAGAAGACATACCGCCGTCAAGGTTGGCAGCATTAACAGCTCCGAATTCTTCCATAACCGTTATAAGATCGCCCATAGTAGCACCCAGAGACGAAGGCTGTCTTCCTTCGATAACCAGAAGAAGCACATCTCCGTTTTCTCTCTGACCGATAGCGGTTCTGGGATTAAGACCGCTTCCCGAACCTGAATACTTGGCCGATTTTCCGTTTACAATTAAAGCGGGACCGAAAGATACCGCATCTCTAATTCCGATTGACTGTGCATATCCTGCGGTCATTCTGCCGACCACAAGCACATTGTCCTTTGTGAAACCGTATACGTCGTAAGATGTATCGGGATCTCCGAAACGAAGTACGCCTTCGGAGAATACAACTCCTTCAGGCATACCGCCGGAACCTAAGCCGATTTCATCATCATATTTACCGCCGTTTACTCCTGCCACGCAGTCGTATTTTTCAACGAGCTTCGGAAGAGTAAGTCCGGGCGCATCGTAATCATAATAATCGAGTGTTGCGACTTTTACACGGGAAGGGTCATAAACAACCATCATCTTGCCCTTGTAAGTATCACCGTGAACATCAAAGACATCAATACCGTCACCGTCCGGATCCAGCGAAGGATCGGTTACAGGTTCTATGACATCACTTTCGATTCCGGTCTCGGGTGAAGCGGAGGCCGTAGTTTTAACCATAGCGATATCGGTTATTTCGGTAAATTCGGATGTATTGTTTTTGGATAATATTTCATCAATTTCTTCCTGGGATAAATAGATGTCTGCAAGCACGCCGCCGACACTCGATTCCTTGGCGGAAGCAACAAAAAGATCTCTAACTCTCTGTGAAGGACCTTTGTTTACAAAGTAAAAGAAAATGTAAAGACCACATACCAAAATGAGAAGAGTTACGCCAAACCAAATAAAGAACCGACCGACTACTCGACCGATTCGGGAAAAAACAGAATTCCTCTTCCTACTTTTAGTTGTTTTCATGATTATAAAATACCATATTTTGTATTTCTGAACAAGAATTAAATACAGTATTTTTTATATTATATAAAAATAATGTAATTTGATGTTATAGGATTGAATAAATATGGAAAGGTAAGTATAATGTAGTTTATTGCGGAAAAAATGGGCTTTTTTAGACATTTCGGGGACATTTTTAGGGATAAAAAAAGGATATTTAGAATTACAATGAATATTTTGCTCATAGGCGGTTGTGGCAGCCTGATTAACAACTTAATTGTTAAGTTTAAAAAAGAAGGCCACAGAGTATATCTTATCACGGGTGACCGTTATTCAAACGCTCCTTATCAGAGGGTTTTCGAAAAGTACAATTTTCCGTACGACGCTTCATGTTTAAAGGAAATATTTGAGAGTGTAAAAGCGGACGTTACCATTTATCTCGGCGCTTTTGATACCAATTATAAATGGGAAAACGAGGAAGCCGAAGCCGTTCAGTATTCATCGGGTCTTATGAATATTCTGATGAGTCAGTCTGTTAACGATTCCGGCAGATTTATATATCTCTCCAGCGAAGAAGTATTCGGTTTAGGTTCGGATAACGATTTAACCGAGTATGATGAAAAGAAATCCGACAATGTCCGCGGTATGGTTTTGGCACAGGCAGAAGAGATGTGCGAGAGTTACAAGACCTACAAAAATATGGATGTCGTTACTCTTCGAATGGACCATCTTTTTACATTCCCCAAGAAGAGAAGCGAAGCCAGAGACATAGTTGCGAAAATGTGTCTTGAGGCATTGGAGCAGAATACCATTACAATCAATCCCGAAAACAGTTTTTCCCTTCTTTATGAGTCCGACGCGGTTCAGTTTATTTACAATGTCGTAAGAGCAAGAAACCATAAATACACTCTTTACAATGTTTCGTCCGCAAAAGAAATCGACGAAAAGAGTCTGGCTGATATTGTTGCAAGACATATGGATTCACCCATTGCGATTTTAAACAGAAGTTCCGCTCCTAAAAGATGCGTCCTTTCGAGCAAACTCTTTGAGAGTGAATTCGGAAACAATACAATCTGCAATCTGGACAAAGTAATATTAAAGATTACAACGTTCATGCAGAAGAACAGATATATATTCTTAAACGATCTTGATAAAAAGCCGCCTTTCTACAAGAGATTCTTGGACAAGGCCGGCTGGGTCATTCATGCAATTATTCCTTTTATGGAAAATCTGGTTGCATTTATTCCCTTCTTTATGCTTAACAACAGAGCGACGGGTTCGCTGTATTTTGCAAACCTCGATTTATATCTTTTATATGTGCTTTTGTTCGCTATCGTATACGGTCAGCAGCAGGCAATTTTCTCAGCGGTTTTAGCTGTGGCCGGATATATCTTCAGACAGATGTACGATCGAAGCGGATTTGAAGTATTGCTTGATACCAATACTTATGTTTGGATTGCGCAGTTGTTCATCGTCGGTATGGCAGTCGGATATCTTCGCGACCAGATTAAAAAACTTAAAAAAGAGCATGTCGACGAGAGAGATTTCTTATCCCTTCAGCTTCATGATATTCAGGATATCAATACCACAAACGTGCGCGTAAAAGATGCACTTGAAACCCAGATTGTTAATCAGAACGATTCCGTAGGAAAGATTTATAAAATCACTTCCACACTCGATCAGTACAGTCCCGAGGAAGTGCTTTTCTATGCGGCTGAAATGGTATCAAACCTTGTAAAGAGCAAGGATGTATCAATTTACGTTGTATCCAATTCGCAGTTCGCACGTCTTTTCTCCGCTACAAGCGACAAAGCGAGAACCTTCGGCAATTCATTAAGATACGGCGAATTAGGTGAAATGTATGATGTAATTAAGAACAAAGAGGTTTACATAAATCGTAAACTTGATGATAAATATCCCATGATGGCGAATGCCATATTTGATGATAACGACAGAATTCAGATTATCGTTATGGTATGGACTATGCCGTGGGAAAACATGACTCTCGGACAGGCCAACCAGCTCGTTGTTATCAGTGCACTTATTAAAAACGCAATTATCCGTTCGAGCAGATATCTTGAAGCACTTGCTGAAAAGAGATATGTGGAAGATACAAAGATTCTTTCAAAGGATGCTTTTGTAGACCTTATGAGAGCTTACATGAATGCGGAAAAAGAAGGACTTGCAGAATGTGTTCTTTTAAGAATACTTGTTCCGCAGTCTGAATATATTCAGGTTTCAATGAGACTTGAGAAACTTTTAAGAGAGTCGGACATCATGGGTATCCTCGATGACGACTGTCTCTATGTACTGTTGTCAAATACCCAGAAAAACGATTCCTTCTACGCCATCAGACGTATTGAAGATAACGGAATTGAGTGTGAATTTGTGGAGGACGGCGTCGAATGTCTTCGAACGGAAGAGATTTAATAATCTTTTTGCTCATAATTTTAATAAACGCCGTTGTTTCTCTCGTTTATTATCTTTTGTCAAAATTTGTTTTTTCTGACAAAGATGATAGGGATTCAAAGGGTGAAAAGAAGAAAAAACACAGTCTCGAGTTAAGACTTATCGTAATGATAATTGTTCCGGTAGCCGGTCCTTTGTTTTTTATCTTTTCATGGCTTTTTTACAAACTGTTTTTCTCGGAGCCCGTGGATCTCGAAGACGTTGTCTTTTCAAAAGACAAGGTCAAATTCAATGTGCGTGCGGAAGAGGAGAAGGAAAGAAACTTAATCTCTCTTGAAGAGGCTGTTGAAATTACAGATAAAAAGGAACTTCGTACTCTTATGATGAGCGTTGTAAGTGGTGATACACAGAAGTTTTTATCATCAATTAACTTTGCGCTTACAAGTAACGATTCCGAGACCGCGCACTATGCGGCCAGTGTACTGCAGGATGCATTAAACGATTTCAGAATCAATGTGGAAAAGCAGTATAAAAAAATCAGGGAAGATTCAGAGAATAAGCTTATTTATGCCGAAGCTCTCATCGAATACATGAATGAAGTTTTAAAGCAGAAGGTTTTCATTGATATGGAACAGAAAGAGTATGTTTTAAAACTTGATGAAGTCACGGATATCTTTTATGAGGGAGCGAAGGATCGAATCAACGAAGAGCAGATGGAAAATGTTGCAATGCGCCTGCTTGAAATCGGCGAATTCGACAGATGCGAAAAGTGGTGCGACCGTATAAAGATGCTTCATCCTCAGACTTTATCTGCTTATACATGCAAATTAAAACTTCTTTTCAATATGGGCAGAAGAGAAGAATTTTTTGACACAATTGAGGAATTAAAATCATCCTCTGTAGTTATAGACAAGGAAACCCTGGAACTTATCAGAGTTTTCCGAAAGGAATAATCAATGGTATCGCGCAGAACACTGATTACGATTATTCTGATGATGCTGACAATATTCTTTTTGTTTCAGTTTACGCAGGTCATAAAAGTCAGAAATAATCAGTACGATACAAATGAATATGCAAAAGAAAACATTCTGGTTGCCAGAGAAAAATTCGTGGCGAATACACACTGCGAACAGATTATTTTCTTAGGAAAAGAAACCGGCAGTGCTTACAAAACCGTAGAAGAGTGGTGCAACTATTCTAAAAGATTCTTAAAGGTTTATTCGAATCCGACGGAATTAAGTAAGGAAAACGCAGCCAAAGCACATCTTATTTTAATTGATTCCAAAACACTGGATGTCGGTAATTATTCGGATTATCTTGAAGAACTTGCTGCAAGCAAAACAACCATGGTTTTCTTAAATCTTCCGGATGTTAAGAAAATAAAAGATTATGCAGCGCTTCAGAGTATGTTGGGCATCACGGAGATTCGAAAGAAATACATGGATCTTGAAGGAATTCAGGTTTTCGAAGGATTTCTTTTAGGCGGTGAAGCTGCTTATATGCCTCAGAATGAAGCAGAGAAAAAGTACAATGATTTCGAGAAAACAATTCCCTGGTATATAACCGGTAACGGTACACAGACCTATGCCGTTGCAATGATGTCGGATGCATCGGTTGTAGCAAACGATTATCCGAGAATTATCTGGAGAAACAATTACGAAGGCACATATATTTATGCGGTGGCAAATGATTTCATCAATCAGGATACAGGTATGGGATTTTTAAGTGCAATCGATTATTCCGCAAACGATTATGTGCTTTATCCCGTAGTAAATGCCCAGAATATGGTTATTTCGGATTATCCCGTTGTATCAATCGAAAACGATGCAAGGATAAAAGAAATATACAGCATGGATTCCCAGAATTTATCAAGAGATATTTTCTGGCCCGAATATGTTTCTATCTCAACCAGATATAATATCAAGCTCACATGTTTCTTAAATACAGGATATGAAACAGAAAATATAAACGAGCCTTCGGACAAACTCATGGAGTTCTATCTTCAGCAGTTAAAAGAGATAGACGGCGAGATGGGAAGAAGTCTTGATATCGATGATTTTAAGGGCTTTAAAGAGAAGATGAAATATGATGCCAACGTCCTTGAAAAAGGCAGTGATTATCATTACAGCGCTTCTTATGCCTATAAGTTAAATGACGAAATAACAAATGCCATAGAAAACAACGAGAGTTCCCTTCACAGAATTCATACCGTGGTAAGTACCAGGGATAAAAATGCTGAACTTTTATCATATATAAACAACAGCGTAACCTTCCAGGGAATTACAAATGTGGCGGATGAGTATTCATACAGAAATGAATTAAAGCAGAGATGTATGCTTACTTCCATCGGATATTCCACAACCCTGATAGACATGCACAAGGTACTGTTCCCCGAAGAGATTGAAGACGAGTGGCAGTATTTCTCAAAGGATGTGGCGTCAAATATCAATACATACTGGGCTAAGAACAGAGAATTTGATTATACGGCCGTTTCCGAAAGTGATACGAGAGTAAGAGAGTTTTTAAATCTTAAATACACTTACGAACGTGAAGACAATGTGATTACGGTAAGAACCGAAAAGACTGATGAATCATATTTTGTTTTAAGAACTCACGGCGAGAAGATAAGTGAAGCCACCAATGCACATGTTGAGTGTATCGAAGAGGATGCATATCTTATTCATGTGTACGGTTTTGAATCAAAGATTTATCTGGATGATTCCGACGAGATATTTAAATACGACGGTCTATTATAAAGTAAGATTATAACAGTTATGTAAACCTATATAAGGAGTTTCAATGCGAATCTGTATTGTTGCCGAAGGCTGCTACCCTTACGTGGTAGGCGGTGTTTCGGGCTGGATTAACAGTATGATAAAGTCATTTCCCGAGCACGAATTCGTAGTGCTGTCCATTATATCGGACAGATCCACGAGCGGGAAATTTCAGTATAAGCTTCCGGACAATGTTTCGGAGGTTTACGAAGCATACCTTAATGACAATGACTGGGGCACAAAACCCAAGGAGGGAAGAAGAACACATCTTACTCCCAAGCAGTACAGAGCATTAAGAAGCGTTATTTTTAACTACGAACCCGAATGGTACGGTCTGTTTGATCTTTTCCAGAAAACACCGTTTTCCATTGACGATATTTTAATGGGCGCAGACTTCCTTCACATAGTTCAGGAATACTATGAAAAGAATTTCTCGCAGATAGTCTTTTCCGATTTCCTCTGGACAATGCGCTCAATTTATCTTCCTTTGTTCCTTGTTTTAAAAACCAAGGTTCCCAAGGCAGATGTTTATCACTGCGTGGCTACGGGTTATGCGGGACTTTTGGGAAGTATGGCAAAATACCTTTACGGTTCGGCACTTCTTATATCCGAACACGGTATTTATACACGAGAAAGAGAAGAGGAACTTCTTAAGGCAGGCTGGGTTGCAGGTATTTATAAAAATATCTGGATTGAGCAGTTTAAGAAAATGTCACAGATGGCTTACGACAGAGCGGATGTTGTTACATCCCTTTATTCTCACGCGAGAGAACTTCAGATTGAACTCGGCTGTAAGGCAGGAAAAACAGAGATTACTCCCAACGGTATTGATGTAGACAGATTTGCGCATCTTCCCGGTAAACTTCCGGAGGAAAATACAATAGACATAGGCGCAGTTGTCAGAGTTTCGCCCATAAAAGAAATAAAGACAATGATAAGAGCATTTGCTTTTGCCAAAAAAGAAGTGCCCAATTTAAGACTCTGGATAATGGGACCTACGGATGAAGATCCGCAGTATGCAAGAGAGTGCTTTGAACTGGTGGATGTAATGGAAATACCCGACGTATTCTTTACGGGCAAAGTCGATGTTACCGATTATCTCGGCAAAATGGATTTTACGATTCTTACAAGTATCTCCGAAGGTCAGCCTTTAACAATCCTTGAGAGTTTTGCGGCTAAGAAACCCGTTATAGCAACTGATGTCGGAAACTGCCGTGAACTAATATACGGTGAAGAAGACGATGAAAACGGAGAAGCAGGTATTCTCTGCCATATCATGAATGTGGAAGAAATTGCTCATGCAATGATTAACTTGGCTCTCAATCCCGAGAAGAGAGCGGAGCTTGGAGAGAACGGTTACAGAAGAGTTCTTGACAGTTACAGAATAGAAATGATGCATGAACAGTATGAGAACATATATAAGAGAATGAGACGAAACGCACTCGATCCATTTTTCGATAATCAGAGTGTATTTTAAAGAAAGGCGGATATAAAAGTGGCCGGTATAGGTGTAAGGCTGAACAAAATATATAACAAGAATACCATCACAACCAATGTGGTCGGATTCGGATACAGTACGGTTATCACTATAGCTCCGATGTTCCTTGTAATCGGCGCTGTAATGTTAATGCAGTATCTTCTCGGCTTTTCGCAGATAGGTTATGCCCAAAGAGAACTCTATGCATCCACCGTGCTTTATATATTCATATTCGCACTGCTTTCGGCGTCGCCGTTTAACGCGGTGCTTTCGAAATATATGTCCGATGTTATTTACTGGGAAACCTATGAAGATATTATGCCATGCTTCCATGTGGGACTTTTAATGAATACTCTGCTTTCGTCTCTTTTAGGAATTCCTTTTGCAATCAGGGAATACTTTGTCGGCAAAGTGCCTCTTGAGTATGTACTGGCAGGCTATATCGGTTATATGGCACTTGTATTTGTATTCTATACAATGCTTTATCTTTCGATTTGTAAGGACTATAAAAAAATCTCCTTCTATTTCCTCTGGGGTATGGGATTTACGGTTCTTTTATCATTACTTCTCGTAAAAGTATTAAATGTGGAATGTACTCTCGGAATGCTTGTTTCCCTGGATGCGGGATTTTTGCTTATAGCAATTCTTGAATTTGCAAAGGTAAGAAGTTACTTCAGAGAAAACTCCGGCAAATACAAGGAAGTGCTTTTGTATTTTAAGAAATACTGGCAGCTTGTATTAACCAATTTCCTTTATACGCTCGGTCTTTACATTCACAACTTTGTTTTCTGGACCACGGATATGCGTATAGTGGTTGTTAAATGCTTTGTAAATATGCAGAGCTACGATATGGCTACGTGTCTTGCGATGTTTACCAATATTTCCGCAACGGTTATCTTTATTTCGAGAGTTGAAATGCATTTTCACGAGAGATATAAAAGATACTCCGAGGCTGTTATCGGCGGCAGAAAAATGGATATCGAGGAATCGAAGAGAAGAATGTTTTATCAGCTCTCCGAGGAACTTTTAAACCTTGTAAGAATTCAGTTTATTATTTCGGTTGTAATATTCCTCCTGGCAATTATATTCCTTCCGAGACTCGGATTCGGCGGAATGGTAATGCAGATTTATCCCTGCCTGGCAGCAGGATATTTCATCCTTTTTGCAATGTATGCGGAAATCATTTTCCTTTATTACTTTAACGATTATGACGGAGCACTTTTGGTTGCTTTGTGCTTCTGTGTATTCACGGTTATCGGTGCATGGTTTGCCACATTCCTTACTCCCATATGGTACGGAATCGGTCTTGTATTTGGAGCCGTAATCGGTTTTGTTGCCGCATATTTCAGATTAAGATACATGGAAAAGAACCTTGATGTTCATGTATTCTGTAAGGGCAACCTTATGAAAAAGGGTGAAGGCAAAAAGCCTCAGAATCTTGTTTACGAAAGTCCGAGTTATATAAACAAACGGAGAAAGTACAGATGAGAGACGGTCTTATAATTCAGATTTTGTTAATAGCGTTTGGAACATCGATGCTTGTCACATCGTTTATTTCTCTTGTCAGAAGAAAGATGAGTGAGCCCGTAGTGATTCCCTGGGGTATCGGAGCAATAGTTTTTATTGTTCTCGGTATTGTAATAAGACCGGATCACTGGAGAGAGTATATTTCACCTCAGGGTCTTACTCTTGTAATAGTTATTTTTGTCTGTGCGGCTTATGCGATGTACTTTTTCAGTATCAGAATTACCGATACCATGAAAAAGAACAACGAGCTGGCAATTCAGGTTTCTCTTTTAAACACGGAAGTGGAAGAGTTAAGAAAGAAAATGGAATCCTTAGAGGAAGATGAAAAAGATTCTGTTCGTAATTAACACATTAGGCCGTGGCGGTGCCGAAAATGCGTTAATCCAACTGATTAAAAAACTTGATAAAAACGAATATGACATTTCTTTGTATGTGATCCTGGGACAGGGCGAACTGATTGAAAAAGTTCCCGAACATATTCACGTTTTAAACGAAAGTTTTGATGCTTCTTCTGTTCTTTCGCGCGAAGGAAAGAAGATGATGAAAAAACGCATATTCGGAATGTTTTTTAAGAATGCGTCTGTTTTTAAAAATTTCTTTTATATAATTTTAAACTGGGTAAAGATGGTATTTAGCGGCAGGGTACTTCCCGACAAACTGCTCTGGAAAACTTTGTCCGACGCATCGCCTGTGTTTGAAGAAAAATATGATTTAGCCGTAGCATTCCTTGAAGGTGCATCCGCATACTATGTTAATAAGTATGTTAATGCTGAAAAGAAAGCCGCTTTTATACATGTAAATTATGTGGAGGCAGGATACTCAAGGAAACTTGACAAGGACGCTTATACAGGCTTTGACAGAATATTCGCCGTATCGGGAGACGTAAGAGAAAGCTTTATATCCGAATATCCCGAGTGTGAAGAAAAGACAAAGATATTTGAAAATATAATCGACAAAGAATACGTACTTAAAAAAGGTGAAGAAGCCGGCGGATTCGAAGATGAATTCAATGGTAAAAGAATTCTTACGATTGCAAGACTTACCGCGCAGAAAGCAATTGATGTATCCGTCGAAAGCATGAAAATCCTTTCGGAAAGCGGAGAGAATGTAAAGTGGTACGTACTCGGAGACGGTGAATTAAGAGAAAAACTTAAAAGCCGGATTGAGAAATACGATTTAAAAGATAAATTCATACTGCTCGGTGTAAAAGACAATCCTTTTACGTATTTAAAGCAGTGCGACATATATGTTCATGCCACACGTTTTGAAGGAAAGAGCATGGCAATAAGGGAAGCCCAGATAATGGGTAAGCCCATAATAGTATCGGACTGCAACAGCAATGCCGAACTCGTAAAAGATAATGAAGATGCTCTTGTCTGCAAACTTGATCCCGCAGATATAAGTGATAAGATTAAAACTCTTTTACACGACGAAAATCTTTGTAAAACTATCGGAGCGAATGCAGAAAAGAAATTTACAGAAAGCAATGAAAGCATTGAGGAACTGCTTTCACTTATCTGAATGTAAGAATTGTGCCACTTTTCAGAGGTATTGATTATGGCAAATAAAAGGAAAAAGGTTCTTATAGTCATCCCGGCATATAACGAGGGTAAAAATATTGGACCTTTACTTGAAAAACTTGAGAGAAAAGATATTTCGGATATCTGCGATATCCTTGTCATAAACGATGCCTCGACGGACGATACCGGTCAGGTCGTTAAAAGCAGGGGCCATAAGGTTATCAGAAATATTTACAATCTCGGATACGGAAGCGGCCTTCAGGCAGGATACAGATATGCCAAGAGATATGATTACAGTTTCGTAATTCAGATGGACGGTGACGGACAGCATGATCCCGAAAATGTTTTAAACATATACAAAGCATTAACGACCGCTGACGAAAACAACATTCAGCCCGATATTGTTTTAGGGTCAAGATTTTTAAAGGATTCGCCCAAATACAAATCGACTTTGATTAAAAATATCGGATATGCTCTTTTCAGAACCATGATAAGAATATTATCCGGCAAGAAGATAAGCGATCCGACTACGGGGCTTCAGGGCCTTTCAAGAAGAACATTCTGCTACTATGCAGGCTTCGATCATTTTGATCCGGATTATCCCGATGCCAACATGATTCTTCAGATGATAATGCTCGGATACAACGTAAAAGAAATTCCCGCTAAAATGCATCCGAGAACCAAAGGGAAAAGCATGCATTCGGGATTAAAACCTCTTATGTATGTGATAAGAATGTGCTATTCGATATTGGCAGTGTGGATGAGGATTAAAATCCTTAAGACCGACAAGAAAGTAAACATTAATGATTCACTTGCTTCGTAAGGATAAAACCAACTTTTATCCGTTCGACTACTCTGAAAAAAAGAATAAACTTGTCAATCCGTTAAGAGGCTTTTATAAGATTTTTTATTTTGACATAAACGAAACTCCCGATTATTCATTTCTTGAAACTGAAGACGATAAATCGCAGAAGCTTGCTATGGCTTTAGTGGATATTAGTTCCGTAAAAGATGCTAGCATAGATGAAAAATGCAGGGAGAATTTAAGAAATATTCTTAAGTTTTTCGTTTCAAAAAATAAAGATGTTATTTTAAGGTTTGCTTACGATCATCAGGGGAAGGCTATGGAAAAAGAGCCGTCCTCCTTTAAAACGGTCTTAATACATGCAGAGGAACTTATTGAAACGGTAAACGAGTATCCGGAAGGCATTTTTATAATCCAGGGATTACTTTTAGGCAACTGGGGAGAGATGCATTCCTCGAGATATATTACGGATCAGAAGCTGTCAGAACTATATGATGTGTACAAAAAATCGGACAGTAATATTTTCCTTTCGGTCAGAAAACCTCTTCAGTGGAGAATGTTGAATCTTGACTATGCCAAAACAGGCAGCATGGAAAATATAAGAACCGGAATATTTGATGACGGTATGTTCGGTTCGGATACAGACCTCGGAACTTTCGGCAACGAATCAAAAAACGATGTCGGTTACAGAAGTGAGTGGAATGCAAAAGAGGAGAGAGAGTTCTTAAATACAATCTCCTTAAAATATCCCGTCGGCGGAGAAGTTGTACTGGATAAGGTTAAAGAACCGGATATTTCTTTTATGATTTCTGCTCTTAAGGATACCGGCGTTACTTACTTAAATTCCGAACACGACAAAGATCTTTTAAGTCTCTGGAAACAGACGAGATTTACGGGTAACGGAATATTTAACGGCGAATCCGTATATGATTATGTGGATGCACATCTGGGCTACAGATTTGTAATAGAGAGCGTAAAAGCGAAAAAGGACAGAAACGGAATAATAACCGTGACTGCGGATATAAAGAATACAGGCTTTGCACCGGTTTATTTTAACTGCGATGTTTATCTTGAAATAAGCGACGGAATCGAATCCGAGACGCACGCGATTAAGCCCGGATTAAACGGTTTGAATTCCGGTGAAAAAAAGACGATAAGCGCTTCTTTTAAAAAGCAGACAGGTCTTATAACCATGTATGCAAAAAGAAGCGATAATAATGAGACGGTATATTTTGCATCTGATTTTAACGAAGAAGGAAAAGTATTATTAGGTAAGCTTGATGAATGAATTGTTATACTGGATAATTGAATATTTCAAAGTGCTCATAGCATTCGGCCTTGTGTTTTTTGTATGGCCGCTGGCAGTATTCAGAGGCTTTCTTAAGAGTAAAAGCAGGACTTTCAAATTTGGATTCTGCGTAGTGGTAATGGTTAACATAATTAACACCGCTGTAGTATTCCTGGGTCTTGCACACTGCCTGAATGTATGGGTGGTAAGAGTTTTATTCTACGGTGTCTTTTTATTCTTTTTATTCAGGAATTTAACCTTAAGCAAGAAAAAGATAGATGCGATAAAGAATGTATCTTCCGGAACCATGGGAAGAAAAACTTTTATCAAAAAAACATTTGCTTCCTTCCTTAGAAGAGCGAAGTTTACCGGCAAAAATATCGCAAAGAATTTCAAGGGACATATTTTTGAATATATCGTGCTCATAGTTTCGGTGATGTATGCAATGCTTTATTTTTCATGGAATGCATTTCAGAGTTACTCCTACGGCGCCCTCGATATGTATGTTCACAATTCATGGATATACGGTCTTGTTAACGGAGAAGTTTATTCTTCAGGTATTTATCCCGAAGCTTTCCACGGCGTAATATATTTAATATATGCGCTGTTTGGCATAAGAATTTATTCGATTCTTTTATTCCTTGCCGGAATTAACATAGCAATTATTATTGTTTCCGCGTACCTTCTTTTTAAAGAACTTTTCAAGTGGAGATATACACCCATTCTTGTTACGGCTTTGTTCTTAATCCTTGACGTCAAAGGCGCATATCCGGTTGTTGGTATGTCGAGACTTGCATGGTCCGTTCCGCAGGAATTCGGCTTCCCGATGTTTTTCTTATGCGGAGCATTCCTTGTAAGATACTTAAAAGATATCAAACATAAGTCTTTCAGGAAAATCTACAATGAAAATCTTTTAATCTTTATGCTTTCCATTGCAGGAAGTATATCAATCCATTTTTACGTTACTATAATGGCATTTTTCTTATGCCTTATGATAGCGATTGCTTTTGTAACAAAATTCATAAAAGACAAGAGTTTTGCAAAAATCGCAATTGCGGTAGCGCTGGGACTTTTTATAGCAGCTTTGCCGATGATTATTTCGTTTGCAGGCGGCAAGAAATTCCAGGGTTCACTAAAATGGGCTCTTGATTATATGAAGAATTCGCTGATGTCTTATGAAAGAGAATTTATCATCGAAGAGAAGATGGCAGAGCTCATAAAATTAGACGATACCGCCAATACTGCTACTGCAGCAGGTATTCTTGCACCGTTTAAAAAGAGCAGCGACGATGCTTTAAAAAGCATGGACCGTGCGAAGAAAAAACAAAGCAAAATTGCATATGTATATAACCAGACATATGTATTTATGTTCGGTAAGGGACGTGCTGCTTTAATTCTTGTTTTTGAATTAATAGGCATAGCCGTCTGGATTGCGATGAAGGTATTCGCGATTATAAAGAAGAAAAATGATGACGAAACTGATACAGGCAGGTATGACGGATATCTGGCGATTGTTCTTATCGGAATTATGTTTATTTTGTTAAATAATTTCCATTCGCTCGGATTCCCCGAAATATTTGAAACAGGACGTCTATGCGCGATTACACAGCTTCTTGCACTGGGAGTACTGTTTATACCGCTCGACCTTTTAATGTCATTCCCTCTGGCAGAACTTCCGAAGCTTGCGGTTTCTTTAACTGCTGCGGGAGTATTATTTGCCGAGACTCTACTTACGGTGGTTACAGGCAACTATCACGGATATCTTTTCAGCTGGCTTGAAAGATACGATTCTGCCGTTAAATGTGCAATATCGATTACCGAGGATATGGATAAGAACAATTTCACGATCATATCTCCGACAGAAGAAATCTATCAGATCATTCAGTATGGCTATCACGAAGAAATTGTAAGTTTCCTTGATGTTGCAAAAAGCGGTGAACCTTATTCCCTGCCGACTGAATATGTATTTATCTTTGTTGAAAAGAAACCGATTCAGTATCACCAGTATCATTTTGCTACAGGTCCTAAATGGCTTGCTCTTGAAAAGTATACGGAGTATCTTGAAAATGCAGTTTTGAATGTCAGCAGAGAGCCTTATATTCTTGCAGGCGAAATAAAAGAAGAATATGCTAAAAATGATTACGGATTCATGTTTAATTACGATTCATACAAGCTGGTAGGTTTAAGAACGATTATAGAATCAAAACTGTATGACTGGTGTCAGCAGTTTAACGCTGCTTTCCCCGGAGAGCTGCATACATATTACGAAGATGATGATTTTGTATGCTATTATTTCAAGCAGAATCCGAGAAACAACTTTGACTTGTCGTTTACCGTGCAGTAACCAAAGAGGTTTTTTATGAATAATAAACTCAAGAATTATGAAATACATGATGTAGCGGGAACGCATTTCCTTGTTAATGTTTCCCAGCGCGGAGATGTGTTTGAAAAGCCTTTGGAAATAAATGAATTCGGCGCATTTGTATGTAAGTATTTAAAAGACGGAAAGAGCAGTGATGAGATTGCAAAAATTCTGTCTGAAGAGTACGAAGCGGAATATGATGAAGTTTTAAAAGATGTGAATGATTTCCTGAACGTTTTGAATGAAAAGATCGTCTGATGAATTATTGTACAATTCAATAAAATGGTTTTTATATCCCGAAAAAAGAGACTCAGTTTCTTTTGACGATTACACTTCGGAAGATATCGAAAAGACCATAAAAACAGCCAAGGGACATGTGGTCGCACCTTTTATTTTTGATGCTTTTACGCAAAGTGCCCTAAAAGAAAAAGTAAACGAAACATATTTAAAAGAACTGACTTATACCACAAAACAGACCGTTATTCAAAGCTACAGACTTATATTTCTTACAAAATATGTCTGCGGACTTTTAAAAGAAAACGGAATAGATACGGTAGTTTTAAAAGGCATTGCAGCCGCAAGGGAATACCCTGAAATGCTTTACCGCAAATCCGGTGATGTGGATCTGTATCTTTTAGAAAAAAGCAAAGAAAAAGAAGCCGTAGAAGTAATGAAAAAAGCAGGCTTTTTATTCTTTGAAGAAGACCAGAAAGAAAATCATCAGACCGTTCTCGTAAGCAGCGACGGAATCAAAATAGAGCTTCATACAATGATTACAGAGCCCTTTTCTGACAAGCGAGCAAACGAAAGAATTGCCCTGTTTGAAGAAAGCATAAAAGATTATGCGGGAAACGTAAATATCTGGGGCAGTGATTTTCCTGTTTTACAGAGAGGTGCATTTGCTTTTACGCTTTTACTTCACGCTCTTCAGCATTTTATGAGAGCAGGCTTCGGTATAAAGCTTCTCTGCGATATGGCGGCGCTTTTTGAAAACGGTTTAAACGACAAAGAAAAAGAAACATATCTTTACCTCATAAATGACTGCCGTCTTACCGGTTTTTCTAAAGTAATCCTGTCGGTCTGTGTTTATTATCTCGGACTTGATAAAGATAAAGTTCCTCACGAACTGTGTGAGATTGAAAAGTGTGATGCTTTTCTTGAGGATGTTTTAAAAGCCGAAGAGTTCGGAAGAAACGATGTCAACCGTATGGCTGTGGTAAGCGGAAACGGGCTCTGGGGGTATTTTAAGGAGTTTCATCATCAGATGAAATTATCTTTTCCGAAAGCCTCAAAAGTTTTTATTATTATACCCGTGCTATGGGTTATAACTCTTGTGAGATTTCTGATAAACAATAAAAAAGTCAGAAAAACAACAGCCGCAGAAATTTTTAAGAATGCGGGTGAAAGAAGTAAGATGGCCAGGGAACTGGAAATATTTGAGAGATAAATATGAACGTAAACGACAAAACCATAGATATTGTAATTACATGGGTAAACGGAAGCGATTCAGACTGGCAGAAGCGTAAGAATGAGTATTTAAAAAAGCCCGACACTGATTTAAGAGATGAACGCTACAGGGATTCGGGTTCGCTTAAATATCTGCTTCGCGGCATCAATCTTCATGCACCCTGGGTCAGAAAAGTCCATTTGCTGACAGAAGGTCATTTACCCGACTGGCTTAATACCGAATGCGAAAAACTGAATGTTGTTAAGCATGCGGATTTTATGCCTGCAGAAACACTTCCCACTTTTAACAGCAATGCCATAGAAATGTATCTTCATAAAATACCGGATCTTTCTGAAAGATTTATTTATTTTAATGACGATATGCTGATACTGAAAGATGTGGAAGAGAGCGATTTCTTTGTGGGGAACAAACCCAAGGACATGCTTGCACTTCAGCCTGTTGTTGCTAATCCGAATAACCCTGTTATGTCGAATATCTTTTTGAATAATTCGATTGTAATATCCAGACATTTTGATAAAGAGGAAAGCATAAAGAGAAACAGATCAAAATATTATCATGTCGGATATCCCGTAAAATATTTTATTTACAACATACTTGAGAATGCATTTCCGCTTTATACGTCCTTTTATACCGTACACGGACCCTCACCCTTTTTAAAGAGTACATTTGAAGAGGTATGGGAAAAAGAACGTGAAGTTTTGTATGCCACTGCAAACAATCATATAAGATCAAAAGATGATGTTTCGCAGTATCTTTTCAGAGAGTGGGAAAAGCAGAAGGGCAATTTTGTTCCTTCCAATCTCCACAGGAATTTTGCATATTTCGAAATCGGAAACGACAACAGAAAACTTATATCCTGCATAAAAGGTAAAAAGAAAAAACTGATATGCATTAACGATACATGCAAAGAAGTTGATTTCGAAAAAGCAGTAAATGAAATTAATGATGCGCTTGAATCATCTTTGTCACAAAACAGTCCATTTGAAAAGATGAACAAGTAATAAAATTGTATGAACTAGAAATAATTTGATTGACGGTTTGTCCATCATTGGATTATAATGTACACGATGGTTTGAAAAAAATAAAAAATTTATAAAAAAATGAAGGGAATTCAAAAAATGAAAAATTACGAAAAACCCGTAGTGCTTGCAAATGAAGAGTTAGCTGAAGGAGTTTATGCCGGCAGCGGTGACTGCTATACCTACTCAGGTTATATCAATCAGACTCCTGCAGTCGGAAGAGATTACTATGTAGTTCATATCGACGGAAGACATGAAGCTTCTGACAAGCATCACAGTACAGGACGTTCTTTACAGATCGTATTCAACCAGCCCGTTACTTATATGAGCAGTATGGGTGAAAAGGTTGAAGGCAGCGGAACCAGTGTTCTTACACTTACGTTCGGTGTAGGCAACGGTTCATACCATCACAACGCATCAGATAATGCAGGTCTTACAGATCTTAAGATTTACTCAGATCCCGGACTTGAGCTTATCAGCGTTACATCAACTTTCTGCAATCACACATGCGGCCAGCACGATGGTTTAAAGTAATTATTCAGTTAATAATATACATTTACGGACCCTGTCTTTTGGCAGGGTCTTTTAAATTAAAAGAAGAGTCACTCAGGGACATTTTTGTGATATAATTAATTGTTATGTAAAAAAACAGGGTAATACAATGTCCAAGATTAAGTTTTACATTGAAAGAATAAAGGCCGGAAGACTGAAGTCCATGTGGGCTCAGACTAAATGGATATACGGATATGCCAAACATTATTTCTGGCATATGCTTTTTTATACCGTTTTGGGCATGGTAGGCGTAGGCGTTTCATTACTGCTCGGCCTTGTTTCCAGAGACATGGTTGATATCATCACAGGTCATAAAACAGGCGAAATCATCAAGTATTTCGTAATGATGGTTGTATACAATGTTGTTTCTCTGGTTTTCACTCAGATAACAAATTATATTTCTTCATATATCAGCATGAAGGTTGATGCCGAAATAAAGGCAGATATCTTTTCGAAAATTCTGGTTACCGACTGGGAATCCTTAACTTCTTATCATACGGGAGATTTGCTTGTAAGATGGAGTTCTGATGCAAGCAATATTTCTGCGGGAGTACTTAATTTCCTTCCGAATGTCGTGGTTTATGTTGTAAGATTTATCTCGGCATTTGCCATGATTATTTACTTCGATCCGTCATTTGCGGTCTTTGCGTTTTTAGGTCTTCCCGTGAGCTTTATTCTCTCAAGAACACTTATGAGAAGAATGGTTAAAAATAACGAGAGAAGCGCAATGATGAGCGCAAAGATGTCGGGATTTAACCAGGAAGCGTTTTCAAACATTCAGACCATAAAAGCATTCGACTTAATAAAACTTTATGTGGAAAATCTGAAGTCTCTTCAGAAAGATTATATTTCCATGAAACTGGAATTTCAGAGAATGTCAATCTGGACTTCGGTTCTGTTTTCCACAGTCGGAATGCTGGTTTCGTATTCCTCGTACGGATGGGGAATTTACAGAGTATGGAGCGGTGCCATTACATACGGTACCATGACCATGTTCTTAGGTCTTTCTGGTTCACTCACCGGAGCCATGAATAACCTTACTTCAATAGTTCCTTCAATCATAAGTCTGACTACATCGGCAGGGCGTCTGATGGATATTGTAGAAATGCCGAGAGAAGATTATTCCAATGAAGATGCTGCAAAAGCATTCATGGAAAAATACAAAAACGAAGGTATCAGTCTTAAGATATCCGATGTTACCTATAAATACAAATCAGGCGTTGTAAATGTCTTTGAGAATGCTTCGATGTACGCACATCCTCATGAGATAGTTGCACTTGTCGGTCCTTCGGGCGAAGGAAAGACAACAATGCTTCGAATTCTTTTATCGCTTATATTCACTCAGGAAGGCAGTGCTACGATTTATAATGGCATGGAAGAGAATGAAAGCAGTGAATATATGGAACTTGATCCTTCTGCCAGAAAGATGTTTTCATATGTTCCTCAGGGAAATACTTTGTTTTCAGGTACCATTGCCTACAATATGCGAAGCGTAAAACCCGATGCTACTGATGAGGAAATAATTGATGCATTAAAGATAGCATGTGCATGGGAATTTGTCGAAAAGCTTCCCGAGGGAATTAACAGTGAGATAAAAGAACGTGGCGGCGGATTCTCAGAAGGTCAGGCACAGAGACTTTCGATTGCAAGAGCAATTATTAGAAAATCTCCGATACTTCTTTTAGATGAAGCAACCAGTGCTCTCGATGTTAAGACCGAGAGAAGACTGCTTAAAAACATTATGAAGGATGAATATCCGAGAACCTGTATAGTTACGACACACAGACCTACGGTTTTGACTATCTGCAACAGGGTCTATGAAATAAAAGACAAAAAACTCAATGTACTTGATGATATTGAAATCGACAAGCTCATAAGAGATTTTTAATTGGTTTACATAAAATATTATTTGACAGGAAAGATATAAAATGGAAAACAAAAAAGAAGGCTTTGGAAGTAAACTTGGATTTATATTTGCGGCAGCAGGTTCTGCTGTAGGTTTGGGAAATATCTGGAGATTCCCTTATCTGGCAGCAAAATACGGAGGAGGAATATTTCTTTTAGTTTACATAATATTGGCGGTGACATTCGGTTTCTCTCTGATGATTACCGAAATCGCATTAGGCCGTAAAACAGGAAAGTCCGTTATCGGAGCGTATAAAGAAGCTGATAAAAGATTCTCGTTTTTAGGAGTAATAGCAGCTTTAGTTCCTTTTATCATAACTCCTTATTACTGCGTAATCGGCGGATGGGTACTTAAATACCTGACAGTTTTTGCTACAGGATTTGGAAAAACTGCCGCAGATGAAGGAGATTTCTTTACCGGATTTATCGGCACATGGTTCCAGCCCACATTATTCTTTGTATTATTTGCGCTTATTACCGCGCTTGTAGTTGTTTTCGGAGTGCAGAAGGGTATTGAACTTATAAGTAAGATTCTGATGCCGATTCTCCTTGTACTGATAATAGGTATAGCCATTTATACAATGACGATTCCCGGCGCACTGGACGGACTTAAATACTATGTTCTTCCAAACTTCAAAGGCTTTACTTTTTCGATGTTTTTAAAGACGCTTATAGCGGCCATGGGACAACTTTTCTATTCAATGTCGCTTGCTATGGGCATTATGGTTACATACGGCTCATACATGAGAAAAGAGGACTCTCTCGAGGGTTCCGTCAGACAGATAGAGATATTCGATACAGCGGTTGCTATTCTTGCAGGTATGATTATCGTTCCCGCGGTATTCGCATTCAGCGGCGGTAACTCGGAAGCGTTAAATGCAGGCCCGAGTCTTATGTTTGTGACACTTCCGAATGTGTTTGAGACTATGAAGGGCGGTCAGATAGTAGGAACATTATTCTTTGCTCTGGTTGCGCTTGCTGCTCTGACTTCATCGATTTCTCTTCTGGAAACCATAGTATCCATTGTATGTGAGAGATTCAAACTTAAAAGAGTCACGGGAACAATTATCTGCTTCTTGTTCGTAATTGTAATCGGTCTTACTTCTGTATTCGGCTACAGCATTTGGGACAAAGTAAAAATATTCGGATATCAGTTCTTAGACTTCTACGATTTCATTTCAAACAACGTAATTATGCCTGTCGTATCGCTTCTTACATGTGTACTGATCGGATATTTTGTTAAGACAAAATTCGTGGAAGAAGAAGTTTTGTACGGCGAAAAGAAATTCGGCGCCAAGGGCCTTTACAAGGTAATGATCCTTGCAGTCTGCCCCGTATGCATGATAGTAATTCTTATAAGCAATTTATTCTTAAGTCTGTAATTTGAAAATATAAAAGCACCTCTTTTGCGGAGGTGCTTTTTTATGATTTTGCTTTGTGTATCAGTTTTCCGATTGGCTTTCGGAAAGGCAGTAAGAAAAGCCATACCTGCCAAGAAAGAAAATAAAAGAAATTGTTGGTTTTTATCTTCTTGCCCTTATGGTAAAAGGCGGTCATAATACCGTAAATTTGCGAAATATCAAGCGGTCCTTCAACAACCGATTCGTTATCGCCCACAAAGTATATTTTATCGTCTTTTTTCTTATAGACACGATGAAGAATCAGCTTATTGTTCTTTCTTCTGTATAAAAGAACATCGCCTCTTTTTATTTTATGATCTCTTAACGGAGAGATAATGACTTCATCCCTTTCGGGCACAATAAGAGGGTACATACTGTAGCCCTGAGGATGCAGCTGAACGCTCTTGTTTTCGGATAATAAATCCACTATTTTAATTTTCTCTGAAAGATTATTGTCCATCATTATTTCACTCAATTAAGGCAATTAAGGGTACGTTTATGACCAATGACATTGTAGCATTTTTGAAGTGGCAATGCTATAATTATTGCAAATAAAGAAGCGAGGAATTTATGCTTAGAAACGATTCTTTTTACTTAAAGAGAATAGCAGACGTCCCCTATATTTTACCTGTAGGCCAGATGGTTGCAGACCATATGAGGGGCGTAAAAATAAATGAGACCGGAGCTTTTATCTGGGAATGCCTTAAGGATGATATTTCCAAAGAAGAACTTTACGAAAAGTGTTTTAAATATTATGAAGCTTCAGAGGATGAGAAAGAAGAAGTAAAAGCAGGATGTGATGAGTTTTTAAAATATCTTGATTCGCTCTTTATGATCATAAAAGATAAAACCTCTGAAGAAACCGATACAGCTGAAGAAGTTAAAGAAAGATTTTCACCTTATAAAAATCTTGATTTCATAAAATCAGTCGGAATAGCAAACATAAAAATCGGCTTTTACGGAGACGGAAGCTGCCTTACCGATAATTTCGATGCATTTGTTATTAAAAGCGACGGAGCAGACGATTTAAGGTTGGAAATAGTACATGATACACCCGAAAGCCTTAAAGGAAAAGAAATCGTAAAAGACGCAGCTGTAGAAACCACTGAATGTGCGGACAGATATATTTTAAGATTTCACGAATCTGAAAAGATTATTGAATGTCACTTAAGCAAAAAAGGAAACCTTGCAAGGTTTTATATAAAAAATGATTTGGATGAGGCCGAAAAAGAACTTTTATTCCATGCGATAAGAACCGTATTTCTTTACAAAGCGCTCTTAAAAGGAATAGTTGCGGTACACTCGGCATCAATACTTTATAAAAACTGTGTATGGCTTTTCTCAGCCGGCGCCGGAACCGGCAAATCCACACACGCAAGGCTCTGGACGGAACTCTTTGATGTAAAGGCCGTAAACGGAGATTTAAATCTTTTAGGATATAAAGACGGAAAGAGCGTTGTATACGGACTTCCGTGGTGCGGAACCAGCAATACATTCGATGTAAATACATATAAACTCGGCGGTGTGATTTTACTTAAGAGAAATAAAGATAACTTCACCGAAGATTTACAGGAAGACGAGAAAGAACTTTTATTACAGCAGAGAATCATATCTCCTTCGTGGGATACAAATCTTCTGGATAAGCAGTTTGAAATAGTTGAAAACATCATAAAAAACAAAGCAGTTGTTGCAAGGCTTAACTGTACACCGGATTATGAAGCGGCAATTGTAATGAAAGAATATATCGATAAAATAATCGTATAGAAAAGAAAAGGTAATGTTTAAATCGAAAGGAGGATTTGTTATGATCGGTTTAATAGGTTTGAATTGGTTCAATCAGAACAACACTGTTGGCAGAGATTTATGGGCTATGGCGCTTAATGAAGGCGGCGGAAATCCCGGGATGAAACACAATCCCATCTATGTGAAAGAGAGCAATGAATCCGCCACAGAAACAATTGAAGAAATAACAGAAGCAGATTCCTTTGACGAATAAGCTTCAGGAGGTTTAATAATGGAATTTTTACTTTTAAACGGAAGCGGTATCAATGATGCGTTAGCAAACATTGAAACCGGACTTAATTCCGCAAACAACTCGGCGTTTTCCATATACGGAATATTTGCTGCTTTTGCGGGAATGCTCGGAATTAGTATCTGGGTTTTGGGAATTATAGGTGCAATCATTTCATCGATATTCGGATTTATTTTGTTAATCTTAGAATATCTTCTTCCTGCCATTGCACTCTATAAACTGGCTAAAAAAGCAGGATATAAATATCCCTGGCTTGGGTTTATTCCGTTTGCCCAGACATATCTGGAATTCGTCCTGCCGCGTAGGGAATTTAACCTTCTTGTTAAGACCAAGAAACGTAATTACATGGGAATTGCTTTCCTTGTACTTTCATTATTCGGAACCAGCATTATTGTTGCATTAAATGTTGTTCCCGCAGTAGGACAGCTTTTGGATCTTCTTTTACCTATCGTGCTTATGGCGATGGCATGGCGTAAAAAATACGATATGCTCGTTACTTTCAGAAGTAAGGAACTTGCAATTCCGATTTCGATTATCAGTATTTTTGTTCCCTGGCTTTACACCATCGTTCTGATCTTCTCGATGAATCAGGAACCTGAGTACGGCGTAGGAAATTACTATAACGTTTATATGGAAGATCATTAAATATTTGTTTTGTGATGTTTATGGAATTTCGTCGGCGGTCTGACTGCCGGCGAAATTTCCTTGTTTAAAAATATACTTGTTTAAAGGTTTAGGCATGAAAAAAGGCGACAGTTTTGAAGGATATGTAACTAAATATGATTTTCCGAATGTCGGACATGTTGAAGTTTCAAACGAGAACGGGACTTATGACATTAAGATTAAGAACGCAATCATCGGACAGAAGATAAGAGGCACGGTAAATAAAAAGAAACACGGCCTTCTGGAAGCAAGACTTGAAGAAGTAATCGAGAGAGCACCCGAAGAAACTGCCGATCCCTGTCCGCATTTTAAGGAATGCGGCGGATGTACATATCAGACATTTCCTTACGAAAGCCAGCTTAAAATAAAAGAGAAGCAGATTATCGATATGTTAAAAAAGTCCTTAGGTGACAATGCTTCAGATATCGATAATGCATACGAAGGAATCTTAGGAAGTCCGGACAGAAGCGAATACAGAAACAAAATGGAGTTTTCATTCGGCGACGAATACAAGGACGGCCCTTTGGCACTCGGTATGCATAAAAGAAACAGCACTTACGATGTTGTTAATACATTTGAATGCAGAATAGTGGATGAGGATTACAGAAGGATTCTTAAAACCACTTTTGAATATTTTACGAGGTTAAATATTCCCTATTATCACAAGATGAAACATGAAGGCGTGCTTCGTCATTTATGCGTGAGAAAGGGCAGAAAATCAGGCGAAATACTTGTGTTCCTTGTAACTTCTTCGCAGTGGAGTAATAAGTATTCCAAAGAAGAGTGGGACAGAATTCTCGAAGCCTGGAAGAATGAATTATTAGGCATAGAAACAAAAGGTAAATTTGCGGGTATTCTGCATATTAAGAACGATTCGCTTGCAGATGCGGTTATAGATGAAGGAAGTACTGTTCTTTACGGAAAGGATTTTTTTGAAGAGGAACTGCTTGGTCTGAATTTTAAAATTTCTCCGTTTTCTTTCTTCCAGAACAATTCGCTTGCGGCCGAATTATTGTATTCCAAAGTTAAGGAATATCTTTTATCCGGTGTTGACGGAAAACCTGTTGTATATGATTTGTATACGGGCACGGGAACCATTGCCCAGCTTGTATCGGAAGCCACAAGCAAGACCATAGGCGTAGAAATTGTTGAGGAGGCCGTAGAGGCTGCGAAGATAAGTGCGAAGAGAAACGGTATAGATAACTGTGAATTCATCGCAGGGGACGTTTTAAAGTGTTTAGAGGGCATTGATACTCTGCCTGACTATATAATACTCGATCCACCGCGTGACGGAATCAATCCGAAGGCTCTGGAAATTATACTTAATTACGGTGTTAAAAGAATAGTATATGTATCCTGCAAGCCTTCAAGTCTGGCGAGAGATATATCTGCATTTTATGAGAAAGGCTATAAACTTGAAAAGATGTGCTTAACGGATTTGTTCCCAAGCACATATCACTGCGAAACGGTTTGTCTTCTGACAAAATAAAAATAACCTGTCCCGGTTAAAGGACAGGTTTTATTTTTTATTTTGGTGTACAGCTTAAATATACTGTATTGTCTTCCTCATTGGCATTATCGGATAAGTCTCTTGCACGTATAAGGAAGTAGTAAGTCTCGCCTGATGTAAGACCTGTTATAGTATCCTGATTAGGATAAACTCCTTCGCCTACGCCGTTTTCATATCCGGAACCGACTCCGTTAACAAGCTCTTTGCAAAGTGCTTTGCTCAACGAAGGATCGTTTTCAAAATCAAAAGGTTCGGTCTGGTAATAGAGCATGTATTTAACATGATTCTTATCCATTGCGACATCCCAGCGAACTGTGACTCCGCCGTTAACGGCTACAGCTTCCTGAATACCTATTCTGGGATCGGGTGCTTCAAACGGATAAGTGGTTGAATCATTGTAAGTGCTGGTCCAGACAGGAGCGGTTGTATCTTCCTTTTCCTCATGATCTATTACAAAGTCGTTAACCATAGTAACGCTTCCGTCGGTAATATAATGCATGAATCCGGCTTCTTCGGCGATATTCATATCTTCTAAAAGAACCGAAAGGCCTGCTTCGGAATTGTTGTACAAAGTGTCTTTAAGCTCGTATTCTGCGGGACCCTCCGCATATCCTAATGAAAGAACCTGGAAACCGTCCGGACGTGAAGCTTCCGCAACAAGTCTCGGTGCATAATTGTAACGGTTGTCTGACGAATAACCTTCATAGAAAAGTACATCGGTATTCGAATCCAGATGATAACTTTCGAACATTACATAATCCACGTACTGACGGGGATTGTATTTGTAATGAGGAAGAGCAGGATTGTAAAAGAAAATTCCGCGGTTCTGAAGGATAAGTTTATCCGGATAAGTATTTTTAAGAAGTGCACAAAAATCTTTAACACCGGTGCCTGTCCATTCGAATCTTGTCATATTGTAACTTGTTTCGTTTGTATATCTGTTGGGAGCAGCGGTATCGATTGTATCGAGGAAAACTCCGTCACATCCGAGACCTCTGCCGTAATCGTCGGAAAGGATTTCCTTAAGTCCCGGAACTTCGTCTTCACCGTCTATCGTCATATTATCAAGTACTTCAAACCAGGCGGGATCACCGATGTTGGTAAAAGCACAGTTAAATACAGGGTTGATATCGGGCTTGCCGTCATGATTGTTATCATCCAGATAATAGGATGCATAGCCTGTGCCGGCGGGAGAAGGGTTACCCATAGGGTCTACTCCGTCAAGAGATTCGGTACCTTCAGGTCTCGGATCCACACGGGGACCTGTTCCGTCACCTGTAAATCTTGAATCATCAAGCATTTCTTCGGGTGTCATGTATGCGGTTCTTAAATCTTCACCGATAGCAATATAACCTAGAACTTTTGTACCGCTTGAACGGATTTCCTGAACCTGTTCTCTTGTGATATTACCCATTTTAGGATGTAAGATTACTACTTCATACTGTTTGGCCTCTTCAATGATGTCATCGTTTAAGACGCCGTAGTAAATCATGTATGACTGTTTGGTTTCATAAGAGAAATCATGTGTTCCGGGAGCATAACCGTATGTCTTAACCGGCTCCGAGGGAGTAGTTACGATGGTTGTGCCGGCGGTAGGATCGCTGTTATAGTAATCGTACTCCTCGGGCTCAAACAGTTCGCATGCCGTGGGAGCTAAAAAAGACAACAGCAAAAAAAGGGCAATGATTGATTTGCGTTTCATTAAAAAATCTCCGATTTAATAATCATTAAGGTGTGAGATGTGAAGGGCCTCTGAAGAGGAACATTGCTTCTTTTATGTTAAGTCCTAAAAGAAGCATGGTAAGTCTGTCGATACCAAGGCCGAATCCACCGTGAGGAGGACATCCGTATTTAAAGAATTCAAGATAGAATTTAACGTCTTCGGTAAGTCCCTTTTCGTCAGCCTGAGCCTTTAATACATCATATCTGTGCTCGCGCTGTGCACCTGTTGTAATTTCAACACCTCTCCAGATAAGGTCGTAACCCTGAGGAACGCCCTTGTCGTCACGCATGTGATAGAAAGCTCTCTTTTCTGCGCTGTAATCGGTGATGAAAAGGAATTCGTGGTTATAATGTTTCTTTACCCACTGGTAGCTTAAACGTTCTGCATCTGTAGTCAGATCGCCTTTTTCCGAATCGGGAACAGTATATCCGTACTCTTTTTCGAGTGCATCATAAAGATCTGCAAGCTTTACTCTGGGGAAAGGAGTGGTGGGAACGATAACCTCTGCGTCGAATTCTTCGGTAGAGAAGAGTTCTTTGATTTTATCGCCGTATTTTTCCTTAACCTTTGTAAGTGCATATGTAATTAAATCTTCCTCCATTTTCATTACATCTTCACATCCGTTGATGTATGAAAACTCAAGGTCGAAACATGTGAATTCTGTAGCATGCTTGCTGGTAAAAGATTTCTCTGCTCTGAAAACAGGACCTACTTCGAAGATCTTTTCAAAACCTGAAGCCATAGCCATCTGTTTGTAGAACTGAGGGCTCTGTGCAAGATAAGCGTTCGGAAGGTTGTAGTTTGGGAAGTAATCAAGTCTGAAAACATCCGCACCTGATTCCGATGCTGCTGCAATAAGCTTGGGAGTATGAATTTCGATGAATTCCTTGTTAAGTAAGAATTCACGAAGGGCAGCGGTAAGAGTGGTCTGAGCCTTGAACATAAGCTGGTTTCTTTCTGTACGAAGGTCAATCCATCTGTATTCGATTCTCTGATCTATGGAAGAACGCTCAACAGCTGCTTTTTTCTTGGTAGCGGGAATATATTCTCTGGCAATGGGAAGTGCAGCGGCAACAGATTCGATTTCGATGTTTGACGGAATGATTTCAACTCCGCCAAGTTTTACGAAATCGCTTAAAAGCACTTTACCGGTTACTCTGACAACTGTATCGGGAGTGATTTTGCTTAATGTTTCTTCCCAGTCGGGATGGAGTTCTTTTTCGATAGTAACCTGAACTCTTCCCGTAATATCTTTAAGTACAAGAAAAGCCATTGCCTTGCCGTCTCTGTAGTTGTCTACAAAACCTGCAAGGGAGACTTCCTTGTCTGCATAATCCTTAACATTTTCAATGTAAATACGTTCCATTAAATAACCTCTTTTCAAGAAAATTTTACCTTTAATAGTGTAAAACCCTATTGAATAAAAGTCAACCAAAGGAAAAGCGATAAATATAAGAAAAAATATATTTTTTTTATGATTTGTGTTATCATTACTGTGTATGCAAAGTAAGGAAGATTTTTAGTTGCATTTATTGTTTTTTGAGTGTAAAACGGGCATTTAAGTAGGGCAAAAATATGTATAAAAGCCGAAAAGCTGCATTTATAATCGGCGCAATCGTTTTTGTATTGATTGCAGCCGGATTTATCTTTCTTTTTATTCGTGTAAAAAATACACCTGAGATTACTGTTGTTCAGACCGTGGACGATACAAAAAACAAAGGGGATTTGTATGTCGAAATGCCCATCATCAAAAGCTGGAACGACAGCGGATTTCATGCAAATCAGTACGGCGCCACTCTTTACAACAATACTTATAACAATGTAAAAGACTGGTCAATCACACTCTCATTTCCCAACAACGCCAAAGTAAACGATTCGTGGAACATATCGCTTTATGAAAATGAAGACGGTACGGTAACGATTATCAATACACCCAATCAGGGCTTTAACGACATTATCGAACCAAAGGATTTTATTACTTTCGGTTTTATTCTTTTTTCAAATTCCGATGAAGAAATAACCGATTTTGTCATCAAAGCAACACCCGAAGCAAAGATAACGGATTATCCGCTTTATTATATTTTGCTTTTTATGATATTTATAAATATCGTTTTTCTGTCGATAAATATTGCGGTGGTAGTAAAAGATCACCAGTACAAAGTCAGGACCGAGCATGATCGTAAAATCATCATTCAGTCGATGAAGACCTTTACCAACTTTATTGATGCGAAGGATAAATACACAAGAGGTCATTCGATACGTGTAGGCTTTTACACCAAAAAGATTGCCGAGAAAATGGACTTTGATGAGGATGAACTTGACAATATCTATTACATCGCACTTCTGCATGATGTAGGAAAGATTAATATTTCCGATTCGATATTAAACAAGCCCGGCAAACTGGATGAAGAAGAAAGAAACATAATTGAGACGCATACCACAAACGGTGCACAGATACTAAAAGATTTTAACTCCGTGCCTCATATAGTCGAAGGCGCGAGGTACCATCACGAAAGATACGACGGCAATGGATATCCCGAGGGACTCGCGGGCGAGAACATTCCGCTTGTTGCCAGAATTATCTGCGTAGCCGATGCTTTTGATGCGATGAATTCCGACAGATGTTATCGTAAAGCATACCCCATGGAAAGAATCGTAAAAGAACTAAAAGAGGGTGCCGGCAAACAGTTTGATCCAGAAGTGGTAAAAGTGATGCTTGAACTGATAGAAGAAAATGTGTTCTACGGTATCGGAAAAGAAGATAACGAAGAATAATGTGTATAAAGGAATTTTTTAGGAGGTCAAATGCTTAAGAGATTTTTAAAGACAACCAAGGGAAAAGTTACCGCGATTTGTTCGGGAGTGGCTTTGGTTGCCGTCGTGGCAGCGGTTGCCGTAATGCTTATTCTTAACATTAACAAATACAGAAGTATTTCTGTTGCCGATGTAAAAGGAATTGTTAATATAATCGGTCAGAAAAACAATGGTCAGGCATACAAAGGACAGCGTCTTTTTGACGGTGATGACGTTTCCGTGATGGAAGATTCCGAACTTACGCTTTGTCTTAACAACGATAAGTATGTATATGCCGACGAAAACACGCATTTTAAACTTGAAGCAGCATCATCAAAGCAGGGCAACAAGTTAAAGATAGTTCTTGATAAAGGTTCCGAATTAAATGTTCTTACCGCAAAACTCGGAGACGGAGATACCTATCAGGTTGATACTCCGAACTCCACAATGTCTGTAAGAGGTACAAGATTCAGAATGACCGTTTATACAGGAGATGACGGATATACTTATACACTGCTTGAGGTTCAAAGCGGTATTGTACTTGCGCAGTTAAAGACCTTAACGGGCGAGTATAACGGAGTTGAAAAAGAATTCTTCGCAGGCCAGAGCGCACTTATCAGAGGTGGAGATGATTTCTCTGAATTCGTGCTTTCTGAAGAGCAGGAAGAAGTATGGTTCCTTGATTATAAGAGTCTTCCTTCTGAGTCGGTACCCAGATTGGTTGAACTTCTAAAAAAGGGTGAAGAACTTGAAGCAGCAGCTAAAGAGGCTGAAGAGAAGGTTGTAACGGATACTGACGAAAAAGATAAGAATCAGGTTGCCGAAAAAGACACCGATAAAGATAAAGAAGCCGACAAGGAAACCGATGCGGATAAGGATAAAGAAAAAGAGGCAGACAAGGATAAAGAGGCCGATAAGGATTCCAAAGACGGTAAAGATAAAGACGCAAAAGACAATAATGATTCTAAAGATAACAAGGATAATAAAGACAATAAGGACAACAAGGATACCACAAAGGATAATAAAGATGCGAATAATCAGGCAAATAATGGTGGAGAGCAGCCTGTAAACAATCCTCAGCCTGCTAGTAATCCTGAACCTGCAAACAATCCCCAGCCCGCAAGCAATCCGGAACCAGCGCATACGCATACATGGGGAGATTGGTATTACAAAGCCGGTGAGGCTCCGAGCTGTGAAGCCGGCGGAACACGTACCCATAAATGTTCAGGCTGCGGAACTGAAGAGTCTGAACCGGTAGGTGCTATTGGACACAATTGGGGAGATTGGTATTACAAAGCCGGTGAGGCTCCGAGCTGTGAAGCTGGCGGAACACGTACCCATAAATGTTCAGGCTGTGGAACTGAAGAGTCTGAGCCGGTAGGTGCTTTGGGACACAATTGGGGAGCTTGGTTCTATAAAACAATAAAGGAAGAACCTGATTGTACAAACGGCGGAGTTCATACTCATACTTGTTCGGTTTGCAATAAAGAAGAATCTGAACCTGTTGGTGCATTAGGACATTATTATTCTAATTGGGTTACAGATACTGCACCAACTTGTGGTACAGATGGAACAGAAAAATGTGTATGTTCAAGATGTGGACAACCGAACGGAGATACCAGACCGGGACAGCCTGCAACGGGTAATCATAGTTGGACTCCAACGGGGAAGATTGCGAATGAGATACAGATTTATGATCCAACTACAGGTAAAATAAACGGAAGCAGAGATGTGGAATATAAGTGTGATAATTGTTCTGAAACAAAATGGGAACATGTAGATTTTTAGTTTTCCATAAATCATTAAACGATATAATTTATGTATTAATTATATAAATAGTATAGGAGTTTTTTGTTTAAGGCCCAATTTTTAATCAAGTAAAGGAGGCAAACTATGTCAAACTCAAATTCATCAGATGCATTAGCCGTATTATTTGCGGGCGGAGTATCAGTATTATTTATCATTTTCTGGATACTTTATGCGATTATTTTAATTGCAATAGTAACGATTCTGATAATCAGTATGTGGAAATTATTCGTAAAAGCGGGACAACCCGGATGGGCAAGTATAGTTCCGGTTTATAATTTCTGGGTGCTCTGTGATATGGTATTCAACAATAATATTATGTGGTTTATATTCATCTTTATTCCGTTCCTTAATTTTGTTTCAATGATAGCCATGATGATAGGAATGGCCAAGACATTCGGAAAAGGTACGGGATTTGCAATATTAACCATATTCTTCTACATTGTAACATTCCCGATTCTTGCGTTCGGAAAAGCTACATATGATCCGACTAAGAAAATCTGTTAAACTTTTAAAACCCTGATTGCGGAGAAAATATGTCCAAAATAATCGGAATCGATCTTGGAACCACAAACAGTCTTGTGACTGTCTGGGAAGACGGAAAAGCCGTATGCATACCCAATGCATACGGTGATTTTCTTACGCCCAGCGTCGTGAGTTTTGACGGCGAAGAAGTGATAGTCGGCAAAGCGGCCAAAGAAAGACTTATCACCGCACCCGACGATACAATCGCTTCTTTTAAGCGTAATATGGGCAGGAAAACTCTTCTTAAGAACAAGTTCACTGCAGCGGAGCTTTCTTCTTTTATACTTAAAAATCTCAAGGCGGATGCGGAGAGATACTTAAAAGAAGAGGTGAGTGAGGCTGTTATAAGTGTTCCGGCTTATTTTGATGATAAGGCCAGGAAAGCTACCAAACTCGCGGGAGAACTCGCAGGGCTCACTGTTAATCGTATAATTAACGAACCGTCAGCAGCAGCATTAGGGTATCTTAAAAACACCGAAAAAGGCCGTGAATTAAGCGGAGATTTTGATAATCACAAACTGCTCGTGTTTGACTTTGGCGGCGGTACGCTCGATGTGTCATTGCTTGAAACATTTGAAAATGTCGTGGAGATAATATCAGTCAGCGGTGACAATATGCTAGGCGGCATCGATTTTGATAAGGCAATTGCAATTAACTATATTAAGAGCCTGGATAAGGATCCGGCTCAGATTAAACCGCAGGATTTCAACATTATCCTTGAGGATGCCGAGGCGCTTAAGAGGAAATTAAGCGAGAAAAAAAAAGCGAGTGTCAAGGTCAATGCAAAGGGCTACAAGGGCATTATGTCCCTTACGATGAAGGAATTCGCCGCTCTTTCGGCTCCGATATTCAAGAAAATATATGTTCCGATTCAAAATGTATTAAGAGATTCGGGCAACAAACCCGAAGACATCGACGAAGTAATCGTAGTCGGTGGCTCGGGCAAAATGCCCATAGTGCAGCAGTATTTAAAGCACATTCTGAAAAAAGACAAGCTCTACGTATACGATCCTGATAAAATTGTCGCTCTCGGAATGGGCGTTTATGCCGGCATCAAAGAGAGAGACGAGGATGTAAAAGACGTGATTTTAACCGATGTTGCGCCTTTTTCACTCGGAATATCGACTGTGAATTACACCAATCCCGAAAAGCCGCTTTCATCTTTTATCATACCCCGTAATACCGCGCTTCCTGCATCGAGAACACATCCGTATACAGTGCTTTATGACGGACAGGGCATCATAAAAGTGGATATTTTCCAGGGCGAGGAAATGTATGCCGAGGAAAACAGGCAGATAGGCAGCTTCGAGGTCAACCTTCACGGATTAGGCAAAGAAGGCATGCTTACTTACATTACATTCACTTATGATTTAAACGGATTCCTCATTGTGAATGTTGATATCCCCGACCTTGAGATGACGCAGGAAGAGCTCTTCGTTGACAACGAACTGGGCCTTGACGAAGAGACGATTAAGACAAAAGTCGAGCAGCTTAAAGGTCTTAAACTGGTGTCTTACGAGGACGAGGAAAACTTAAGAATCATCGAATGGGGCAAGAAACTTTTCGTACAGTGCCCCGATAATATTAAACGTGAGATTTCCAAGAAAATACTTTTCTTCGAGAGCAAGCTCGCCGAGGACAGATACGAGGCTATAAAGCTCAGAAAATACCTTAAAATGTATTTTCTTAACATAGAGATGACGATACTTAAGAATCTGCTGGAAAACTACGAGTACGACGATTCGTGGCTCGATGAGGAAACCAAGGAGACCGACGAATCCTTCAAACGCTGGGAAGAGGATCATAAGAATGATAAAGAATGAGTTTGAAAGTCTTTTTGCCATCCTTGGCCTGGCTCCAACCAATGACTTGAAAGCGATTCGAAAAGCCTACTCCAAAATGTCGGCTAAATATCATCCCGAAGAAAATCCCGAGGAATGGAAGAAGATACACAATGCTTTCAAGAGCCTGACAGAAATTCTTAATGATGAAAAAGGTATGGAGGAACTGGCTCAGATCGCTTTTTCGGAAATACTAGATACGCCTAAAGAAAAGAATGCATATTATCACGTAAAAGGTCAAAAGGCAGAAGAGCTGGAAAAAGAAGCGGATATCTCGATTGAATCTTTTCTGTCAAAAGATAATTATTCTTTTTATCGTTTCTGGGATAATCTGGCCGAAAAAACCGCTGAAGAAATTGAGTCGGATGATGAAGCCGAAAAGGCCTTCTGGGCAGATATATTAAGTATCATGCCTGAGGAAAAAGAACCTGAAGACAAAGCAGAGGCTGACAGGAAGAGGAAGGAACGCGATGATCTTGAGTTTTTTGCGGGACTGGTCAAAAAGGCATACGCCGAGGACCCATGGCTTCCCGACAAGACTGTTCTGACTCTAAAGAGCATGAACGAATTCATGACACATCCGCTGTACCGGGATATGCTTAGAAACAGTAAATTTCTTCCGATGCTTATAGAAACCTTAAGAGGAAGATATATTGAAAATGATCTAAAAAAAGCACTTCTTGAAGACATTGTAAAAGCAAAGGAAGGAAGTCCCGATGATTCATTAAACATCTTTTATGATGAATTGAAATCGGTTATATGTGAATATAATTACAAGGAAAGGCGTTATAGACCGACCGGAACCATGATTGCTTTATCGCGCGCTGCAGAACGAATTAAAGCATCGCGAAAGAAATAATAAATTTGAAAAACCTATTTACAAATATAAAATTAAGTGTTATAACTGTATCAGTACGAGTGATACAGTTATTTTTTTTAGATACAGACAAATTGACTGCGAAATATATAAGTTTTACGAAAGGATATAACATGTTTCATATTGATAACAAAAGTTCAAAAGCAATATATGAACAGATAACAGAACAGATGAAATATCATGTTTTATGCGGTAATTTAAAACCGGGAGATGCCATTCCTTCGGTCAGAAAATTAGCACTTGACTTAAATATAACTCCCGGAACGGTTGCCAAAGTTTATCAGGAGTTGGAGCGCGAAGGAATTATCGAGACCATCCGCGGAAAGGGCACTTTTATTGCCGAGAAGATTGAATTGAAACCCGATGAAGGGAAACTTTCAATGGTCAAAAAAGATTTAAAATCCGCCATTCTTGAACTTAAAATGATGGGTTATTCAAAGGATGATGTAACAAGCCTCGTAAAGAATCTGTATAAGGAGATGGAAGTATGATTAAGATTAACGATGTTACCAAAAGATATGAAAAGAAAACCGCCGTTTCCAATGTTTCGCTTCAAATTGACAAAGGACAGATTCACGGCCTGATTGGTGAAAACTCTGCCGGCAAGACAACGCTTATTAAATGTATTGTGGGAATATATACGCCCGATGAAGGAAGTATCACTTTAGACGGTAACGATGTATACGACAATTTGGATGCCAAGAAACGAATAGCCTATGTCGGAGACTATGCTCAATTCGTGCCATTTTACACGGTGTCGGCTGTGCTTAAGATGTATGCGAGATTTTATGATACTTTCAGTATCGATAAGTTTAATAAGTATAACGAGATTTATAAGATACCCCTTAAATCCGTTGCTAACAACCTCTCCAAGGGTCAGAAAATGAGACTTAATATAATGCTTGAAATGTCTAAAGGGGCGGAGTACATCATTATGGACGAACCGGCATCAGGACTTGATCCTATTGCAAAAACGCAGTTTTTCGATATGCTTATTCGCGAGGTCGAGGAAAACGGCACCGGTATTTTTATCAGTTCACACAATTTACAAAGTCTAGAGAAAATTTGCGATGTTGTAACAGTCATGCATCAGGGAGAGATTGAAAGCAATGTGGCGGTCAATGAACTTAAGAGCAAGATTAAACGCGTACAGGCTGTGTTTGAAAAAGGCGTATCGGATGAGGATCTTGTAAACGCCGGATTTGAACATGTATCGCATACAGGCAGCATATATACCATGAATTCAAAGGAAGAAGATGAAAGCATCAAAGAAAAACTTAAGAGTCTTGGTGCATCTTTTATCGAAGTTACGGATCTGTCACTGGAAGAGTATTTCGTTGCTCTTGGTGATAAAAATTAACAATAACAGGAGAAGCCTATGAAAAACTATGGTAAATATATTCGCGAAACAATAGGATTTTGGATAATCACGCTTGTTACTGCATTTTCCTATACGGTGTTTGCGACCAATTACAATTTATCGCTCGGATTTCCCGAGGGACTTGCGGATAATCCCGCGAAATACCTCTCGGATAATTTTACCAACGCAAATGATCTGGCGAAATTCTTGAGGAGCGCTTTTTTACCTGCCACGAATACCATGCTTCATCTTGATGCAACAAATGCTATAGGAAGTCTTATTATAATGATTCTTTTCATTATGATATTTATGATTTTCTATAAGCTTTTGTATAAAGGTTTGGGTGAAAAGAATATCTATACAAGACTTCCGCTTAATAACGGAGATTTCGAATGGTTCTCGTTTGTGACAGGCAATATCTCGATAGTTATATGTATGACGATATCTTTCTTTATATCATACTTAAGATGCAGGATTCTTCTTGGGAAAACTCTTTCTGAGGGACACGATTACATTTTTTCCGTGCTTAATTTACATCAGGATAAGTATTATTTTGCTCTTATCAAAGATGATGTTTTAGTATCGGGAATTTTGTCATACGCATATTTATCGCTTCTTTTATGTGTTGCTTTTGCTCTTATGTTCTTACTCGGATCAATCATAAAAGAAGAAATGATCGGATATGTCTTCGGTGGTATATCCCTGTGTTTCGCATATGAATTGTTTGTAACCGATTCTTTCAATAATATTCTTTTAGGAGCATTTGGATTTGACAGACCAAAACTGTATACATATATATTTATAAGTTTTATGGTATTCACAATAACCGGCGTATTGATTCGCAATACCCTCTCAAAGAGAGAGTTTACGAAGAATCGTTTTATGGTTTATCCTTCACTTATTAAACTTATAATATCAGTTTTGGCGTTTCTGCTTATCATGGCAAATTATAATATGATTCGGGATTACTACTATAATGCAGTAATCAGCGGCATAGGAAATGTGCGCGGAATATTTTTTGAATTGACGTTCTGGATAGATTTGTTTGCAATAGGATTAGCTGTTTTCTTTATAATCCTTAAATCAAAGAAGAAGGAAAGTGCGGCTTTTTCTTTGGGTAAAGTAAGAAAAATAAGTGTAATTGCAGGCATGGCACGCATGTATTTAATACCGATTATTTTATGCACGGTATTCGGTATTATCAAAACAGGTGACACGATTAAACTCATAAAAGAATATGATTTCAGCAATATTCCACAGATGTCGACAGAGGTATTTGAGGAACTGTGGTTTCATTTCCAGACTGCATATCCACTAACGATGCTGGAATACCTGGCTAATATCCTGTTATTTTCGGTATTGATTCTAAGCGTGGTAAAAGTGCTTCAATTCTTATTAAACGACGGAAGATATCTTACGGAATATATGGAAAGGCTGCCGGTTAAGAGAAGAAAACTGTTCTTCTTTAAAATACTGTTGGATTCATTGATGATAATAATACCGATATGCATAACTTTCGTAACGCAGATTATCATTGTATACAGATTCCGTGCACTGGACAGAGTTTTCTTTGCTCCGTATGAAGGCATAGTTGCCAAATTACTGTTTGGATTTGCACTATATACGGTCTGTGCATTCCTTGCGGTTGAAATGTTCTATGCCTTAATCGATGTATCTGTAAGCGCGCCCTTTATTAAGCTTTTGACAATGATTTTCGGAATGATACTTTTGTCATATTCAGAAAGTTTGTCTGGCATTAAATATTACTATTGGCATTATGTATATGATCATACAAAAAGTTACTGGATTCCTGATCCGCCTTCCTTTTCTTTTACGGAATGTCTTAATAATGCACCTTATATAATGTTCGCATTAATTGCATTATCTCTGGCAGCGATACTTTTCGTTACTGCTTTCTTGCTTTGCCGCAAGGCACTCCGCGGAAGTATGTTTACTACCGGATTTGGCAAATTCTTCTTTGTAACCATGATAGTTGTAGATCTCGGGTTGATTGTATTCGAGGCGGCCGAAGGATCAATTATAAGAATTGTGATAGGCTGCGTTGCAATCGTTCTGACAGTATTTTTGTTACTTCAAAAGAAGCGGCCGATACTTAGATAGACTATATTTCTAAAAGAGCAAAAGAGTAGAAGATCAAAAGTGTAAAAGATCAAAAGAGTAAAAGAACAAATGAGCCCGGCGAATTTGCCGGGCTCTAATTTGTTATAACTGTTCTTTGTTATCATAATCGAAATATTAGATTTGAATTTATTAACAGATTCTCGGAAGAAGCTCGCCGCTGGGACGGGAGAGTAAAGTCTTGGCACCGACTGCGGTGTTTAATATTACTTTGCCGACATTTTCTTCTGTGACTTCGCCGATGATTGCGGCTTTTTCTGAGTTTTCGCAAGCCTGTAATGCATTCAGTACTTTGTCTGCTTCGGATGCGGGAACGAAGAATACAAGTCTTCCTTCACATGCAAGATATAAAGGCTCAAGACCAAGCATTGCACATACACCGCGAACGCCTGGATCTACAGGAATCTTTTCACTTTCAAGAGATATTCCGACGTTACTCTGGTGAGCGATTTCATATAGAACTGTTCCCACACCGCCTCTGGTGGCATCTCTTATTACATGTATATCTTTGGTTTCTTTTAATACAGCTTCAATATTGCTCCACAAAGGCGCACAGTCACTTTTAATATCAGCATCGATATTGAATTCGTTTCTTGCAAGAAGAATTGTGCAGCCGTGTCTTCCGATATCTCCGGTAACAATTATTTTATCCCCGGGTTTTGCGAATGCACCTGATGTATTTACGCCTTCCACGATGTTGCCCACACCTGTGGTTGTAATGAAAATCTTGTCAACCTGGCCTTTTCCGGCAACTTTGGTATCGCCTGCCACTATTTCAACACCGGCTTTTCTTGCGGTTTCACCCATTGACTTTGCAATCTTTTCAAGTTCTTCCACGGGGAAGCCTTCCTCGATAATATAGGAACATGTAAGGTATTTAGGCTTTGCACCCATGCAGGCAATATCGTTAACTGTGCCGCAGATTGCGAGCTTACCGATATTTCCGCCTGGGAATTCGTAAGGCGATACGATAAAACCGTCTGTTGACATTGCTATCTTTCCTTCCTCAAGAGAGAGCACTGCAGCATCATCTGCGGTAAGATCGGGATTATCAAAATTTGATTTAAATATTCCGTTAATCAGTTCGTTTGTCTGAATACTGCCGGAACCGTGGGCAAGGGTAATTACGTTTTCCATGATATAGCACCTTTCATAAAAGAGAATTATGTAAACAAATTATGTTAATCACTTTAAATCTGATTGTACTGATAGTAAGCAGAGCAGGCTCCTTCATCAGATACCATGCATGCTCCTACAGCATGAAGAGGAGTGCAGACTTTTCCGAATAAAGGACAGTCGGAAGGTTTACAGTGACCCTGTAAAACTTCACCGCATCTGCAGCCCGGATTGGGTTTTCCTTCAATGTGTGGCATATTGAATTTTATTCTTGCATCAAAATCGGAA
>JAEEGH010002021.1_pt1 | contig 56052 bp, 57 predicted proteins | sample 9134181 | NCBI WGS metagenome assembly JAEEGH01 (sample SAMN16246544, study PRJNA631951) | gut metagenome | biome: gut microbiome; feature: rumen; material: DP-attached | host: Bos | place: Iran: Karaj | collected 2018-10 | reverse complement strand
ATGATAGATTAGATGATATTCAGCTGTACCTTTGCATGCATTATGAATACAGGACAACAATTCAAGCACTATGTGTGGATCGTGAATACCCTGCGGCAGCGCAGGCGGATGACGCTCAAGGAACTCAACGACCTTTGGGTGACTGACGAGGTGGCCGAAGGCAACCCCTTGCCGCGCAGCAGCTTCAACAAGTATCGCGATGCCATCCTCGATATGTTCGGGCTTATCATCGACTGCGATTCCACCTATCATTATTATATCAGCAATCCTGGCGAGATCGACAGTGACATGACGACGCAATGGATACTCTCGACCCTTACCACAGGTCTGACGCTTAGCGGAAGCACGGCCATCAAGGACAGTATCATACTGGAGAACGTGCCGGCCGGATATGAGTTCCTGCCAGTGATACTGCAGGCCATACGACAGACACGTACCATCTCTATGGGCTATCAGAAGTTCGGCTTCGAGGCCTATACGAAACCAGTGAACCCCTACGCCGTGAAACTGTTTCACCAGCGATGGTATATGCTTGCCGACAATGGCGAGCACATGGCCATCTACTCGCTCGACCGTATGTTTTCAGCCTCACTCACAGACCAGCACTTTGCGCGTCCTGCCGACTTCTCGCCAAACGAGTATTTCGCAGATTATTTTGGCGTGATGGTCGATGGTACACCTATGGAGCACGTGGTGTTGAGAGCCTACGGAAAGATGGCCAACCTGTTGCGCACGCTGCCGCTTCATGCCTCGCAGCGCGAACAGGAGTGTGGCGAGGGATATACGGACTTTGCCCTCGACATACGGCCATCCATCGATTTCATCAGCGAGCTGTTGTCGAAGATCGACGGTCTTGATGTGCTGGAGCCTGCCAGTCTGAAAGAGAGAATCCGTAAAATATTGGATGGCGCACTAAGAAGGAATCCGTAAAACGTTAATGTAAGTTAATGTCTTGGAGGTGTACACACTTAAGGTACACCTCCTTTTTTATTTTGCACCCGAAATTCAGTGAATAATTAAAAAGCAAAGATTATGGAAGGATTATTTTTCGGATTCGTGATTACAGTTGTGCTCGTCAATATGATGGGCGCCTATTCAGAAAATATTATTAATAACAATTAAAACGATTAAAGAAATGACAAAGCAAATTGTTTCTAAGGAAGAGGCCTACGAGCCGTATGTGATGTCGCCGGAGGAGACTCTGGCATTACTCGACAGCAAGGGAATTGCCTATGAGATGTGTGACACGCCAGTGCCTGTGGTGGAAAATAGTGTGAGATGCGGCCAGCCAACGGACGTAGGCGAGCAGAGGATTGATGACTACTACTATCTGCCCAAGTCGGTCGTGGGTCTTAATCCGGTGGTGGAGATTCCTGCCCAGGGCGACTCGATGATCGAGGCCGACATCCATGAGGGTGACATACTCCAGATGGAGATCGGTGCGATAGCCCACGACGGTGAGATCGTGATAGCCGACATCGACAAGGAGTTTACGGCGAAGGCCTTGTTTACGGACCGTGAAAACCAGAAATGGCTGTTGCCGAAGAACAAGAAATATAATGCCATTCCGTTGACGCCCGACAAGCAGGTGAGAATCTCTGGCGTAGTGCGCAGGATCATCAAGGACGTGCCGCGCATGTCGTATAGCGAGTGTGAAGCCATCGTGGAGCGTACTAAGGCCCTGAAGCGTCAGGAGAGCGATCCGCTTCAGCGGCTGGCGAAGGTGGTGAACGATGGGAAGGCCCTGTTCTGGGCTGCCTCGGCGTGGGCTGTGGTCTATGGCGTGGCGCGTGACTGCTGCGACTATGAGGGCAGCGTGAGCGACTTTGAGCGTAAGGCCGAGGAGATGCTCCAGCCCGTGCGTTTTGACTTTCCCTGTTCTGAGGGTAAGGTGCAGCGCACCATCAGCAACCATCCTTACATGCGCCTGCACATCGACAAATGGAAGGAGAACGGGGCATCGACAAGGGAGATCGTCCTGATGGAGTTTTTGAGGAAAAACATGTAGGACTTACCGAAACACTTACCGAAAACTTACCGAACGTCGGTAAGTCTGCCCCCAACTTTTACCGAAATCTGTCGGACTTACCGAAAATACTTACCGAATGCGTTTCAAGAGATTGGAACGCATTTTTTTTGTGCCTAATTTTGCAGTGTCGAAAGTTGGAAGCGACTGAACGACAGCGATCTTTGACATGGTGAGACAAGCAACCGCGCAGGAAGGCCTGCGGGGGAAGAGAGACACATCAGTGTCAGAAAACAATGATTATTCACATTATTATTAATTAAAAAAAATTATGAAACAGACAGCAATTCAGATCAGTATGATCAACAACATTAACAACAGTGACAATAATGGTGAGCAGCTGATGACCTCGCTGGAGATTGCAGCGCTCACGGGTAAGAAACATTGCCATGTGATGGAGGCCATCAGGAAGATGGAACTCGCATGGAAAAAAGTCAACGAATCGAATTTTCGATTGGTTGAATATCAAGACAACAAAGGCGAGCTTCGCCCTTGCTACCTGCTCACGAAGACCGAGTGTCTTTACATCGCCACGAAGTTCAACGATGAGGCGCGTGCGAAGCTGGTGATCAGATGGGAGGAGCTGGAGCGAGATGTCAGATGTCAGATGGAAGAAGGAAGATGTAAGAAGCCGAAGGAGATCCGCCTGCTGGCCTGCGACGAGGAGGTGCTCGATGAAGCTGACAACATCCTGGGTGATGAACTCGCAGAACTGAACCGTCGGGGCAAGTACTGCTATACGGCGACGGAGATAGGAAAGATGTTCGGCATGGAGGGACGCGACCTGAACTCGTTCCTCGCCGACAAGGGCGTCATCCGCTGGGCGCGCGGACAGTGGCAGCTCACGAGGCCATACCAGCACATGGGACTCACGGAAAACCGCTACCGCTACGTTCACGGTCTTAACGGCCGTCGTAAGCAGGAGTCGTATCTCGTCTGGACGGATGAAGGTCGCGAGTTTATCAAAGAGATGGTTTATTGATGATGGAGACGGTAATGAATATGTATCACGTACGCGTAAGGAAATGGTGCGCGTCGTGCGAGCGGAAGGAGGTGGACAATGAGGGCGAGCGCATCTGCACTGGGATGCAGCTGAAGGTGCCGCAGGACTTCATCTGTCCAAAATGGAAAATGTCTTATGCACTGCAACAGGCAGGCTTACAAAAGGGAGGTGTGGTTCGCCTGAAAGGAACGCAGGAAGTTATAATACATTAAACAATAACCGAGTCGGAGGAATGAGTGAAGAGGGAAAAGTATCCGGATAGAAATTGAGCTCAACTGAAAAACACTTCGCTTTTCCGATGCTCACTAATTCGAGTCGATTATGAAAAAGTACATTGCAATTGAGGAAGAGGTACTCGTACGCCTCGTAGAAGGAAAGTACGTGGAGGGTTCACTGCATCGTGACAAGTGGACGGGTGTGATATCTTTCAATGCCTACAATCGTCAGCCGAGGAATCGCCATAAGGACGAATTGCTGAAGAAAACGCCTTGGGGCTGGCTGAAGGCTTCGTTAGAGCGAGTTAAGCGCTATTCAAGTGTGCCGAAAGAACTCTCACTGGAGGAGAAGTTGGCTATCTTCGATGAGGAGAACGAACTTGCGAAGCAGGCCCTGATTGAAAACGAACTGGACCTTATAGAATTTTGTTAGCCTAATAAGTATAAGAATCATGGAAGCATTAGTGACTATTATCGCGGTGCCTTCTATATTACTGACCTTCAAACGCTGTAAGAGTTATGGGATTTTGCTATCAGAAGAATTTCAGTAATCCAACGTTGCCAGTAGACGAGGCCCAGTTTTGGGCCCTCGTCAGGGCGACACAGTGGAACGAGAACATTGATAAGTTCCGCGAGACTGGCGACCAGTCGCTGAAGCGCAAGCTGCCTGCGTTCATTTTCCAGGCGACGTTTGACGAAACGGAGTCTGCCAAGGGAAAGGTAGGTCGCTGGCGCAAGCAGGCGGCAACACGTCTGACGGGTCTCGTGGTGATGGACATCGACCATGTAGAGAGTGAAGAGTTAAGAGTGAAGAGTGAAGAATTTGCTGCCGCCGACTTTAAGCAGCGAGCTACTGAACTTGGTATTCTGCTCATCTACATTACACCCTCTGGGCATGGGCTTAAGATTGTCTTCAAGGCTCGTACGGAATGGGGTAATCTCATCGACAATCAGCTCGCTATGGCGAAAGTCTTGGGTGTAGAGGTTGACGAAAGTTGCAAGGATGCAAGCCGCATGAGCTTCATCTGCAAGGAAAGTGATATACTATTTATTGACAAGGAACTGTTTACTTATGAGAACAAAGAATTTGCTGAGAAATATGATGCTGAGTATCGTGCTGGTCATAGTCGTGCTGCTGCGACTGGTAATGTGGCCAGTAAGGTTGTTAAACAAGGGACTGAGGATGTCGGCAATGTGGCTGTTCAGTCAGTACCGTTAATGTGGCGTGGCTATGATATACAACGTATTATTGATGCTCGCTACAGTGAGAAGCTGCCCTGCGCAGCCGACAGCAACCGCCATACGGAGTCACTTAAACTCGCCACAGACCTGTTGCTTATGCTCGATGGCGATAAGCAGGCAGTGCAGCGCATTGTGGAGGCGCAACCGTGGGTGCAGGAGATCATCGACGAGAGGGATGAGAATGTGGGACAAACAGTTTCTTCAGCCGCTGACTGCGTGGTTCAGAAGGAGAAAAAATATGCCAGCAGTCTTCCTAGCAAGGCGATGCTCGAAGCGATCCAGAAGGCCACAGGCAAGTCGTATCAGGAAATCACGAAAGCGCAGACGGCGGCGGTGACGCTGAGGGATGACGATATGGCGCGTTGGCTCTGGGACTGGGGCGCAGAGATTGAGGAACTGAGCAAGGACTTTCCGCTGCTGCGCGACATCTGCAAAGGACTGAAGAAGAACCAATATCCTGCGGCGATGTTCGTGGGCGGAGGTCTGCTGATGACCTTGATGACAAGGTGTACGTATAGGTTTTATCATCGTCCAGAAGAGTTGCGACGACTGAATAACTCGACGCTCATCATTGGTGACCCTGCAAGCGGTAAGAGCTTTGCGACTCGTTTGTTCAAGTTGCTCGCTGCGCCTATCGTCGCTGCTGACAAGGTGGGCAAGGATGCCATCAATGCCTATCGCGAGCAGATGCGCACCAAAGGCGCAAACAAGGAGAAACCCAAGAAGCCGAAGGTAGTGGTTCGTATCCACCCAGCGCGAACCTCGAATGCCCAGTTCATTCAGGATATGGTGAATGCCATCGAGGAGGTGGACGGACAGCCGATGCAGCTGCACATGCTGACGTTTGATACTGAGTTGGACAATACACTGTCGCTGCAGAAGGGTGGCGCATATATCGACAAGCAGGCGTTGCAGTTGAAGGCCTTCCACAATGAGGAAGACGGACAGGCTTATAGCAATGTGGACAGTGTGTTCCAAGAGTTCTACGTGATTTGGAACTTTATCTACACTGGCACGCCCATCGCGCTGAAGAAGATGGTGAACGAGCAGAACTTCGGTTCTGGATTGGCAACCCGACTGACCTGTATTCCTCTGCCTGCCACCAACTTTGAGATGATGAGTCGCGAAAGTTTTGTGGACTATGACAGCGACAATCGTCTGAAGGAATGGGCTGAAAAGTTGGATCGCATGAAGGGCGAACTCTCTGTGCAGAAGATCGTCGATGAACTCTACGACTGGACGGCACGCCGCATGGAGGATGCCAAAGATAATGACTCCAAGGCCGACGAGATGCTCTTGAAGCGATGTGCCTATCACGGACTGAACTTTGCTGCGCCATTCATTGTGATGCGACACTGGGAGTCTCTAAAGCAGGATGGCCAGTACTGGTGTGGGGAGTTTGAGACGGATGAAGTCGATTGGCGTTTGGCTGAACTGATGACGAACATCCAGTTTGCCTGTCAGCGCCACTATTTTGGTGCCATGGCTGAGAACTACTTCGACAACAAGCTGAAGGATGCCAGCGTAAACGTGCAGCGTCGCCAGAAGACCCTTGAGGCATTCAACCGTCTGCCTGATGAGTTTACCATCGAGGATGTGGTTCGCTGCTTCAATCTGGGTGGTGCGGCCTCCGCTCGCAAGAAGGTAACGCGTCTGTATCGCGACCATCTGATAGAGAAGATTAGCGAGGAAAAGGGTGGCCAGAAGGCATTGTTCCACAAAACAGGCACCATCATGCTATAAGAGTGAATAGTGAATAGTCAATGCCGCGGCACTGCGGCAGCGCGGCGGCGCGGCATTAAGTTTTTTACATTAAAATATAAGAAGTATGAAAGAAGTTGAAATCAATAAGCAAGCAAAACTCTCCGAGCACTTTAGTTTAGGAGAGATGACGAAAACAAGTTATCATCCGCAGGATGGGAATATACCATCAAGGGTGCATATCGAGAACCTCATTAATCTTTGCGTGAACTGGTTGGAGGAACTTAGGAGCAGGTATAATTTGCTCTACGGTCAGAGGAAGGTGACACGCGAGGGACAGTCCCCCAGTAATTCGGTCGCTGAGCTCCCTGCTCACAGAGGGGACAGTCCCTGTGTGTCACAGGAGAGCCCCATCGTGATCAATAGTGGTTTCAGGTCGCCAGAGGTGAATCAGAAATGCGGAGGTGCCAAGAACTCGAACCATCTGACGGGTTGTGCGGTGGATATCCACTGTGCGGGGAAGGAGCAAGCCATACGCTATGCCTGCATCCTGCTGGACATCGCGGATGGTAAGAAGATGGACTTCGACGAGCTCATCCTCGAGAAACGTGGCACGACCATCTGGGTGCATTTCGCGGTGCGGCCGAAAGGCAACCGCAGGTATGTGCACTTCTAAAAGAAAAGCCCGCCAATGTCGGCGGGCTTTCATTTTGAGGAATGAGGTTTAGTACGTCATCTTTGGCTCAAGTTCCTTGGCCTGGTCGATCATCTTCTGAATCTCGCTGACGGCAGGAACACGTCCGCAGATGTGGAACTCAGCGTTGATCTCCTCCAGCTTCGGCTGCAGGTTCTCAGCCACACGGTGACGGAACTCCTTGACGGTGTCAACGCCAGCCTTCTCGAGCAACTCAGAGAACTGAGGACCTACGCCGTTGATGCGGAACAGGTCGGCATGGTTGGTCCAGCGCAGGATCAGCTTCTCGCTGATGCCTGTAGCCTCTGCCAGCTCCTTGCGGCCCTTGGGGGCTGCACACTTCTCGAGCAGTTCACTTACCTTGTTGATACCTGCGGCAACCAGCTTCTCTGCATAAACGTCGCCTACACCTTCGATGTCGATAATCTTGTAATCCATAATTTTGTTGGGTTTAAAAGTTTGTAAGATAATAAGTAATTATGCCGCAAAGATACGAAAAAAAGTGAATAGTGGAAAGTGAAAAGTGAAGAATTTGTTTGTCACCATCGTTTTTTTTCATTTTTTAATTCTTTAATTCCTCGATTTCCGATTTTTATCCGTATTTTTGCATCAAAATAAAATGGGATGATAATTGCTTTATATATATTGATAGGTGTGGCGGTTGGAGCGGTAGTGCTCTATCTGCTGATGGACCGTAAGATGGATATGTTGCGCGTGGAGGGTGGCAAGAAGGACATCGAGCTCTCGATGAAGAACGAACAGCTGGCATCGGCTTCCAGTCGTGTGCAGCATCTGGAGGCGGAGAACAAACAGTTGAATGCGAAGGCTGAGAGTCAGGGGCGAGAACTGGAACTGGTGCGTCAGCAGATGGACGAGGAACTGAAGCGTCACGAGGAGCGCTTCAAGAACATGGCCCAGCAACTGTTGGAGACCAGTGCCTCGAAGCTGAAGGAGTCGAACACCGAGACGATGACGGGTATCACCCAGCCGCTGAAAGACGCCGTCGAGAAGATGCAGAAGGCCATCCACGAGAATCAGGAGAAGTCGGCAGGCTATTCTGCCAGTTTCGCCGAGCAGATGAAGATGATGATGCAGCAGACACAGCAGCTGGGTGAGAAGACGGAGAGTCTGACCAACGTGCTGCGTCGCGACAATAAGGTCTCAGGCAATATGGGCGAGATCATTCTCGGCGACCTGTTGGCGAGTCAGGGTCTGACAGAGGGTATCCATTACGAGGTACAGGCACGGCTGCGCGACGAACTGGGTCGTCCGCTGAAGCACGACGAGACGGGTAAGGAGATGCAGCCCGACGTGATCCTGCACTATCCGCAGGGACAGGATGCCATCGTCGACTCTAAGGTGTCGCTGGTGGCGTATGAGAAATATGTCAATGCCGAGTCGCCCGAGGACAAGGAACGTTATCTGCAGGAGCATATCAAGAGTGTGCGTCAGCATGTGAACGAACTGGCGCGTAAGGACTATTCGAAGTATATCAAGAACGGTCGTGATGCCGTGGACTTCGTGATTATGTTCGTGCCCTTCGAGTCGTCGTTGCAGCTGGCACTCGCTAATGACCCCACACTGTGGCGCGAGGCCTTCGAGAAGAAGGTGTTCGTCACGGGTGAACAGAATCTGCTGGGTATCCTCCACATGATCCATATCGCCTGGGTGCAGAACCAGCAAGCGGAGAACCAGGAGAAGGTCTTCGGACTGGCGGAGCAGTTGCTCGACCGTCTGGGCGATTTTGTGCAGCGCTATAACGACCTGGGTGCAAAACTCGACGCTGTGAACAAGGCATACGACAATGCCAATAACAAACTGATCACTGGTCGGCAGAGTGTGGCGCAGAAGGGGCGTGAGCTCATCGACCTCGGGGCCAAAGAGAACGCCAACCGTAAGATTCCGATGCCGGAAGTGGGGATAGAGTGAAAAGTGAATAGTGAAAAGTGAATAGTGAATAGTGAAAAGTGATGAAGGTTTGGGTGAGTGAGGATATTTGGACGTTTGACCTCGAGGCGGCGTTGAAGGAGATTTCGCCACAGCGACGGGAGCAGGCGCTGAAGTTCAAATTTGAACAGGGCCAGCGGCTCTGTGTGCTGGCGTATCGGTTGCTGAAGCAGGGTCTGCGCGAGGCATACGGCATCACAGAGAATCCCATCTTCGAGTACAATGAACACGGCAAGCCCTTTATCGAGGGTCATCCGGAGATTCACTTTAACCTGAGTCATTGTAAGGAGGCGGTCGCCTGTGTCATTAGCGATCAGCCCGTGGGTGTCGACGTTGAGAGCATCCGGGAATATAGGGAGTCGCTGGTGCACTATACGATGAATGACGAGGAGATCCGTGAGATAGAATCGGCAGCGGATCCTGCCTCGGTCTTTATCCGTCTCTGGACGATGAAGGAGGCCACGCTGAAACTCATCGGCACAGGCATCAGCAATGATATCAAGACGGTCATCGATACCTCCAGATACAAATATACCACTGTCGATCGACAGCGGTATATCTATACGGTTTGTGAAGAACTTATTTGATTAAGTTGCCGAGGATGTCGCGGGTGAGCTCACGCGTGATGGTGCGTGTGGCGGCGCTGGTGGCATTCTTCACCACCTTTTCCTTGGCCGACGTCTTTGACTTCGTCTTCTTACCTGACACCTTGTCGCTGACCCATGAGCCGAGGATGGCAGCGAGGGTAGAGGTGAGGGCTGTCATCACAGCCTTGGCCACCTTGCTCATCATACCTGGCTTTTTCTTCTCGGCCTTGGGTTCCTTGCCAGGCTTGGGAACTTCGAGGTTGGCTTCCTCTTTCTCCTTCTCGGCAAGTTGACGCTCAGCCTCGGCCATCAGCACCTCGAAGGCACTCTCACGGTCGACGGGCGTATCGTATTTTCCGTAGATACGACTCTGTTTGATCAGGTCGAGACGCTGGCCCTCAGTGATGGCGCCGATTTGCGACAAGGGGAAGAGAATCTTGGCGCGCTCCACAATGCTGGGGGCACCCTTCTCGTCGAGGAAGCTCACGAGAGCCTCACCCGTCTCCAGATTCATGATGGCCTCGTCGGTCTTGAACTCGGGATTAGCACGGAAGGTGTCGGCAGCGGTCTTCACGGCCTTCTGGTCCTTCGGTGTATAGGCACGGAGCGCGTGCTGCACACGGTTACCCAACTGGCCGAGGATATTCTCTGGGATGTCCGTCGGACTCTGGGTGATGAAGTAGATACCCACACCCTTAGAACGGATCAGACGGATCACCTGCTCGATCTTGTCGAGCAAGGCTTTCGAGGTGTCTGTGAAGAGCATGTGGGCCTCGTCGAAGAAGAAGACCAGCTTGGGTTGAGGCAGGTCGCCCACCTCGGGGAGGGTAGAGTAGAGCTCACTCATCAACCACAATAGGAAGGTAGAGTAGAGCTTGGGCTGCAGCATCAGCTTGTCGGCTGCGAGGACGTTCATCACACCCTTGCCGCCCTCACACTGCATGAGGTCGTAGATGTCGAAGGAGGGCTCGCCGAAGAACTTGTCGGCTCCCTGAGCCTCCAACTGCAAGAGGGCACGCTGGATGGCACCGATGGTGGCCGTGGTGATATTGCCGTACTGGGTGGTATACTGCTTGGCATTCTTGGCCACCCAATCCAGCATCGAACGCAGATCCTTGAGGTCGATGAGCAGCAGTCCGCGCTCGTCGGCGATGCGGAACACGATGTTCAGAACACCGTCCTGCGTCTCGTTCAGCCCCATCAGTCGCGACAACAGCTGCGGTCCCATCTGTGAGATGGTGGCGCGCATGGGATGACCCTGTTCGCCGTAGACGTCAAAGAGACGTACAGGACAAGCCTGGAACTCAGGATTCTCGATACCGAACTCTGGCAGACGCTTCTCGATGAAGCCACTCATCTTACCCACCTGCGAGATACCTGAGAGGTCGCCCTTCATGTCGGCCATGAAACAAGGTACACCAGCCTGGCAGAACGATTCTGCGATGACCTGCAGGGTGACGGTCTTACCTGTACCAGTAGCACCTGCGATAAGACCATGACGATTGGCCATCTTGGGATTGATGCTGAGTGCTCCGTTGGAGCAGTGGGCAATGTAGAGCCCTCTTTCCTGATCTAACATATCTCTTATCTCTTACCTCTTACACATTAATCTTCTCCAAACACTTTGGCGATGGTTGCCAGACAGATGTCACTGCTGATAGGCTTAGAGAGAAAATCGTCGCAGCCGGCATCGAAAGCCGCCTGACGGTCGCTGTCGAAAGCATTGGCCGTAACGGCGATGATAGGCAACTCAGGACGAATTTCCTTGATCTTCTTCGTAGCCTCAAGACCGCCCATCACTGGCATCTTGATGTCCATCAGTACCAGGTCGTATTCGTTCTTCCCTACCAAATCTACAGCTTCCTGACCGTTCTTGGCACGCTCATATTGATAATGCTTCTTCAGAATATACGTCATCAGGATGAAGTTGCTGTCGTTGTCTTCTGCAATTAATATTTTCTTCATAACACTTCGGTTTTAATGGGATTGTGATTTGTTTGTTTCTTAATAATTCACAAAATTACATCTTTTCTTTGAAAAAGCAAAGTTTTCTCTTTTTTTTTAACTAATTTTGCATCAGAAATGATTTAAACTAATAACTTCTAAACTAAATGAAGATGAAATTAAGATTTCTTGCAGGTGCTTATGCACTGATGACTGGGCTCGCGTTGTCGGCTCAGACTCACGTGATTGAGGTGAACACGAAAAAGCTGGGTGCCCCTATTCAGCCCACGATGTATGGCCTCTTCTTCGAGGACATTAACTACGCTGCCGATGGCGGCTTATATGGCGAACTGATCAAGAACCGCTCGTTCGAGTTTCCTGACCGTCTGATGGGGTGGGAGGCCTTCGGCACCTTCGAGGTGAAGGCCGACGGTCCCTTCGAGCGTTGTCCCCATTATGTGGAACTGCGCTGGCCAGGTCATAAGGAGCGCCGCTCAGGACTCTCTAATAACGGTTTCTTCGGCATCGGCCTGCATCAGGGCGAGGACTACCGTTTCTCCGTATGGGCGAAGGCACCTCAGGGTACTGCCCGGATTAAAGTGCAGTTCATCGACCGTGCTACGATGGAGGAGAATCAGCAGTTTGCTGAAACGAAGCTGGAGATTACTGGCAACGAATGGAAACAGTATGAGTTGGTGATGAAGTCGCCGCGTACCATCGCAAAGGCTCAGCTGCGCATCTATCTCGACGGACAGAACACCGTCGATCTGGAGCATGTCTCGCTCTTCCCTGTCAACACCTTTAAGAATCGTAAGAACGGTATGCGTCGCGACCTGGCTCAGGCACTCGCCGATGAGCATCCCGGGCTGTTGCGGTTCCCTGGCGGCTGTATCGTAGAGGGTGTCGACCTCGCTACACGTTACCAGTGGAAGAACACCATTGGTCCTGTTGAGAACCGTCCGCTGAACGAGAACCGTTGGGAATACACCTTCCCCCATCGTTTCTATCCCGACTATTTCCAGAGCTATGGTCTGGGCTTCTTCGAGTTCTTCCAACTCGCAGAGGATATCGGTGCTGAGCCGTTGCCAGTGCTCAATGTCGGTATGGCCTGTCAGTTCCAGAACTGGAACGACGACACTGCCCATGTGCCTTACGACCAGTTGCAGCCTTACATCCAAGACTGTCTCGACCTCATTGAGTTCGCCAATGGCGCTGCCGATAGCGAGTGGGGTCGCAAACGTGCTGAGATGGGTCATCCAGAACCCTTCAACATGAAGTTCATCGGTGTGGGCAACGAGCAGTGGGACGATCTCTATTTCCGTCGACTGGAGCCCTTTGTGAAAGCCATCAAGGCCAAGTATCCGCAGATGCAGATCGTGGGTACCAGCGGTCCTGACTCTGAGGGTGAGATGTGGCAGAAGGGTTGGGCTGCGATGAAGCAGCAGAAGGCCGATCTCGTCGATGAACACTTCTATCGTAACGAGGACTGGTTCCTGGCTACCCCAGAGGGTAAGGAGAAATATGGTAACTGTGGTGCCATGCGTTATGACACCTACGACCGTAAGGGTCCCAAGGTCTTTGCAGGCGAATATGCCTGTCACGGGAAGAACAAACATAAGTGGAACCACTACGAGGCCGCTATCCTCGAGGCTGCTTTCATGACGGGTATGGAACGCAATGCCGATGTGGTCTATATGACGGCCTACGCCCCGCTCTTCGCCCATGTCGAAGGCTGGCAGTGGCGTCCTGACCTTATCTGGTTCGACAACCTCCGTATGTTCAAGTCGTGCAGCTACTATGTCCAGCAGATGTATGCGGCTAACAAGGGAACCAACGTCCTCTCTACCACGATGGACAAGCGTCCGGTAGCAGGTGTCGAGGGACAGGACGGACTCTATGCCTCTTCCGTCTTCGATAAGGACAGTGGCTGTGTGATCATCAAGGTGGTCAATGTTTCCAAGACGGCTCAGCCCGTCTCTGTCATTCTTCAGGGTATGAAGGGCGAACGTAACGCTGAGACACTCACGCTTTCGCACAACGGCATGGATGATGAGAATACCCTTGATCAGCCTGAGCGTATCGCACCAAAGGCAGGTTCGCTGAAACTCGATGCCGGTAAGGGTTCTACGCTTCTTCTCGATGATATTCCACCGATGTCGTTCAGACTCTACAAGGTGAAGAAATAAAAGAAGTCGGGGTCGTACGTAGGTGTACGGCCCCTTTTTTTTGCTTTTTCTTAGAAAAAGCGGGAAAAAACTGCGTAATCTGTGGCTTTTTTTGTAATTTTGCAGCGGATTATGAGCATTTTGAACTTAGATACAGACCGCAGGCGCTTTTCGTTTGAGGTGTTGCCCCCTCTGAAGGGGACAGGGACGGCGAAGCTTTTTGCCGATATCGACAAACTGAAAGAGTTTGATCCTGCGTATATAAACATTACCACCCACCACTCAGAGTTCGTTTATAAGGAACTCGAGAACGGACAGTTTGAACGTCAGCGTATCCGTAGACGTCCAGGTACGGTGGCTGTGGCTGCGGCCATACAGCAGAAATACCATATCCCTGTGCAGCCCCATGTTATTTGCAGTGGAGCAACGGTGGATGACATCGAATACGAACTGCTGGATCTGCAGTTCCTGGGCATCAGCGATCTCTTGTTGCTGCGTGGGGACAAGGCCAAGGAGGACAGTCGTTTCGTGGCGACGCCAGGTGGACATGCCCATACGACGGACCTGATCCGTCAGGTGGCACGTTTCAACGAGGGTTTCTTCGCCGACGGTACGCCCATCAAGAACCCAGGAAAACCCTTCGACTATGGTGTGGCCTGCTATCCTGAGAAGCATGAGGAAGCCCCCAATCTGGAGCGCGATATGGAGTACCTGAAGCAGAAGCAGGAACTGGGTGCGCAGTATGCTGTGACACAGTTGTTCTTCGACAACCAGAAGTACTACGACTTTGTGACGAAGGCGCGTGAGATGGGTATCACCATTCCCATCATCCCTGGTATCAAACCTTTGGCAAAACTGACACAGTTGACGGTGGTGCCGAAGACATTCCATTGCGACATCCCAGAGCCGTTGGCGAAGGAAATCGTGAAGTGTAAGACGGATGAGGATGCCCGACAGCTGGGTATCGAGTGGACTACGGAACAGTGTCGCGACCTTTATGCACATGGCGTCAGCAACATTCATTTCTACACTGTCTCAGCAGTGGATTCTGTAGCCTCCGTCGTAAAACAACTGATTTGAGCGTAAAGACGACAATGATGATTATATTAACAACAACTTGGAAAAGATTTGTCGTAAAATATAAGGAGTTGTAGTAAAATGACTTGGAGTGAAGTGATAGGACAAGAGGAGGCCAAGGAGCGGCTGATGCAGATGGTGAACGAAAACCGTCTGCCGCATGCGCTGATGCTCTGTGGACCGCAAGGTGCCGGCAAGATGGCGCTGGCGATGGCCTTCGGATGTCATCTGCTCGATGATGGCAGGGCCTCGTCGAAAGCGATGCTCGACAAATTGGAGCATCCTGACCTGCACTTTACCTTCCCCACCATAAAATTGCCCTCGATGAACAGCGACCATAAACCTGTGAGCGATGATTTCGCCCGTGAGTGGCATGAGCTGGTGATGGAGGGACCTTACTTCACGATGGACCAGTGGATGCAGGCCATGGGTGGTGAGAACCAGCAGGCCATCATCACGGCTGGTGAAAGCGATGACCTGGTGCGTAAACTCAGCCTGAAATCGAGTCAGGGTGGCTATAAGGTCAGTATCGTCTGGTTGCCTGAGCGTATGAATATCGAGTGCGCCAACAAGTTGCTGAAACTCATTGAGGAGCCTCCGCAGCAGACGGTCTTCATCATGGTCTGTGAGGAGCCTGACAAGCTATTGGAGACCATTCGTAGCCGTGTGCAGCGTATCGATGTGAAGAAAATCAGCAACGAAGCGATAGAACAGGCACTCATAGTGCGTCGAGGAATAGAGACTGAGGCGGCACATCGCATCGCACGTCTGACTAACGGTAACTGGTTGAAGGCGCTGGAGGAACTGCAGGTGGGCTCAGAGAACGAACTTTTCCTGGATATGTTTGTTTCACTGATGCGACTGGCCTATCAGCGAAAGATCAAGGACCTGCGCAAATGGAGTGAGCAGATGGCAGCCATGGGACGTGAGAAACAGAAACGCTGGCTGGACTTCTTCCTCAGGATGATCCGTGAAAACTTCATGTATAACTTCGGACGTGAGGAATTGACCTATATGACGCAAAAGGAGGAAGCCTTTGCCAAGAACTTTGCCCGTTTTGTGAACGAGGCGAATATCCTGCCCATCAACGACCTGGCAAACAAGGCTATCCGCGATATCGGGCAGAATGCCAATGCGAAGATCGTGTTTTTCGACTTCGCCCTGCAAATGATTGTTTTATTGATACAAAAATAAAAGATGGAGAAAACGAAGGAATTACAGATACGTGTGGGATGCGACAGAGGACTGTGTCATCAGGCCGTAGGACGACAGGACAGACAGTTGAATACCTACGACTGGCTGGCTGATGTACCAGGTAATATCGAAGATACAGACCTTGTGGAGGTGCAGTTCAAACACACCCGCAAAGGCTATTACCACAACGTGAATAACCTGCCGCTGAAGAAAGGTGATATCGTAGCTGTCGAGGCCAGTCCTGGTCACGATATTGGTGTGGTCACCCTGACAGGTCGTCTGGTGAAACTACAGCTGAAGAAGGCCAATCTGAAATCGGCTGAGGATATCAAACGCATCTACCGCATCGCCCGTGAGACTGATATGCAGAAGTTCCGTGAGGCCAAGGCTCGCGAGCATAGTACGATGATTGAGAGTCGTATGATTGCCAAAGGTCTGGGACTGCAGATGAAGATCGGTGACGTAGAATATCAGGGCGATGGTAATAAAGCGATCTTCTATTATATCGCTGACGAGCGTGTGGACTTCCGACAGCTCATCAAGGATCTCGCTGCTGCTTTCCATGTACGTATCGAGATGAAACAGATAGGTGCGCGTCAGGAGGCAGGACGTATCGGAGGTACAGGACCTTGCGGACGTGAACTCTGCTGTGCCACCTGGATGAAGAACTTTGTCAGCGTGGGCACCAACGCTGCCCGTTTCCAGGATATCTCGCTGAATCCTCAGAAACTGGCTGGTATGTGCGCCAAGCTGAAGTGTTGTCTGAACTATGAGGTCGATGACTATGTGGAAGCTGGAAAACGACTGCCAGGCAAGGATATCGTGCTGCAGACACAGGATGCCGACTATTATCTCTTCAAGAGTGATATACTGGCAGGGTTGGTAACTTACTCGACAGACAAGAATATTGCAGCAAATGTGGAGACTATTTCGGCAGAGCGTGCGAAAGAGATTATTGAGTTGAACCGTAAGGGTGAGAAACCGCTCTCGTTGTTGGAAGACGCTCATCAGAAACCCGTCAAACAGCACGTGGATCTGGCTCAGGGCGACATCAGTCGTTTTGACAAAGCCAAGAAAAAGAAGAAGAAAAAGAAGAAGCCCTCAGAAGGTCATCCTGAACATGCAAAGGAATAGTAAGTTGTGGATGCTGGCACTACTGGTGGCGGTCGCGGCAAGTTTTGTGGCGTGCGACCGCAAAACCATTTATGTCCATTACGAACATACACCTATAACGGGATGGGACAAGAGCGATTATCTGAACTTCGACGTGCCTGCCATCAAGGAGGAAGGTGCCTATAAGGAAGATATCGGATTGCGTGTAGTGAACACCTATCCCTTTCAGGGACTTAGTCTTGTCATCAAACAGACCATCCTGCCCTCAGGCTATGTGCATAGCGATACTGTCAACTACAACCTGTTCGACCGCAGAGGAAATACCAAAGGGCCTGGCGTGAGTTTCTATCAGTTCCAGTTCCATTTCAATACCCTGCAGTTGCGTAAGGGCGACTCGCTGCATATCAGTGTGAAGCACAATATGAAACGGGAGATCATGCCTGGCATCACGGATGTAGGCATCAGAATTGATCGTTTAGCAAAGGATTAGGTACGTGCGAGGTTTCGGCTGGCATCGATCCTCAGGAAGATAAACAGCAGAATGGTGAAACCCCAGAGCGACGAGCCGCCGTAGCTGAAGAATGGTAGGGGGATGCCGATGACAGGTGTCAACCCCAGTACCATCCCCACATTGATAAACACATGGAAAAGGAAAATGCTTAAGACGGAGTAGCCGTATACGCGTCCAAAACGATAGGGCTGGCGTTCTGCCAGATGAATCAGCCGTAGAATGAGCGCCAGGAACAAAACCAGCACACTCGCAGAGCCAATGAATCCCTCCTCTTCACCTACCGTACAGAAGATGAAGTCTGTATCCTGTTCTGGAACGTACTTTAACTTCGTCTGAGTGCCATTCAGGAATCCCTTACCTTCGATGCCGCCAGAACCGATAGCAATCTGACTCTGGTGAACATTATAGCCTGCACCCTTCAGGTCTTCCTCCAAACCCAAGAGCACGTTGATACGTACACGTTGGTGGGGCTCCATGACGTGGTTCAGCACGTAATCTGCTGCATTGAAGAATACTACAGAACCTAAGGCGAAGAGGGTAATCCACATGTAGTTCCTGATGCGTGTACTCAAAGCTTGCCAAAGGAAATAGCCTATCATGATGGCTGTTATGACCAGTTGCACATAGACGACATCGAAAGGAATGACGTAGACAGCAAACAGCAGGGCGACGAGTGTGATGCCGATGGTAGAGATGAGAATGCGCCAGGCGTCGCGCTTGTCATGACAATAGGCGTAGACCATGCAGCCAGAGAAAATCTGGATAAGTAACAGCACGACAAACTTGCCGACAGACGTGGGTGTGGCAAAGAGAGGTGTCCCAGCAAAGCGGATGCCTACGACAAAATAGATGACCATCGCTACACCAGTGAACAACAGACTGCCTGGCATACCCTCACGGTAGAATACCAGGAAGAAAGCCAGATAGACCAGTGCGGACCCCGTTTCACGCTGCATGACGATGAAGAACATCGGCAACAGGATGATGGCTAATGAGAAAGCGAAATGCTTCCATTTATGGATGTCGTAGCCGTAGATGCTCATGAATTTTGCCAGCGCCAATGCTGTTGCAAACTTCGCAAATTCTGCCGGCTGCAGACGGAGTGGTCCCAGTACCAGCCAGGAACGTGACCCCTTGATGGTATGTGGATTGAAAATGGTACCAAACAGCAAAATCAGCATCACGCCGAAGATGACCCAGGCGAAGGTGTCATAGAAACGGTTGTCGAGCAATAACAAGACCAAACCCAGGATAAGTGACGTTCCTATCCATACGATCTGCATGCCTGAGCGTGAGTCAAGGCTGAGGATGTCGGTTTCGCCATACGTATAACTGGCACCACAGACACTCATCCATCCGAAACACAGCAGTGCCACGTAGATAAGAATCGTCCACCAGTCGATGGAGCGAAGTACACTGGGTTTTTTATCGGTCTGTAGAGCCATACGCAATATGTTTGTTTTGGAGGGACGAGGCCTTAGCCTCTGAGGCTGGCGAGAGCTTGCCGTTAATATACTGTTCCATAATCAGACCACCAATAGGTACACCATAGGTAGCACCCCAACCACCGTTCTCCACATAGACGGCAACGGCAATCTTCGGTTTGTCCATCGGCGCAAAACCCATGAATACAGAGTGGTCGTGACCACGGTTCTGAGCAGTACCTGTCTTACCGCAGGCCACGAAGTCGTAACGCGACAACTCGTGACAAGTACCACCAAGTGCAGATGAACGCATGCCTTGGACGATGTAGTTGTAGGCAGTTGGACTAGCCTTGGTGAAGTGACGGCGTGTGAAGGTGGTGTCGAGGGGTTCGCCCTGCACCTTACGTACCACGTGGGGGACGTAATAATAACCTCTGTTGGCGATGGTGGCACCAAGATTGGCAATCTGGAGAGGCGTGAGCAGCACCTCACCCTGTCCGATGGAGATAGAGATAACGGTCAGGCCATTCCACGAGCCCTTATAGGCTTTGTCGTAGAATTGGGCATTAGGTATCAGTCCTCGTTTTTCGCCAGGAAGGTCTACCCCCAGTTTGTAGCCGAATCCCATCGAAACCATATAGTCTCGCCAGGTGTTCATGGCGTTTTGAACACTACCGTATTTGGAGATGTTGGTGTTGATCATGTGATAGAGACCCCAGCAGAAGAAACCGTTACAGGAGGTGCTCAGCGCAGGTACCAGCGCCAGCGGTGCGGCATGACCGTGACAGCCTACGTGCAGACCCTTGAAGTTGAAACCATGAGCGCAGGGATAGGGTGTCGATGGGGTGATGATGCCTTCAGAGAGAAACGTCAGACCTTGGGAGGTCTTGAACGTAGAACCTGGAGGATAGAGACCCATGATGCTGCGGTTGAGCAAAGGCTTCCACACATTCTGGCTCAGTAGCTTATGGTTCTTGCTGCGCTCGCGACCTACCATCATCCTTGGGTCATAGGAGGGTGATGAGACCATACAGAGAATCTCACCCGTAGAGGGTTCGATGGCTACAATACTGCCAATCTTACCTTCCATCAGGCGCTCACCGAGGACCTGCAGGTCGTAGTCGATGCTCAGTGTGAGATTTTTGCCAGGAATGGGCTTGCGGTCGAGGGCACCATTCTGATAGCGTCCTTGGATACGTCCGTGGGCATCGCGCAACAGGATCTGGATGCCTTTCTCGCCACGTAGCTGTTTTTCGTAGGAACGTTCTACACCCAGTTTGCCGATATAGTCGCCTGGCTGGTAATAATCGTCTTCCTCGATGTCGGCTGGTGAGACTTCTGCCACGTCGCCCAATACATGAGCAGCCATATTGCACTGGTACTGACGGACACTACGCTTCTGGACGTAGAACCCAGGGAAACGGAACATCTTTTCCCGGAAGATGCTGAAGTCCTTGTCGCTGAGCTGGCTCATGAAGAGCTGCTGCGTAAAACGCGAATAACCAGGGTTCTTGTTACGGTCCTTCATCGTGTTCATCCTACGGTCGAACTCTTCTTTCGTGATGTTGAGCGCCTTGCAGAACTCCATCGTGTCCAAGCGGTTACGCGCTTCATTGATCACTACCATGATGTCGTAGGATGGCTGGTTGTATACCATCAACTTGCCATTACGATCGGTGATGACACCACGCGAGGGAAACTCTACCTTCTTGAGAAACGCGTTGGAGTCGGCACTCTTTTTATAGTCGTCGCTGGTGATCTGAAGGGTAAACAGACGAATGATATAGATGACAACAATCACTACTGCCACCCCACCAATCACAAAGCGTCTGTTTTCGAGATCGTAGTCCTTCACTTCTTACGAATACTTTCGATAGCCAGAATCAAAACCAGTGTCAAAACAGTACTACTGCCTGTGCATATCAGCCAGTAGATCCAGTTGTAGAAGGTGAAAGCCTCCAGCATAAAGAACAACAGGCAGAAGACAAACAGCAGAATAAAAGAAAGGAGTGTGTATTTTCCTGTACCCAACGTGGCAGCAGAACACTCGAGGTCGTCAGTTGAATCGCGAGGGACAAACAGTTCCAGAAGATAGGGCTGGATCAGTCCCACTAAGGTCAAGGCTCCTGAGGCCAGACCAGGCGTATTGGAGAATACATCAACAGCCAGACCCATGGCGAAGCACCAGAGCAGAATGGCCCATTTGGGTGTTCCTCTACGGAAGCTGATAGCAAAATAGACAAACAAGAACGGTGTGGCGACATCAAACAAGTGAATGTGGTTCAGAATGAGAATCTGAACTGCACACATAATGATGAAAAGCCCTAATCGTTTGAACAGATCTAATGACATGGCGTTCCTGTTTAATTACTTTTTGCTTTGATGGAGTCGCGGGCAGCTTCTAACAGCCGCGTACGTTCAATAGCACTCTTGTCACTGATAACGACGACATCACGAAGACAGCTGAAATCCGTGCTCAGACGCACTTGCAGCTTATATGAGAGACCATCGCTGGAATTGAAGACCTTCTCAATCTGTCCTACAAGGATACCTTGGGGAAAGATGGAGGAGTAACCACTGGTGACGACCCATTCGCCTTTCTTGAACTTAGCGTGACGGGGGATATCCTCGATATAGGCTGTCATAGGGTCACCGCCTGTCCAGTGGAGATAGCCGAAGTAGTTACGGTTCCTGATGGCACAGCTGATGCGTGAGGAACTCGAATTCAGGGCGGGAATCACCACAGCATAATGATCGGAGACAAGATAGACGATACCTACGACACCATTTCCACAGGCTACGCCCATGTCGACTTCTACACCATCATCCTTACCTTTGTTGATGGTCATCAGGTTGTCGGGCTTATTGATGGTATTGGCAACGACTTTCGCTGGGATAAGTTTATACTGGCTGAGGAAACGCAGTTCGTTGCGTTCCTCAACAGTAGTATCGTTGGTGACATCTGTATACAGCCGGCGCAACTGGTCGACTTGCCGTTCCAGATAGAAGTTGCGAAGTGTGAGTTCTTCATTGACTCTCGTCAGAGAGAAGAATGAAGTCACTCCACTTTCTACTTCATAGACCTTTCCTGCGATGTGATTGGCCGATGACAACCATGCGTTTCCCTGATAGCTGTTGTAATTTAACAGCATCACTACACTAAGTGCCTCTAACAGCAGAAAGAGGAACCAGTGATGATATTTCCTCAGGAAATCAAGCAGGTTGTACATGACCTACTTCACTTATCTCATCAGGAAAGAGAAACGGTCGACGTTCTTCAGGGCTATACCAGCACCCTTGGCTACACTGTGGAGAGGATCCTCAGGCACGTGGAACGGAATGTTGATCTTGTCTGTCAGACGCTTGTCGAGACCGCGCAGCAAAGCACCACCACCAGAGAGGTAGATACCGTTCTTTACAATGTCTGCATACAACTCAGGAGGTGTGTTCTCAAGAGCAGAGAGTACGGCAGACTCGATGCGTGCAACAGTCTTGTCGATGCAGTGGGCAATCTCCTGATAGCATACAGGTACCTCCATCGGTAGGGCTGTGATACGGTTAGGACCGTGTACGATGAAATCCTCAGGTGCATCGTCGCCCAGATCTGTCAAGGCAGAGCCTACGCTGATCTTGATACGCTCAGCCATACGCTCACTGACTCTCACGTTATGCTGACGGCTCATATATTCCTGAATGTCAGTGTTCAGATCATCGCCAGCCACCTTAATACTAGTATTGGCTACAATACCACCAAGCGATATAACAGCAATCTCCGTGGTACCACCACCGATATCAACAATCATATTACCTTCCGGTGCCTCTACGTCTATACCAATACCGATAGCTGCAGCCATCGGCTCAAAGATCAGATATACATCACGGCCGTCTGCGTGTTCTGCAGAGTCTCGTACAGCACGAAGCTCCACTTCTGTAGAACCAGAAGGAACGCCGATCACCATACGGAGGGAAGGTGAGAACAGTCGTGATCCTGTGTGTACCATCTTAATCATTCCGCGCATCATCTGCTCGCAGGCGGAGAAGTCGGCTATCACGCCATCGCGAAGGGGACGGATGGTACGGATGTTATCGTGCGTCTTTTCATACATCATCTTGGCCTTTTCGCCTACGGCAATCATCTTGTCGGTACGACGGTCGAGGGCTACGACAGAAGGCTCATCGACAACGATCTTGTCATCGCTGATGATGATGGTGTTTGCTGTACCCAGGTCCATTGCTATCTCCTGGACAAAACTAAAAAATCCCATGTTCTTAATTTTTTTACTACAACTTATACAACTTAGACAACATTTTCAACTTTCTTTTCTATATTCGGTCTGACCGAAAGAGTTGTTTAAGTTGTCTTTGTTGTCGTTAAATATTCTTATTTCTCAAACCACGCATTGATGGCTGTGTCATAGTGTGAGCTGACGCCGAAGGCACGTGTGGCGAACATACGGCGCTGTGCCTTTGTGGTCTCTGCGCCTTGCTGGTTCAGAATGTCGAGCAATACGCTGTACTCTGCCTTGCTGGGAACGATAACCACATCATTGAAGTTCTTTGCACCAGCACGGATCAGCGAAATACCGCCGATATCAATCTTCTCGATGATATCCTCTTCCGAAGCACCACTGGCTACAGTCTGTTCAAAGGGGTAGAGGTCAACAATGACCAGGTCAATTTCAGGAATCTCGTACTGTTTCATCTGCTCTTGGTCGCCTTCGTTGTCACGACGTCCGAGAATACCTCCGAACACCTTCGGATGCAGGGTCTTCACACGACCTCCGAGAATTGAGGGATAAGTAGTCACATCTTCTACCTTCTGGCATTCATAGCCCAGTGACTCAATAAACTTCTGTGTACCACCGGTAGACAGAAACTTCACACCTTCAGAGTTCAGCTTCTTCAGCAACTCATCCAGTCCATCCTTGTGGAATACCGACACCAATGCGGTCTTAATCTTCTTTGTCTCAGCCATACTTTTTGTTATAACGTTATAAAAAATGCATTTTAGGGTGCAAAGGTAATAAAAAAAGCGGATTCTATCACATTTTCTTTCAGAAAATTTTGATAAATCCGCGATGAAGTTAAGATAGGTCAATTCCTGACCTAAAACTTTAGTTGTATTTCAAAATCTGACCGGGCATCAGACGAATGTTCTTACCGATACGGTTCAATTTGCAGAGGGCGTCAACTGTCATGCCGCGCTTCTTGGCAATCGACTGCAGCGTCTCACCCTTCTTCACCTTGTGGAAGTGAACCTCAGGGGCAAACGAAGCCTCAGGTGCAGCGATGGCCATTTCTGTATCATCGTCAGCGTCAGTCTCTAAACGGCCTACACTGTTGCTGCTGGCATTGGCACCACGCAGGAGGGTAGCCTGAGCTGACTCTGCGGCATACTTGCTACGCTTGAAGGTGTAGAAGTCGCCTGTCACGTCCTGATTACGGAAGTCGAACATCAGAGCCGGATTAAGAGCTACGCCACAGAGACGTGTCTCGAAATGCAGATGTGAACCTGTGCTACGACCAGTGTTTCCACCAAGTCCGATAGGGTCCCCTGCACGTACTTCCTGATTTTCTGTCACGAGTTGCTTGGACATGTGGCCATAGTAGGTCTCCAGACCGTTGTAGTGGCGGATGACCACGTATTTGCCATAGCCTTTAGCTTCATATCTGACGACACGTACCTTACCGCTGAATGCAGCACGGATGGTATCACCGATGTAGACCTTGATGTCGAGGCCCTTGTGCTGACGTCCCCAGCGAGCTCCGAAGTTGGAGGTGATCAGACGGCTGGGCGTCGGCATGCAGAATCCGCGCAGGTCGATGGTTGCCTCATCGGGCAACGGTGTGTTGGCGCGATAGTGCGTAGAGATATTATCGAACTCGTCATAGAGGTCCGAAGCGGGGTTATCGAGCATTTCCTGATAAATCAGACGGTTGAGTGCAACTGAGTCAACCTTCTTCATTTTTTTATCTACGGGAGCCTGACGTGCTAAGAGATCCTGTGCCTGCATCGAGGTGGATGTGAGCGCCATCACGGCCAATATCAATGTATTCTTTAAAGTCTTTATCCTCATTATTTTGTTAAAGTTTAATCTGCAAGAGAAAAAAACATGGTGCAAAGGTAATAAAAACTTTTCGAAAACGAGCAAGAAAAATGTGTACGTTAACAAAGTTTATGGTAGTTTTAACACTCAATTGTAAATTCGCCAGTATCAATTCGTTATGGTTTGCTATGATATTGCGGACCAGTTGATATTGGTTTTCCTTAGCTCTCTGAGCCGTCTCCACAGCATTGCATATTTATCGGATTTGCATTCAGGATCTTCCTCGATGATGGGCTGTGCAGCGTCACGGGCCATCTGTATCAGTTGTCCGTCACGAGCGATGTCGGCGATCTTCAGATCGAAGGCCATTCCGCTCTGTTGAGTGCCCTCCAAGTCGCCAGGACCACGAAGTTTCAGGTCTGCCTCGGCAATACGGAAACCGTCGTTGGTGTCGCACATGATGTCGATGCGCTTACGGGTGTCTTCACTGAGTTTGTAGGGAGTGACAAGTATACAGAAACTTTGGTCTGCGCCACGTCCTACTCGTCCTCTGAGCTGGTGGAGCTGGGAGAGTCCGAAGCGCTGGGCATCGAGGATCACCATCACAGAGGCATTGGGTACGTTGACGCCTACTTCGATCACTGTCGTGGCCACCAGGATCTGAGTCTCACCGCTGACGAAACGTTGCATCTCGTCTTCCTTGTCCTTGGGTTTCATCTTGCCGTGCACCTTGCTGAGACGGAACTCGGGGAAGGCTTGCTTTAACACTTCGAAGCCGTCTTCGAGGTTCTTCAGGTCGCTCTTCTCGCTTTCCTCGATGAGGGGGAAGACGATATAGACTTGTCTGCCCTCATGAATCTGCTGGCGGATACCATCGTAGAGCGAGGTCATGCGCGAGTCGAAGACGTGAGTGGTTCTCACAGGTTTTCGGCCTGGGGGTAATTCGTCGATGATGCTCACGTCGAGATCGCCATAAAGGGTCATGGCCAGGGTGCGCGGGATAGGTGTGGCCGTCATCACGAGCACATGTGGCGGATTCACACTCTTGCTCCAGAGTTTGGCGCGCTGGGCCACTCCAAAACGGTGTTGCTCATCGACCACCACAAAACCGAGACGCGCGAACTGTACCGTATCCTCGATGACGGCATGGGTACCCACGAGAATGTGGATGGTACCGTCCATCAGACCTTCGAGCACCTCCTCGCGTCGTTTGCCTTTCACGATACCTGTCAATAGGGCCACGCGCAGATCCATGTCCTTCAAGAAGGCCATGATTGTCGTCAGGTGTTGTTCAGCGAGGATTTCCGTTGGTGCCATAATGCAGGCCTGATAACCGTTGTCGATGGCAATGAGCATCGACATCAGGGCCACGAGGGTCTTGCCCGAGCCTACATCACCTTGCAGCAGACGGTTCATCTGTCGTCCGGAACCCATATCCTTGCGAATCTCACGGATGACGCGTTTCTGCGCTTCTGTCAGTGGGAAGGGCAGGTTGTTGTGGTAGAAGGTGTTGAAGACTTCGCCGACTTGCGAGAAGACATAGCCTCTGTATTTCCGTCGCTGGTCGCTCGCGTACCTTAATATATTTAATTGTATATAAAAGAGCTCTTCAAACTTCAGACGGACCCTGGCGCGTTCCAGTTCTTTGGCGTTCTGGGGGTAGTGAACGTTGCGGAAGGCCTCGTCGCGTCCCATCAGGTGGCATTCGCCGATCATGAAGTCGGGTAGGGTCTCAGGTAGGGGAGGGAGTTTTTCGATGAGGGTTTTCGTCAACCGTTCGATGGCGCGTGAGTTTAAGCCGCTCTTCTTCATCCGCTCCGTCGTGTTGTAGTAGGGCTGGAGTCCCATCGAAGAGAGGTCTACCTTCGCCGCATCATCAAGGTCCGGATGGGTGAAGTTGATGCGGTTGTTGAAGACTGTGGGTTTGCCAAAGACCAGATACTCCGTACCGATCTTATAGGTCTGTTTGGCATATTTGCCGCCGTTAAACCACGTGAGGTCACAGATGCCCGTGCCGTCGGTAAAGTGAGCCACGACGCGTTCCTTACGGGCGCCCATGGAGAAGGTCTCAAAGCTCAGAATTTTACCGATGATCTGCACGAAAGGCATGTCGCCCGTGAGTTCGTGGATGGTGTAGACCTTCGAGCGGTCCACATATTTGTAAGGATAGTATTCCAACAGGTCACCATAGGTCTCGATGCCGAGTTCGTTACTCAGCATCTTCTTGCGGTTAGGTCCTACGCCTGGCAAGTATTTAATATCTTGGTCTAAGATATTCAATTGATAATTGACAATTGAGAATTGATAATTGCTTCGGCAACGGTGATGTCGTAGGGCGTGGTGATCTTGATGTTCTCACGGTTGCCTTCCACGAGGGTGATCTGGTGGCCGTACGACTCCACCACAGAGGCATCGTCCGTAAAACCGTCGTTATATGGCTGGCGATTCGCTGCTTTCAGCAACTGGATATCAAATGTCTGTGGCGTCTGCACCAGGCGGTACTGATCTCGAGGCACAGTTTTAGATACTTGAGAGTCTACACTCTCAGTCCTACACTCTATACTACCCAGTTGCCTGACCGTCTCTACGATGGGAATCACAGGGATGACGGCTTTGGCCGTGCGGGCTGTCTCGTAGCAGCGACGGATGACCTCGATGCTGGGAAAGGGACGGACACCGTCATGCACACCCACCACGCCTTCCACGTCGTCAGGCACCAGGGCGAGCCCGTTCTGTACGGAGTGGAAGCGCGTCTGACCGCCATTGGCCAGTTGATATCCGACCTTGAAGCCATACTTCTTACAGAGCTCCTGCCAATAGTCCTGCTGGGCTTCGGGTAGCACCAGTATAATCTGCAAATCGGCGGAGTACTCACGGAACCGTTCGAGTGTTCGCATCAGTACCGGTTTTCCGCCGATAGGCAGGAACTGTTTGGGAATGTCGCTGCCCATCCGCAGGCCCTTTCCCCCTGCCACGATGATTACATAATCACTTTTCACTATTCACTATTATGCCATCAGGTGTTTGAATCTCATGCCCTCTGCGATTTGATCAGAGGTCTTCTTGTCTACCAACTGGGTCAGCAGTTCGTAGGCGTATGGGAAAGCAGCTGCAGGTCCTTCGCCTGTGGTTACATTGCCGTCGACGGTTACGAGGTCGCCTGTATATGTGGCACCTGCCTCTTTCAGTGCCTTTTCGAAGCCTGGATAACAGGTGGCTTTCTTGCCGTCGAGTACGCCCAGCTGAGCCAGTACCACTGCAGGAGCGGCACAGATGGCAGCAACCTTCTTGCCTGCTGCGAACTGGTTCATGACTACCTTGCACACGCCTTCGTGCTCGAAGAGATTGCTTGCACCGGGCATACCACCGGGCAGCATGATCAGGTCGGCATCTTCGTAGTCGGCCTGCTCAAACTGGATGTCAGCCTCGATGTTCACACCGTGGGCCGACTCTACGAGCGGAAACTCCGTTGTGCTCACTGTTACAACGTCCACACCACCACGACGCAGCACGTCGATGGGAATCAGCGCCTCGACATCCTCGAAGCCGTCTGCCAGAAACACATAAACTTTTGCCATAGTCATTATTCTTTATAATTGGTTTTATGCTGCAAAGATACGAAATAAATCCGAAAGTAGCAAGTATTTCGGCTGATAAATTAGTCAATTAGTGAATTAGTGATTTTGAAAAAATATCGAAAGTTATGATGCATTCGGTTATTTTTTTGTATCTTTGCAGCCAAAAGAGAGAAATATGGAACATAGCAGACTCAGATTCGCCCTTTTCGGCAATATCTATCAGGCCAAGAAGTCGGCCAGTATCCAGAAAGTGCTGTCGTGCATCGCCAACTATGGTGCGGAGCTCTACGTCGACATGGAGTACTATTACTTCCTGAAGGACAACCAGCGTCTGGAGGTCAAGGCTACAAAGATCTTTACAGATGATGACTTCGAGGCCGATTTTGTCATTTCGATGGGTGGCGACGGTACGTTCCTGAAGGCAGCCAGCAGGGTGGGGAAGAAGGATATTCCCATACTCGGTGTGAATATGGGACGCTTGGGCTTTCTGGCAGATATCAGTCCTGACGATATCGAGCACTGTCTTGAAGCATTGTATACCGAGAACTATGCTGTGGAGAGCCGGGCGCTGATACAAGTGGAGGCCGATGGCGAACCCTTGGGCGACTTCAGTTGTGCGCTGAACGATGTGGCCATCCTGAAACGTGATACCGCCTCAATGATCTCTATCAAGGCCTGTATCAACGGGCAGTATCTGAACACCTATCAGGCGGACGGTCTTATCGTATCCTCACCGACGGGTTCTACGGCCTATTCGCTCTCGAACGGTGGACCGATCATCGTGCCTGGTACAAAGGTCTTCTCGATGACGGCGGTAGCACCTCATTCGCTGAATGTGCGTCCGATCGTGTTGCCTGACTCCTCGCTCATCGAACTCGATGTGGAGAGTCGCTCGCACAGTTTCCTTGTGGCTATCGACGGTCGTTCGGAGAAGTGTAAGGAAGGTACGAAGATCACCCTGCGGCGCGCGCCATACGATATTAAGGTGGTGAAACGTACGGATCAGCGCTACTTCAACACCCTTCGTGAGAAAATGATGTGGGGCGCAGATACTCGCTAATCGTTAAAAAACGTCAAGGCATAGTTAATTCTTCACTCTTCACTCTTCACTCTTCACTTTTTTTCGTACCTTTGCAGCCGCAAACAAGAAAGGTCGGCATAGCTCAGCTGGTTAGAGTATCACCTTGACATGGTGGGGGTCCTTGGTCCGAATCCAAGTGTCGACACAAAGGAAGGCAGTTTTCATAACTGCCTTTTTTAACACAGAATTAAACATATCTTTTAGTATGTCCAACAGTAATTCTTTCGTAGGTTCCAAGATTAAGGGAATCAGAGAATCGAAGAACCTCTCTATAGAGGAAATCGCCGAGAGTAGTGGTCTTTCTGTAGATCAAATCAATTCCATCGAGAACGACCAGAATCTGCCGTCATTAGGTCCGCTGATCAAAATTGCCCGTGCACTGGGTGTGCGTCTGGGTACGTTCATGGACGACAATGATGCACTGGGTCCAGTGGTGTGTCGTGCTGAGGACCGTGAGCGCGAAAGCAGCATCAGCTTTAGCAACGGAGCTACCGATGCTCGTAAGCACATGGAGTATCACCCTCTGGCACAGCAGAAGGCCGGACGACACATGGAGCCGTTCGTCATCGACATCAATCCTGAGGAGAATCCTGACTTCAAGCTCTCTGCCCACGAGGGTGAAGAGTTTATCTATGTGATGCAGGGTGAGGTGGAAATTGAGTATGGTAAGGAGAAATACCTGCTGAAGGAAGGTGACAGTATCTTCTATGATTCAATCGTGAAGCATCATGTGCATGGTGCCCCAGGCAAATCAGCAAAAATCTTAGCAGTCGTTTATATCCCCTTCTAAAAGATGAGCAACGTAAGATTAGATATGGCAGGCAGACCGCTGCCTGATAGAACCTATCCAGCTGAGACTGGATCAGAGGGCTATACGCTGCATGAGAAGACCCTGGGCCAGTGGCTCGAATACTGGGCTGAGACTACGCCTGATAAGGAATACATCGTTTATAGCGATCGTGATCTGCGCTTCACCTGGAGCAAGTTTAACGAACGTGTGGACAATCTCGCTAAGGGCTTGATTGCCATTGGTGTGAAGCGAGGCTCGAATGTAGGTATCTGGGCCACGAATGTGCCCGACTGGCTGACGTTCCTCTATGCTACAGCGAAGATCGGTGCCGTGCTGGTGACGGTAAACACCAACTACAAGCAGAACGAACTGGAGTACCTCTGCAAGGACTCCGACATGGAGGTGCTCTGCATCACCGATGGTACCTGGGATTGTAACTATGTGGATATGACCTATACCATGCTGCCTGAGTTGAAGACTTGTGAGCGTGGTCATCTGAACAGCGAACGTTTCCCCTACCTGAAGAACGTGGTTTATATCGGTATGGAGAAATATCGCGGTATGTACAATACTGCCGAGCTGTTGCTGTTGGGACAGAATATCGAGGACGAGACGCTGAACGAGATGAAGAGCAAGGTGACTTGTCACGATGTCTGTAACATGCAGTATACCAGTGGTACAACGGGCTTCCCCAAGGGTGTTATGCTGACGCACTATGGCATCTCTAACGACGGTTTCTTCACGGGTGAGAACATGGGCTTTACGCAGGACGATAAGCTCTGCGTCTGTGTGCCGCTGTTCCACTGTTTCGGCGTGGTGCTCGCTACGATGAACTGTCTGACGCATGGCTGTACGGAGGTGATGGTCGAGAAGTTCGATCCCCTCGTGGTGCTGGCCTCTATCCATAAGGAGCGTTGTACGGCTGTTTATGGTGTGCCTACCATGTTTATTGCGGAACTCAATCACCCGATGTTCTCGATGTTCGATCTGACCTGTCTGCGTACAGGTATTATGGCAGGCTCGCTCTGTCCTGTGGAATTGATGAAGCAGGTTTCAGAGAAGATGTATATGACCATCACGAGTGTCTATGGTCTCACAGAATCATCGCCAGGCATGACGCAGACCTGTCTGAACGACACCTTCGAGCAACGCTGTACGACGGTAGGTCGCGACTTCCCGTTTGTCGATGTGAAGGTGCTCGATCCTGAAACGGGTGAGGAATGTCCCGTTGGTGTGCAGGGTGAGATGTGCTGTAAGGGCTTTAACGTGATGAAAGGCTACTATAAGAACCCTGAGGCTACGGCTGAGGTCATCGATAAGAACGGTTATCTACATTCAGGTGACCTGGGTGTGAAGGACGAGCAGGGTTTCTATAAGATTACGGGTCGTATCAAGGATATGATCATCCGAGGCGGTGAGAACATCTATCCCCGTGAGATCGAGGAGTTCCTCTACCACATGCCTGGCATCCGTGACGTACAGGTGGCTGCCGTACCTTCGAAGAAATACGGTGAGGCCGTAGGTGCCTTCATTATCCTCGAGGAGGGCGTGACGATGACGCCAGAGGACGTGCAGTTGTTCTGTCGTGGTAAGATAGCCCGTTATAAGATTCCTAAGTACGTGTTCTTCATCGACCAGTTCCCATTGACGGGAAGCGGTAAGATCCAGAAGTTCAAGCTGAAGGAGATGAGCCTTGACCTCTGCAAGAAATTTGGTTACGAGGTCGTATAAGAGGTGACTCTCTTTGAATAGAAATAAGAGCCGTAAGCAACGAGGAAGTTTGCTTGCGGTTTTTTTATTATATATACGGTACGCGCGAAGGCCGTCTCTTAAAGAGTGTTAAGAAACAAAAGTTTTTCCTTGAATTATTTGGAACGTATTCAGAAAAACACTACTTTTGCAGTGTACTATTAAAGTAGTACACTATTACAGAGAATAGTCAAAGACAGAAAAGATATGGAATTACAGAGCAATCAACTTGACGAGTTACGACTCGATTGTGCGAAGATTCAGAAGAAAGGCCTGCACTTTATTCTGGCATCAATTGTGATCTGGGCAGCCGTTCTGGTCGTCCATCTCACTACGTTGCCCATTGAAACCAAGAACATCCTGACGTTCTGTGTGGCTGCGCCGTTGATGCCCTTGGCATGGATGATCTCGAAGATGATCGGTGTGGACTTCGAGGGTAGGGGCAATCCGTTGACAAAACTGGGACTGCTCTTTTCCGTCAACCAGATTCTCTACATCCTGATAGCCATGTGGGTGTTCTCGGCGGTTCCAGAGAAGATGCTGATGGTGTATGCCATGATCTTTGGTGCTCACCTGATGCCTTATAGCTGGCTGTATCAGTCCAAAACCTACATGGTACTCTCCATCGTAGTGCCCATCATGGCGCTGGTCATAGGTCTGATAGCTGAGCCTTACGTTTTGGCAGCTGTTATGGTAGCTGTAGAGACAGGTTTCTCAATATGTCTGACGATAGAAAACAATAACAATAAATAGAATAGGTATTATGATTGAGGTAAACAACATCAGTTTTAAGTATGCAGGTCAGAAGGACCTAGTATTCGATGGTTTCAGTCTGGAACTGAAACAGGATAACATCTATGGTCTGCTGGGCAAGAACGGTACAGGTAAGAGTACGCTGTTATATCTGATTAGCGGACTTCTGAGACCAAAGAAGGGTAGTGTAAGTTTTGACGGCATCGAGACGAAGCTTCGCAAGCCGGAGACCTTAAGTGAGATCTTCATTGTGCCTGAGGAGTTCGACCTGCCGGCGATGTCACTCGATGACTACGTGAAGATTAACCGTCCGTTCTATCCTCTGTTCAGTACGCAGGTACTGGAGGCATGTCTGAAGGACTTCGAACTCACGTCAGACGTGAAACTCAATGCCCTCTCGATGGGACAGAAGAAGAAGGTTTTTATGGCCTTCGCACTCGCTACGAACACGAAGGTGCTGCTGATGGACGAACCCACCAATGGTCTGGATATTCCCTCGAAGAGTCAGTTCCGTAAGGTGGTGACACAGTATATGAGCGGCGACCGCACCCTGATCATCTCCACCCATCAGGTGCACGATGTGGAGTCACTCTTGGACCACATCCTGATTCTCTCGCCACAGAAGCTGTTGTTGAATGCTAGTGTGGCCGAGATTCAAGAGAAATATACCTTCGAATATCGCACGCCTGCTGAGATGGACGATGTGCTCTATGCCGAGCCGTCGCTGCAGGGTAATGCCGTCATCGCTCCTCGACAGGAGGACAGCCCTGAGACGCAGGTGAACCTCGAACTGCTCTTCAACGCCGTAACACAAGGGAAAATCTAATCATCTGACGATTATGATACAGTTCAATTTAAATAGATTCGGAAAGCTGGCGAAGTGGTCGCTGACCACAGACAAGGGTTTCTATGTGAGGGGCCTGCTGAATGTGTTCGTCGTCCTGTCGCTGTTTTTCATCGCCTTCACGACACATTTTTTCCGCATTAATGTGAATGGCCACAATGATGGCTATGCGCCGTGTTTGGCTTCGGCGATGATTATTTTCATCATTACTGTGGTCACGGGACCGGCTTGGATGTTTTCGAGCATGAAAGGTAAACACGATCTTCAGACATTGCTGATGCTGCCCGCCTCGAACTTCGAGAAATACCTGATGCGCTACAGCACGTGGATGATTCTTCTGCCACTCTACATCGTGGCTTTCTTGGGTGCCGACTTGGTTCAGTATCTTGTGAATGTGCTGAGAGGCGGTGAGCATGTGACGTTTGTGACAACGGTGTTTATAGATCATGTAAGCGCATTGTTGGCAAGATTGCCTTACGCCTCCAGAAACCTTTTAAACGGTATGATCACCTGTGTGTTTTTGTTCCACTCCCTCTATGCACTGGGTGGCACGTTTTTCCGCTCGCACAAGTATTCCTGGGTAATGACAACGGTGTCTATCATTGTACTTTCTATGGTAATACTCTGGTTGTCTCCTGAGAGTTCTGAAGGATCTGTGAATAAGGAGTACACAACGATGGAGCTCATTGCCTGGGATGCACTCTATGGCGCTTGGTTCCTAGTGAACTTCTGGCTGTCGTACAGGCTCTTCTGCCGTCAGCAGGTTATCGGTAAATTTGTGAACCTATAAGAAGTGAATAGCATGAATAGTTTTAGTATAAATAGATTCTGGAAGACGTTCTGTTGGGTGGTGACCACTAACTTTCGTCATCTGCTGGCGTGGACGCTGGCCTATAGCCTGATTACTTTTCTTTGTGAACTGATATTCTGGAAGCTTAGTGAGGAACACACTCCAGGATACATTGTGGCTGCTGTTGCTGAGTTTTTTTCGACTTTCATTGTTATAGCTGTAGGCATAGGCTTTAGTCTGGTATTCTTTGACCTGAACAAAAAGCCCAGACGCGAGGCTTTCCTCATGTTGCCTGCTTCGAACCTGGAGAAGTATCTGTCATCGGTATTTTACTGGACGGTAATATGGACAATATGTGTTCTGATTTCGTTCGCAGTGGGTGATACGCTGAGAATGATCTTCCGCGGTTTGACCTACGGTGATGAGTGGTTATCGGCAATACCAGGGGTGATGGTGAATTTGAATCTCTATGATGATTGTTTCCTGAGCGGAGCCGATCTGTTGTATACAGTCATGAAAATCATTACCGTGACCACATTCGTGTTATGGCTACATTCGCTCTATATACTTGGTGGTACTTTGATGCGCAAATATGCTTTCGTAGTTACCAGTGTGCTCTTTATACTGTGTGTGGTAGCCCTGGGTAAGACGATGAATTATTTCGATCTATCCATGTTCAAAGTAGACTGGGCTGAAGAAGATGGTCATTATGTCTCAAGCGAGGTCGGAGCTATAACTTATGTACTCAGTATCGTACTTCCGCTATTGGCCTGCTTCAACTACTGGGCATCGTTCCAGATTTTCAAAGGTTTTCAGTTAATTACAAATAAATGGACGAATTATGACATTCTCAAACGATAAAGCAATCTATATCCAGATGGCCGACCGTCTGTGCGACGAGATCCTCTCTGGAAACTACAAGGACGACGATCGTATTCCGTCCGTCCGTGAGTATGCCGTGCTCCTCGAGGTGAATACCAACACGGCAGTGAAGGCTTACGAGCAGTTGGCGCGTGAGGAGATCATCTATAACAAGCGTGGCCTGGGTTATTTTGTGACTCCAGGTGCCAAAAAGCAGATTCTCAAGGCTCGTAAAAACGAGTTCATGAAGGAACGCCTGCCTGAATTGTTCCGTCAGATGCAGCTGCTCGACATCAGCATCGACGATGTCGCAGAAGCCTACAAAAAACTTACAGAATGTTAAAGTGCGACCAAACATCTAGTCATTCGTCACAAATCGGTGCAGAATATCCCAAAAATTTTGAGGGTACTGCAACTTTTCGTACTTTTGCAGCGTCAAAAGGACAGAAGAAAATTAAACTAAGGTATTAAGATTGTTTTCATGATACATTTACAAGACATCAACAAGACCTATTTCGGAGCCCAGCCGTTACATGTGCTGAAGGGCATCTCACTCGACATTGCGAAAGGGGAGTTCGTCAGCATCATGGGTGCTTCGGGCTCGGGCAAGAGTACCTTACTGAATATATTAGGTATTCTCGACAACTACGATTCGGGCACCTACGAGCTGGCGGGCGTACCCATCTGGAACCTCTCCGAGCGGAGGGCTGCGGAGTATCGCAACAAAATGATTGGCTTTATTTTCCAAAGTTTTAATCTCATCTCTTTCAAAACAGCCGTGGAAAACGTTGAGTTGCCATTATTTTATCAAGGAGTATCTCGCCGCAAGCGTCATCAGATGGCTCTGGATTATCTGGAGCGTCTGGGACTGCTCGACTGGGCTGAGCATTACCCCAACGAACTGTCGGGAGGACAGAAGCAACGTGTGGCCATTGCCAGAGCACTCATCACCCGTCCACAGATCATTCTGGCCGATGAGCCTACGGGCGCATTGGACTCGAAGACATCCGTGGAGGTGATGCAGTTGCTCAAGCAGCTGAACCAGGAAGAGAATATGACCATCGTGGTGGTGACCCACGAAAGCGGTGTGGCCAACGAGACCAACAAGATCGTGCATATCAAGGACGGTATCATCGGTCAGATTGAAGAGAACCTCAACCACAATGCCTCACCCTTCGGCAGTGGAGGAATAATGAAATAGGTTATGCGTGATATAATAACTGAAATATGGCAGACGGCACGGAGGAACAAGCTCCGCACGACGCTCACCGGCTTTGCTGTGGCGTGGGGCATCTTCATGATCATCGTGCTGTTGGGAGCCGGTAACGGACTCATTAATGCCACGATGAAGATGAGCGGCGACTTCCTGACCAACTCGATGGAGGTGTATGGAGGTATGACCTCGAAGGCCTACAATGGACTGAGCGAGGGCCGCTGGATCAATCTGAACACCAAGGATCTTGGAGCCACAGAATCGGAGTTCAAGAATCATATTGACGATGTGGGCGCTACCTATTCTATTAGTTCTACAGTCACCAATGGTGAGAACTATATGAATATGACTATAACAGGCGTTTATCCCGTTCATGCCAAGATTGTAAAGCAGTCATTGATATGTGGACGTTTTATTAATGAGATCGACCAGAACGAAAAACGTAAGGTGCTGGTGTTGAGCGATAAGCAGGCAAAGGAACTGGAACCTAAGGAATACAAGACACTTGTGGGTAAATACGTCAAGGTGCGCGACTTATCATTTAAGGTGGTAGGCATTTATAAAAGCGCAGGTGACGGCAACCCATCAGCCTATTCAGTTTACTCAACCATCAAAAGTATCTATGGAGCGAGGACCAATGATTTGGGACATATCGAGTTCACCTTCCACGGATTGACTACAGAGAAGGCTAACGAGGATTTCGAGAAAGTCTATCGTCGTCGTCTGAATGCTAACCATCAGGCACATCCTGAAGACGAACGAAGCATTTGGCTCTGGAACGGCTATACGCAGAGTATGCAGATGGAAAATGGTATTGCCATCATCCACACCTTCCTCTGGGTCATCGGACTCTTTACGCTGTTATCTGGTATCGTAGGCGTATCTAACATCATGCTTATCACTGTGAAGGAACGTACTCATGAGTTCGGTATCCGTAAGGCCATCGGTGCGAAGCCCTGGAGCATTCTGAAACTCATCATCATAGAGAGTGTGATCATCACCACTTTCTTTGGTTATGTCGGCATGTTGTTGGGTATCTTTGCCAACGAGTATATGGATGCCACCCTGGGTCATGAGGTGACCGACCTGGGTGTTGAGAAGATCACCCTGTTTGTCAATCCTACCGTAGGACTGGATGTCTGCTTCGAGGCTACGATGGTGATGGTCATCGCCGGCACTATCGCAGGACTCATTCCTGCCTATAAGGCCTCGCGCATCAGACCGATCGAAGCGCTCCGTGCCGACTAATTATGCATTATGAATTATTAATTATGCATTGAAATGAGAATAGATATTGATTCATACAGAGAAATCATCGACACGCTGACGCGTAATAAGTCGCGTTCGTTCCTCACGGGCTTCGGTGTCTTCTGGGGCGTCTTCATGCTCGTGGTGCTGATGGGAGGCGGACAGGGCCTGAAGGAAATGCTCTATAAGAACTTTGACGGATTCGCACAGAACACCGTTATTGTCGGCGCCGAACAGACCACGAAGGCCTATAAAGGATTCCGCAAGGGTCGTTGGTGGACGATGGAGTATAAGGACATCGAGCGACTGAAGCAGAAGGTGCCTGAACTGAATGCCGCTGCACCGATACTTTTCTCGGGCTGGGGAAGTGGCAACACAGCCTATTATGGCGACCAGAAGACGACGCCTAGAATCCAGGGCACCGTACCTGAACTGACGGCAATCGTAGCGCCTAAACTGTATTACGGCCGTTACCTGAATGAGATGGATATTCAGGAGCATCGTAAGGTTTGTGTCATTGGAAAGAAGGTTTATAAAGACCTCTTCAAAGAGGGTGGGGACCCTTGTGGCAAGAAGATCCGCATAGACTCTACCTATTATGAAGTGATAGGTGTGGACTATAGCTCAGGTAATATCAGTATCGGTGGACGCTCGGAAGAGAAAGTCACCATCCCCATCACGATGATGCAAGCCGCTTTTAATCGCGGAAACTCGATAGATATCATCGCAGCCACAGGACGACCGGGTGTCATCATGTCGAAGATTACACCACGTATCCGCGAAACCATCGCCAGAGCGCATTTTGTAGATCCTACTGACGAGCAGGGCGTGTTCGTGTTTAATACCGAACTAATGTTCCAGATGATCAACAATCTCTTCAAAGGGGTAAACATCCTCATCTGGCTCATCGGACTGGGAACGCTACTAGCAGGTGCTATCGGTGTTTCGAACATCATGATGGTCACCGTGCGCGAGCGAACCACCGAGATCGGTATCCGTCGCGCCATCGGTGCCACACCCAAGATGATTCTCTCGCAGATCATCTCCGAGAGTATCGTACTGACATTAGTGGCAGGCATGAGCGGCATCCTCTTCGGGGTGATGATCCTCCAGATGTTGGAGATGTATAACACTGAGGATGGCATCATACAGACGCATTTCCAGGTAGGCTTTTGGACCGCGATCTTCTGTGCCTTTGTGGTAAGTTCGCTCGGCGTGCTGGCCGGCCTCGCCCCCGCTGCCCGCGCCATGTCAATCAAACCCGTCGATGCAATGAGGGATGAATAATCCGGTTACTAAGAAATAACAATAAAAACAAATATAAGTATGAAAAAGTACAGCAAATTGATCATCGCCGCGATTATCGCGCTGATTTTCATCGGAACATTTGTGTTCCTCTGGCAGAAGAGCCAACCCAAGGAAGTCGTCTACAATGAGTTCACTCCAAAGAATGACAGTATCCAGAAGACGACCATTATCACCGGTAAGATCGAACCTCGCAACGAGGTGAACGTCAAGCCGCAGATCTCTGGTATCATCTCCGAGCTCTACAAAGAGCCAGGTGATTATGTGAATGCTGGCGATGTGATTGCGAAGGTGAAGGTGATTCCTGATATGAGTCAGCTTTCGAGTGCTGAAATGCGTGTGCGTCTTGCCGAGATTAACTTGAAGCAGGCACAGACAGATTTCCAGCGTGAAGAGAACCTCTTCAATCAGAAACTCGTCTCTGCCGATGAGTACGATAAGAGCAAGATGGCCCTTGATCAGGCCAAGCATGAGAAAATGGCTGCCGTCGATGCTTTGCAGGTTGTTCGCGACGGTGTCTCGCAGTCGAATGCGAAAGCTTCTTCGACATTGATACGTTCGACCATCAGCGGTGTCATCCTTGATATCCCAGTAAAGGTCGGTAACAGTGTCATCCTCTCCAATACTTTCAATGATGGTACCACCATCGCCACTGTTGCCAATATGAACGATCTGATCTTCCGAGGGAATATCGACGAAACGGAGGTCGGACAGTTGGTGAGCGGTATGAATATGAAAATCACTATCGGTGCCCTGCAGGATCTGAAGTTCGATGCAGCCTTGGAGTATATCTCGCCGAAGGCTGTAGAGTCGAATGGTGCAAACCAGTTTGAGATCAAGGCTGCTGTGAAACTCACAGAGGGTGGCAAGATACGTTCTGGTTACAGTGCCAATGCCGAGATCATTCTCGCGAAGGCCGAGAATGTGCTCAGCGTTCCAGAAAGCGCCATCGAGTTCAGCGGTGACTCTACCTTCGTCTACGTCGTCAAGGGCGAGGGTAAACAGAAAACCTACGAGCGTACTTACGTAGAGACGGGTCTCTCTGATGGTGTGAACATCGAGATCAAGAAGGGCATCACCGCCAAGGATAAAGTCCGTGGCCCGGAGATTATCACTGACGAAGACACAAAGGATTAGTTAATAGTGAATAGTTAATAGTGACAATGATTATGAGAAAGGATAAAATATTGTTAGGCAGTGTGTGTGAAAAGTGTTGGGTGAAAGTTTTGTTGGTACTGTTCACTGCTCACTATTCACTGTTCACTGTTGCTCAACAGCACCTGTGGAGCCTCCCTGAGTGTTGTGACTATGCCGTTGCACATAACATCAGCATCAAGCAGCAGGAGAATGCCTGTCGTCAGCAGGAACTCCAGCTCTCTACGGCAAAGAATTCCCGTCTTCCCGACCTCAGCGGTAGCGTGGGCCAGAACTTCAGCTTCGGACGCGGTCTGACGGCGGAGAATACCTATTCGAATACGAACACCTCCTCGACGTCGCTCTCACTTGGTACGAGTGTTCCGCTGTTTACCGGCTTCCAGATTCCGAATCAGATTAAACTGAACCAGCTGAACCTCGAGGCTGCTACTGCCGATCTTGAGAAGGCCAAGAACGATATCCGCATGCAAGTGGCACAGGCATACGTGCAGATTCTCTATGATATGGAGATTGCCGAGGTGGCGCATCGTCAGATTGCTATCGACTCCGCACAGGTCGCACGTCTTCAGGCTTTCGTGGAAAATGGTAAGGCTTCTGGCGCAGAGCTTTCCCAACAGAAGGCTACGCTTGCAAATAGTCGTCTTGTTGCCACACAGGCGGATAACAACACACGCCTCGCCATCCTCAGCCTCACACAGCTTCTCGAACTCCCCACGCCCGAAGGTTTCGCCATCGTACGTCCCTCTCTCGACAAACAGGACGGGCTCGAAGGTCTTGACAGGTTGGGAGCTCTCCCCACGCCTGATCAGATATACGCTGATGCCCTTGGCGTGAAGCCTGAGATTCTCTCGCAACAGCTGAAGCTGAAAGGTACTGAGCATAGCATTAAGATTGCTCAGGCTGGTAATCTTCCGACGCTCTCCCTCAGCGGCGGTCTCGGCACCAACTATTATACCACCAGTGGTTTCAAGTCTGATGCCTTCGGTAAACAGCTGAAGAATAACTTCTCGCAGTATATCGGTCTGAATCTCAACGTGCCAATCTTCAACCGTTTCCAGACGCGTAATCAGATTCGCAATGCCCGTATTGAGCAGGAGAATCAACAGTTGCAGCTCGACAACACTAAGAAGGGTCTTTATAAAGATATCCAACAGGTGTATTACAACGCTCTGAATGCCCAAAGCAAAGAGAAATCCTCGCAAGAGGCTGTGCAGAGTACGAAGGATGCTTTCACACTGATGCAGGCAAAATACGAAAACGGTAAGGCTACGATGACAGAGTTCAACGAGTCGAAGAACAACTATCTGAAGTCAGAGTCCGATCTTGTTCAAGCCCGCTACGAAAATATCTATCAGCACGCTCTTATCCAGTTCTATCGAGGACAGGATCTGAACTTCTAAAATAATAATAGTCCGCTCATCAGCGGACTATTACTTTTTTTCTGTTATGAATGTAGAAACCCTTTGATTCTGGTTTTTCGTTCAGTTTCCTTCCATCAAGACCATACCAGCCAGAATCTGCATCATCGGCCTTCAAGGCAGGTATGCCAGTGCCCTCGCCAACGAAGTTCTTCAGTTCGTAGAAGGCGGCGTATGGCTTGCCTGTATCGTGATTATAAAGGGCTGCATTCCACCAGCCGTTGGTGACACTCTTGTTACCGTTATCTTCCGGCCACCACCAGAACAGACCTTTTACTGAGTCGTGCTTGTTCAGAGTCGTGATGAGATCTGCTGTGAACTGTCTCTGTCCTTCTTCGGTATAGGGATAGGTGTTTGTGTAATTGTATGTCGTGTTACCCAATGCCCAGGCATAGCTGTAACCCGTCTCTACAATCATGATGTCCTTGCCGTAGTTTTTGTTCTCCAGCGTCTTAATGGCTGTTTCGAGTGTGTTGAGACTACCATGATAGGCGGGATAATAGCTCAGTCCGATAATGTCGTAGTCAACAGCTGCCGACTTCATGCGGTCTAGAAAGTCTGTGAGTACGCTAGGTTTGGGCGTACGCTCACTGTGAAGGATAATCATCGCATTCGGACAAATCTCACGACAGGCTTTGCCTGCATTCTTTAGCAGTGTCGTAAAGCGATTCCAATTGGAGGACGACGAATTGGTATAACAGCGATTGGTGTCGTTATTGCCTACGGCAGCTTTCGTTCCCCATAGCATGCCATACGATATTTCATTACCCGTCTGGATGAAGTCTGGCGTAGCGCCTGCAGCCACCATCTGTTCTAGACACTCCTTTGTGTATTCGTAGATCTTGTCGTAGAGTTGTGAATTTGTCAGCGATTTCCAGGCATCTGGTGTCCATTGCTTCCCTGGATCAGCCCACGTGTCGCTGTAGTGGAAGTCTAGCATCAGCTGTAGTCCGGCATCCTTGATACGCTTTCCTAAGGCTTTGACATAGGCGAGGTCCTGACAGACGGCCTTGTCACTGTCTTGTGAAGGATCTACAAAAAGACGGACACGCATAGCGTTTAGACCTTCCTGTTTGAAGAACGCGATAACGTCAGATACCGTGTTCCCATTCTTGTCTTTATAAACCACTTTAGCCTCTTCGTATTTTGGCAACATAGAGATGTCGCCGCCTACGTATTTTTGCGCGGGGGCAGTCATGCTCAGTAACGTGAGCAGTGTTAGTAGAATTAGTTTTTTCATGATGTCGTTTGTTTTAGTTTGTTATTACTTATGTCTGTTCGCCCGTTGCTCACGGTATTTGGCTTTCTGACGTGCAGAGCCGCTACCGTGAGCACCAGTGATGTATTGCTTCTTCTTGGCCTTGGTCTTCACCTTGCCATTGTCTTTCGGCTTGTCTCCTCCACGTCCGAAGTTGATGCCGTTCTCAAGGATGTTCTGGAAATCGTCCATATGCTTAATGATGGAATAGTCTTACGCCCGTAAATGCCATCGCGATACCGTATTTGTCGCAGGTCATAATGACATGATCATCACGTACAGAGCCACCAGCCTGAGCAATAAACTCCACACCGCTCTTATGGGCGCGCTCGATATTGTCGCCGAAGGGGAAGAAAGCATCCGAGCCCAGTGCCACCTTCGTGTTCTTGGCAATCCAGGCCTTCTTCTCTTCCATCGTCAGCACCTCGGGCTTCGTCTTGAAGAACTGCTGCCAGGCGCCGTCGCGCAGCACATCGTCGTGCTCGTCCTCTGAGATATACACATCGATAGTGTTATCTCGGTCTGCCCTGCGGATACCATCAATAAAGGGCAGGTTCATGACTTTCGGATGCTGGCGTAACCACCAGATATCTGCTTTATTGCCTGCCAGACGGGTACAGTGGATACGACTCTGCTGTCCTGCACCGATACCGATAGCCTGACCGTCCTTTACGTAGCAGACACTATTTGACTGTGTGTATTTCAGTGTGATCAGGGCGATAATCAGGTCGCGCTTAGCCTCTGGTGAGAAAGTCTTGTTCTGCGTGGGAATATTCTCGAAGAGGGCATCGTCGTCAAGCTTGATTTCGTTGCGACCCTGTTCGAAGGTGATGCCGAAACACTGCTTCGTCTCAATGGGGGCGGGCTTATAGCTGGGGTCGATCTTAATCACATTATATGTTCCCTTACGTTTGTCCTTCAGGATCTCGATGGCTTCAGGGGTATAGTCAGGAGCAATCACACCGTCAGAAACTTCACGCTTCAGGATCTTGGCGGTCACAGCATCGCAAGTGTCTGAAAGGGCTACGAAGTCACCATAACTCGACATGCGGTCAGCACCACGGGCTCTGGCGTAGGCACAGGCGATGGGGCTGTCATCGAGACCTGCAATGTCATCAACGAAATAGATTTTCTTCAACGTATCGCTCAGGGGCAAACCTACTGCGGCTCCTGCAGGACTCACATGCTTGAACGAGGCAGCTGCGGGCAGGCCTGTGGCGGCTTTCAGCTCCTTCACCAGCTGCCAGGCATTGAAGGCATCGAGGAAGTTGATATATCCAGGACGGCCGTTGATCACTTCGATGGGTAATTCTCCCTCCGCCATGAAGATACGTGAGGGCTTCTGGTTCGGATTACATCCGTACTTGAGTGCTAATTCTTTCATTTTTGAAATATTTTTGTTATTTGTGTGCAAAGGTACAAAATAATTTTGTAATTTTGCATCAAACTTATATAATTATATGGAGAAGAAACGTTTGGCCCTCCGAAAACTGATGGAGGCAGTAGAGAAAGAGATCCTTCGCAAGCCGGATAAAAAGACACTCGACCGTCTTTCCTTATTGGCTGGTTTCCAAAGTTGGGAGGACTTTCAGGAGGCTCTGCACGGAGAATAAAAAAGAGACCTCGTATTGAGATCTCTATAAGTTTCGAAAGCTTATTCAGCAGCAACGGGGCGGCGCTTCTCCTTAATACGTGCAGCCTTACCAGTGAGCTTGCGCAGATAGTAAAGCTTAGCGCGACGGACCTTACCGACCTTGTTTACCTCGATGCTATCGATAGCCGGTGACTCGATGGGGAAAATACGCTCCACACCAACGGTACCAGACATCTTGCGAACGGTGAAGCGCTTCTTGTCTCCGTGGCCACAGATCTTAATCACAACGCCACGATAGAGCTGGATACGCTCTTTTGAACCCTCGATAATTTTGTAAGCGACAGTAATCGTATCACCAGCCTTGAACTCTGGGAACTTTTTGCCGGTTGCAAATGCTTCTTCAGCAACTTTAATTAAATCCATTGTGTTATTTAATTTAAATTTGTTGTATCGTTCCAACGCAACATAACAGGCCTCTCGATACTTCCTGCCAGCGATTACGCCGAAAAGCGGGTGCAAAGGTACTGCTTTTTGGCGGATAAATGGTAAATGATAAATGAGAATCAATCTTGAATTAGTATTATTTAACAATTTGGCGGCTAAATTGTTCAATGTTCAATGTCCGATGTTCAATATTATTTATTAACTTTGCACCACAAAATCTGTAAAAGAATGAAAATGAAGCAATTATTTCTAGGCTCTTTGGCATGTCTCATGATGGCCTCGTGCGCTCCAAAGCACTACCGTCTCGTCAGTGTCGACAGAAGCCGTATCATCGTCGACAGCCGCTACGACCTGAATCCTGATCAGGCTGCCGCAGATTTCCTCGCACCATATAAACGGGTCAACGACAGCATCATGGGACCTCTGATGGGTAGGGTGGCTCACAACATGCATCCTGATCGTCCTGAGAGCGACCTGACTAACCTGTTGTCCGACATCCTCGTGTGGGCTGCGAAAGATTATGGCGAAGAACCTGTTCTAGGTGTATATAACAGAGGTGGTATCCGTGCAGATCTCACTAAGGGTGACGTGACTTATGGTGATATCCTCGACATTGCGCCCTTCGAGAACAAGATCTGTTTCGTCACCTTGACAGGCGAACAACTCCTAGAGCTCTTTGATCAGATTGCTAAAAAGGGAGGCGAGGGCGTCAGTCGCGGTACGGAACTTGTTATCACCAAAGATGGTCAGCTCGTCTCGGCTCGTCTTCATGGCAAGGAGATTGAACCTACTGCGGAATATCGCATCACCACCGTCAACTATCTCTTAGAGGGCAATGACGGTATGGCGGCCTTTGTTAAGGGTTTCAACAAGGTTTCGCCTAGCGATGCCAGCAACAATACCCGTTATCTTATCATGAACTACTTCCGCGATAAGCAGTCGCGTGGCGAAGTGGTAGATGCGAAAGTAGAAGGAAGAATAATCGTGAAAAATGAGTAGTGATATGAAACGCATATACATTGTTATATTTATAGCATTGCTGACATCGGTGACGGTCAGTGCCAAGAAGCAAAAACAACTTGTGATCCTTCACACCAATGATACACATTCCACTATCTTGCCGTTAAACCCCAATCTCGATGATCAGGATCTCGCTGGACGTGGCGGTTTCCTGCGTCGTATCAATTTGATCAAGGAACAGCGTCAGCAGCATCCAGATCTCCTGCTCTTCGATAGTGGCGACTTCAGTCAGGGCTCTGGCTACTATACGCTCTTCAAGGGTGAGGTCGAGATAGGTCTGATGAATCAAATGGGTTATGAGTGTTCCACCATCGGCAATCATGAATTCGATTTCGGTATGGATAATATGGCTCGTATCTTCAAGATGGCCAAATTTCCCATTGTTTGTTCTAACTACGACTTCACGGGTACGGTGCTCGAAGGTATCGTTAAGCCTTATATTACCATTCGTCGGGGTGATGTAAAGATAGGTGTCTTTGCGCTCGATCCCCCGCTGAAGGGTCTTGTCTTCGACGGCAACTGTGAGGGTATTACCTTCCTGGATCCTGCTGAGATTGGACAGAAGTACATCGACCTGCTCCGCAAACAGGAGAAGTGCGATATCGTGATCTGTATCTCTCACCTTGGATGGGAAAGGTCGGTCTATCCTGATGAAATGTTCCTGAGTCTTACTGAGGGTTGTGATCTGGTGCTTGGCGGACATACACACACCTATATGCCTGTGCTGGAGTTTGCACCCGACAAGAACGGCAAGCAGATTCCCGTCGATCAGAATGGTAAGCACGGCGTCTTCGTCGGTAAACTCATCCTCAACCTCGAGAAGAAGTAATCACTCGAAATAGAACGTTAATACGATCATTTTGCTGTGGCCACTGGTCACAGCATTTGTGTATAGGCGTTTGTTTACATCCATCAACTCGTCGGCGTGCCCATGGTCAAGGGCATCTCTTAGGCTATAACAGAATTTCAACTCAGGAATCAGTTTGAAGAAGGGCAGATAGAAGTCACAGCCCATACCGATTTCCAAAAAGGTATCCATTCGCTTCAGTTGGATATAGTCCTGGTCTTTTCCTTTGAGGTTCAGCATCGGGTTTACACCGGCAATAAGGTAGGGACGGTAGTTGTTCCACCGCTCTGCACTGAACTTCAGGTCTATCGGCAGAGAGATATAGGTACTCTTCAGGTCTTGTCTCACTTCTGTCGGACGGTCCTCAGCTGTCCTTTGCGATAGGTTGTGAAACACCAGATGTTTGGCACCGAAGTGCATCGTGGGCGCGAAGCGCAGATTCAAGTGGGCGTTTAGCCTCAGATCGGCCATCACACCCACGCTGAAACCACTGTTCCAACGGTCTTCGTCGCAGACGATGGTTTGCTGAGTCTCCGTGCCGTCTTCCAGCATCACCGTCTGTGGTCCTACATTTTGAAACTCGATATCCTGTAGGTTCATACCTACGAGTATACCGAAGTGCATGGGGCGCAGGTCAATGTAGGGCTTGTTCTGCACCTTTCTCTCCTGGGCGAGCGTTGTGCTCAATGATAAATGAAAAATGATAAATGATAAACTTATCACCTTCATCACTTTATTTCTTGTCATATTTTCTCTAACTTCTTCTTATAATAACGTTCAAAAACGAGCTTTATTATGTTGTTTTTTATTTCGACACTGTATAAATTACAAAAAAAGTCTACCTAAAGTTTGGTATATTCGCAAAAAACTTCGTATCTTTGCATCGTCAAAAGTGAGTATTAACAGTATTAACAATTTAAATTAATAGCAATTATGGCATATGTAATTGGTGACGACTGCATCGCTTGCGGTACATGTCAGGGTGAGTGCCCTGTTGAGGCAATTTCTGAGGGTGAGAAGTATTCTATCGATCCCGATCTCTGCACAGAGTGCGGTACTTGCGCAAGTGTTTGTCCTTCTGAGGCTATCAGCCTGGGCTAATCACTAAGCAGTCAATCAAGAAAAAAGAGGTGCTATCCGGCTGGATAGCACCTCTTCTTTCTTATAGGCGTAGGCCGATAGAGGCACGAAGGCGCCATTTGTTCTGATTGACCACCACATCGTCGTTGTCGAAGACCGAGTTGTTCATGGCGAGGGTGATGCCGGCGAAATATCGGGGAGAGAAGTTGTAGACAATGGCAGCTCGCTCGTTGAAGATCATGTTGAAGCGTGTATGCTTGGCTTTCCTCTTCTCGCCGTTCACCGTCATATTGTTGCGGTTATAGACGACGAAGGTGGGCAGCATGGAGAAGTGGAGCAGCCATTTCTTGCCGATTACCCAGTTATAGGCATAGCCTCCGCCGATACCGAAGTGACCGAGGTAAATGCGCGTTTCAGGCACGTTGGGAGCACGCTCTTTCAGGTCCTCCGTAGTCTCAATGCTACCGCCCTGATAACTGAATCCTGCGAGCCACGAGCCGGCCGAACGGCGCTGGATATAGCTCTGTGTGAAGGCTGCGGAGTAGGAGAAGCGACGGTGGTTGAAAATATAGTAGCCCACAACATTAAGCATCTTCATAGCGACGTCGCCCGACTCCATGCTTTTTTCTTCGTTGCCGTACTCGATGTCGCCCGCCAAGGTGGTAGAGCGCTGATAGCTGGCATCCAGACTCAGACGGCTGCTGAAGTAGTTGACGTTCATCTCATAGTCCTTGTAGAAGCCACCGAGCTTGGCGGGGTTGACAGCAAGACCGGCCGAGAGACCGCGATAGATGGCGGCTACGGCGAAGGTAGTCTTGTGGCTGGTTTCCAGGTCGGCGCGCGAGTGACGTTCTTTCACCGTTCCCTTAGCGTGAATGCTGTTGCCCGACTGGTTCAGTCTCACCTTCAATGTCAGGCGACCTGCGGGACGCACCACGTAGTTCGTGTCGTAGGGCGTTTTGTAATAGCGGGCAGCGAGAATGCTGTCGATCATTGCCCGCCGCAGAGAGTCTCTGTTCTGTCCGTTGACTCCACTTGCCAAGAGAACGAATATGACCAGAATCAGCCCGTGTTTCTTAGAATTCATAACCGAGGTTTAGGTAAAAATAGGGGCTCTTGGTGCGATTGCTGTAGCCGGCAGTGGCTCCGACAGGACCGAGTATTGTGCTGTAGTAGAAGGCGGCCTGGACACCCAGCATAGTACGGCGGTCGAGGAGATTCTTCACTTTGTCGCCCTGCTGGGCACCGGCCACGCGCAGGAGGATGTAGCTGCTGCCACCGATGCGTTGCTGTGCCTGAAGTTGTGCAGCCACGAACTGGTGGTCGATGTACTCTATGTTGCCTACGCCGGCAAAGGGCATCTGCTGTTCGATGTAATGACCGAACCATTCTGTACCGATGGTATTTCCGAAGGTTGGGGGAATAACGGTGCCGAAGAGCAGACGGCCATAGAGCATCGGTTGGAAGGTGAAACGCTCGCCGATGGAGAAAGACATGCGCCAGTTGGCGTTGACGTCGCTCATGCCGGGTTTGCCGTCGAGTTTGGCGAAGTTGTCGGTCAGATAGGAATACTCTGCCTTGAAACGGGCACCGCGGGTGGGGAAGTACCAGTTGTCCTCGCTATTGTAGTTCACGCGTGCATGGTAGCTGTAGAAGTGCTCGTTCTTCAGCACGCCCTGGATGGAGGCTTCTGTACCGAGTATGTTGCGGTAGTGCATGTAGTCCCAACGCAGACCATACTGGATATTGAAGTGACGCAGGTTGTGGTTGATAGGGATGATCTCGGCCTGGAATTGGTTGTAGCGGATGTTGTAGTCGCGTTCGCCTTCGAGATAGATGTCTACGTCGTTACGGCGGAAGGCGTAGGTAATCATCGGACGGATGACACTGCGCGGATGGACGGTCAGCTCGCCCTTGGCCATCAGACGCTTGCCCAGACGCAGGGTGATATCAGTACTGATGGGAACGGCGGTTTTCAGAGGGATATCGAGACCTAACTGTACGGCAGCGTATTCCTCAGTGTCGTAGCGGAAGCCCGCATGGAACTGCACCGACTTGCGGTTGCCGGCACGGAGAACGACCTGTACACCGTCGGCTGAACTCCATTTCTTCTCGATGTCGGGACGGATGGAACGCGGGGCAAAAGTATGTGTTTCTTTCACAGGGATGATGCTGCACTCGGCAGTCTGATAGAACAGGTCTACGCGCATCGATGTGGTGATCTCCTGCTCTAACCGTGCATCGATGATGTCACCGTGATTCAGGTGGAACTTATGACGCAGGAAACGTTCGTCCTGCGGCGTCATATTCTCGAAGCTGACGCTAATGATGCGGTGCTTCTCTGTCATTACCTCCGGACGCACCGGTGTCAGGGGTTTGCGTTCGAAACGGTCATCGATGCCGATAACCTTCTTCAGAGCAATGATCTGATCCCAGTGGCGCATGGCCTCTTCCTCACCACGACGGATCAGCGTGTCGATGGCTGCTGGCGAGAAACTGGCAGAACCGTAGCCCTTGGTGTCGACCTGCATGTGAAGGTCGGTGATGGCGAGATTATCCTCAACCTTGTTTTTACAGTTCACATCGACAATCTGGCTGATGATACTCATCGTTCCGCCCATGTCCTCGGCCACCTTCGGCGCTCCCTGTACTGTGACACCGATAATCACCTCTGCACCCATCTGTCGAGCGACATCGGCAGGATAATTGTTCTTCAAGCCACCGTCGACGAGCACCATATCACCGATTCTCACGGGCGAGAAAGCGGCGGGGATGGCCATCGAGGCGCGCATGGCTTGCGGCAGACGACCACTGTGGAAGACCACCTCATTGTTGGTGATAATATCGGTGGCTACGCAAGCGAAAGGAATCTCCAAGTCGGTGGTGAAGTTAAGCGAATCGGTATAGCCGATACATAGTTGCTGGAATAGTTCGGCGAGGTTCTTACCCTTGATGATACCGCCGGCGTTCATATCCTTTTTGCCAAGGGTGACACCTGTGCTGAAGAAATAGGTGTTTTGTTTCTTGCGGTCACTGATGCTCTGGTTGCGTAGGTCTTCCTTATCGGTGATGACGTAGCTCCAGTCCTGGACGCGCACCATCGAGTCGAGCGAATGGGCATTGTAGCCGATGGAATAGAGACCACCGATGATACTTCCCATCGACGTACCGGTGACGATGTCGACGGGGATACCCGCCTTTTCCAAGACTTTCAGCACACCGATGTGTGCCATACCTTTTGCACCACCGCCACTGAGGACGACGGCTACTGTTTTCCTAGGCGCTGCGGCACTATCTACCTCCTGAGCACTCATTGTCGTGCACATCAGCGTAGCGACAACCAACCATAAAAAGTTCTTCATAATTGAAAAAAATACGATGATATTGAGCGCAAAGGTACTACTTTTCCGTGAAATGGCCAAGATTTCTATAAAAAAGGTGCCATCCGGCTGGATGACACCTCAAATTATGATGTTAATAACTTACTTGATGTCGCGGATCTGAATAGCGGGAGCGTATTCAGGATTGATGGCGAGGATCTTAGCGGCAAACTCCTTAGCCGTAGCCTTGTCGTTCTTCACGAGGAAGTTATAAGCCATCAGATAGTGATAGGCTGTGGTCAGCATCGAGTTGTCTGACTTGCTCTTCTCGGGCTTAGCGCTGATGAGCTGAGCCAGCTGCTCGTAGTAAGGCTTGGCGAGACCCTTCTTAGAGTCGGGATCGAGCTTACTGTTGATGTTGGCACGCATATAGGTGGCGTACTCCTGAGCATCAGCGAACTTGGCGGCCATATCTTTGTAGACACCGTCGGCCTGCAAGAGAGCAGCTTCCTTAGCATCCTTGGCTTCCAGATTGTCTGACTGCTTAGAATAGAGGCTACCCAGACCAGCCCAGTCGTTCATCGTGGCATTCTTCTTGGCCTCGAGGAAGTCCTTGTAGTACTTAATGGCGTTTTCGAAGTTCTGGTCCTCGACATAGTTGTCAGAAACAGCCTTCAGGATGTCCCAGCGCTTGATCATCGAAGAGTCATTCACCAGCTCGAGGGCCTTGTCGTACTGCTTATAAGCATTCTCCTTATCCTTCAGGGCGTTGTAGATGAGTGCGGTGTAATAGTGGTCGTACTCATTGAACTTCGCACTGTCAGTCTCGTTGAAGTACTTGTGGATGTAACCCTTAGCGGCATCGTAGTTCTTCAACTCGTAATTAGAGAACATAGCCAGACGATTGAACATCGGGTTGCGGGGCGTCAGTTTGATACCAGCCTCACAAGCCTTCAAGGCATCCTCGAAGTGACCGGTGAAGTAGCTGCAACGTGCAAACTCGTTCAGATAGCTCTTGTCGAGCTTGTTGACGTCGGCCTTGCGATAAGCTTCGTAAGCAGCCTTCTCATCGTTAGAGAGCATGTAGATGTGTCCGGTGAAGGCGTCAACGTCCTCATTAGGACAATTCTTCTTCATCTCCTGCAGCTTCTCGGCAGACTGTCTCGGACTGATCTTACGATACACCATGGCCCACTTCTTGTAACCTACGGGATTTGTGGGGTCGAAGTGGATAGCCTGGTTGTAGAAACTTGCGGCCTTACCGCCATCGGTACCCATAGCCTCGATATCACCCAGGAGGAGATATGCGGGAGCATAGCTGTACTTTGGCTTTACGACAGCGTTGGCCATATCGGCGCAGGAACGAGCCAGAGCGGTGTCTTTTGCCTCATAGAGGGCACGTCCAAGTTTCAACAGAGCCTCAGGATTCTTCTTGTTCTTCTTCTGGGCTACTTTTACTAACTCGGCTGTGTTGCCAGCCTTACTCTTGATGGCATCGAGGGCAGCGTTGAGTTCAGCTTCCTGAGCCATAACCGAAGTGCTCATGCCTAGCATCAGCACTGACATTGCTAAATATTTGATCGTTTTCATAATGCTCTTGTTTTTAAGTTATACTTCGTGTTAATTGTCTCTCGATTGTATGACGTTTGAATTTTCAAAAAGTTTAATCACTCTTTCTTGATGATGACGTCTCTGACGTTCATGTTCGCCGATCGCGGCAGCAGGCCTGCCCGCAGGATGATCTTCTGACCTCTTGGCAGCTGGCAGAAATGTGCGAAGCTGGTAGGGACGCCGTTGGGACGGGGATCGTTCAACAGGGCGTAGATCGTGCGGCATAAGGGATAGTTGCCATTATATAGATAGTACTGATAGGGTTTCCAGCTGTTGTAGCTCTTGGCAGAGTCCATCTTGCTGACGCCCATTACGGTAATATTCTTCTTAAAGGTGACATTGGTCGTGTCGCGTTTGTCGTTGAGCCAGTTGCTGCCGATGATGCCGAGGGCATTGCTGTGTTTCTCGACGTAGTCGACCACAGCGGCACTGGTCTTCACGGCTCCAATGTTCTTGGCGCTGAACTGCTGACCTCCGAGGATGGAGTCTACACACCAGCGCACGGTGCTCGACAGGGGATTGTCGAAGACCACGTCGATTTCGCCAAGTTTGGATTGTGAATAGAGATCTTTCCACTGGGAAACCTCTCCCTTGAGGATACGTGCGAAGTCCTTTACGGTGATGCAGGTATCGGGATTGGCGTTGTTGACGATGATAGCCAGACCGTCGTACGCGATGGGTATCGCTCTTGGCAGGTACTTCCGGTCTATCAGGTTCTGGCGCTCCTTCTGTGTGAAGTCACGGGTGGTGAAGGCCAGCCAGGTCTCCAGCTTCATCAGCTTTGCTACGGCATCCTGTTCATTGATGTACAGGGGTGTGATGCTGTCGAGGGTCTGGTTCTGAAAATAGTACAGTTCTTCGTCAAGGATGGGGTAGAAGCTCTCATCGGCAGCCAGCACGCTGGCAGCTTTCTGATAGGCCTCTTCCAATTCAGGATTAGGCTTGTTCCCACAAGCGAGGAACAAGCCTAATATCAGTGTTAATCCAACGAATTTTAATTTGTTGAATGCGTTCATTTCTACAGATTACTGGAGTCTGAAGGTTACAGGAACGGTGTACTTTACACGTACGGCAGATCCGTTCTGCTTACCGGGCTGCCACTTCGGCATGGACTTCACCACGCGGGCGGCCTCCTTGTCGAGTGACGGGTCAACAGACTTCACAACCTTTACGTCGGTGATAGAACCGTCGCGCTCAACGACGAAGGTTACGATAACACGGCCCTGAACACCATTCTCCTCAGCAACGACTGGGTACTTGATGTTCTTCGACAGATACTCGAGCAGGGCAGCCTGTCCACCAGGGAACTGAGGCATTTCCTCTACGACGTCGAAGACCTTGGTCTCTTCTTCCTTCGGTTTCTCGGGCTCGGCAATCACTTCCTTTGCCTTCAGCACCTCACCGGCCTCTTCATCATTACCTTCAACGGTGAAAGCACCGATGGCGGTGTTCGTAGCAGCCAGTTCCTCCTGAGATTTCATCTCCTGGTCTTCCTGTACTTCTTCGTCCTTCTTGATTTCAGGGGTCGTAAATGCTACAGAGCTCTTTACCTTCTCAACTTCAATTTTCTCAATCTGAGGTTCTTCCTTACGCTCTACCTTAGCTTCCTTCTTCTCTGCGAGGCTCGTCAGCTCCACATCGGTCTCGATAGCGGCATTACGTGATGCAATGTAGTTGTCGATAGATACCTTTGCGATGACGATGGCAGCGATGATAGCAAAGCCGGCGAACATAGTCAGCAGGGCCTTCAGGTTACGTTTACCTGTGCCCTTACGTAATTGATAAGCTCCGTATGCCTGGTTCTTACCATCAAACACGAGGTCGACCCAGCCATTATCTATAAGATCTATTTTTCCCATAGTTCTTTTCCGTTTTTAGGGGTTAATCACTTGACGCCAGCCTTCTCGATGAGATCCTTGTCTTCCTGGCTCATCTTGTCGACATTGTCAATGACGTACTTATCAATGTTGCTGATCAGCATCTCGTCGAGAGCTGCGACCATGTTCTCGTAGGTAGCGGTGTCAAGAGGACGGATGATGACGGTCATCGTAGGAACCTTCTCGCCGTTGGGGAGTTCACCCTTCTTCAGCTTCTTCAACTGTTCCTGATACTGCTCGTCGGTCATCTTCGAGTTGTACTCGTTCTTCTTGGCGTCAAGTTCCTTCTTGGCCAACTTGATCTTAGCTACTGGGTTTACACCCTCCTCAGTGGTATGCTCCAGGAGCACCTTCTCGATACCGTCCTTACCATAGGTAGTCTCCTTGACACAAGAGGGATCATCGTACTTTGGCAGTCCGGCGATGTACCACACCTTGTTATCTGAACCCAGATAAAGGGTAATGGTGTGTGAAGCCTTCGTGACCTGCTTGTCCTTCTCGTCCAGGTTCTCCTGGTCGTTCGACGGCATGGTCAGCTGCATGGCCTGCGGCTTGGCCAGCGTAGTACACAGCATGAAGAAGGTGATCAGAAGCATCATCATGTCTACCATCGGCGTGAAGTTCACGCGGGTATCCATTTTCTTTTGCTTGGATAGATTTTTCTTTGCCATAATACTACTAGTCGTTTAAACGTTTAACATCGAGATTCGTGATCAACTGGAAACGGTTCTCGTTCATGTCCTGAAGCTCTGACATCAATTTCTTGATGGTTCCATAAGGCGTCTTTGAGTCGCACTTGATGGCGAGTTTGATGTCAGCGTTAGCATCGCGGGCTGCTGTAACCCACTCCTGGAATTCACTCTTTCCGCCGTTGATACTGTCTAGCGGCAGACCGAGTGTCTGGATAGCCTCTGCCATCTTCTCAGGCTCGAGGGAGAGGTATTGAGCAAGCTGTGACATGCTGGCACCGACCATAGCATCCTCGCGGAAGTGCTTGATCTGGTTGGCGTTGAGCTGGACACCAAACTTGTCGGTCATGGTCTCCATCATCGTCTGCATGTTGTTCTTGTTCTCGGTACCGCAGAAGACCTTGCCCTCTGGTGTCACCAGAATGTTGAGCACGTCCTGCTCCGGTATCTTGACCTCCGACACCGAGTTAGGCGTAGTGACTTGTACTGGTTCTGGTGTCAAGAATGTTGATGTCAACATAAAGAAACACAGAAGCAGCGTCATCACGTCTGACATAGGCGTCATGTCAATCCAGATGTCTTTTTTCTGTATCTTAATTTTAGCCATACTAAAACTGATTTAGAGAGTTTTAAATGG
>JAEEGH010002020.1_pt1 | contig 56075 bp, 46 predicted proteins | sample 9134181 | NCBI WGS metagenome assembly JAEEGH01 (sample SAMN16246544, study PRJNA631951) | gut metagenome | biome: gut microbiome; feature: rumen; material: DP-attached | host: Bos | place: Iran: Karaj | collected 2018-10 | reverse complement strand
GGTCGCTGCCTTCCTTGCTCTGCCAGAACCGGGCAGCCATCGTGTCTGTATCGTTCTGCAGCAGGGTGATACCACGGAATGCGGTCTGTTGCGTTTCAAAGTCAGCATGACGTATATCGTCAGTCAGAGGCAGGAATACCGCCGAGGTGATGCTCTGACAAGCCTGTGGGGCATGGACGGCAGGCCGCTGGTTGGCACCCATCGTGACAACGGGCACCGCCTCCCCACTGTCGGGGTGCAACTGGTTGATGGCCCTCGCCATGAGCAGCGACATCAGCGTAGCGGGCGAGGTGTCGTTGCGGCGTACGTAGTCCATCAGCTGCTGCTCGGCTACGCGAATGTTGATTACCTCGTATCTTTCCCGCAAGGGGCAGACGGCATCGGTGATGGGATTAATGGCCTTCGGAAGCGGCGGCACGGGCAGCGCATGCAGTTCGGGCTTAGGCAGCGATGCAGGGTCTATCCACTCGCTTTCGTCGATTGTTTCTCCTACTTTCCTAATGCCCTCGCTGCTGAGACTGCCATCGTATCGGCGACGGCAGTATTCATACATCAGCGTTCGCAACACGTTGTAGGCACCGGTGCCGTCAGTCAGTCCGTGGAAGAAGTCGATGGCTCGCGGTCTGTCCAGTACAGTATCACAGAGGGACGGTTCTTTTGTTACATCACATCGCCACCTAATGTAACAAAAGAACCGTCCCTCTTATGTTTTGGTCTTATCTAATTTCACCTTCATGTGTCAAAGAATCATCGCTGGGAATCTTAATCCTCTGGTTATCAATGAAATAAGATTGTGAGCACGTGTCAATATGCGAAGGGCTCTTGACAAAGGGCCTTTTTTGTTGTATCTTTGCATCATCAAATCAAAACATTTACGATTATGACAAGAGGAAAATCTATTTGCAATGTGCTTAAGATCATTCGTAAGCAGGTGGCCGATGCCAATGAGATTAAGTATGAACCGCGTGAGTGTCACCATCAGGGTGAGTGCCGAGGTACTTGTCCAGCATGCGAGGCAGAGGTGAGGTATCTTGAGTCGCAGTTGAACATCCGCAAGCAGTTGGGAAAGGCTGTTGCCATCATGGGGATATCTGCTGGACTGTCTGCACTTACCAGTTGCGGTGACAAGGCGAAGAAGGTTGCCACCATGAGTGAAGAACAAAGTAAACTGATGGAAGGGAAAGTCTTGAGGGAGCCAGCAAAGCAGCTTGACGGGGATGTGGAGTATCGCTCACCTGTTGATACAGTCATCATTGAGAAGGAACCTTCGAAGGTCAAGAAACGTACGGCTAAAGTCGTCTTCCATGAAACAAATAAAGGCAAGGATCCGATAACGCAAGAATCACTTGATAAAGGCCAGGCCTTTGAGGTAGTAGGCAATGCCGGTGCGGTGATTCCACTACCAGAGCCTCCCGTTGTAGGAGAGGTCCCATCATCAACCGTTTGGGATATTGTTGAACAAATGCCATCTTTTCCTGGTGGTCCTGAAGCACTGATTAATTATTTGTCAGAACACATTAATTTTCCGGCAGGATACGAAGAAACTTGTGTTCAGGGCAGGGTCATTATCGCTTTTGTTGTTGAAAAAGACGGTAGCCTCTCAGACATAACGGTTGCGAAAAGCCTTGAAAAGGCATTTGATGAAGAAGCGGTACGTGCTGTCAAGTCGATGCCGAATTGGATTCCTGGTATGCAGGACGGAGAACCTGTCAGAGTAAAGTATTTAATCCCCGTAACATTCCGCCTGAAATGAAAACGCCACTAATAGGAATCTGCCGCCACCGTCTTGCCACCGATGGGAAAGGCGTAACCACGCTGGTCGCCTTTCACGGTTGTCCGTTGCGCTGTAAGTACTGCTTGAATGCGCAATGCCTTAAGGAAGACGGTGTATGGCGGAGGATGGATGCTCTGGATATTCTCAATGAGGTGATAGTAGACGATTTGTATTTCAAGGCAACTGCCGGAGGCGTGACGTTTGGAGGAGGGGAGCCACTCCTAAGAAGCGATGAAATCGCCAGTTTCTGCAAACTGATGCCGGCAGAATGGCATATTTCTGTTGAAACATCCTTGAACGTCAGTCTTAGGAATTTGCAGACAGTGGCTCCTTACGTTCATCATTATTATATAGATGTGAAAGACATGAATCCAGAGATCTATCGCCGTTATACCTCCATCAGCAATAGTCAGGTCATCGACAACCTTCGTTGGCTTTCAGACCATGAAGACCCAAAGAAAGTAACTATCCGGTTGCCACATATCTTAGATTACAATACAGAAAAGGATATTGCCAAAAGTCGGAAACAGCTGGAAGCAATGGGATTCCAGGATTTCGACTGCTTCGATTATATCATTCCGGACGAAGCACGCTGATATCCATTTTCTTGTTGAGCCTGCTTTTGGTGCTGCGGACGGCCTGTTCCGAACAGCAGAAAGAGCCGGCCTTTTGCTTATCGGTCTTGCCGTAATATTCCATCACACAGAAGAAAGTCTCCTTGGGCGTCAGCGTCGAAGAGGCCTTTTCAAGAATTGTGGTTAGGCTTTGGTCGATAAGGGGAATGGCCTTGAGCAGAGCCTGTTCCTCGGCCTTCCCCATCTGGCTGATATTCTGGTCGTTGATGATGGCGAACAGAACATCGATTCCGGCTTTGGTCTCCTGAATCGTCGGCAATTCATGATGATGTCCGAAAGAATCTGCTGATGGTGTTGTTCCAAGATTTTTAAGCTGTTCTGTTAACTCATGTCTGACGGAAACAATACGTTGTTGGTAGGAACGTGAAAGCATCTTGATACGATGGAGATACCAAAGGGCGACGCAACCAAGCAGCAGGAGCAGAAGGATGACAGCAAGAGCATATAGCTGTCGTTTTTGCGCAGCTTTGGTGTGCTCCACCAGCATCTGCACATCCATCACATTCATATAGACATCAGGTGACAGCGTCTGCATCAGCAATTGCAGTTCCTGTTGCTTACCCTCGCGATAATAAATGTAGCAGAGGAGGGAAAGGGCTCCGCATTCGAGGGTAGAGTCCTGGCTGAGCATAAAGGCACGGTATGCATGTGTCTCGGCTTGCATAAGGGAGTCGGCAAACATCTCCTGCCAAGCCATCTCCTGATAGATGGTCGCACTGTCGCTATACTTCTTCTGACGGGAAGAAGTCACACCATCCTGCTGACAGCCAGATATCAGGCATACGAGTACCAAAAACCAAAATACCAAATGCTTCATTTCGACTGCAAAGATACAAAAAAGTTTTAAGAATGGTGCTTAGGGTGTGTGAATTATTTATGACTCTTTATTCGCTGTTGTGTCAAAAGCGTATGTCGCATGGCGTCAAATTACTGAGATTCAACGTTTTGCAATCATATGATGTGTCAACCTTGATGGAGGTATTGCAAAATAAGGAAATCTGTTGTATCTTTGCACCGACGTACTTATCATGTCAGTGTTAATCCTTCTGTTTTGAACAGAGCCGCCAAGTGGTGTATTTTTCATTTCACACGCACTTGACGGCTCCGTTATGTTTGTTCCGTATGATGACTCTTTTCGGCCTCATCCCTCACATTTTCTTCGGAAATGCCTTTATATAAAGGAGAGGTGGCATGTGAGAGGTTCTGAAAATCCCTCACTTATCCCTCCCGTCATCTCTCCCATGACACTCAAGCATCATGAAATGGAATCGGCTCATCCGATCGCTATTTATGCATAAGAGAATGTGAAGGATCATGGGAGGGATAAGGGAGGGATATGTGAGGGATGAAGGGAGGGATGAATCTTTGGAGACACCTTTAAATAAAGGATTTCTGCTTAAAAATGTGAGGGATGACGAAAAAAAGTTGTTTCTCCTCTGTGTCACGCTTAAAATGGCTACGATTAGAAGTGTAACCATATAACCTCTGAGCAAGAAACAGCATGACTTTGTCAACAAAATTCAAAATAAGACTTTTTAGTCCAACGCCTTGGTATCTGCTTGATATACAGATAGTTGCAAAGCCTTGGTGTTTGGGCTAGGGAAAACCGGACTTTAAAGTAAGTAAACTAGGAGTTTAATTACTGCAAACTCCTAGTTTGGACTATCTAAAGTCAGCCCTTTCTCCAAGCATTCTTCTTTTGTAAAACAATTTCGATCTGTAACAACTGTAGCTGTAGCGTAGAAAGTGGGAAAATGGGATTCGGGTAGGTCTTTGTCTTCTTTTTATATGAGTTCATTTAAACATTTCTTTGCAGGCATTGTCTCGAAGCTCCTTGAAACGGATGGTCTGAGGGCTGTCGTTCAATATGACATTGTAGGAGTGAGGTACGCCGGTCTCAACAAACGAATCCACTTCTACGCCAGCCTTTGCTAACTGTTCCACAAAGGCTATATCCTCATAAACGAAGAGATCGAGGGTGCCGACGATGAGGAACGTCTTGAGTAGAGAAATACTGGGTAAGATATAAACGGTTGGTACCAATAGCTTTGGCAAGCTGGGAAAGGTTTAGGTCGTGCTGTAAGTAGAGTTGCGTATCTATGCAATGCTGCTGTAGCAATACTCCAATATTCGCAGGCAAAGCGACTAAGGTCGAGCGGTTACGGTTAGCCTGTAAAAGGTCTTTGGACGAGGATTGGTAATCGCTGGCCTCTGATTCGGCAGGAGCAAATTGGATGCTCAAGTCGCTTAACGTTTCTACCCGCCACAGGAGATAGAAGATAAGTACTAAGATAATCATCTGCATGGCATATTGGTAAACTGGGCCTTCGCTGGTAAACACATAGATAGCGAACACCAACATAATGATGGCCAGCACGATGAAACTCTGCCACACCTCCTTGTGTTCCAGGTCTGCAAAGTTGTCGCGCAGCCAGCGACCATATCGTCTCAACGCGCGTACCATATATATTATTAAGCCAATGCACATCAACAGGGAATAGACATATACCATCGGCTGAAGGGCATAACTACGAGTGGCAACATTGAATGCTCCTACTACAACGATTGGTGTCATCATCACGGCAACATGCCACAGCGGTCGCCTGCGGTCTTGCAGCATAGCGAACAATACGATGATCGCCACAGGAAATAATGTCATACAGTCAAACAATCCGCCTATAAGGTCAATCATCACTATATCCTCGCTTGAGGAGAGAAACAAGATCGGCATATACCACAGATGATTCAAAGCGAGAATCGCAAAGAAGGCTGCAGTCCACCGGCGCAGGCGTATTGGTGTCGTGATGTCTGGGGCAAAGGCATTACCCCGACGGAACAGCAGATAGCAGCTAGCCATCACAGCCGTAGCAGTTACTACTGCATAAAGCATCATATAGAGCATATCTTCCCAGATCTGGTCGTACATGATAGATGAGCCTTTGCGTGTAAAAGTACTAAAAAACTGGGAATTATCAGTTCCAGGCGCGGATGAATTGGCCGTCGAAGGCGGCCTGGTAGCGATAAAGCTGACGGCCACCGCCTTCGCTGACGACGGTGCCGTTGTTGACATCGTAGGTACGATCGCACTTATTGCAATGGAGCAGGGTGCCGTTGTTCTGCCAGGACAGGGGATAACGGGTGCCGCCATATTGCTCAAGGCAGTTGGCACACTGGCCCTCATAGGCGATAAGAACATTGTCGTAGCTGCTTGTGCCGATAATGATGCAGTTGTTGGCACCTAGAATGCAGCTCTGCTGGTTCTCACGATCGGTAGTGAGTGGTACATCCTCGACGGCACCATCGTAGTTGCGGGTAGTCTTGATATGACGAATTCCCTGTTCTAGACTGGCCTGAACGTGACAGAAATGACCAGGATTGCCAATAATGCCAGTCAGTTGACAAGGCATCGGGTGGAGCTGCGTATCAAAGAGGAAATAGCAGCGGTACTCGCGATAGACTGCGTCTTCAGCGTTGCAGGCAGATAAAGACAGAATAACGAAAGACATAGTAACATAATAACAAATATATTTGACACCCCTTGCTTTCATTTATATTATTGTTAATATGTTACTATGTCTTCAAAAATTACTTTGTCTCTCCAAGCAGTTCGGCTTCAGCCTTGGTCATGCGGTCGAAGTGGAAACCATCGAGCGTCTGCTGCATGAGAGCCTGAATCTGGTCGTTGCAGAGATTGCCGATGGAGCCCTCGTGGGTGTGATGGATGTCGTGAGAAGCCTTGAACGTGCCTGCCTCGATGTCGAGTCCCACCTTCTTATAGGCATCGCGGAAGGGCATGCCATTGGCAGCGAGGCGGTTCACTTCCTCAACAGAGAACATCGGATCGTACATCGGATTGTCGAGGATGTGCTCGTTGACCTCGATCTTATTAATAATGTAGGCCGCCATCTGCAGACAGTCCTTCAGTTCGCCAAAGGCAGGCAGGAAGACCTCCTTGATGATCTGCAGGTCGCGGAAGTAGCCCACGGGGAGGTTGTTCATGATGAGCGTCACCTGCTGAGGCAGCGACTGAAGCTTGTTGCACTTCGCACGAATGAGTTCAAACACATCGGGGTTCTTCTTATGCGGCATGATGCTAGAACCTGTGGTACATTCCTTGGGGAGCTTCACGAACGAGAAGTTCTGGGAGTTGAACAGGCAAGCGTCGAAGGCCATCTTGGCGATGGTGCCAGCGATGGTGGCGATGGCGAAACCCACGTTGCGCTCCATCTTGCCACGACCCATCTGGGCATAGACCACGTTGTAGTCCATCGAGTCGAAGCCCAGCAGTTCGGTGGTCATCGTGCGATTGAGTGGGAACGATGAGCCGTAGCCAGCCGCAGAGCCAAGCGGATTGCGGTTGGTCATCTTATAGGCAGCCTGCAGGAAGAGCATATCATCAGTCAGACTCTCGGCATAGGCCCCAAACCACAGACCGAAACTCGACGGCATGGCGATCTGCAAATGAGTATAGCCTGGCATCAGCACATCTTTGTACTGATTGCTCTTCTGGATGAGTTCGTCGAAGAGAATCTTCACCTCGTCGGCAATATCCTTGAGTTCGTGACGGGTAAAGAGCTTGAGGTCTACGAGCACCTGGTCGTTGCGTGAACGGCCAGAATGGATCTTCTTGCCCATGTCACCTAACTTACGGGTGAGCAGCATCTCCACCTGAGAGTGAACATCCTCGACATCATCCTCAATCACGAACTCGTCACGCTCTGCCAGCTGATAGATGTTCTTCAACTCTGCCAATAACTGTGTCAACTCGGCTTTCTCCAACAGGCCGATGCTCTCAAGCATCGTGATATGCGCCATCGAGCCCAACACGTCGTACTTGGCCAGATAAAGGTCCATCTCGCGGTCACGTCCGACGGTGAAGCGCTCTATCTCCTTATTGATCTCAAAGTTCTTTTCCCAAAGCTTCATATTACTCGTATTTAACTAGTGCCAAGGCGTCGGCAATCTTCTCGACAGCCTCCTGGAGGGGTTTCTCGATCATGCTCTTGATGAACGGATTGAGCTCGGCCTTGACTGTGACTTTCATCTTAGAGTTCTGCTCGTCAACAGGCAGCACCTGAATCCAAACGTTGAAGGGTACAGGCGACTGGACGGTTTCAAACTTCACGCACTTGGGCTCCTCACGCTCACAGATGCGCAGCTTCAACTCTCCCACTGGCTGGACATTGAGACCAACCGTGTCCTCATCGAACGTGAAGTCGCTGACCTTATCCTCAGGAACACGATCTCTTACCTTTTCCAGATTGCGCAGGTCGCTGATATTGTCGTAAACAGCCTGCTGAGGGTACGGTATCTGCTTCACACTACTCTCGAATTTGCTTTCGCTTCCAAATATTCCCATAATTCTTTAGTTTACGGTTTACAGTTTACGGTTTACAGATGATTACATCTGCGGTAGTACAGCCTCCAGTCATATCAACTGTAAACTGTAAACCGTAAACTGTAAACAAATTATTGTTTCCACGTTTCCGGGCTCTTGCGCCACTCGGCGAGCACGGCCTTGTCTTCTTCCTTGATATAGCCCGTCTTGGCAGCCTCCTCGATGACGGCCTCGTAGTTGCTCAGGGTTATGAGCTTTACGCCAGCTTCCTTGAAGGCTTGTTCAGCCACAGGGAAACCATAAGTGAACGAAGCCACCATACCAACCACCTCTACGCCATAGTCACGCAGGGCCTGGACGGCTTTCAGGGAAGAACCTCCGGTAGAGATAAGGTCCTCTACCACTACAACCTTCGCACCTTTCTCTATCTCACCTTCAATCTGGTTGCCCATACCGTGGTCTTTCGGCTTCGGACGGACGTATGAGAACGGCAGTCCCAACTGATCGGCAACGAGTGCGCCCTGGGCGATGGCACCAGTGGCGACACCAGCCACTGCCTCAGCCTCTGGGAAGTTCTCGAGGATGGCGTGACAGAGTTCGAGTTTCACGAAAGAACGCAAGTCGGCAAACGACAGCGTCTTGCGGTTGTCTGTGTAGATGGGTGACTTCCAGCCCGAAGCCCATGTAAACGGGTCGTTAGGCTGCAACTTGATGGCCTTGATATCCATCAGTTTCCGTGCTAATTGATTCTTTATTTCCATATCGATTACGATTTGGGTGCAAAGTTACGAAAAAAGCCACAGATTCCACAGAAAAACACAGAATATTTTGATTATCACAGAAATTACTCCGTGAGAATCTGTGAAATCTGTGGCTAAGATTTGGCAAAGCCGAGTGTGAGGACACTGACTTTCACATTGTCGGCCTTGACAAGTTCTTTGGTGCAGGCGATGATGGTGGCACCCGTCGTGACCACATCATCGATGATGAGCAGATGCTTGCCTCGGATAGACTCACTATCGATGAGTTCAAACACTTTCTCGACATTCTCGTTTCGCTCCCAACGACCCTTGTTGGTCTGGCTGCCCTCAAAGGCGTTTCGCCTCACCACCTTATTATATATAGGGAGTCCTGTGATCTCACTGACACCCTTGGCAATCTCCATACTTTGGTTGTAACCACGCTGGTGCAGTCGTTTTTTGGCCAGTGGGACAGGCACGATTCCGTCGATTCCATCGAAGAATCCGTTAATCTGCAACTCCTTTGCCGTCATCCTACCCATCACGCCTCCAATCTCAGGATGGTTCTTGTATTTCAGCATATAGATGATATTGGCGGTCTCTGAATGAGCCTCATAGTAAAAGAGGGCTGCCGCACGTTCGATGGGAATCTGAGCCCAGAACAACTTCGCCATTTCGTTGTCGTAAGGCGCTTTGCCGAAACCGGTTCGAGGCAGGTGAAAATTACAGCGGCTACAGATAGTTTCCTCAGTGATGGTCAGCCTGTTGTCGCAGACGACACATACCCGAGGGGAAATCAGGTCGAGCAGACGATGCCAAAAGGAAATAACCATGGGGATTTACGATTGATTAGTCCAAGGAGTCGTCGATTTCCTCAAAATCATCCTCTATGTCCATACATTGGCGGATGAGGTCGAAGGTGAAGCCGCGACTGAGCGCAAAGCGGGCGAGTTTCTGATTGAGTTCGTAGTCATTTGCAGCCCGGATGCTCTTGCGCTTTTGTTTCAACAGGGGGCGGAGGACATCAAGATACTCCTTTTCATCGATTTCATCGAGCACTCGTTGCTGGATATCCGCATCGATGCGTTTCTGCCAAAGGGCCTGTTGCACCTTCCGTCGGCCCCATTTGTTATAGCGGATCTTGTCTTTGACGAAGGCACGGGCATAGCGTTCGTCGTCGACGTAGCGTTCCTTGATGAGACGGTCGATGATACGGTTTTGTACGGATTCATCGAGTTCCCAGCGTCGCATCTTGTCACGCATCTCCTGCTGGCAGTGTTCTGCCTGGGCACAGAGGGCAGCCAATTGCAGGTAGGCTTCTTGTTCGGTCATGTCTTTTTTCATATCTTAGTGGCTTTAAGGAATCGGGGCTTGCCGAACTGGTCGCGGCGGATGGAGATGTCGTGATACGACATCATACGCAACAAGTGGGCGAGTTCATCGGCATAGAGGGAATTGATTTCGAAGAACAGAGAACCCTGAGGTTTCAGGGCATCAATGGCATATTGAGCGATGGCGTGATAGAAAAGCAGCGGGTCATCGTCAGGCACAAAGAGTGCCAGATGAGGCTCATGCTCCAACACGTTGCGCTCCATTGCCGACCTCTCTTTCTCACAGATATAAGGGGGATTGCTCACGATGAGGTCGAACTGAGGAGTGAGAGGTGAGAGGTGAGAGGTAAGAGATTTTTCCAAGATGTCACGATGCTCGAAAGTAACGTTGGCGCCAAGGGATTTTGCGTTATCAGCGGCGATGCGGAGGGCATCGTCGGAGATATCCCAAGCCGTTACCTTAGCATCTGGCAGTTCCAGCGCCAACGTAATGGCAATACAGCCACTGCCTGTTCCGATGTCGAGAATTTTGGCATCGGACTGACTCGGACTAACTCGGACTTTTGCGTCAGACTGATGTGGACTCTCTCGGAAAGTCCGTGTAAGTCCGTGTTTGTCCGATGCAAGAATCCATCGGCAGAGTTCTTCTGTCTCTGGCCTGGGAATCAGCACGCCTGGTGCCACATGAAACTGTCGTCCGAAGAAGTCGGTTACACCTATTATATATTGTACAGGCTCCCCTTTTTCCAGTCGTTGCATGTTTTTTTCCAGTTCCGTTTGGTCATGTGCGGATAATTCCGTAACTTTGCCGCAGAGAATATCTGTCCACGACAAACCAAAGCGTACGTCGAGCACCCAACGGACGATGGCTTTCGCCTCGCCAGCCTCATAAAGTGGAATCAGTCTGTGCCAGAGTTCTTCGTATGTCATAGTGGGTGCAAAGATAATAAAAAGTAAAAAGGTAAAAAAGTAAAAAGGTGAAAAAATGATGATAGACGACGAAAAATTCATGCGACGGTGCATCCAGCTGGCCAAGAACGGGCAGCAGAATGCGAAGCCGAACCCAATGGTGGGGGCTGTGATTGTGAGTGTCGACGGCCGTATCATTGGTGAGGGATACCACGTGCGATGTGGCGAAGGGCATGCCGAAGTGAATGCCTTTGCATCCGTTGAACCTGAGGATGAGGCCCTGTTACCTGGGGCAACGATGTATGTCTCGCTGGAACCCTGTTCCCACTATGGCAAGACACCTCCTTGTGCCGATCTGATCATTAAGAAAAGAATCAAACGTGTCATCGTGGGTTGCATTGATGAGTATGCAGAGGTGAAGGGACGAGGCATCAAGAAACTCCAGGATGCAGGCATCGAAGTCGAGGTTGGTGTGCTTGAAGCGGAATGTAAGGATCTCAACCGTCGTTTCTTCACATTCCATCGAGACCAACGCCCTTATATCATCTTAAAATGGGCACAGACAGCCAACGGTTTCATCGATGACCATTTCCAGCCGGTACAAATCTCCTCCGACTATACCAAGATGCTCTCCCATAAGCTCCGTGCCGAGGAAGATGCCATTCTGGTAGGGCGTGTCACAGATAAGCGAGACCATCCTCAGCTGAATGTCAGGGAGTGGTGTGGTCCTGACCCCAAACGCCTCGTCATTGACCATCAGCACCCTCTGAACCTCGACAGTCTCCATGCGCATGGTATCCAGTCGCTGATTGTAGAAGGTGGTGCCCAAACGCTTCAATCGTTTATGGAGGAAGGACTTTGGGATGAACTCCGCGTGGAAACGAATCTCTCGATGACGGTTACTGACGGTACACGTGCTCCCCAGATACCTGCTGAAGCGATGGTTTCCGAAAGTCATAAGTACGATGATAACTTGCTCGTAATCTATCGTCGCAGCCAATAAGAACAGAATTGCCTACTAAAATAGCCCCCGAAGGTGTGACCTCCGGGGGCTATATATATAATAAGGTGTACCTTACTTCACGAGAGCCTCACGAGCGGCAATGATCTTATCCTTTGCCTCTGCAATCTGGGCCTTCAGCTCAGCAACGGTTGTAGCGTTGAGAACATTCAGCGGAGCAAGAGCCTCTGAAACGGGCTGAATCTCGGGGTCATACTGGCCTAAACGGTTCAGGGCGTCGAGGATGAGCACTACGCGGAAGGTGGTGTTGGCAGCAGCCTCGTCGGTGAAAGTGCTGAGATACTTGTCTGCGTTCTGGTTAGCCAGATAGAGCTGCTCGATGAGTGAGGCAGCGGCAATCTGCCAGAAGTAGTTCAGGCGACCGTTCTTCTCCATCTCCTCGTAGAGCTTCTGTGTGGTCTCAGAGACAGAGGCATTATCCTCATTGTCAAGAACCTTGAACGAAGGATCGTTGATGTCGGCAGCCAGCTTGGTGATGGCCTTGTCGTAGTCCTCGGTAGGCATCTCATAGAGCTTGGCAACTCTCTTGTCTACGTCGAGGGCACTCAGCAGACGATACTTCTCAGAAAGGACGGTAGCTTCCTCAGCAGAAGCGGGATCCAGAAGGTAGTCGGGCTTCACCTGCTTCTCTTCCTTGGTGAGCTGGATGCCACCATTGCCGTCAGACTGCAGGAAGGGGACCATCTTCAGCTTTCCGATCTCAGATGCGAGACTGTCGACGTGCATCTTGATGCTGGCTTCAATCTGCTCCTGTTCGAAACTCTTCACTACTGAATCAGCAGACTCAGCGTTCTGTGCGGTTTTGTTTCCGCAAGATGCGAAAACGATTGCTGCAAATGTTGCAGCGAGAATTGATAATTTTTTCATTTGCTTTTTAATTGTTTATTAATAAAAGTATTTAAAATATAATCATTTTCTAATGATCTTTCCAGGCCAGTCTGTCAGGAGGAATATCGTCAGGATGATGCACATCAGCAGCAAGACAGACATATTGAACCACAGCGTCTTGATATGCCACGAGCCGATGATCTTCTCACTGCTGTAGAAGGGTGCACGACCGCATTGGCTACGAGGCGTCAGGTAGATAATGCTCATACGGGGCACGAGATGGCCGTCGATGACATCCAGCATCTGACGCTGGTCGGCTCCGATCACACAGTCCTCCAGTTTGATATTATAGTTGTCACGCTTCAGTTGCAGGATGCTCTCCTTGCCCTGTTCACGTATCATAGCGGCCATCTTATTGTCAGCCTTTAGCGTTGCTTCATTACTCCGCTTGGCCAGGATATTCTCCGCCTCTTTCATATAGTCATAAAGAGAGGTATAAGAGTAGTCTCCCTCATAGGGCTTCATCTGACAATAAGCAGTAATCTCAGGCAGATTCATGCGGATGGTCTCCATGTGCTTGGGATCAACGGGCTTGCCTTTCTTCTCCTCGTCTTTCTTGGTTTCCAACTGCGACTGAAGTTCATTGAGGACACCCAAATTATAGAACTGGTTCTGATACTTCTGCTTGTCGAGTTCAAAGAACGGAGCCTCGTAGGGATTGTCCGTAAACGACGTGACGGCCAGAGCCTCGTAAGACCAGCGCGAGGGGATGATCTCACCAATCAGAGGAACATTACCCGTAGTGCTCTTCGGCGTCAGGTCGGAGAAGCTCACCACCAGTCCGCACAGCAGAATCTGAGGAATCAGCAGCATCGGAATGCTGATATAAATGGCCACCACAGAACTCAGACACTGTGACAGCAACAGTCCCATGAGGTTGGAGAGGAAGGCGGTGACGAAGAGGATGAGCCACCACTCTGCGAAGAGTCCGTGCAGTCCCATGATGTAGTTTCCTACTAAGATGAAGAGTAACGTCTGTATCAGTGAGATGCCAGCCATAAAGATGATCTTCGACCAGATATAACTGCCGTATGATAGATGCAGGAAACTCTCGCGCTTCAGTAGGGCACGATCCTTGATGATTTCCTCCGCACTGCCGCTCATGCCGATGAATGTGGCGACGATGACAGCCATGAAGAAATAGCTGACGAGGTTCTTATTGTCCATCACCGTATAGCCTTCGGGTGGTGCATAGCGGGTCAGGAACGAACAGACAAGAGCCAGCAGAGGAGCCTCCAACAGGGTGATGCACAGATACTGGACGTTGGTGATCTTTGTGTGGATGTTGCGTCGCAAGAAGATGGCAAACTGCTTCAGCGGTCCAGGTTTCTTCTGGTCTGAATGGGGTACATCGCTGACATTCGGTTGAGAGAATTCCGGACGGTTGTCCAGATACATCTTATGCCATTGTTCTGGAGTGACCTTTCTTTCCTCTGAAATCTCACCCGTATTGTTAAGTGCTTTCTCGTCGATGATATTGAGGACAACTTCAGGATTCACATTGCCACAAGTAGGACAGGCACTGGTCTCTGCATCGGCATAGGCCGCCGCCTCCTTAAAATATGTAATGGCGTTGATAGGATTGCCGTCATAGACGGGATAGCCACCCTTATCCAACAGCCACAGACGGTCGAAGAGTTTGTAGACGTCGCTGGATGGCTGGTGGATATTCACGATAATCAACTTACCCTTATAGGTCTGCTCTTTCAACAGGTTGATGACCATCTCCGTATCACTCGACGACAGACCAGACGTAGGTTCGTCAAGGAAGAGTACAGCCGGCTCACGGATCAGCTCGAGAGCGATGTTCAGACGCTTACGCTGACCACCGGAGATATATTTGTTGATGGCAGAACCGACTTTGAGATCCTTGATGGCATCGAGTCCTAGATCCTTTAGTGTCTTGATCACGCGAGCGTCGATACCCTTCTCATCCATACCTTCAAAGCAGAGCTTGGCTGTGTACCAGAGGTTCTGGTAGACCGTCAGTTCCTCAATGAGCAGGTCATCCTGAGGCACAAAGCCAATCAGATTCTTGGCTTCCGGCTCAGCGATATCGTGACCGTTGATGGTAATGGTGCCCTCCTGAGGCCTCATACTGCCATTGAGCAATGAGAGCAACGTGGTCTTTCCTGTTCCTGAGCCACCCATAATGGCCAGCAACTCTCCACTCTGAAGTGTGAAACTGAGGTTGTGGGTACCGTTGTTGCTGTTAGGGAATCGGAAATTAATGTCACGTCCGCAGAATTCCACCTGATGATTCTTGTCTTCTTCGAGACCATTAGCCTTCTGATAAGCTCGCAGGATGGTAGAATAATAGACCGGCTTTCGGTTCTTTCCTTTCAGCACACTGCTCTGCAGCCACACCTGATAAGCACCCGACAGCACAGGCACATCGTTGAGCATCACCGTGTCAGGGCCTGTATAGGTAAAGAGCAGCATACCGGAATGAGGATCGAGCAAGGTCTTCAACTGGCCCTCAGTATCCTCTAACTGATGCAGCATCACCTGCTCCGTCTCACGGTTGGCCACGAAATCGGCGAACATCTTAAACTGTTCCTCAGGAATCTCCAGCGTCTCCACCATGGCCTTGAACAGGTCATCACCATGACCTTCCTTATAGCCGCAGAACTCCATCAGTCGGAGCAACAACAAGGATTTCTCTTTTGTTTTGATCTTTCCTTGAAGGGCGGAACAGATAGAACGAACGCTACCCTGCGTGTCAAGATCCTCGTCGTCCATCAGGTCATAAGTACTCCGGAGGTCGCCATAGAAGCCCAAATAGGTGTCGATATTTCGGATACCGAACTGATGGCGCAAAAAGTTCACAAGCATGGTTTCTGCCCATGCTTCATCCACTTGTTCTTTTTTGCCAAACAAGGCAAACAGACTTAGGAAACTGGATAATAGAATATCAGTCATCTTCCCTGCAGCGTAATAAATCTAATAGGTCAAATTGCAATTTTGCTTGCAAATTTAAATAAAAAATCAGAGTATAAGCGCTTGTAGGAGTTAAAAAGAATTAAACACCTTATAAACTAAGGTCTTTCTTCTTATTTACGGCCAAAATCGGCAGGAACTTCGCCCCATTTTTGTGTTTCCCATTTAATAATGGGATTACGGAAGTTGTGGGTTTGAAGCCAGCGTTCGGCACGGGCGATAATCTGAAAAAGCTGTTCCGTCTGAGGCGTGCGTTCCAATTTTGTCTTGCATTTCCGCTTGGTCACCCAGAGGATGGCGTTATAGCTATCAGAATAGATTGTTTTGTTATGAAGGCCCTGTTGCCAGCAGAGTGCAAGGGCGTGGACGATGGCCAAAAACTCCCCGATGTTGTTGGTACCATGAACAGGGCCAAAGTGAAACACCTGATAACCCGTCTGCAGGTCGATGGCTTGATACTCCATCGGCCCAGGATTACCTGAGCACGCTGCATCCACAGCCCACGCATCAGCCCGTACTTCCATCGGCAAGGGAAGTACGGTGTCGTTGCGGTAGTCGGGAGGGTTCTGCATATAGTCCTTTAGTCCTTTCGTCCGTTGCTAAATTACATTCTCTCAGGTACTTCGATGCCAAGGAGACCCATACCGTTCTTGATGATCTTGGCAACGTTCCTGGCCAATACGAGGCGTACAGCCTTCTTCTGCTCGTCAGGCTCGTTGAGGATAGAGTAGTCGTGATAGAACTGGTTGAACACCTTGGTCAGTTCATAGCAGTAGTTGGCGATGCCTGAGGGCGAGTAGTCCTTGCCTGCCTGCTCTACGGCTGCGCCAAACTCATTCATCTTCTGAATCAGCTCAATTTCTTTAGAGGTGAGAGGTGAGAGGTGAGAGGTGAGAGAAATGTTCAAGCCTTCAGCCTTGCGCAGAATTGAGCGGATACGGGCATAGGTATATTGGATGAAGGGGCCTGTATTACCGTTGAAATCGATACTTTCCTCAGGATTGAAGAGCATATTCTTGCGGGCATCGACTTTCAGGATGAAATATTTCAGGGCTCCCATACCCACGATGCGGGCAATCTCGCGACGTTCCTCTTCAGTCATATCGTCGAATTTCCCCAATTCCATCGATGTTTTATAGGCATCCTCCACCATCAGCTGCATCAGATCATCGGCATCGACAACCGTTCCCTCACGGCTCTTCATCTTACCGTTGGGCAGTTCGACCATTCCGTAAGAGAAGTGTACGAGTTCCTTACCCCACTTGAAGCCCAGACGGTCGAGCAGGATGGAGAGCACCTGGAAGTGGTAGTTCTGCTCGTTACCTACCACATAGATCATCTTGTCGATGGGATAATCCTGGAAACGCATCTCTGCTGTACCGATGTCCTGCGTCATATAAACGCTGGTTCCATCGGAGCGGAGCAGCAGTTTCTGATCCAGCCCCTCGTTGGTGAGGTCTGCCCAAACGGAGTTATCCTCATGGCGCTCGAAGAGTCCTTTGGCGAGACCTTCCTCCACCTTGGCCTTGCCTTTGAGGTAGGTCTGCGACTCATAATAGATTTTATCGAACGAGACACCCATCTTCTTATAAGTCTCATCGAAGCCGGCATATACCCACGAGTTCATCTTTTCCCACAGGGCACGCACCTCTGGGTCGTTCTGCTCCCATTTCACCAGCATCTCATGGGCTTCCTTGATGAGCGGAGCCTCTTGTTTGGCTTTCTCCTCATCCATACCCTGAGCCACTAATTCCTTGATTTCATCGCGATAATGCTTGTCAAAGGCCACATAATAGTCGCCGATGAGATGGTCGCCTTTCTTACCGCTTGACTCGGGTGTCTCGCCATTGCCGTATTTCAGCCAGGCAAGCATCGACTTACAAATGTGGATACCACGATCGTTCACGATATTGGTCTTCACGACTTTGTTGCCATTTGCTTCCATGATTTGTGCTAACGACCAGCCTAACAGGTTGTTACGCACATGACCGAGGTGGAGAGGTTTGTTCGTGTTAGGTGATGAATATTCAATCATCACAAGGGGAGAGTCCTCCGTGGCCTGCTTCATACCGAAGTGCTCATCGGCATCTACGGCCTTGAGCAGTTCCAGCCAGGCACCGTCGCCGATGCAGAGGTTCAGGAATCCCTTCACCACATTGAATTTCTCAACGGCCGAACAATTGTTTACCAGATATTCGCCAATCTCCTGGGCTGTCTGCTCAGGTGATTTACGAGCGGCCTTTACAAAGGGGAACACAACGAGCGTCAGGTTACCCTCAAACTCACTTCTTGTCTTCTGTAGCTGCAACATTTTCTCGGATGCTTCCATCCCATAGAGCGCCTTCACGGCCTCGCCTGCAGCCTTGCTGATCAATGCTTCGATATTCATCCTTTTAATTTACGATTTACGGATTTACTATTGACGATTTGCTAATTTGGCTGCAAAATTACATAAAAAGGAGGGAATACCCAAAGATTTTCCCTGAAACCTTTGCACAAGGGTTCCTTTTTTCTTTCTTGTTCCACTCATTCAGAATCAAATCACCATCCAGGCCGAGGACGGTTTCCTACCTGCGAATCCCTTGTATCCTCTTTCTTTACTGCCTATAAACTATATGTCTGACTATAGTCAATCAAGTGGTTGACTATAGTCGTCCAGCTGATTGACTTAAGTCATCCAAGTGACTGACAGTAGTCAGCCATGTAGTTTACTGCCTATTTCGAGAGAGTCTATAGGTAGTGCCGTAAGGTTTCCTAATGCTTTCTCTGTGACGATAGCCAAAGGCCTGCGAAAGTAAGAAGACCATTAAGCATCAACAGCTCGTAGCCGAAACGGTACTGCCAGATGTGCTGGGATGCTGCATCGAGGGCATAGCAGACAAGGGGCGAGGCGATACAGAGATAAAGAACAATGCGATCACAGGGCTGGCGATGTGTGAAAAGACCAAAGGCAAAAAGGCCCAGCAGCGGACCATAGGTGTAACTGGCCAAAGTATAGATGGCATCGATGAGTGAGGTAGAGTTGACTTGCCGGAATAAAAGAATGAAGAGTACGAAGAAGAGACACATGGCGATGTGCGTTTTCTTCCTGAGAGGTTCATTGTCTGGTTGGCGACGGATGTCCACACAGAAGCAAGTGGTCAGCGAGGTGAGGGCAGAGTCTGCACTCGAAAACGAGGCTGCCACGATGCCGATGATAAAGAGGTAGGTGGTGAGAGGTAGGAGGTAAGATGAGCCGAGAGTAGTAAAGTCGGCTGTATTTTGGATATAGGTGGGGAGAAGAGCGTCGCCTTTAAGTCCTGTGCCGAGAACCATCGTCAGCAACACGCCAAGGGCGAGGAAGAGCAGGTTGGCAGGCACGAAGGCGACTCCATAGGTACACATATCCTTCTGCGCATCGCGTAACGTCTTGCAAGTCAGGTTCTTCTGCATCATATCCTGATCCAGTCCTGTCATCACGATGGCAATGAAGGCACCACTCAGGAACTGCTTCCAGAAGTTATGAGGCGACATCCAGTCGTCAAACACGAAGATACGGCTCATTTCACTTTGGGCGATAGTGTTAATGGCCTCACCGACAGACAGATGCAGATGATCGATGGCGGAAAGAATAATCATGATGAGAGCCGTGAAAAGACAGAGTGTCTGGAAGGAGTCTGTGAAGACGAGTGTGCCGATGCCCCCACGACGGGTATAGAGCCAGATGAGCAGCACCATACCCACCACATTCACGATAAAGGGGATGCCTGCCGGCTCGAAGACGAACTGCTGCAGGATGATACAGACCACATAGAACCTCACAGCGGCTCCCGTCATCTTCGACAACAGGAAGAAGCTGGCGCCTGTCAGATAGGAATGTTCACCTAGTCGCTGACCCAAATAGGTATAGATGCTTGTAAGATTCAGCTTATAATAAAGCGGTAGCAGCACGAAGGCAATCACCAGATATCCCACGATGAAACCGAGACACATCTGCAGATAAGTCATCTGAGAGGTAAGCACCATCCCAGGCACGGAAACGAAGGTGACGCCAGAGATAGAGGCCCCAATCATCCCAAAGGCTACCATATACCAGGGTGCACGCCGATTTGCCCGATAGAATGTCTGATTGTCAGCCCGTCTGCTGGTGAGGCGGCTGATACCGAAAAGGATGGCGAAGTACGCCAAAACTATTCCAAGAATTATCATAACTGCCACAAAGGTAATGATTATTTTACCACTAACGACACTAAGTACACTAAATTTAGATATTTTTGTGTCCTTTATGTCTTTCGTGAACAAAAAATGACTACCTTTGTGGTCGATATGAACATCCGAGACCGCCAAATCCTATTGATTGCCTTACCCAGCATCGTGTCGAACATCACCGTACCTTTGCTGGGAATGGTTGATGTGGCCATCGTGGGACACATGGGCAGCCCTGTCTATATCGGAGCGGTGGCAGTTGGGTCGATGATCTTCAACCTCGTCTATTGGCTGTTTGGTTTCCTTCGTATGGGTTCCAGCGGCCTCACCTCGCAGGCCTTAGGACGACGGGATTTGTCGGAAGTTATCAGAATATTAGCTCGTTCGACGATGATAGCCTTCTCTATCGCCCTGTTGCTCATCATCCTACAAATACCGATGAAATGGGCATCTTTTGCGCTGATTGGCCCAACGGCCGATGTCTTACCTTACGCAGAAACCTACTTTTTTATCGTTATATGGGGTGCACCTGCCGTCTTGGGACTCTATAGTCTCTCGGGCTGGTTTATCGGCATGCAGAATACGCGTTTCCCTATGTTCATCAGCATTATGCAGAATGTGGTGAACATTCTCACCTCTTTGACGCTGGTCTATGGTTTGGGGATGAAGATTGAGGGTGTGGCTTGGGGTACTGTTATCGCACAATATGCCGGTTTCATCGTGGCTTTTGGACTGGTGGTGAGGTATTATGGGCGACTGTTCCGTGGAGGGAGGAGTGTGGAGGGAGGAGTGAGAAATGTCTTCCGCAGAGTATTCTCCCTCCACACTCCGCACTCCTCACTCCTCGAATTCTTCAGAATCAATCGCGACATCTTCCTTCGCACGCTCTGTCTGGTGGCCGTCAACCTCTATTTCACTTCTGCAGGTGCCCGTCAAGGTGCTGTCATCCTCTCTGTTAATACTGTGATGATGCAACTCTATCTGTTCTACTCCTATTTTATGGATGGTTTTGCATACGCAGGTGAGGCTTTGTGCGGAAAGACATACGGAGCAAGAAATGCCATTGCTTTCCGAGAAACTTTGCAAAGGCTATGGCTGTGGATGCTTGTGGTGACCATTGGCTATACCTTATTATATTTAGCGGGAGGCCGATGGATTGTCAGTCTGCTGACGGATGAGCCGCGAGTGCTTGAAGCCTCTCGCGAATACTTGTGGTGGGCGTGGCTGATACCGGCAGCAGGCTGTGTCGCCTTCATCTGGGATGGCGTCTTCATCGGCATTACTGCTACTCACGGCATGCTCGTGTCCTCATTCCTTTCCGCTCTCATCTTTTTTGCAGTCTCTCATTTCTCACTCCTCACTCCACACTCCTCACTCCTCGAGAACCATTTCCTCTGGCTTGCGATGATCGTTTACCTCGCCATGAGGGGCATTTTGCAAACAATTTGGTATCGATTAAGAATAATTCCTCAAATATGAAAGTAACACCCCTTACTCTTAAGAAGAAACTCGCCCTAGAATTGTGGCGGCAACAGAACAAGCTGGCTGTAGAGGAACACCCTTTGCGACAGTTGTTTTGGGAGTGTACATTACGCTGTGATTTGAAATGTCGGCATTGTGGCAGCGACTGCAAGATGCAGGATGCAAAGAGGGATATGCCTAAGGAAGATTTCTTCCGAGTGCTCGATGGAATCGCGAAAAAGACGGATCCACATAAGGTGTTTGTCATCATCTCCGGAGGTGAACCCCTGATGCGGCAGGACATCGAGCAATGTGGGGCAGGCATCTACCAACGGGGCTTCCCTTGGGGAATGGTGACCAACGCCCTCCATCTCACGTCACAACGTTTTCAGGAACTTATGAAGGCTGGTATGCATTCGATGACCATCAGCCTCGACGGCTTGGAAGAAGACCATAACTGGATGCGAGGCAACGACAAGAGTTTCCAGATGGTGAGCCAGGCCATCGATATGCTTGTCGCCACAGAGGGATTCGTCTTTGACATCGTCACCTGTGTCACCCGTCGCAACTATCAGAATCTCGATGAAATCAAGGAATTCTTGATTTCCAAGGGTGTCAAGCGTTGGCGACTCTTTACGGTTTTCCCTGTTGGACGCGCTGCCCTCGATCCGATGATGAGACTGACGAATGAAGAGTTTCGAGGCGTGTTCTTTTTTATCAAAAAGATACGTGAGGAAGGTCGCATTCGGGCTGATTACGGCTGCGAAGGCTTCCTCGGTAACTACGAGGGCGAGGTGCGTAACCGTTTCTTCTCCTGTCAGGCTGGTGTCAGCGTGGGTTCTGTGATGGCCGACGGTTCCATCGCTGCTTGTGCCAGCATACGTGCCGACTACAATCAGGGTAATATCTATGAGGATGATTTTATGGATGTATGGGAGAACCGTTACCAAAAGTATCGCAACCGTGAGTGGATGAAGAAGGACGATTGCGCCTCTTGCAGCTATTTCCGCTACTGTCAGGGTAACGGTATGCATCTGCGCGATGGCAACGGGAAACTGCTGTTCTGCCATCTGAAACGACTGAAAGAGATTTGAATTGAGTGTCGGATGGCTTGGAAACTGAAATATCGCTGTAGGGCTTGCGGCTATGAAGCTGAGGTTTATGAAGGGCGAGGGCTCTTCCGCCAGGAGATAACTGCTGTGTCGTGTCCTGACTGTAAATCCATCCAGAACCTTGTGGTTGGTGGCATCATCGCCGATGTGGCACCATCTTATCGGAGTGAGGTGGGACGCCTGTGTCTGAATTGTGGCAGCGACCGCATCAGGATATGGGATAAGCGCACCTGTCCCAAGTGCCAGGAACGAATGGAACTCACTGGCGACAAGGAGTTTTGGACGTAAGTATTGCCACAGGGTGATAGCTCTGTGCAGCCTGCAACCGTGAATATTTCGTGAATAGAAATGCATAAAACTGCATAAAAGTGTTAATCTGTCATAAATTATGAGTGTTAAGTGAACACTTTGACAGAAAAATCGTTATATTTGCGACAACAACAAACCAGAAGGAGGATTGCTTATGTCAACTATGAATGAATTGAAAGAAGAGAGCAGGGAGGTCAACCTTAATTCGGTTGAACCAAGTGACCCCAGACAGTTGCCGTCTATTTGGTACACCTGACCATCTCGGAGGTCCGACTCCAAAATCGAAAATCGCGCTTACAACCAAAAGGGGAATGGTTCTTCCGTCAATTGGAAGAACCTTCTTTTACAACGAATTGAAGCTAAAGTATTAACGAACACTATAAAACAATGAAAAATTTCTTAATGATTTTCTTGCTTTGCGGCTTTGCCATCAATAGTAAAGCAGAAGTAAAAGCTGAGGCATCAGAGACGATAGAGTTAACGAGTATTTTGTCGCGATTGGCAGGATATAATGAATACGTTTCTAATGAAGGAGGGTCATATATTTCTGATGTTGACTCTTGGTTTGGAAAGTATAAGGAGCACAATGCTGTATCGTATTTCACGCAGCTGAGGAATCAGTACGGTATAATGTACGATGCAATTGCCAGCCTCGCCATTCATCTGACAACAGACAACGGAACGCTGAGGAGGCATCCAGATATCAGCTACCTTGATACGAGGTGGAGTGCTGTAGACTTGGACTATTTACTCATCCAACTTAGTGACTTCTATCAGGAAACGGATTTTCATGATTTCTTCACATCTCATACAGATTATTACAAGCGTGCACTATCTGCATATAACAACAATGTGTTGCCATATTTTCATGAGGAGTGGTTCCATAATTTCTATGGAACAAACACAAAGGATGAATACAAGGTAATAATCGGTTTCTGCAATGGAAACAATAATTACGGTGTAAAAAGGAAAGTTTCAGACGGTGAAAGAGAAGTTTATAATATATGTTGCTACTCTGAATCGGCAAGCTCATTTTCGGATGGGATGTCTTATGCCGGTACTCTGATACATGAGTTTAACCATTCCTACATCAATCCTCTTTTGGATGATTCTCCCACAAATGCCGCTCTAGTTCAGAAATGTGGTGAAGGATTGTATATGCTGTCAAAGAATATGATGAACAATATGGCATACGGCAATTGGAGCACAGTGGTCAACGAGAGTCTTGTACGTGCAGCTTCCATCATCTATATGTCTGAAAACGAATTCCCTGCATCATTCATAAAGAAGGAAATTCTTGAACAAAGGAATATTGGATTCACTTGGATGGCAGAACTAGTAAAAGCGATGTATGATTATACGACCCAACGTAGTCAATATGCCACTCTTAATGACTATTATCCTGAAATCGTAAAGTGTTTGGCTAACTACGTGGACAATATTAACAGTATTATTCAAGAGGTAATAGGGGGAAGTGAAGCAACGTTTGTCTCTGATGGTGCAACAATCAAATTTGAACAGTTTACAAAGAATCCTTTGACATGGTCCGTCGCTTCTGCACAGTTAAATACCTGGCAGACACTGACAATACCAGCCACTGTGGAAGGATCACCTGTGGTATACATAGCAGACAACGCGTTTGAAGGCAATGATATGCTATTGTCAGCAGTTTTGCCTGAGGGTATTGTAGGCATCGGCAATAATGCTTTCGGATGGACATCTCTTAATGAAATTGAACTTCCAACAACGCTCAAGACATTAGGCAGCTGGGCATTTAACCTATCAATTATTCGCTCTATCACAATTCCTGCCTCCGTAAGTAACATTGGTGACAGGGTGTTTAACCACTGCCAATTCCTAAAGCAAATAACTGTAGACAAGGATAATCCGGTATTCGATTCACGAGACAACTGTAATGCTGTTATAGAGACAGCAACGAATACACTGATTGCAGGATGTCCCACTTCAACTATACCTGAGAGTGTAACTGCTTTAGGCGAATTTGCCTTTACTGAATGCCAGCAGCAATCTGACAATGACAATCAGTTCACGTCTGTTACTATTCCCGCAGGTGTTAAAAGAATTGGCAACTATTGCTTTGCTTTTTGTACGAATTTGGAAAATGTCTATTCTATGATAGAAGAGCCTTTCCCAATAGGCCCTAATACGTTTTTGGACAATCGCTCGAATCCGACTCTTTATGTGCCAAAAGGTTCTAAGGAAAAATATGAGAATACTGAAGGTTGGGATGTATTTCGTAATATTGTCGAAATGGACTACGTTGCTATCAGGAAAGTGAATTCTGAAAGGGGGCACAATGCTAATATATACAACCTTAAGGGTCAAAAGATTAGTAATAGCCGCACGCATTCTGGCATGCGTAAGGGCGTTTATATTAAAGACGGTAAAAAGGTAGTTTTATAGCAGTTTAGTTGATTAGTTATGCTCACTCTAACTTTGCATAGTAACTATTGTGTTACAATCATATGGCAGTTAGTGGGATAATGGGAAAATGGGAACTGGTAGGGTTTGAAGGGGGAAGTGTGATGTCCCATTATCCCATTTTCCCACTTTGCGATTTGTAGTTACTGTTGTTATTGTGGTTGCTACTTATCGGCATTTTCTCGAGTCTTGCAACGAAATTATTTTACACATTTGAAATGCTGGGAGAAAACTCGGACTTTAGTGGCACTAAAGTGGGAGTTTAGTTAGGGGAAAGTCTGAGTTTCCTGCCTTGAAAGTCCCAGTTTCCTTAGTCTAAAATCGGGGGTTTGCAACTGCTTGTATATCAGACAGATACAAAGAGGTTTAGAAAAGGGGCGAGGTTTTGAATATTGTTTACAAAATGAAGATGTACCCAAAGTGCGCCATAATAGAAAAAACAAATAATATTTGGTTTTCTTCGCACTTATTCGTAACTTTGCAGCCTGATACATTATTAATAAGGTATGAAGATACAGATTATCAACGGCCCGAACCTGAACCTGCTGGGGCAGCGGGAGCCGGGCATCTATGGCTCAGAGTCGATGGAAAACTACCTGCCGGAGCTGCGGAAGCGGTTTCCGGATGTGGAGATCGACTACTACCAGAGCAACGTGGAAGGCGAACTGATCAACAAGATGCAGGAAGTAGGTTTCTTCGAGGGCTACGACGGAATCGTGTTGAACGCTGGGGCCTACACCCACACGAGCGTGGCGCTGCACGACTGCATCAGGAGCCTGAAGTGTCCTGTGGTAGAGGTGCATATCTCGAACGTGCATCAGCGTGAGGAGTTCCGCCACAAGTCGATGATCTCGGCAGCGTGCAAGGGCGTGATCTGCGGATTCGGACTCGACTCGTATCGCCTGGCTGTAGAAGCGCTCAGAAAGTAATGATTTAGCAACGGACTACAGGACTAACACGACTCTTATCCACAGAAAAGTCCTTAGGTCGTGAAGTCCGTTGCAAAAGAAAAGAAGAAGTGAATAGCGATCTGGAGGAGTATATCCTGAGGCATTCGGAGGCGGAGCCTGAGTACCTGTATCGGCTGTGGCGGGCGACGAACGTGCATACGATACACGGACGGATGGCGAGCGGACATCTGCAGGGGCGGCTGTTGAAGATGCTGGTGGAGATGATCCAGCCGAAAAGGATCCTCGAAGTGGGGACGTTCAGCGGCTACAGCGCTATCTCGATGGCCGAGGGACTGCCTGAGGGCGGAAGGCTCTACACGTTCGAAATCAACGATGAAATGGAGGATTTCACGCGTCCGTGGATCGAGGGTTCTGCTGTGGCAGATAAGATCGAGTTCATCATCGGCGATGCGATAGAGGAGGCTCCGAAGCTGGGCATCACGTTCGATTTGGCGTTCATCGACGGCGACAAGCGGACGTATCGCAAGTGCTATGAGATGGTGCTTTCGATTCTGAGGCCAGGAGGCTTCATCCTCGCAGACAATACGCTCTGGGACGGTCATGTGGTGGACCACGCCTACGACAACGACCACCAGACGCAGGGCATCGAGGCCTTCAATGACTTCATCGCCCAGGACTCTCGCGTCGAGAAAGTCATTCTGCCCCTCCGCGACGGACTGACCATCATAAGAAAAAAATAAGCAAAAAAAGATATGCAAGAGACAAGACAAAACAAGATAGCAAGGCTTCTGCAGAAGGAGCTGTCGCTGATTTTCCAACAGCAGACGCGGGCCACTCACGGCACGATGGTCAGTGTGACGCGGACGAAGATCTCACCAGACCTGAGCATCTGCACCGCCTACCTCAGCATCTTCCCTTCCGAGAAGGGTGAGGAGATCCTGACGAACATCAACGCCAATGTGAAGGCCATCAGATACGAACTGGGCACAAAGGTGAGAAACCAGCTGCGCATCGTGCCTGAGCTGCGATTCTTCATTGATGACTCGCTCGACTATATCGATCGCATTGACGAACTGCTGAAGAAATGAATTTTCCTTTCTTTATTGCACGACGGTATCTCTTCTCGAAGAAGTCGACGCACGCCATTAACGTGATCAGTGCCATCTCAGTCATTGGGGTGGCGGTGGCGACGATGGCGCTGGTGGTGACACTCTCCGTGTTCAACGGCTTCCACGACCTTGTGGCCACATTCTTCACCTCGTTCGATCCGCAGTTGAAGGTGACGCCTGCAGAGGGTAAGACGGTGGCAGCCGACGACCCTGTGCTCACGGAAATCCGCCAGCTGCCACAGATTGATGTGGCTACGGAGTGCGTGGAGGATCAGGCGCTGGCTGTCTATCACGGTCGTCAGGCGATGGTGGTGGTAAAGGGTGTGGATGACAACTTCGAGCAGCTGACGCATATCGACGAGATTCTTATCGGCGACGGGGAGTTCTGTCTGCACGCTGCCGATCTGCACTACGGCATTCTTGGCATCCGTCTGGCAGAGCAGCTTGCCACAGGTTATGCCTATAAGGAGCCGATGAAGATCTATGCTCCTCGAAGGGAGGGACAGTTTGATATCACCAATCCAGAGGACGCCTTCGAGGAGGATGATCTTTATTCGCCTGGTGTGCTCTTCAACGTGAAACAGGCGAAATACGACCAGAACTATATCCTTACGAGTATCGGCTTTGCCCGCAGGATATTCGACCAGCAGGGTATGCTCTCGTCGTTGGAGTTGCGCCTGAAGCCAGGCAGCAACTTCGATGCTGTGAAGAAGGAGATCAGTAGGCTGTGTGGTACGAAGTTCGTGGTGAAGGACCGTTTTGAGCAGCAGGACGACACGTTTAAGATTATGAAGATCGAGAAGTTCATTGCTTATATCTTCCTCACGTTCATTCTGATGGTGGCCTGCTTCAACATCATCGGCTCGCTCTCGATGCTGATCATCGACAAGAAAGACGATGTGGTGACGCTGCGGAACTTAGGGGCATCAGATAAGCAGATCGTGCGGATCTTCCTTTTTGAAGGTCGTATGATTTCCGCCATCGGAGCCGTTATCGGCATTGTCGTAGGATTGTTGCTCTGCTGGGCACAGCAGGAGTTCGGATTGGTAGCGCTGGGTTCCAGCAGCGGCTCATTCATCATCAACGCCTATCCCGTCAGCGTACATCCTGAAGATATCATCCTGATCTTCATTACCGTGCTGCTCGTAGGTTTCCTCTCCGTATGGTATCCCGTCAGATACTTCGCCAAGAGATTGTTACAAGTGTAACTGTTTCTCCCCCTCAGACCACCCCTAACCCCTCCTACTCAGGAGGGGAAATGATTAGATCAGATGGCGGCCAATGCCAGGGAGTAGTATTTTGATTCTGGACTGTCAGCCCTTGAAGGCAGCACGCAACAGCATTGTGTGCCCTGTAACACACCTGCAGTCTTCGCATAGCCGAAGAGGGTGAGCGTCTTGTAGAACACGTTTCCAGCCACGATATCAGGGAAGATGAGGGCGTCGGCCTGTCCGTCGATAATGCTGCGGATGCCTTTCTCGTGCAGGCTTACGGAGTCGAGTGAGGTCTTCAGGTCTAAGGGACCATCGATGATGCAACGGCCGAACTTGCCTGTCTGCGCCTCAGCGATGATCTCCAGATAATCAACGGTATAAGGGAAGACCTTGGCGCTGACCTTCTCGGCACAATGGATGAGCGAGATGCGAGGCTCCTCGATGCCAAGGGCGTGGCAGACGTAGTTCACGTAGTGGATCTGCTGACGGCGCTGGGCCTCAGTAGGTACGGGGATCACGGCCGCATCGGTAAAGAAGAGCAGTTTCTCGTACTTGGGAATCTCAGCCATTGCAATATGCGTCAGCACATGACCTGGACGCAGGATGCCCGTTTCACGGTCGAGGATGGCCTTCAGGATAATATCGGTATTGATGAGGCCCTTCATCAGGATGTCCGCCTCACCACTCTTGCAGAGCGCTACAGCACGACGGGCACAATCTTCCTTATCGTCGCCATCGACATAGATGGGCTCAATGAATCCCATCTCCTGCGCCTTTTCCACAGCATAACGGGTACTGGCATCATTGGCACACACCACAGCCACCCGCTTCTTGTCGCCCCGCTGCTGCAGGAAGACAATCATATCGTTCAGATTCTTGATGGAGTGCATATCGTCACATCTTATTGTTTCTTCACCATCGTAAAACCACCCTCGATGCCCTTCAGTTTCTTCGACAGTTTGACAATGGCATTATTGGTCGTCGTGTCGTGAATGGCTCCCAGAGAGACCATCGCACTCATAATCCTGCCGGCAGGCAGTACGAGTGTCAGTTCTCCGTCTTCAAGATGCTGCGTCACCGCTGCCGTCTGAACATTATGGATGCCCAACAGCAGTTTATCGCCCAACATCCAATGACCCTCAGCCTTGTGGCCAGCCACACAGCGTTCGAAGGTGCCGTCCTTGCGGAAGGTGAGATAAGTGTTTTCTACTGTGATATTGGCCTTCTCGAAATAGCCTTCCAGCAGTTTCTCCAACTTGCCAGCAGACGCATTGCCAACGGCTTTGACGATGATACGGCCAGAGGTGACCAGTACGGCAGGCTCCTTATAGACCCACGTGCCCAGGATGGTCTCGGCCGTAGCCACCTTTTCTGCAAAGGCTCCTTTCACCGTCGAGATGGCATCTTTCACACTTCCGGCCTTGACGCCGGCCTTCACACTATCCATCACTTCCTTGACATCCTGTCCCTTCACGGAAGTACAGAATACAGATATCGCTAAAAGCAACAATGCGTAACGAATTGACTTCATCATCATGACAATATTTACGATTTCGCGTCAAAGATACAACAAAAAAGTGAAAAGTGAATAGGGAAAAGTGGAAAAATTGCTTCTGCCAACAAAAATTATCCATTATTTATTGTCCTTTATCCATTTTTCACTAACTTTGCAGCAAAATAACTACAAAGTATATCACCCTTTATGAGAAAAAAGCATTTACTACTCGCCCTGAGCCTGTTTGCCACAACGAGCATCGCACAAAAGGGACAGTCCCCATTGTGCGATCAGGCACCGATGGTACTGAACTATGACCGTCCTGCCGACTTTTTCGAAGAGTCGTTGCCCATCGGCAATGGCAAACTTGGTGCCCTTGTGTATGGGGGCACAGACGACAATATCATTTATCTGAACGATATTACGTTTTGGACGGGCAAACCTGTGGACAAGAATCTCGATAAGGATGCCTATAAGTGGATTCCGAAAATCCGAGAGGCCCTCTTCAAGGAGGACTATAAGCTCGCCGACTCTCTGCAGCACTATGTACAGGGGCCGAACTCACAATACTATCAGCCGCTGGGTACGTTGCATATTAAGGACCTGGGACTTGGAGCCGTCAGCGACTATCATCGCTCGCTAAGCCTCGACTCTGCTATTATTAAAGATAAGTACGTGCGCAACGGAAAGGCCATCGAACGCGAGTATTTTGCCTCGAACCCAGATAAGCTCATCGCCATCCGGCTGCGTGGCGATATCAACTGTCGCATCGCCCTTACGGCCCAGGTGCCCCATCAGGTGAAGGCTATTCCCACACAACTCACGATGACAGGTCACGCGACAGGCGACGCTCAGGAGAGTATCCATTTTTGTACGATGATCAGCGTAAAGACAGACGGCGAGACTATTGCCAGCGACTCCTCGCTGACCATCACCAACGCCAAGGAAGCTATCCTCTATATCGTCAATGAGACCAGCTTCAACGGCTTCGACAAACATCCCGTCCGTGAAGCAGCCCCATATCTTGAGAATGCCGCCAATGACCTCTGGCATACGCAGAACTATGGCTACGACGAGTTCTATACTCGACACCTCGCTGACTATAAAGCCCTCTACGACCGCATGAAGATCAGACTGTCAGAGAAATCTGAGTACTCTGAAAAATCTGAGTATTATGAAAATACCGACGCCCTGCTCAAGGCCTATACCGACAATGGCGGTCAGAGCCGCTACCTCGAAGAACTCTACTTCCAGTTCGGACGCTATCTGCTTATCTCCTGCTCCCGCACCCCAGGCGTACCAGCTAATCTGCAAGGCCTCTGGACACCTCACCTCTGGTCTCCTTGGCGAGGGAACTATACGGTGAACATCAACCTCGAAGAGAACTACTGGCCTGCTTTTGTGGCTAATATGGCAGAGTTGGCTCAGCCGCTCGACGGCTTTATCCAGTCTCTCGCTGCCAATGGTGTCTATACGGCTAAGAACTACTACGGCATCGATGAAGGTTGGTGCTCAAGTCATAACTCAGACATTTGGGCGATGACCAACCCAGTAGGTGAGAAGAACGAGAGTCCGATGTGGGCTAATTGGAATATGGGTGGTGCGTGGCTTGTGAATACCCTTTGGGAACGCTATCAGTTCACGCAGGACAAGAAGTATCTGCAGACGGTCGCCTATCCGCTGATGAAGGGTGCAGCCCGTTTCTGCCTCCGCTGGCTTATCGAGAACCCCAAGCATCCAGGAGAACTTATCACAGCCCCCAGTACCTCACCAGAGAATGAGTATAGAACGGACAAGGGCTATCACGGTGTCACCTGCTACGGTGGTACTGCCGACCTCGCCATCATTCGCGAACTGCTTACAAACACCATTGCAGCAGGGCGTATCTTAGGCGAGAAAAACAAAGATGTGGAGCAGGCTCTCGCACGACTGCACCCCTATACCATCGGACATATGGGCGATCTGAATGAGTGGTACTACGATTGGGATGATTGGGATCCGAAGCACCGTCATCAGAGTCATCTGATTGGTCTCTATCCAGGTAATCATCTTGCTCAGACCCCCTCTGGCTCCCCCTACTCAGGGGGAGAAACAGATACTCTGCTGAAGGCCAGCGCGAGGACGCTTGAGATCAAAGGCGACGAGACGACGGGCTGGAGTACGGGCTGGCGCATCAACCTCTGGGCACGACTGAAGAATGGGGAGAAAGCCCATCAGATATACCGTAAACTGTTGACTGCCGTCGCACCGGAGAAAAGCAACATGCCCAATTACAGTAAGGGAGGCGGCACCTACCCCAACCTCTTTGATGCCCATCCGCCTTTCCAGATTGATGGAAACTTCGGCGGAACGGCTGGCGTCTGTGAGATGCTGATGCAGAGCGGCGACAACCAAATCGAACTGCTACCCGCCCTTCCTGAACAGTGGAAGGATGGTTGCGTCAGTGGTCTCTGTGCCCGTGGGGGCTTCGAGGTGAACTTCAAATGGAAAGATGGTAAGGTACGTGACTGTAGCATAAAGGCAAAAACCAACAGTACCGTCACCTTATTATATAATGGTCAGCAAAAGACCATCAAACTGAAAGCAGGTAAAACTCAAAATATCAAAACGTGGTAAATTCAAATATTAAGGAAACAGATATCATCAGGGCAAAGGGCTGGAGTGGCGCTGTCTATTTGGACAACGATCTGGTTCTCACAGAACAGATCAACGAGGTGCCCGTGCCCAAAGAGCCCCTCAACATGAACTTCATCATGATCGGGTTGTGTACCAAGGGTGAGGTCATGTATCAGTTGGATACCATCAAACAAGTCATCAAGCCTGGAGATATCCTGGTTGTCAGCGATCGGCATATCGTAGATAGCTATCAACACTCTGACGACATGGAGGGCTTGTGCATGGTCATGTCAGTCAACTTCTTCCGAGAGATTATCAAGAATGTCAGCGATATCAGTTCGCTCTTCTTGTTCTCACGCCTTCATCCTGTAATGAGTCTGGAAGAGGAAGAGATCCAGACCTTCAAGGAATATTTCCAGGTGATCAAGGGGAAGATCAGCGACAAACGGAATCATTTCCAGAAAGACCTTATTAAGTCGCTGTTGTTAGCCATGTTCTACGACCTGAGTAACATCATCTATCGGGTACAGAATGACATCAAACCCAAGTCAAGGAAAGAGATTATCTTCACCAAGTTCATCAAACTTGTGGAGAAACACTTCAGGTACGAACGTCGTGTAAGCTGGTACGCCAAGGAGCTCGACATCACGCCGAAATACCTCTCGGAATCCGTGAAGTCCGTCAGTCATCGCACACCCAACGAATGGATCGATTACTATATCATTCTGGAACTGCGGGTACAGCTCAAAAACAGTATTAAGAGCATTAAAGAGATTGCTGAAGAACTGCACTTCCCCAACCAAAGTTTCCTGGGGAAATTCTTCAGGGAACACGTGGGAATGAGTCCGTCAAAATACAGGAAGTCATAAGTAGTTCTGGCGCTTCAGTTCCTCGACCATCTCCAGCAGCTCCTGATACCACGTTTCTCCGAAACGACGTATCAGTGGCTCACGGAGGAACTGGTACAACCGCAGATTCTCCTGGATACCTTTCGCCACTGCCATCTTGCAGACAGCCCAACGGTTATAGTTCAGACCTACAAGATTCTCACCCAACTTCTTCTCACGAATGGGATAGAGTGCACAACTCACAGGTTTGCAGAAATGCGTCTTGCCATTTCTGAAAGCCTTCTCCAACGCACAGAGACAACAGTTTTGGATAGGCAGATGTGTCTGCCAGTCCTCAATATCTCCGTAATAGGTAAACACGCAGTCCTTTCCATTCACAATACTCGTCACAAGATCGGCCTCCGTATCTACATACGCTACTCCTTGTTTGTCTATCACAGCCTGAGCCGAAGCTGAGAGATCATCCCATACGACATCCAGACAATCCTCAATCTCTGCCACTTCTTCCAACGTGACAGGGGCACCAGCATCGCCTTCCACACAACACTCGCCCTTGCATACACTAAGGTCACAACAGAACTTTTCCGTCAGGATATCCGACGAGAGCAGCACATCGCCAACTTGAATGATAGGAGGAAGTTGTTTTACCATACAATCGGAGTCATGCCGTTTTGTTCGAGATAGGCGTTACAACGGGAGAACTGATGCTGGCCGAACCAACCACCACGATTGGCACTCAAGGGTGAGGGGTGTACACTTTCAAGTACCAAATTGCGGGTCTTGTCGATCATATAAGCCTTACTCCTGGCATATCCGCCCCAGAGCATATAGACTATATGTTCGCGATGCGTGGCTAATGCCTGGATCGCTGCATCAGTGAACTGCTGCCAACCAAGCGTACTATGACTGTTCGCCTGATGCGCCCTCACCGTCAACGAGGCATTCAGCAGCAACACGCCTTGTTCTGCCCAACGCGTCAGATTGCCGGAAACAGGGATCGGTGTACCAAGATCGGCCTGGATCTCCTTGAAGATATTCTGCAACGAGGGTGGAAACTGCACACCATCCTGCACAGAGAAACTCAGTCCGTGGGCCTGACCTGGTTCATGATAAGGATCCTGTCCGATAATTACCACCTTCACCTTGTCAAACGGACACAGATTAAAGGCATTGAATATCAGTTTACCTGGCGGATAACAGGTGGTCTGCATATACTCCTGCCGCACCGCCGTTGTCAGCTGTGTGAAATACGGTTTCTCAAACTCGCCCTCTAAATGCTGCTTCCAACTTTCTTCTATCTGAACGCTCATATAAACACTATTTTGGCTGCGAAGTTACTCATTTTCTCCCGAATATTCTCACTTTTTCAGGGAAAAGTAACCTCGCAGCCAAAAATAGTCCAAGTATTTATGCTTTCAACTTCTCTGGTACGATAGGCATAGCACCGTTCTGGGTGCAGACGAAGGCACTCACCTGAACAGCTGTCTTATGGGCATCCTGTACGGGTTTGCCATTAAGGATACAAGCGCAGAATGAACCTGTAAACGAATCACCTGCACCTACGGTATCAGCCACCTCTACCTTTGGTGTGTCTTGGAAAGAAGTCAGACCATCGTCAGTAAACACATACGAGCCATTGGTGCCACAGGTCAGCACAAGCATCTTCAAGTTATAGTCCTGAACGATCTTCTCACAGGTCTGGCGCATATCCAAACCATCATAGCCAAACATACGGTTCACTACCACCAACTCCTCATCGTTAATCTTCAGGATGTTGCAGATGCAGAAAGAATCCTCAAGCACTTCCTTTGAATAGAACTGCTGACGCAGGTTGATGTCGCAAATGCGCAGACAGTCTTCTGGTGTGGTATCGAGGAACTTACGGATATTCTCACGGCTGACAATATTACGCTGGGCCAGTGAGCCAAAACATACGGCACGGGCGTTCTTCGCAATCTCCTCCATCTCTGGGGTAAAGGGAATGTTATCCCACGCCACATTCTCCTTAATCTCATATGTCGGAATACCATCACCTGTCAGCGTCACCTGTACCGTTCCTGTTGGATAAGGCACACGGGGCATCAAGTAATTGAGATTGTGTTCCTTTAACGCGTCAACAGTCTCATCAGCCAAGGCATCTTCACCCAATGCACTGATGGCGATGGTATTGTCACTACCCACAAACTGACCTGCATGATAAGCGAAGTTGGCAGGTGCGCCACCTAATTTCTTTCCTTCGGGAAGTACATCCCACAATGCCTCTCCGAGGCCTACGATATATCTTTTCATAATGATTTTAGTTATTATTTGACGTTTTTAATGTAAGTGAATAAATAGACAACACCGATAGCCATCACGATGACAGCACCAGCCTGTCCAATGGCATCGCTGGCGAAACCCATAAGCAACGGGAATATGGTACCTCCGAAAAGTCCCATGATCATCAGACCACTGACCTCATTCTGTTTCTCGGGCATCGAGGTGAGAGCCTGAGCAAAACAGATGGAGAAGATATTTGAGTTGCCATAACCCACCAGCGCGATAGCTGTGTAGAGCATCCATCTCTCTGTACCCACAAAGAGACCGCACATCGAGAGTGCCATCATGATGACACTGATCACAAAGAAGAGACGGTTAGGCAGCACACGAAGGAAGAACGAACCTGTCAAACAGCCAATCGTACGGAAGATGAAATAAAGACTGGTGGCAAAGGCTGCATCATTCAGTGTCAGTCCCAGGCGCTCCATCAGGATCTTCGGAGCTGTGGTGTTCGTACCCACATCAATTCCCACATGACACATGATTCCAAAGAACGAGAGCAGCACGATAGGTGTACCTAGCAGTTTAATGCACTCGGCGAAAGTGGAGGCCTTGCCCTCGATATGCTCCTCTTCAATGGGAGTGACAGCTAATAAGGCGGCAGCGATTATACCTACCACGAAGTAAATGGCAAAGAGCACACGCCAGTCGTAACCAAACGAAGGAATCACCTGCGTAGCACCCCACATAGCCAGATAAGGTGCTAAGAACGAGGCGATGGCCTTGATAAACTGTCCGAAAGTGAGTGTTGAAGCCAGATTTCCACCACCCATCACGGTTGATACCAATGGATTGAGTGAAGTCTGCATCAGAGCATTACCAATACCCAACAGCGAGAAGGCTATCAACATCACTGGGAAGTTCTCACCAAACAGAGGCAACAGCAATGACACGATCGTCACCACAAGCGAGAGAAGCACCGTGTTCTTACGTCCTATCTTGTTCATCAGCATACCCGTTGGCACACTGAAGATGAGGAACCAGAAGAACACGAGCGAAGGGAAGATGTTGGCTACGGAGTCTGTCAACTGCAGGTCTTCCTTCACATAGTTGGATGCAATGCCCACCAAATCGACAAAGCCCATGGCGAAGAAGCAGAACATCACAGGGATCAGGGCAAACTTTTTCATATTTCAAATTTTCAAATTTTCAATCCTTCAATTCTTAATCGCATAGATCGTTGCCTTGCCGCCCTTTACCTTAATATTATTATAGGGCTCTGAGGGGAACACAAGATTAGTCATCGCCATCTTACCTTCAACATCGAAGGCCTCAATGCTACAGCGATCAACAAAGATGCGCAGTTGCTTCATTGAGCCATATGTTGGCGCTTGGGTCACACAGGGGAATGCCTCACTGAAGCTGACATCACCACTCTTAGTACGATCCATCATAAACGTCTGCTTTGAAGCATCATATTTCATCGTGACCTGTTCACCCTTGGCATTTGACAACACAATCTCTGCACCGCCTTTCACGTCAACCACAATCTCGCAGGCATCTGTAGGCTGCTTCAGCTTTGCACCACGAGCGGCCAGCATTTCCTTCGAAGGCACCACGCTGACATAGGTTTCCTCACCAAAGTCAAATAGACCAAGGTCACGGGCAATAGAGTTGCCGCTACGGAACTGCTTGGTGGGAACTTGGTTAGCATACTGCCAGTTCGACATCCAGGCCATTACCACACGACGGTTTTCAGGTGCATTGTAGAACGACACTGTAGCATAGTGATCTTTACCATAGTCAAGCCACTTAGTTACCTTTGGCATCGACTCACAGGTGAACTTGTGTCCGTCAAATTGTCCTACGAAATACTGGGTAGCACTTCCTCCAAAGGGTCCACCAGGATTGATATTACAGATTAGCACCCACTTATCATCGAGCTTAAACAGATCTGGGCACTCCCAAACACCACTATGATTGCCGTACTCCTGACCAAACGACGACTCATACTTCCAGTCCTTCAAGTCAGCAGAAGAATAAATCTGCATCTCCTGTCCCACAGCCAAAATCATGATCCAGCGCTTGGTGCTCTCATACCAGAAGACGTTGGGGTCGCGGAAATCGGGCTTATCCGACGTAATGACGGGATTGCCTTCATATTTCACAAATGTGAGACCATTGTCTTTTGAGACAGCCATCGACTGTGTCTGATGATGACCTGCTGAGGTGTAGAATGCCACCACATCACTACCGTTTGTAATACATGAACCGCTGAAGATACTTCCCAGCCAGTCGGGCTCGAAAGTCAGGGGCTGCGCCTCCCAATGTACCAGATCCTTCGATATAGAATGTCCCCAGTGCATATTCTCCCACTGTGACCCATAAGGATTATATTGATAATAAAGGTGCCATACCCCGTCTTTGTAGAACATACCGTTAGGGTCATTCATCCAGCCATATTGAGGCGTATGGTGATAGGCAGGACGGAAGTGTTCGCGGTTGGCAGTATCAAATTTATCAGTGAACGTAATCTCCTTCCAGCAAGTGAACTCGCTTACTGCTCCCTTTTGACGACGGTCACCATGAAACTCGATATCAAACAGCTTGGCTCCTTTCAACTCGTAGGGTACAAAATAGTCAACACGATCAACAGCCAGTTTAACATTGATACGCTGCACCATGTTGTTACTGCCATCAAGCACGGCTATTGCCGCGATTTCCTCCGTCTCTTGTACAGGCAGTAGAATATACTTACTTTTTTCGCCCACTCGCAACATGGCGTGTTTGTCACCAAGTACCATCGGTGTCACTTGTGCTAAGGCTGAGATCGTCACCAGCATTGCACCCATCATCGTTGTCACTAACTTTTTCATTCTGTTATTCATTTTAGTTGTTTTAAATCCTGCCGCAAAGATATGACAAACCCAATTAATATTCTAGAATTTATGCTTCAAAAACATAGAAAAATCGTTCATTGCAACAATTTTACATATAATGAACGATTTTTCTTCATGTTTCAACGCCAACTACTTAGCTTTTTTCGTATCTTTGCAGGCAAAACCAATAAATGGATATGATTATGACTAAAAACAAAACATTTGCGATGCTCGCCATCGCTTGTATGGCACTCTTCAGTGCCTGCTCTCAGCAGAAGGCAACAGAAGTAACGCTTCAGGTAAAAACTCAGAATGGTATTCTCGAAGGTTTCGAACAGGACGGTGTGAAGAAGTTCCTGGGTGTTCCTTTCGCCCAGGCCCCTGTAGGCGAACTCCGTTGGAAAGCTCCCCAGCCCGTTCAGGCTTGGGAGGGTGTGCGTGAGGCGAAGCAATTTGGCGACGACCCCATGCAGCTCGACGTTTTCGGCGATATGGCCTTCCGTGGTCCTAAGCGTAGCGAAGACTGTCTCTATCTCAACATCTGGACGACAGCAAAGACAACTGCTGATGCCCTTCCTGTACTTATCTATTTTAATGGCGGCGGACTGATGGCTGGTTCTGGTAGTGAACCCCGTTACGATGGAAGCGCCATCGCAAAAGAAGGCGTTATTGGTGTAACAGCCAACTATCGTGAAGGTGTTTTCGGTTTCTTTGCCCATCCAGAGCTCACTGCTGCTTCTGACTATAAGGGAAGTGGTAACTATGGTTTCCTCGATCAGGTGGCTGCCATCCAGTGGGTGAAAGATAACATCCAAGCTTTTGGTGGCGATCCTGCCAAAATTACCATCGTAGGCGAATCGGCTGGTTCTTTCTCAGTCTCCCTCCTGATGTGTTCTCCTCTCTCTAAGAACCTGATCGCTGGTGCGATGCTCTCTTCTGGTGCTGAAGTACTTCCCTATAAGGCTTCCACTCAGGCTGAGGCTGAGGCTGCTGGTGCAGAACTCTTGAAGTCAGCAGGTATCACCAGCCTGGCTGATGCAATGGCGATGAATGCCGATTCACTTCAGGCCATGCTGCCTCCAAAGGGTATGGCCAGCGTGGTGCTCGATGGTTACTTTATGAAAGAGAATGCTGATGACATCTTCGAGAAAAACGAACAGGCTCAGGTGCCATTGTTAGCAGGTTGGAACTCACTCGAAGGCCATCCCGCTCAGGCACTTGCTGGTCAGGCACCTACCCTCCAGAACTACAAGAACGCCATGAAGGCCACGTTTGGCGACATGACTGACGAGATTTTCAAGGCTTACGGCATTGAGACGGATGAAGACGTGCTGAGTCAGAAAGGTCTCGATCTCGCCTCCGATATCTTCACTGGCTTCACCACTTGGAAGGTCTGCGACTATCACGCCAAGTCAGGTTTGCCCGTCTATCGTTACCACTATATGCACCCACGTCCCCAGGTTTCTGCCAAGATGGGCGATAAAGTAGGCGCCTTAGCTGGTGGTGTGCGTGAGAAGACTGCCGAAGAGAAGAAAGCTGAGGCCCAGCAGCCTGCCATCGCTCCTGGCGCCGTTCACTCTGCAGATATCGAATATGCAATGGGTACCCTCGATACCAACGAATACTACGACTGGCAGAAAGAGGATTACGCCATCTCAAAGCTGTTCCTCACCTATTATGCCAATTTCTGCAAGACAGGTAATCCCAATGGTGAAGGATTGCCCCAGTGGACTGCTATCACTAAGGAGAACCTCGATGCCGCTCCTGTCATGAAGATCGACGTTGAATCAGCTGAGGTGGCTTCTTCAGAAAAGGAGAATGCTTATCGCACCCTTGAGAAATTCTACAAAAGCAAATAATAACCCCTAAAAAACAATCATCATGGAAAAAACTCTTGTATTATTGAAGCCCAGTTGCGTACAGCGTCAACTGATTGGTGAGATTGTAAACCGTTTCGAGCGTCGCGGACTCCGCGTGGCAGGTATGAAGATGATGCAGCTCAGCGATGAGATCCTGCGCGAGCACTATGCCCACCTCGTTGACAAACCCTTCTTCCCCTCATTGGCAGCCTCTATGCAGGCATCACCAGTAGTGGCTCTCGCCCTCGAAGGTGTGGATGCCGTACAGGTGGTACGTACCATGACTGGCTCTACCAACGGACGTGAGGCTGCACCTGGAACCATCCGAGGCGACTACTCGATGAGCAACCAGCAGAACATTGTACATGCCAGCGACTCTACGTCGAATGCTGAGATTGAATTGAAGCGTTTCTTCAAAGATGAGGAGATCTTCGACTATACCAGCGGTGCTTTCGGCTTCATCTATGGCTCTGGCGAAGCCAAATAACCTCAGCAACCAAAGATAAGTTAGTATAAAGGGCTCGCAGATGTGAGCCCTTTTGTTGTAGTATGATTTAGAAAACAAAAAGGTACGATACAAAGACAAATAAAGGAAGATTTCAATTCGTTACTTTTTAGTTGGTGAAACGTAATGAAATGCTGGGCGAAAAGTAATGAATGGGCATGCCAAAAGTAATGAATTGCAGAGATTTTGGGGGATTCAACATACTACAATTTTGAAAATTTAGTGATGAAAAATTCGAAATCTACTGACATCCGACATAATATATCAACTATTTCACTAAATATCAATTAGTTAGTATAAAGATAAACTGACATCATACCGACATAAAACCGACATAGAAATGACATGAAAGAGACATATAGTAGGTATTAATGGCTGACACTAAGGGTAGCTGATGCTAATCTTAAGGGAAGCAGTGTTTCATTAATGGGATTGCTCTGAAATTCTCTAGAGAATTTTGTGGCTTGATAGGCTCTCGCGAGAAGAGACATTAAGGGTAACGGTAAAATTCTCTAGAGAATTTATTAGTTTGCATTAGGATAAAAATGTGAGAGCCAGAAGTATTGAATGCTCTACCCCTAGTGCGAGCCATTTAGTGCTGCTGGATTGCTGCTAATGACAGTAAAATGATGGACTTATGTCAGTAGTATGTCAGTAGCATGTCGGTTTTATGTCGGTAAATACGATATATTTAGTTCAATAAACCGCTGATAATAAATGATATAGGCATTATTGAATGTCGGATGTCATTATATTTTGAGATTTTAGACAATATTCATTAAAAAAAGCGCGACTCATCACGAGCCGCGCTTTTCTCTAACTTATTACTAACCATTACCTAATAAAAACCAAAACATAAGTATGAATTACGTTTCTGGTGCAAAGGTACGATATATTTGCAACGCCATCGATAAGATATGTTTCAATGAATAAAAAAAATCGTTCATTGCAACAAATTTACATGCAATGAACGATTTTTTAGATATTTCAATTAGCGGACTTAGATTGAGAGCAGATATTCTATACTGTTCTTCGCGAGCTTCAGAATGTTACCCTGGCAAGAGTTGTTCTTAGGAGTAGCACTCTTATCGGGGGTGCCGTCTTCGTTCTTCATGGAGAACTCGCAGCCGCCGTTACCGATGCAGAGCACTGTACCGCAACCCTTCTGGAATCCCTCTGGAGCCTGTGGAGCACCCTTAGCTTCCCATACGTTCAGCTGAGATACCCAGCTTGCCTGTGAATCCCATGTGCCAAGCGGATAGATACCAAACTCTTCTGTCACAGCAATGTAACACTCCTCTGTCGTATTATCCAAGCCTGTCAGCTTTGTCGGGATGTCGAAGAACAGGCAGTTGTGATCCTCAGTCCATCCAGCACCCTTGAAGGCGATGGCCTTGAAGCAGTTGTCGTTCAACTTCTCTGTTGGGATGTTAGCATAGATCGGATGTGTGCTGAAGTCCTTAGAGAATTTGCCAGTATTGAGGCATACACCCATCTTCCATACGTCGGGGTTAGGACCGCCTACACCACAACCAAAGGCATTGCCGACGCCACGGAGGGTTGCCGTTGGCAGGCGGTTGATCGTTCCGATGTAAGGTACGGCATGCTGCCAGAGCAGCAGGTTACCACCGTTCTTCACATACTGCTCAATGCAGGGGGCGGCATTTCTGGCTACGTCGGAGAAGTTCCAGATATCATCGGCATTGCCTGTCTCAAGGTCGCGCAGCCAGAAGAGCATACGATAGTCGGCAATGTCCTCCACGGTGTTGATGTCACCGAAATAGATATATTCACCCTTCGGATAATTCTCGTGGAACCAGAGCCATGCGCTGGCCTCATCGTCATCACCATTGGCAATCAGCTCCTCAGGTGTGGCATATTCTGACAGGAAGGCGGGAATCTTACCACCGATCTTGGTAGAGCCGTAGATCGGCAGTGCTTTACCTTCGCTGTTCTGTGCGATCAGCGTTGCATCCCAGCTTTCCTTCAGCACAACATCCTCCAGAAGATAAGAGGTGCCGCTGACTGTCTCCTCGATCACTCTGCTACCATCATTGTTCGCCAGCTTCAGGATGTAGGATGTGGCATCATCACTTGCCTTCCATGTCACCTGCAGGTCATGGTTGTCTTCGTCGATGTCGATCTGTTCGAATGCCAGCTCTGACGGAGCGGATGCACCGGGGCGTGTATATGATGTCATCACACCATTAGAGAGTGCATCGGCATTGGCATACTTGAAGAGGAACTCATAGAACTGTTTTGTCTCCAGATTCTTCAGTGTGAACGAATTGCCCGTACATGGGGTCAGTGCCTGCTGCTGGGTGCCGTTCTTATAGACTGCAACCTGCATGGTGGCATCCTGATTGCTGGGAGTCCAGGTGAGGGTGTAGTCGTAATTATTCTCGCCGGTAAGTGCGCCTGTGATGCTTGATGCATCAGGTGTGATCAGCTGCATTGCTCCAGTTCCTGGAAGATCTCTGTCTTGGCAAGCTGTGAAACCGCAGATGATGCAGACTGCGCAGATCAATTGATATATCGTTTTCATAACTTTGTACTTTTAACTATTAATTTTTCATTTCTCACTTTTTACTTCTTTTAGTATCCTCTATTCTGGTGATAGAGTCCCTGAATATAGTTCATCTGGTTAGATGCAATGGGGAAGTACTCATTCTTGCCAGAGGTGAAGAAGGCGTCCTTATAGTAGAGGGCGTAGGTCTGATTATCGTACTCGTCAGTTACCTCTGTCTCAAAATACTTGTTCAGGGTAGAAGAGAGCAAGCCCCAGCGACGGAGATCGAAGAAACGGTGACCCTCCATAGCAAGTTCTACGCGGCGCTCCCAGCGCAGTGCCTTGCGGGCATCATCCTTAGAAGCGAAATTACCATAGAGTGCGATGTCGCACTGATTCTTGGCATACTTGATGAGTGATGTTTCACTGATGTCGCGTTTAGCACGGCTGCGGATATCGTTGATAATCTGTAAAGCCTCACCATTGAAGTCGCCTTTTTCAATGAGGGCCTCAGCACGCATCAGCATCACATCGGTATAGCGCAGTACGTAGTCGTTCACACCGAAAGCCTGCCAAGGCATATCGTAGTCCTCGCCCTTTGAGCGCTGAGGAACCTCCTTCATTGAGCAGTAGTAACCATAGGTGTTAGGAGTACGACTGTTGGCCTTTGTCAGCGTGTACTGAGCCTCATACTTATAAGGATAGGTAGGCATACCTACAGTGTGGAACAGACGGGGGTCATATTTGTACTTCGAGTCGGCACCATTAATGACGATAGCATTGTGGTCAGCATCGAAATCGTCCATAGGCAGGCCATTGCGGGTCTTGAATGCATTCACCAGGTTCTGTGACGGCTTGTGGAAGTCCCATCCGCATGACCAGATACCCCAGACGCCATTCAGCATATTCGACCAGTTGGCACGACCAAACTTCGTTCCGTCGTCAGCTCTGTTAGAGTGCTGTACGGCAAAGATGCTTTCGCAAGAGTTAGCATAATCCTGCAGGAAGATGTGTCCGTAGGTGTCAAGATAATCGTAGGGTGAATTCTTCACGACCTCCGTATAATCGATAACCTTCTGGATCTTTGTCAGGTCAACGTGATCGTAACCTGTTGATCCCTCATAACCATCACCGTAAGCCCAGTTCAGATAGCACTTGGCGAGGTAGGCAGCAGCGGCAACCTTATGTGCACGGCCTGTTGTGCCGGGACCTGCTTCGGGCAGGTTCTCGTAGGCATACTGGAAATCATCGATGATATGCTGCATGATCTGGTCATGGGTGCTCTGTGGGCATGCCTCAATATCTGCATTGCTCATATCTTCGGTAATGAAGGGCACCTCGTACCACATCTGCTGAAGCTTGTAATAGAAGTGTGCACGCAGGAACTTAGCTTCTGCCAGCAGCTTTGCATCGGGTGTCTCCATCCTATTGATAGCCTCGATAGCACGGTTGCAACGAGAGATGGAACTGTAGAGCTGATACCACAGCTCGTCAAACTCTCCACGGTCAGGCTGCAAGGTGGTGAAGATCTCCATGGGGTGATAACCTGTGTCATTCTCACCAGAACCACCTTTCAAGCAGTCGTCAGCGCTCATATCGCCATATGGCCAGAGGTTAAACGGATAGGAATACCAGTCATCGCCAAGTTTGGCATAGGCTGCAGTCACCAGCTTGTCGGGGCTTGAATATGCGGTCTCTTCGTCCAGCGTACCCTGGGGCTTTACATCATCAACAGTACATGATACTGCGAATACAGAAAGTAGCAAAGCCGAAATATATAATTGAATCTTTTTCATTGTTCTTTCTTTTTTTACTTAAACTTTTTAATTCTCACTTTTCACTTTTCAGAATCCCACCTGTACTCCAAATGTGACGGAAGCGGTATGAGGATAAGACCATGCTGTATTCTCAGGATCTGAACAGGTCAGAGAACTTGACTTGATAAGCAGGAGGTTGTCACCAGAGATGTAAACGCGGGCCTTTGACAGCAAGAGCTTCTTATAGATTGCTGCAGGCAGTGTATATCCAAGTTGCAGTGTGCGCATCTTTGCGTAAGAACCATTCTCAACAAAGTAGGAAGACATACGGCCCTCGTCAGCACCATTCGATGTGGTCAGGGCAGGAATGCTCGAACCGCTGTTGGCAGGTGTCCAAGCGTCAATCAGACGTTCACCCTTGTTGGAACCAGCATCAGTGATGCTCCAGAAGTCGGTCTGGAATTTCTGGTCGTTGATGACGTCAACACCAGCTACACCCTGCCAGAACATGGTAAAGTCGAAGTCCTTATAGGCCAGATTGACATTGATACCGTATGAGAAGTTGGGCACAGGATTATAGATCCATGTACGATCTGCTTCGTTGATCTTACCGTCACCATTGAGGTCGGCATACTTCAGACCACCGACACGAGCACCAGCCTGTCCGTGGGCCAGCACGTCTTCACGTGACTGATAGAGACCCTCAACCACATAACCGATACGTGAACCGTATGCTTTCTCGTCCTGAGCCAGGTTGTGGTAGTCATTGTGCTCATAGGAGTTCTTAGAGCTTTCGGGGAGGTAGGTAACCTTTGAGCGGAAGAAGTCGATATTACCTGAGATATCATAAGACAGTCCGTATTCAGTGGTATGACGATAACCCACGTTAGCCTCCATACCCCAGTTCTTCAAAGTAGGACCGTTGATCCATGTCTGACCGCCAAATCCGATGGCTCCGAGGAAGGCAGGCTGTACAAGCATGTCCTTGGTCTCCTTGAAGAACACATCGTAAGATCCGTATAAAGCACCACCAAAGAGAGAGAAGTCTGTACCGATGTTCCACTGTGATGACTGCTCCCACTTCAGGTCCTCATTGGCTGACTGCTGCTTATAGTAACCAGAGGGGAGTGTGCCTGAGCCCTGCAGGTTAATGTCATAAGCCGTTGAGTTCTCACGGTCTGAACCGTAGTTGGCCATATAGAGTCCATAGTGCGCATTGTTCGAGTTCATACCCTGGTTACCAGTCACACCATAACTGACGCGGATCTTCCAGTCGCGGAGCCAGTCGGCATTGATATGCTTTGAGAGACGATAACCGAGAGATGCTGAGGGGAAGAAACCGTACTGGTTGTTCTTACCGAAGCGGCTTGAACCATCGTAACGCATGGTGACTGAAGCCAGCAACTGGTCATTCCAGTTATAGTCAATCTTACCGAAGTATGACATCAGCTTGTAAGAATCACCGCCACCAGTGATAGTCTGGATGCCTGTACCGGCACCTGGCCACATATAGTCTAAGGTCTCGAGGGGATAATCTTCACGACGTGCAGAGAAGTCGATACCATAGTCGCGATGATGCTCAATACCAGCAAGTATATTCAGGTTGTGGTTCTCTGCAACATCAAAGTTATACTGCAAAGTGTTTGACCATGTCCACTTGGTACTGTGGTTCTGTGACATCGTGCTCGCACTGACGCTGTTCTTTACAACATCCGAATCAAAAGTATGCTGTAAGCTGCGGATATAGCCATTAGTGTAGTCGATACCGAAGTTAGAACGGAAGAGCATACCCTTAATAGGAGTGATGTCAACATACGCATTGGCAAAGATACGCCACTTCTTCAGACGATTATCCTTGTTGTGGTAAAGCTCACGCATCGGGTTCTGACGGTCACTCATACCACCTACTGGACCAGAGAAAGTCACACCGTCAATCTCATAGACGGGCAGTGTGGGTGCCATCTTCAAGGCATTCTCCAATGGTGCACAATCAACGCTGTTTGAATAAGAGAAGGTAGCATTCTCACCTACGGTGACGATGCTGTTGATCTTATAAGAGCTATTGATGCGTGCTGCGAAGTTCTCAAAATCAGTGTGTTTCAGAACACCAAGGGCCTTCTTGTAGTTAAAAGAGAAGAGTGAAGAGCCCTTGTCTGTTGCCTTAGAGAAAGAGAGATCATAGTTCTGTGTAATACCAGTACGTCCGATCTCATCCACCCAATCGGTATCGCTGTAAAGCATCGTCCTTTTCGCATTCATATAGCCATCATAGAAACCGCCTACACTATATGAATCATAGACACCTGTTGCAGGATTATAAACAGTAATAGGCGTGCCGTCGGCAGCATTCAAAGACAGACCATAGTTCTGGGCATAGTCATAAGGATTCTTGCCATCATTGAGAGCAGCCTGAACCAAGGCAGTAGCGTACTGCTGACCATTGAGAAGCTTCATCTTCTGGGTCATCCAAGAGGCGGATACCGAAGCATTGAAATCAATATTGATCTTATCGCCCTTCTTACCTTTCTTTGTGGTGATAACGATCACACCATTGGCAGCACGTGATCCATAAATAGAAGCAGAAGCGGCATCCTTCAATACCTGCATAGTCTCTATATCTGAGGCATTCAGGCTGTTAAGAGAACCGCTGAAAGGCATACCATCTACGATATAAAGAGGAGCTGTGCTAGATCCACCCATAGATCCGATACCACGGATATGGACATCAGCCTCACCAGAAGGCGAACCTGTGGTTCTGATAGTCATGCCAGGCACCTTTCCTTGCAATGACGCCATCGGGTCAGTGTTGCTTGTCTTGAAGTCTTTGGTCTCGACGACACCTACAGAACCTGTCAGGTCAGTTTTACGCTGTACCTGATAACCAGTTACCACTACCTCGGCGAGCACCTCTGCATCGTCCTTCAAGGTCACTTTCATGCCTTGATGTGCAGGGACTTCCTGTGTCTGGTAGCCAACGTAGGAGATCGTGAGGATAGTACCTTCATTGACCTTCATTTTAAAGTTACCGTCGAAATCGGTAATCGTACCGTTCGAAGTACCTTTTTCTTTTACCGTGGCACCAATGATTGTTTCGCCAGTAGCGTCAACCACCGTACCACTGATCTCACTCTGCGCGTACATAATAGTACTTGTAAGCAGAAGTGCTAAACTCAGAAACATTTTCTTTAGTTGTTCCATTGCAGACAGTTTTAATTGTTAGTACTAATTGAATAATTGAAATCTGCTGCAAAAGTACCAACTATCTGTTCTCCTTTAATTAAAAAATCGTTCATTTCGTGCAAAATTTATTTCAGTGAAACAATTTTCTACGAAATGAACGATTATTATAGTACTTTCTTATGATTTTTACTTTGCCTGTAGATCAGAGGGGCTAATACCAAACTCGTTTTTGAAACATCTGGTAAAGTAAGACGGGGCAGTAAAACCAATCTCGTAGGCTATTTCAGAAATCGTTTTGTTCGTCTGAAGAAGCAATTGATAACCACGATTGAGGCGTGCCGTACGAAGCAACTCTATAGGTGATGAACCTGAAATAGCCTTTACCTTACGATAAAGCTGAACACGGCTCAGATTCATGGCAGCTGCCAGATCATCGACACTCAGGTCACTATCAGCCAATCGCGCCTCAACCACGTCCTTGAAGCGTACAATAAAGAGAGGCTCTGGCGTTTCTACCTGTTCTGATTCTTCAGCTTCCGATGGTTCCTGTTCTGGTGATTCTGATGGTTTTGCTTCTTCGGGCACCTCCATATTCCACAGATTATTAATCATGCGTTCACGCTGAGCAGAGACCTTACTGCGATGATAGAGGTAGAAAAGCACCATCGTTAAAAGCAGTAAAGCAATTAATATCAGAGCCATAAGCGTAATGGTGCGCTGGGTGGCAAGCTGCCTCAGATAACTGCTTGCCTGCGTCTGCAACTTATCCAGATTCTGTGCTTGACGCGCCACTTCGTCACTTTCCAGCAGCAATACATTAGCATTATCGTGGGTGACAAGGGCTGAAGTCAGCAAGGTCTCTTTCGCATAGGGCTTACCTTCCAAGATGTCAAGCGCTAACTGCAAGAGCAAATCACCACGCGTGGGATAGATATAGGAAGCATCGAGCAAAGAGTCACGGACTTGACGGATACCACAATTCTCACCAGGAAGCCCATCAATACCACAGAAGAGGGGCATTTTCACTTGCCGCTCTTGGAAAACCTTACGGGCCCCCATGGCAGAACGGTCGTTATGTCCAAACACGACATCTATATCGTTCAGGTCTCCCTTGTAGTCTTTCACCACCAGATAAGCAGTCGGCTCTGTCCAGTCTCCTTGAAGCATCGTCACCACTTTAACCTCTGGATGCTGGGCCAAGGCATCATGGAAACCTTTATGGCGCTCCTCTGCAGGAGACGAACCTTTCAGGCCTTCTACTTCCAAGACTTGCCCCTTGCCATTGAGACGCGACACAACATACTCACCCATCTGACGACCCATCTCATAGTTATCAGCACTAACAAACGCTGAATATTTATGAGAGTCGGTCTTACGCTCAAATACGATGACGGGGATACCCTTATCATAGGCGCGATCAATAGCTGAAGAGACTGAAGAACGCTGATTGGGAGCCACAATCAATAACTGGATGCCGCTCTCCACCAGACTATCAATCTGCTGGATCTGCCGCTTAGAGTCATCATGTGCTGTGGCAAAGCGCAATTCCACCCCATCATGAAAATTGGACTCCATTTTCATCTCGGCATTCTGCCAATTGCGCCAGATATCTTCCGAACACTGAGATACACCTATTATATAATGAGGTTTCTCTCCAGAACAGGCGATCAGCATCATCACGCACCATCCCAAAAGTAAAAGATTACTTAAAGTTTTCCCTTTCATCATCTTTATTGTTTCATGTATCGGCTACAAAATTACGACTTTTTTTGGAAAAATCTGTTCTTTTTTGCGAAAAATAAACTATCTTTGCAAACAAATTATAGAAATTATGCTGCCTTTTTTGAAGAAAAAACCTACAACCGGCTATCCGAAGTCCTTTGCCAAACGCCTCACCTGGCGTATTATGCTCAGGATGACCATTATCATGATTATCCCAGTGCTTTTACTCTTCTGGTTAACCTATGGCATTGTGAAAATAGGTGCATTTAGTATATGTGAACGTGTGCTGAAAGGTGAGAAAGAAGAGGTGCGTCGCATCACATCCGACCTCTACATGGCTGCCACCAATACGGCACCCTTCATTGAAGAGGATCTGGACAAGCCGGATAGGATGTATGACATCATGAATCGGATGCTGAAACTGAACCCTTACATGCGCAGTTGTGGCATCTACTTTGTAGAAGGCTATTATCCCCAAAAAGGACGTCTGTTTGCCCCCTATGCCAGTCGGCGTGACAGCACCATAATCAATGAGTCGCAGGACGCATGCGATCAGGGCAATGATTATGTGAAAGCCGAGTGGTTCAAGGAAGCTATTTCCAGTAAGGAAGGCTATTGGGCCAAACCTTTCCTTGATAATGACAGCGCGCAGTCACCATTGGTGTCTTACCTGTTGCCTATCCGCGATGCTCGGCAGCGCACAGTAGCAGTGTTAGGCGTCGATCTGTCGCTTTCCTGGTTGAACGAGAAGATGCAGCCAACACGCGCTTTAAATTGGAAAAATTCAGAGGAGTGGAATCCTGAATATCAGTTATATTTCTTTATGACCGATAGCACAGGCACCATATTGGTTCACCCTGACACGAAGCGCCTTGTCGTTGAGAATATGCAACCCTATATCAATGATGATAATAAGAATTGGGGATATCTATCTGTCGCCGATAGCCGTGAAGAAGAGAAAGTGGTAGAAGGTGTAAAGACACTCCTCTGCAGGCAGGTCGTAAAATACACCGACTGGGACATCTGTTTAGTAATGCCCCTATTCTTTATAGATGTTGTGGGGTACGCTATTGCTGGCATCGCCATCATGTTCATCTTGTTAGGCCTGTTAGTCGTATATTTCTTCGGCCGCAGATCCATCAAAAAACAAGTCAGACCGCTAAAGCAGTTGGCAACGACAGCCGATGAGGTGGCAAAGGGTAACTTCAAAACGGTGCTGCCTGAGTTGAAGAGCCGAGATGAAATCCACATGCTGCGCGACTCGTTCGCACAGATGCAGCAGTCACTGACACAATATGTGGAGGATCTTCGCGCCACCACAGCCCAAAAGGCTTCGATGGAGAGTGAGCTGAAAGTGGCTCACGACATCCAGATGTCGATGCTGCCCAAGACATTCCCGCCCTACCCTGAGCGTAACGACCTCGACATCTTTGGTTCGCTGACACCAGCTAAGGGTGTTGGTGGCGATCTGTTCGACTTCTACATCCGCGACGAGCAGCTATTCTTCTGCATCGGCGATGTATCGGGCAAGGGTATTCCGGCATCTCTCTATATGGCCGTTACGCGCTCTCTGTTCCGCAATATCTCCCAACATGTATCAAAGCCCGAGCAGATCATCAACGCTTTGAACCAGGCACAGTCTGAGGGCAACGACACCAATATGTTCGTCACCCTCTTCGTGGGTGTACTCGATCTGAAGACTGGTAAGTTGTGTTACTGCAATGCAGGTCATGATTCACCGTTGCTCTTAGGCAGCAAGGTCACAATACTGCCTTGCGACTGCAACCTGCCCATCGGTGTCATCACCGACTTCACCTTCGAGCAACAGGAGATCACCCTAAAGCGACCCACCACCATCTTCCTCTTCACCGATGGTCTGAACGAAGCCGAGAACATCGATCATGCCCAGTTCGGAGATGAGCGCATCATGAGTATTGCAGAGTCGATGGTAGCCAATGGTCAGCTTGAACCCACCCAGGTCATCAGACACATGACGGATGCTGTCCATACCTTTGTGGGCATAGCCGAACAGAGCGATGACCTCACGATGCTGGCAATAGAACTGAAATAAAAAGAAAGAGGAATGCCGATTGACATTCCTCTTTTCTTTTCCTTATCTTATTATCTTAATACCTGCGTAAAGACGGGGTCCTCACCTTCCAGAGCCAAGACGTAAATCTGCATCTCAGCAGGTGGAGGTGTCGTCTGCACAGCAGTCGTCTCACGAGGAAGATCGACAGCCGTAAACAGATACTCTGTACCACCAGGAACAGCGCGTGAAGCCACTTTAGTCGCCTTAGCGTGAATCATCGGGTAGTCACCTACGGCCTTATCAAAGATGGCAGACTGCTCTTCGCTGACGGGCTGCTGCTCAGGGAAGTCCTCAAGCACGACATACTCGCCCTCGATGAAACCACCTGCCTTCAGGAACTGATCCACCTCACTGGGGATAGCAGCCACACGGGCGGCACGTACACCATAGCCAGGCAGGATCTCTGCTTTAGGCTGCTTGGCAGCCAACTCCTTCACGCTGGTATTCAGACCACCACTGCCGAAGGTGCAGAAAGGCACGATCTTCTTGCCGCTCAGGTCAGCCTGATCCAAAAAGGCAGCCATTGGGGGAGCGAAGGTTCCGAACCACACGGGATAACCAATGAAGATGGTATCATAGTCGGCAAGGTTGGCGGCGATGGGCTTGATCTCAGGTTTGACACCCTTCTCACGCTCCTGCATACAACGGGCGATGGTAGCCTCAAAATCCCCATCATAAGGGTTCACAGCCACAATCTCCTCGATATCGGCACCAAGTTTGTTGGCAATCTCCTGTGCCACCGTCTTCGTGTTCGATGTCTGAGAGTAGTAAAGCACCAGCACCTTACTCTTCGGTGCTTCCTTCTTCTGGCTGCAGGAAGCAACAGCCAGCACCATAGCCACGAGGGCCAGCATCCACTTCATTGCTTTCATACGCTATTATTTATTGTCTGAAATCAGGTTCTCACCAGTCATATCAGCAGGCTGCTCCAGACCCATGATGTGCAGGATAGAGGGAGCAACGTCAGCCAGACGACCATCCTTCACTGTAGCGCTATTGTTATTCGTTACATAGATGAATGGAACAGGGTTCAGTGAGTGGGCGGTATTAGGCGTACCATCGGGGTTGATGGCGTTGTCGGCATTACCGTGATCGGCAATGATGATAGCCTCGTAATCGTTGGCCTTAGCAGCCTCAATGACCTCACGCACGCAGTTGTCAACAGCCCATACAGCCTTGGCGATAGCATTATAGACACCTGTGTGGCCCACCATATCACCATTGGCGAAGTTCACCACGATGAAGTCGTACTTGGCCTCATTGATAGCAGCCACCAGTTTATCCTTTACCTCGTAAGCACTCATCTCAGGCTTCAGGTCGTAGGTAGCCACTTTCGGAGAAGGAACCAGGATACGATCCTCACCCTCGTATGGAGCCTCACGACCACCATTGAAGAAGAAGGTTACGTGAGCATACTTCTCCGTCTCAGCGGTGTGCAGCTGCTTCTTACCCTGCTTGCTCAGATACTCACCTAAGGTATCCTCTACGTTCTCCTTGGGGAAGAGGATATGAACACCCTTGAAGTTAGCATCGTATGGTGTCATGCAGTAGTACTGCAGTCCAGGAATCGTCTTCATACCCTGCTCAGGCATATCCTCCTGAGTCAGAGCAATCGTCATCTCCTTAGCACGATCGTTACGGAAGTTGATGAAGATCACTACGTCGCCCTCTTCGATGCAACCATTTACAGATGCATTGTGGATAGGCTTGATGAACTCGTCGGTTACACCCTCTTCGTAGCTCTCCTCCATGGCCTTCACCATATCAGTGCTCTGCTTACCAACACCATTCACAATCAGGTCGTAGCCTTCCTTCACACGCTCCCAGCGCTTATCGCGATCCATCGCATAGAAACGTCCTACGATGCTGGCAATAGCGGCATCGTTGGCAGCACAAACCTCAGTAATCTGCTTGATGAAGCCAACACCAGAATGCGGATCAGTGTCACGTCCATCCATATAGCAATGCACAAACACCTGATTCTTCAGACCATAGGCCTTACCAATCTCGATGAGTTTGAACAGGTGGTCGAGACTTGAGTGTACGCCACCATCACTGGTCAGGCCCATCAGGTGCAGCTTCTTATTGTTCTCCTTAGCGTAGGTGTAAGCAGCCTTCACCTGAGGGTTCTCCATGATAGAGCCGTCCTTGCAGGCACGGTTGATCTTAACGAGGTCCTGATACACGATGCGACCAGCACCGATATTGAGGTGCCCCACCTCAGAGTTACCCATCTGTCCGTCGGGCAGACCAACGTCTTCACCAGAGGCCATCAGCTGAGAGTGAGCAGAAGTAGCTGTTAACAGATCGAGATAAGGAGTTGGCGTATTGAAAATCACATCACCCTTACCATGCTTACCGATTCCCCAACCATCGAGAATCATCAAAAGTGCTTTTTTTGCCATAATCTTATTACTTTTTAAACGTACGTTCTTAAATTGCGCTGCAAAGTTACTATTTTTTGCCGATATTGGCAAGAGTTTGCCAGATTTAATTCTAGAACTTGCTAGATTTAAATGTAACAATTGCTAGAATTAAATCTAGCAATTATTCCCATTAGTGGGAATTCTTATTCTTCAAAATCAAGACTCAGCTGAGCATCACCAAGGAGATTATAACTCCTGCGGTGATAAGGGGTGATGCCAAACTGCCTGATGGCCTCACGATGCTTCCTGGTGGGATAACCTTTGTTGGAGAGCCAGTCGTATTGGGGGTATTCCTCAGCCAACTGGTTCATATAGTCATCACGATAGGTCTTTGCCAGGATGCTGGCAGCAGCGATTGCGAGATATTTTCCATCGCCTTTAACGATGGTGGTATGAGGTAACTTCTGGTAGGGCTTGAAGCGATTACCATCTACGATGATTGCCTCTGGACGTACTTTCAGTTGGTCAAGGGCTCGATGCATCGCCAGAATAGAAGCGTTGAGAATATTAATCTGATCGATTTCATCGGGCGTAACGATACCCACAGCCCATGCTACGGCATCGCGCTCGATGATTTCACGAAGTTGATAGCGCTTCTTCTCAGAAAGCTGTTTCGAGTCGTTCAGGAGTTCATTCTGATAACCATCAGGCAGAATCACCGCAGCAGCATACACACTACCGGCCAGACACCCACGCCCGGCCTCATCGCAACCTGCCTCTATCTTTCCTTCGTAATAATGACTTGCCAGCATATCAGAACATTTGTGAAACACGACGGATACCTGCCACAAGGGCATCCACCTCTTCCTTTGTATTATAAAGGGCAAACGAGGCTCTGACTGTGCCGTTGATACCTAAGCGATCCATCAAAGGCTGGGCACAGTGATGACCCGTTCGGACAGCTATTCCCAGACGATCAAGCAAGGTACCCATATCCAGATGGTGAATCTCACCCACGTTAAAGCTCACTACGGCATCTTTTTTCGAAGCATCCTGCGGACCGTAGATCTTCATGTTATCGATGGTCATCAGTTGTTCCATGCAGTAGCGGGTAAGAGCTTGCTCATGCTGCTGAATGGAATCAAAGCCGATGGAATCAATATATTCGATGGCTTTGGCGAGTCCATGTGTAGCCACATAATCGGGAGTTCCTGCCTCAAACTTAAAAGGCAGACGCTCGAAAGTGGTCTTCTCCCAAGTCACCTTGTCGATCATCTCTCCACCACCCTGATAGGGAGGCAGTTTCTCAAGCCATTCCTCCTTGCCATACAGCACACCGATACCCGTAGGACCATACATCTTATGACCGCTGAAGGCGAAGAAGTCGCAATCCATCGCCTGCACATCCACCTTGAAATGGGGTGCACTCTGGGCACCATCCACCAAGACGGGGATATCATGGGCATGAGCCGTCTTGATGATCTCTTCCACTGGATTGATCGTGCCCAGTACATTGCTCACATGGGCCACACTGATGATTTTGGTTCTCGAAGAGATCAGCGATTCCAACTGATCCACACACAGAACACCATCATCGGTGATGGGGATATGCTTGACAACGATACCCCGTTTCATGGCCTGAAGTTGCCAAGATACGATGTTGGAATGA